>Ga0335070_10011493_pt1 | contig 10341 bp, 10 predicted proteins | sample Lox_Sample_13_FD_206722 | JGI IMG/M metagenome (GOLD analysis project Ga0335070, IMG submission 206722) | Soil microbial communities from Loxahatchee National Wildlife Refuge, Florida, United States - Lox_Sample_1.3 | ecosystem: Environmental > Terrestrial > Soil > Wetlands | place: USA...
CCGCGCCGCCTAAGAGTTAAGAAAGTAATTGTCGTTAGTCGGGAGAAATAATTGTCGTCAATGCGAAGAAATAGTTGACGCCGGACACTGCTGATCCCCCGGACCGGACGGCCGGGACCTCTGAACCGCAGCACCTAGGGGGAGACAGTGGAGTGGTACCCGCGGGAGTAGCGGAAGCTTTTCTGGGTTGGGCCAAGGACCGTGGTGTGATCCGAGTCCGATCAGACCGGAAAGTTGGGCCCCCGGATGTTGAACGGATAAGCGTCTGGGGCCAGATCTGCGAAAGGCGTGGAATCTCTGTCACCGCCGACGTCTACGCACTAATGGACTTCGCCAAGGCGTGTGCCGACCGGAAACGGGAGCCCTGGCAAGCGTGGAAATACCTGGATCTGCAAGTCGGCATCGCGGCAGAATCCTACCGCCCAGCGCCTGCAGTTCCGGATCCTCTGCGCGCAATTTGTCGAGCCTCAGATCTCGAGGATTCCGAGTGGTCGCAGGTGAAAGCGCTGGTCCGGCAGCGGATCTCCGCGATCGCATTCCAAAACTGGTTCGCCGACTCGTGGCAACTAGAGCGCCGCGGAGACACCCTGGTGATCGGAACCCCCGATGTGCCCACGCGTGAATTCCTGAACACGGAGTATTCGGGGCTCGTCCAGGAGACACTCGCAGCGCTCAATATCGGCCACATCGAATACCTGGGCGCCGAGAGATGCACGATCGAACCGACGTTCAGGAACTGAAAACAGTTGATGAAGATGCTTGTACGGCAACTTCCGGCCTTCGTTGATGATGGTCTTCAAATCGGAGCCATCAGGGTTTGCGGACAGTATGCCGCCGGCGCTCAGGTCCAGGAAGTAGAGCCTGCCGGACTTGGCTGCGTCTTTCCCCCTATGCCTGCCATCGCGCTCATGTAACGGCCCTCCTCGCCAGGGTGTCTGTGTTCACGCAGTTGTTCATCTGTGAGGGCGGCGGCAACTCCTCCGCTACGGCTTGCGCGAGTTCGTGGCGGACTACCTTTCGATCCTTGTCTGTCGCCCGGCTCCAGCGATTCATCAATGACGGCCTCGGGCAGACCTTGAGACCGAACAGCCGGGTTGCGAGGTTTGCATTCCTGCAGCCTCCCAGCGCTCAGAGCCCGAACTCGGCGTGCGGTGAGCTGAAGCGTAGTCGAGTTGGCAAGGAGCAGAGCGGCGCTGCCGAGAGGATTCTGTGTGCTCCCACAGCTTTCGGAAAGACAGCGGTAGCGGCGTGGTTGATTGCGAAGCGCGAGGTCAACACGCTCGTGGTCGTGCACCGGCAGCAACGGCTCGATCAATGGATCGAGCGCCTCGGCATGTTCCTGAACATGCCAGCACAATCGATCGGCCATATTGGCGGCGGGAAACCAGACCGGACACCAATGTAGACGCCCCGCAGTCTGAACGGTGAGACGGAGCTGCAGCGGGTGGGGGTGAAGGATCGGTTCTACCGGACAATCGGCGGCATCCCCGCATCGGGGCCATCAGTTGGTCGGCGTCGAGCGGGCCGAGACCCTTCGCGAGCGCCTGCTTCATCTGCACTGACGCTTCGTGCGCCGCCTGCTCCGCCAGCGGTAGCAGGTTTTCCTGTCTTCGCCAGCTCCGCCGCTTCAGCCGGGAAGTTCGCCTTCCAGGCCGCCACGATTCCGTGGACGGCCGAGTCTCGAAAGCTGGGCATTCTTCCGCCCGAGCATCGAACTTTCTTCGCCGGATGCCGGGGATATGGCCCCAAAATGCGTGGCCACCTGACGGGCGTAGCCGTAGATCTTCGCGGCCGTCCGCAGATGCCCATCAATCGCCCGTCCTCCTTCGTCTTCACCCTGGGTTGCTCTTCGGGGCTTGCCTGCAGATTCCAGCCTTCAGCTCCCAGTCCGGTCTGTACGGGCGTTTCGAGTGCACGCCAGTCCACGGTGTGAAGGAGGCGCACCGGATTCTCTCCGCCCAAGTCGCCCGGACGCAAGTAGAACACGATCCGCGATCGACCGACTTGGCTTCGATTAAAGATGGATACGCTTGGAACGACAAACGAATGCCCGGCTATTTCTGCTTCAGCGCCGTGGATTTCAGGCGCTTCTAGCTTTCGCCAGTGAAGGAGCGCTTGTTCGATCGACTTTCGGAACCTCGGTGGTCATTTCCAGCCCGGCCCGGGCGATCACCGCAGCCTCGAGTACAAGCAGACTCGCATTTACGTGAACGCTCGCGGCGAAGAGGCCAATCTCGCCACGTGAAAGGCTGCCGCAAAGTTGCTCGGATTGCCTTGTGCTCAGACTGCCACAGCAGATTCGCCTATCGTGATGGGCTGACAGCGGCGCGCCGTAATAAAACAGGAGGTTCGGGTTCCCGCCGAAATAATCCGTCCAGGCCCGGAGACGCGCGCTGGGCGACCCGCTCTAAATTTGGCCGAGGCGCGGCTTGCGGGTGACTGTTGGACGGGTCATTCGTGATAATCTCTAAACCAAGCTGGCCATGCCTTACGTTCCAGGTTTCGATTACGACCTATTCTTCAGCTACGCTTCTAGTGACAATCACCAAGGCTGCATAGAGGAGGTCGCCGGCGTCCTGGCAAAGCACGTTTCGGACAATTTGGTGAATTGCTTCTCGCCCCTAGAAAAAATCCGAATCTATTTCGACCGAGAGCGCCTCGCAAACAGGACGGCAGTTGATTGGGAAGGAGATGTGGAAACGGCGGCTTCCTCCTCTGCGATCCTCGTGCCAGTACTGTCGCCGAACTACCTTAGTTCGGGGTATTGCAGCAAGGAACGAGCTTGGTTTGCCAAGCAACCGCATGTGGAAAACGGCTGTCCTTTTGCAGTCGTCGGGTGGTTGCCCACGTCGCAGAGTCCGTTGCCCAAAGAGTTCGAGAGAGCGCAGCGGCATCCGCCGGGTGAGTCATGGCTCGCGTTGTTGCCAGCCGAGGAACGAATGAAGAGCACGCAGGAGTTCGCCCTCAAGCTTCGAGATGCACTGGTAAAGATGCGTGCGTCCGTGAGCGCCGTTTTTTTGGGCCCCGCGGCCGGCCGGGGCCACGCAACGCGGAGCCGCCTGCGAGACGAGCTCGAAATGTGCGGGTACCGCGTAGTTCCGAGCGCGGACTTTGAGTATGCCAAAACGAAAGAAGTTCGGGCCTATCTGAAGGAGGCATTGCTAGCGATTCACTTTCCTGGTGACGGACTCAATTTGGAAGGCCTTGAAGCAATTGAAGAGTCGTTCGTCTCCGCCGGCAAGACTGTTCTTATCCAGCCCTTTGGCTCTATACCATCGGACGAAGAAAGCGGCGTACTGGCGGATATTGAGGAGCAACTGGGCTCGGAAGGCCGTTTTGCCGGCGCCGTGCACACACATCTGAAGGACAAGACTGACGATCAGGTCTGGGACATCGTGAAGCGGGAGGTCCGAGCGGCGCGGTTCCGGAGGCATAAGAGCGAATACAAGGTGGGGGTTGCATGCGAGGTCCAGGATCTGGTGGGAGCCAAAGCGGTGGCGTGCCTGCTTGGCCAGCAGGGTGTGCCGGCACAGTATCCAGCCTTTGCCACGGCGGCCAGCACCACTGAAAAGCTCCAGGCGCTGCGCAGGACGATTATGGAAAGCCAGGCCCTGCTCTGTTACTGGGCCAGAGCAGGAGGGAAGGGCTTGGCAAGCCGACTCGAACAGGACGCACGACGCCGGCTTCTGGCGAAGGCATGGTATCTGGCACCGCCATTGGACCTGCCCGGCAAAGAGAAGCTTTGTGAGCTGTCGTCGGAGACGGTGCTGAGGCAAAAAACCGAACACGTAGACCTCGAAACGCTGGAGCCGTTTCTTCGCGAGCTGGGATGGGAACCCCCGCAATGAGCAAGATCGCCGTGCCTGCGAATCCCTTCCCCGGGCTGCGCCCATTTGAACCGAGGGACTCTTCGCTCTTCTTTGGACGCGATGAGCAGGTCGGTGAGGGGCTAGACCGAATGTTGCGGCAGCGGTTTCTGGCGGTGGTCGGTGTATCGGGATGCGGGAAAAGTTCGCTGGTCGGCGCGGGGATGGTACCGGCACTGGAAATGGGCCTCGCCGGCGATCCCGAGCAGCGATGGCAAATAGCCACGATGCGGCCGGGTGATGGCCCGTTGATTGAGTTAGGGCGATGTCTTGGGTTCGGCGCAGGAGTCCTCGCGGAGCGCTCATATGGCCTCCTGACTGCGGCAGCAACCCATCTGAATCCCGGCGAGAATCTGCTGCTGGTGGTCGATCAGTTCGAGGAGATCTTTGCCTTCCGCGATCGGAAGCTGCACGAAGGTGCAGTAAGCGAGGCCAATCTGTTTGTGAGTTCCTTGCTCAGGGCTGCGCAGGATCCAAGCGAACGCGTGTATGTCTTGCTGACAATGCGATCAGACTACTTAGGCGAATGCGCCAAGTTCCACGGGCTTCCGGAGGCGTTGAACGATGGCCAATATCTAGTGCCACGTATGACGCGCCTGCAGTTGCAGGAGACCATAGAGGGTCCACTCGTCGCGGCCGGCGTGACAATGCATCCGGCGGTCGTCCAGGATCTGCTTAACCAGTGCGACGAAGAGCCGGACAACCTGCCGGTGCTGCAGCATCTGCTTAGGCGGACGTTTGAGCAGTGGCAGGAGGATGGCGGATTTGGCCCGATCACGCCGGCGATGGCGAAAAGTGTGGGCGGCCTCGCGGGGGCTATGGATCGGCACGCGGAGGCAGCGTACAGCGAACTCTCGACCGAAGAACGGGAAGTTGCTGAGGTAATGTTTCGGCGGATCACGGAATCGCGCCAGGCGGATCGAGCGGAAGATGATGAGCGGCCCGTCCGACGACCACAGACGGTCGCAGACTTGGCCACTCTGGCGCGGGCCTCTGAAACCATGCTGCGCGGCATAGTCCGACGCTTCGAAGAGCGAGGCCTGTTGGTTCTGCGGAAAACGGACCAGGGGGATAAGATTGACCTACCGCATGAATGCCTTTGCTTGAAGTGGCACCGGTTGAAGGAATGGGTCCGCTCGGAGGCCGAAGATGCCAAGAAGCTGTGCTTCATGCGGGATGCCGTCGGGAGAGGCTATTTGACCGCACTCGCGCTCAGCGAGGCACTGGAGTGGCAGAGGGGCGGCCGACTGGACTCGGACTGGTGCTTGAGGTATTTGAGCCCTGAGCAGATTTCCGGTGTAGTGGCTTGGGTGAAGGCGAGCCAGCGCTTGGTGGAGCAGGCGGCTGAGAAGGAGCGCCAGCGACAAGAGGAAGAGCGAAAACAGGCAGAAGAGCGTAGCCGACAGGCGTGGATCACGGCGGCCGTTTTAGGGGTGGCGTTTCTGGTCGCAGCCGCTCTCGCCATATATGCATACCACCAAAGAGCAGACGCGGAGAAGCAGCGCGCAGCAGCGGAGAATCAGCGGTTGGCTACAGCGGCTATGCTCAACAAGGAGACTCAAGCAGACGTGGCCGCGCTCCTGAGCATCGAGAGCTGGCACTTCGGCGATAGCTTCGAAGCTCGGAGTGCTCTCCTCATGTCGCTGCTAGCAAACCCCGGCCTACTCTCGTTCGTGAATCGCGGAGGCAGCGAGGCATTGTGTCTCGCGTTCAGCCCCGACGGTAAGGTGCTAGCTTCAGCCAACAAAGACGGAAGAGTGCGGCTCTGGGACGTGGCCAATCGCACGGCACTGGGGGCTCCGCTGGAAGGCCACACCGGCCCCGTGTGGAGCGTGGCATTCAGCCCCGACGGCAAGACCCTTGCCTCAGCGAGCGGAGACAACTCGTTGCAACTGTGGGATGTTGCCCGCCGGCAGGCGCTAGACACGCCTCTGCAAGGCCACACCAACTCTGTGTGGAGTGTGGCGTTCAGCCCCGACGGCAAGACCCTCGCCTCCTCGAGTAGCGACCAAACGGTGAGGCTGTGGGACGTAGTGAGCCGCCAGCCGCTCGGAGACCCTCTGCCGGGTGCTGTCTTGAGTGTAGCTTTCAGTCCCGATGGCGGGACGTTAGCTTTGGCTGGCCAAGACGGCACGGTGCGGCTGTGGGATGTTGCCCGCCGGCAGGCGCTAGGCACGCCTCTGCAAGGCCACACCAACTCTGTGTGGAGCGTGGCGTTCAGCCCCGACGGCAAGACCCTCGCCTCCTCGAGCAGCGACCAAACGGTGAGGCTGTGGGACGTAGTCCGCCACGAGCCGCTCGGCGAGCCTCTGAAGGGCCATACCAACCTTGTCACAAGCGTGGCGTTCAGCCGTGACGGAAAGATGCTGGCCTCGGCGAGCGATGACGAAACTGTACGGCTGTGGGACATCGGCGCGCACCGGCAGTTGGGGGAACCGCTGAGAGGTCACGCCGACTCTGTATCCGGCATAGCGTTCAGCTCCGATGGGAAGACGCTAGCCTCCGCCAGCAAAGACGAAACTGTGCGCCTTTGGGATGTGGCCCGCCGCCAGCCGCTGGGTTATGCGCTGGAAGGACACGCTAAGCCCGTCTTAAGCGTTGCATTCAGCCCCGACGGCAAGTTGCTGGCGTCGGGGAGCAGCGACCGAACTGTGCGGCTGTGGGACATCGCCGGCCGTCAGCCGTTGGGAGAACCGCTGAAAGGTCATAACGACTCAGTCTTGAGCGTCGCATTTAGCCCTGACGGTAAAGTCCTGGCCTCGGCAGGTAACGACCAGGTGGTGCTGCTATGGGACGTGGCACGCCACGGAATTTTGGGAGAACCGCTGAGAGGCCATAGGAAGTCCATCGAGAGCGTTGCGTTCAGCCCAGATGGCAGGATCCTAGCCTCGGCGAGCGATGACGAAACTGTGCGGCTCTGGGACGTCGCCGGGCACCGCTCGCTGGGACAACCGCTGAAGGACCACAATGGCTCTGTTCTGAGCGTCGCATTTAGCCCCGACGGCAAGGTCCTGGCTTCGGGAAGTAATGACAACACTGTGCGGCTATGGGATGTGGCTCGCCGTCAACCGATAGGGGACCCGCTGAAACGCCACAGCAATTCCGTTTTGAGCGTTGCGTTCAGCCCCGACGGGAAGACCCTGGCCTCAGCCGGCAGCGACAACACCGTATGGCTATGGGACGTGGCCCGCCGACAGCCGGTGGGCGAACCGCTGAAAGGTTCTGTCCTGCGCGTAGCGTTCAGCCCCGACGGCAAGATGCTTGCGTCGGCCAGCGGAGATAAGACGGTGCGGCTGTGGGACGTGGCTCACCGCCAACTAATAGGCGATCCACTGAAAGGCCATACCGGCGTTGTGAAAGGGCTTGCGTTCAGCCCCCACGGCGGCATGCTGGCCTCAGCCAGCGACGACCAAACGGTTTGGCTGTGGGACACCGATCCCACATCATGGCGGGTACAGCTCTGCCGCGTTGCGAACCGAAACCTCTCAGCGGCCGAATGGCTGCGGTACATCGGCACCAATGAGCCCTACCAGCGCACCTGTTCAGACTTGCCCCTGGATGAGGGGGTGCCACCGAGAGAGTTCTAAAGAAATGCCATGTCGAGAATGCAATATCGACGAATGTGAGGCTATATGAATAGGAAGAGAAGAGATCTCATTGCTGCCTTCGCCGGTATTATCGTGGCTACGCCAACTCCGGCCATGGCTTGTTTGTATGGGCGCTGGTATGTGCAATGTCCCAATGGACATATCGATACCGTCGAAGACGGTACATGCCAGCACGTATGCGAGACATGCGGGAAGCAAGCCTTCTCCGGGAGTGTTGTAACGGTTGTATGCCGGAATGGGCATGCCAACCGCATAGAGACTAGCGGTTGTGGAAGAGCTTGTACAAGCTTTATATGTCCCACCTGTAGGACCGACTGCCAACTTGGAGAGCTCCGTCGGCCGAAGTGATAAGCGCACAGTTGCACGCTTGTTCGGATGCGTGGACGCCGTCTTCTCATTCCCGTGCGGTCAAAGTATTCATGCCGCTCGGCAGTAGTATCGAAGCAAGCCTCCGAGACGATCGCGACAATGAACCGTTCGACGGCGCGTCGGCGCGGCCGGCGTAGGGAAGAGTAGGACGTTGTCTTTGCCCTGATGATTTCTCTCGGAGTGGTAGTGCGCGATGAACTCCGCCAACGCCCGCTGGAGCGCGCGCTCACCAACTAGGATTAGCTTGGCGAGGCACTCGTACTTGACCGAGCGCACCCACCGTTCGGCGAACGCGTTGAGGTTTGGGCTGCGTGGCGGAAGGCGGAGAGATTGGACGCGCTCGGACGCCAGCACTTCGTCGAATGCGGAACAGAATTTGGCGTCCTGGTCGTGCAGCACTGTAATGGCAATTGCCGAGTGCTCCGGCGTCGCCGACAGCATTCCGCGCCATTTGCGTCATCCAGCTTTCGGTCGGGTGTCGGGTGATTCCGGCGAGGGTGACGCGCCGGGTCTCCAGGTGGATAAAGAAGAGGACGTAGTATGTAACGAGACCACGCCAGGTCAGGACCTCGACGGTGAAGAAGTCTGTCCCGGCAAGGACGGCCATGTGGGAGGCGATGAAGTCCCTCCAACTCGTACTCTGGCTGCGTTTCGGCGCTGGAGCGATGCCGTGAAGGTTCAGAATGTTCCCGATCGTCTAATCTAATGTGAGACTATATGACCGAGATTGCCGAGAGCGCCGGCAATGCGATCATAGCCCCAGCCTTTGTTCTCCCGGGCCATGCGGACGATCAGCATTTCGAGTTCAGGACCGACCCGGGGACGTCCCGGATAGGAAGGGTGTATAGAGCCGTCGAACTTGCGGGCGATCAGACGGCGATACCAGGCGAGGATGGTTTCAGGTTTCGCAACACAAGCCACTTCCGCCAGCCACTTCCGACCGAGCCGCTTGCCGATTTCGGCGAGCGTAGAGCGCTCGGCGTCGGACAGCCGCAGTCGACCGGCGACGTGGGAGCGGAGGATTCGATTCTCGGCGCTCAGGTATTCGCACTGGAGGAGCAGGCGTTGGTTGACCAAACCAGTCGCGTACGCCAGCAACCGTGCCCAGTTGTTGTTTTGCATCACGAATCAAAATGGTAGCTGTACGGCCACGAGTCGCAGACGGATATTTTGACCGAACGGGAGGAAGATCCGTGTCGGCCTGGATTACCACGTGGAGGTGGGAGGTCACCACTACTCGACACCCTATCAACTGGTTGGCCAGTAGATTGAAGCCTGCTAAACGGCCACCGTAGTAGATATCCTGTTCCGCGGCAAACGGGCGACCGAGCAGACACGCATGAAAGCTCGCATGGGTTCGCAAAATGAGGTCCAAACCGCGCACTCGTTGATGTCCGTAAGCCACTGGTCATTACGGACTCAACTGCGTGCACGCTTCCATGAGCCTGAGATCCAAATTCGAAATCGCTATGGAAGAGCACATCGCCGGTGCAATTCGAAATCGACGGTACCCCTGGCGGGCTATACGGCATAGCCGTATAATGGTCTCGTGCGACGCGTCATCCGAAGCAGCCGTTATGAACGGGCCGCGGCCCGGCTGTTGCGGCCTTCGATGCAACAGGAGATGGAGGAAGAGATCGCCGCAGACCCCGATCGCCACCCGGTCATTCCGGGCGCGGGCGGCTTTCGGAAAGCACGGTGGCGCCGGCCCGGCGGCGGGAAGAGCGGCGGGGTGCGAGTGATCTACTACTTCATGGTCCGTCCGGACCTGATCTTCCTCGCCGACCTGTACGCCAAGAACGAGAAGGAGAATCTGACCCATGCGGAAAGAAACGAGCTCCAGAGAATCGCCTCGGAAATCCAGCGGGAGTTCGGTGCCTAAGCCCCGACGTCGCCGGACCGAACCCTCGCTCGGGGACCGCCTGCTCGATTCGATGAAAGAACTGCGGGCCCACCTGCGGGGGAAGATTCAATTGAGCGAGACGGTTTACCACGTGCCGCCCGAGACGGACGTGAGGGCGCTGCGGGAGAAGCTTGGCCTATCTCAATCGGACTTCGCTGCGCTATTCGGGTTCAATGTGCGGTCGTTGCAGGACTGGGAGCAGGGCCGTCGGCGGCCGGAGATTCCCATCCGCGCCTACCTGGCCGTCATTCAACGTGACCCACAGGCGGTCATCCGCGCCTTGCGCGCCGCCTGAACCACAAGCACCGCCACGCCTAGCAGGCCGGTGACCCGCAATCCAGCTCGCTCGGCCGCAACGCGACGATTGCGAACTCCCGCTGTGACAATCCGCTTGGCGCGTACTGCTGGACAACCTGCCGGGCCTCTTCCGAGCTTCGTTGTCGTGCGATGCCGCTAGTCTCGCCGCGGTTGCCTATGCTCGGCAAGAGGAGTTCGTCGGACGCTTCTGTAGCACCGAGTCCGGAATGTACTCTGAGCTGAGCGGGCACCTTCTGGCACAGCCTGCATCGTTTCAGTCCCAAATATGGCTCTGTGC
>Ga0335070_10011494_pt1 | contig 10341 bp, 7 predicted proteins | sample Lox_Sample_13_FD_206722 | JGI IMG/M metagenome (GOLD analysis project Ga0335070, IMG submission 206722) | Soil microbial communities from Loxahatchee National Wildlife Refuge, Florida, United States - Lox_Sample_1.3 | ecosystem: Environmental > Terrestrial > Soil > Wetlands | place: USA: Florida...
GGAGGCGCCGACGATGGCCAGCGTCTCGCCGGCGCGCACCTGCAGGTCCACGCCGCGCAGCACCTCCACGTCCAGCCCGCCCTCGGTGAAGCGCTTGGCCAGCCCCTGGCAGGCCAGCACCACGCCCTTGTGTGCGAGCGGCTCACTCATAGCGCAGCGCCTCCGCCGGGTTGACCCGTGAGGCCCGGTAGCTCGGGTAGAGCGTGGCCAGCAGGCTCAGCCCCAGGGACACGGCCCCGATCGTGAGCACGTCGTTCCAGTGCAGGTCGGACGGCAGGTCGCTGATGTAGTAGACGTCCTTGGCCAGGAACTGAACATGGAACGTGCGTTCGATGAATGGCACCACCACGTCGATGTTCAGGGCCAGCGCCACGCCCACGATCACGCCCAGCAGCATGCCGATCACCCCGATCAAGGCGCCCTGCACGATGAAGATCTTCATGATCGAGCCCGGCGTGGCGCCCAGAGTGCGCAAGATCGCGATGTCGGGCTGCTTGTCGGTCACCGCCATCACCAGCGTTGAGACGATGTTGAACGCGGCCACCGCGACGATCAGCGTCAGGATGATGAACATCACGCGCTTCTCGATTTGCACGGCGCGGAAGAAATTGGCGTGGCTGCGCGTCCAGTCCAGCACAATCACGTCCGCCCGCAGGGAGCGGGTCAGCTCGCGCGCCACACGCGGGGCGTCGAACAGGTCTTTGAGCTTGAGGCGCACGCCGGACACCTGGTCCTGCATCCGGTACAGCTTCTGCGCATCCTCCAGGTGGATCAGCGCCAGGCCGGCGTCGTACTCGTACATGCCCACCTCGAACACGCCCACTACGGTGAACTGCTTGATCCGCGGCAGAATGCCGGCTGGCGTGACTTGGCCTTGCGGGGCGATCAGCACGACTTTCTCGCCCAGCCGCGCGCCTATTGCATAGGCCAGTTCCGAGCCGAGCACGATGCCGAATTCGCCCGGCCGCAGGGCGGCCAGCCGTCCGGCCTTCATGTGCTGGCCGATCTCCGCCACCTTGTCCTCGTCGGCTGGCAGCACGCCGCGCACCAGCGCGCCCTGCACGCTTTGCTGGTACGCGAGCAATCCCTGCGCGTTCACGTAAGGGGCGGCCGCCAGCACGTCCGGGTTCTGCATGGCGTCCGCCGCCACCGCGCGCCAGTCGTTCAACACGCCGTCGAACCCTTGGATCTGCACATGCGACGCCACACCGAGGATGCGCGCGCGCAGCTCCTTCTGGAAACCGTTCATCACCGACAGCACCACGATGAGCGCGGCCACTCCAAGCCCGATGCCGGCCATGGAGATCAGTGAAATGAAGGAAATGAAATGGTTGCGGCGTTTGGTGCGCGTGTAGCGCAGGCCGACGAATAGTTCGTAAGGTTGCAAGGGCGGTAGGCTTCGCTGCGCGAGCGCTCTCCCCGGCAGGAGACCGGGGAAAAGGCCGACAGTGTGCCACAGGCTCGCGGCATGCGGTGCGGCGCGGAGGGGCCGCCAGAGGCAGCGTGCTACCATTCCGCCGCCATGCGTCGCGCACTGTTGTGCATTCCAGGCCTGTTCCCGGCGCGTTCCGCTCCCCTCGCCGGCTCCGACTTTCCCGGGCCCGCCCTGCACCGCCTGCTCGCACGATCGGTGAGAAGCGCTCGACTATGCGCGTCGCCCGAAGCGCTTTTGTGCAGCTTGTTCGGCGTGACGCCGGCCCCCGACTTGCCGGTCGGCGCGCTCACGTTCCTGGGAGGCGGGGGCGATCCTGGCGCCAGCCACTGGCTGCGTGCAGACCCGGTCCATCTGCGGGCCGAGCAAGGTGCGCTGATCCTGGTAAGCACACGCCATCTGCAGGTGTCGCTGGAGGAAGCGCGAGCTCTGACGGCCGCGCTGAACCGCCATTTCGCCGCGGACGGCCTGCAGTTCATCGTGCAGCACGCACAGCGGTGGCATGCGCGCCTTCCCCGGCCGATGCATCTGGTCACCCGGGCGCCGTCCGAAGCGGACGGTTGCAGTATCGACCCCCTGCTGCCGACGGGCGCCGATGCGATGACGGCCCACCGCTGGGCCAACGAAGCGCAGATGCTGCTGCACGCGCATCCGGTCAACGAAGCGCGCGAAGCGCGCGGCGAGCTTCCGCTAAACAGCCTTTGGTGGTGGGGCGCAGGCGGATTGCCCGTCCCTGCGGCACGCCCCCATGCGGCGGGCTGGGGCGACGACCCGCTGCTGGGCGGGCTGTGCAGGTGGAGCGGCATTCCGATCCATCCTTCTCCCGCCTCCGCCGTCGAGTGGCTGCAGCAGGCAGGCGATCCGCTGCTGGCCGCGCTGCGCCGGCGAGAGTTGCCGGAACTCACGCTGCTTGTCTTGCATGCGGGACAGGTGGTGAGTTTCGCCTTGAGCTCGTCGGATCTGTGGAAGTTCTGGCGCCGGGCGACAGGGCTGACCCGTGCCGCGCATGCCTGAAATCGTCGACCGCGCCTTCGATCCGCAGGCGCGCGATTCGCTCCAGCGCCGCGGCCTGCACCCGGCGCTCGCGCGCGTGTTCGCCGCGCGCGGCATCGCTTCGCTGGAGCAGCTCGACACCAGCCTGACTCGCTTGCACGAGCCGGGCGCGATGCGCAACCTAGCGCAGATGGGACAGGTCCTCGCCGACGCGATCGCTCAGCGAAGCAAGCTGCTGATTGTCGGCGACTACGATTGCGACGGCGCCACGGCCAGCGCCGTCGGCATGCTGGCGCTGCGGGCCTTCGGCGCACAAGTCGACTACCTGGTGCCCAATCGCTTCGAGTTCGGCTACGGACTCACGCCCGAGATCGTGCGCGTGGCCGCGCAGCGTCGGCCCGATTACCTGATCACCGTGGACAACGGCATCGCGTCGGTGGAAGGCGTCGCGGAAGCCAACCGGCTGGGGATGCGGGTGCTGGTCACCGACCATCATCTTCCAGGCGATGCGCTGCCGGCCGCCGCATGCATCATCAACCCCAACCAGGCCGGATGCGGCTTCCCGAGCAAGCACTTGGCGGGGGTGGGAGTGATGTTCTACGCCATGCTCCAGCTGCGGGCGGAGCTGCGCGCGCGGGGGCAGTTCGCTGGCGGCGAGGAACCCAACCTTGCGCAGCTGCTCGACCTGGTCGCCCTGGGCACGGTGGCCGACGTGGTGCGACTGGATCAGAACAATCGCGTCCTGGTACACCAAGGCCTGGCCCGCATCCGTGCCGGGCGCGGCCGGCCGGGCATCCGGGCGCTGATCCAGATCGCCGGGCGCGATCCGGCCGCCGCGGGAAGCTACGACCTGGGTTTCGTCGTCGGTCCGCGGCTCAATGCAGCGGGGCGCCTGGAAGACATGTCGATCGGCGTGGAATGCCTATTAGCCGAAGGCGACTCTGCCGCCCAGGAGCTGGCGCGGCGCCTGGACGAGCTGAACCGCGAGCGCCGCGGCATCGAAGCCCAGATGCATGAAGACGCGCGGGTCCACCTCGCCGACCTCGACCCCGGCGAAGCGTGGGGTGTGGCCTTGTACGACGAGGGCTGGCATCAGGGCGTCATCGGCATCCTCGCCGCGCGTGTGCGCGAGCAGGTGCACCGGCCGGTCATCGCCTTCGCCCCGGGCGGCGGCGACGAGCTGAAGGGCTCGGGGCGTTCCATCCCGGGCCTGCACCTGCGCGACGCGCTGGACCTGATTGACAAACGCCACGCCGGCTTGCTGCGGCGTTTCGGGGGCCACGCGGCGGCGGCGGGGGTGACGATTGATCGCGCGGACTTCGCGCGCTTCCGCACAGTCTTCGACGAGACCGTGCGCGGACTCGTCAGTCCAGCCGACCTCGAGCGGCGCATCGAAACCGACGGCGAGCTCGCGCCCGCGGACATGAACATCGGCCTGGCCTCGCAGCTGTCCGAGTTCGTGTGGGGCCAGGGCTTTCCCGCGCCGGTCTTCCGTGGCCGCTTCCGCGTACTCGCTCAGCGCGTGGTGGGAAGCGGCCATCTGAAGCTGCGGCTGGCGCCCATCCATGCCGGCCTCGAGGGGCTGCCGGTGGACGCGATGCTGTTCGGGCGCGACGAGGCGATCCCCGACCAGGTGCTCGCCGTGTTCCGGCTCGATGTCAACGAGTGGAACGGGGCACGCTCGGTGCAGCTCGTTCTCGACTCCTGGGACGCAGCAGGCAGCGCCCGGCCGGTTGCGGCGCAGCTGGCGTAGCGGACGCCGATGCATACGCTCCAGAGCGACCCCGCCGAGCTCTACCTCGAGTTCCTGACCGCGCTCGGCATCGGCTTGCTGATCGGCCTTGAGCGCGAGCGCAATCCCACCGCCAAGGCCGGAGTGCGCACCTTCGCCATCGTCGGGGTGTTCGGCGCGCTGTGCGGCGGGCTGGCCGAGCATCTGAACAGCTACTGGCTGGTGGGGGTCGGGCTGGTGCTGGTGGGGCTGATGATCATTTCCGCCTACTTCATGGAGCGAGCGGCCGAGGAAGACCCAGGCACGACCACCAGCGCCGCCCTGCTGGTGTGCTTCACGCTGGGCGCGGCGACCACGCTAGGCTTCCGGCAGATCGCCGTCATGCTGGGCGTGGTCACCACCGTGCTGCTGTACTTCAAGCCTGAACTCGCGGGGCTGGCCAAACGGCTCGAGCGCAGGGATCTCCTGTCAGTGCTGCAGTTCGCGGTGTTGAGCTTCGTGATCCTGCCGGTCCTCCCCGACGAGACACTCGGGCCCTATGAGGCGATCAACCCACGCAACGTATGGCTGATGGTCGTGCTCATCTCGGGCATCGGGCTGGCGGGTTACCTCGCCTTGCGGCTGGTCGGCGGCCGCAAGGGTCTGCCGCTCCTGGGTCTGCTCGGCGGAGTGGTTTCCAGCACGGCCACGACCGTCCTCTACTCCCGTCACGCCCGCAGCCATGCCGAGCTGGTCGACGGCGCGGTGCTCGTGATCCTGCTGGCGAATCTGGTCGTGGTAGTTCGCCTGGCCGTCCTGACCTGGGTCGCCGCGCCGGGGCTGCTGCCAACGCTGCTGCCTATCGAGGCCTGCGCGCTCCTCCCGGGCGGGGCGGCTGTCGCTCTGCTCTATCGCCGTATGCGGCGAGAGTCCGAACCGCCGGTGCCCCAAACGAGCAATCCGACTGAGTTGAAGACCGCGTTCACGTTCGCGGCGCTGTACGCGATCGTGCTGATGCTTGCGGCATGGTTGCACGACCTCGCCGGCATCCAGGGTCTCTACGCTGTCGCGTTCGTGTCGGGCCTCACGGACGTCGACCCGATCACCCTGTCCGCTTTGCACTTATATGGGATGTCCACCGTCAGCGCCGGGCAGGCCGCAACCACGATTACCGTAGCGTTGCTCTCCAACATCGGCTTCAAGCTCGGGATGGCCCTGGTCCTCGGCGGCGTGCACTTGTTCCGGCACTGCGTTGTGCCGATGGCCGCGGTGGCCGCCGGAGCGCTCATCGGCTTGTTCCTGTTCGCCTGACCTTCTGGGATAATTGCGGGTTTTTCGCGGCACGCCGCCGCAACAGGACAAGCACATGGAAGCAGAACGTCTCAACGCCATCGCCAACGCGCTCACCGGGCTGGACCAGCGCTCCGCTGAGCTGCGGAGGTATCTTTGACTTCGACGCCAAGCGCACCCGATTGGACGAGGTGGTGCGCCAGGCCGAGGACCCGGCCCTGTGGGAAGACCCCAAGCGCGCCCAGGAGCTGGGCAAGGAGCGCAAGTCGCTCGAAGGGGTAGTGCTCAGCCTGGAGAAGATCGGCCAGCAGCTGAACGACGCGCGCGGCCTGTTCGAGCTGGCGCGCGAGGAGGACGACGAGCCCACGCTGCGCTCGGTGGAAGCCGACGTGCAAGGCGTCGAGAGGGCGGTCGCCGACCTGGAATTCCGCCGCATGTTCGCCAACCCCATGGACCCGCACAACTGCTTCGTCGACATCCAGGCGGGCCAGGGAGGCACCGAAGCGCAGGACTGGGCCTCGATGCTGCAGCGGATGTATCTGCGCTTCGGCGAGCGCCGCGGCTTCGAGGTCGAAGTGCTCGAGGAGTCGGAGGGAGAAGTGGCCGGCATCAAGAGCGCGACCCTGAAGCTGAGCGGCGACTACGCCTACGGCACGCTGCGCACAGAGACCGGCGTGCACCGGCTGGTGCGAAAGTCTCCGTTCGATTCCAACGCGCGCCGCCACACTTCCTTCGCCAGCGTGTTCGTCTACCCGGAGGTGGACGAGAGCATCGAGATCGAGATCAACCCGGCGGACTTGCAGATCGACACCATGCGTTCGAGCGGCGCCGGCGGCCAGCACGTCAACAAGACCGAGTCGGCGATCCGCATCACGCATATCCCGAGCGGGATCGTGGTGAAGTGCCAGAACGACCGCTCCCAGCACCGTAACCGGGCCGAGGCGATGGCGATGCTCAAATCGCGCCTGTACGAGCTGGAGCTGCGCAAGCAGCTGGCGGAGAAGCAGCGCATGGAGGATGCCAAGACCGACATCGGCTGGGGTCATCAGATCCGCTCGTACGTCCTGGATCAGTCCCGCATCAAGGACCTGCGCACCAACGTCGAGGTGGGCAACACCCAGGCGGTCCTCGACGGCGACCTCGACGTTTTCATCACCGCAAGTCTCAAGCAAGGCGTGTAACGCACCCGACCCGATGACATCCGATAACAACCAGCCGGCCCAGGAGCCTGGCGGCGCGCCGCCCGAAGACACCAACCGGATCGTCGACGAGCGCCGGGCCAAGCTCTCGGCGCTGCGCGCAGCGGGCAACGCGTTCCCCAATGATTTCCGCCGCGATGCGCTGGCCGGCGAATTGCACGCCGCCCATGGGAACAAGGACAACGCCGAGCTCGAGCCCTCGGCGATCGAGGTCAGCGTCGCGGGCCGCATGATGCTGCGCCGGGTGATGGGCAAGGCGAGCTTCGCCACGCTGCAGGACATGTCCGGCCGGATCCAGCTCTACGTCACCCGCGACAGCGTCGGCGAGCAAGTCTACGAGAATTTCAAGCACTGGGATCTGGGCGACATCCTCGGGGCGAAAGGCACGCTGTTCCGGACCAAGACCGGGGAGCTGTCGGTCAAGGTCAGCGAGCTGCGCTTGCTCACCAAGTCCCTGCGGCCGCTCCCGGAGAAGTTCCACGGCCTCGCCGACCAGGAGCAGCGCTACCGCCAGCGCTATCTGGACCTGATCACCAACGAGTCCTCGCGCCGCGTGTTCGCGGTGCGCTCGCGGACGATCCAGGCGATCCGCGACTTCTTCGTCGCGCGCGGCTACCTGGAAGTCGAGACGCCGATGATGCAGCCGCTGCCCGGCGGCGCGGCCGCCCGGCCGTTCGTCACCCACCACAACGCACTGGACATGCCGCTGTACCTGCGCATCGCGCCCGAGCTCTATCTCAAGCGCCTGGTGGTGGGCGGCATCGAGAAGGTGTTCGAGATCAACCGCAACTTCCGCAACGAGGGCATGTCCACCCGGCACAACCCGGAGTTCACCATGCTCGAGTTCTACGAGGCCTACCAGGATTTCCATTACCTGATGGATCTCACCGAGCAGCTCACGCGGGAGGTCGCGCTCAAGGCCACCGGCAGCACGACCCTGACCTATCAGGGCGACACCATCGACCTCGCCAAGCCCTTCGACCGCCTGACGATGCCGCAAGCCATCGTCCGCTACAACCCGCGTTACGCGCTGGCCGAGCTGGAGAAGCTTGAGTACCTGCGCGTGGCGCTCGCGCCGTTCGACGTCGAAGTGTTCGCCACCGACGGCGTGGGGCTGCTGCAGCTCAAGCTGTTCGAACAGACCACCGAATCGAAGCTGACGCAGCCGACCTTCATCGTCGCGCACCCCACCGATGCTTCGCCGCTGGCGCGCCGTAACGACGCCAACCCCGCTGTCACGGACCGCTTCGAGCTGTTCATCGCCGGGCGCGAGATCGCCAACGGCTTCTCCGAGTTGAACGACTACGAGGACCAGGCCGAGCGCTTCCGCCAGCAAGCCGAAGCCAAGGCCGCAGGCGACGAGGAAGCGATGTTCTACGACGCGGACTACGTGCGCGCGCTCGAGTTCGGCCTGCCGCCCACTGCCGGCGAGGGCGTGGGCATCGACCGCCTGGTCATGCTGTTGACCGACAGCCCGAGCATCCGCGACGTCATTCTCTTTCCTCAGATGCGGCCGGAGTAGCGCCGCCGGCAGCCGACCCAACCCATGAGCGACCCCGCCCCCACCATGCTCTGGCAGCCCTCGCCCGAGCGCATCGCACAGGCCAACCTCACCCGCTTCATCGCCCTGGTGAACCAGCGCTGGGCCGCCGGCGCCTCCGATCATGCGTCGCTGTACGAGTGGTCGGTGCGCGAACCGGCCAAGTTCTGGGAGTCGATCTGGGACTTCACCGGAGTGATCGGCGACAAGGGCAGCGCGCCCTTCCTGGTCGACGGCCAGCGCATGCCCGGGGCGAAGTGGTTTCCGCAGGCGCGGCTGAACTTCGCCGAGAACCTGCTGCGCCGGCGCGATGGCGAGACGGCGCTGGTGTTCTGGGGCGAGGACCAGGTGCGCCGCAGGCTTACGTTCGCCGAAGTCTACGAGCAGGCGTCGCTGCTCGCGCAGGCGCTGCGTGCAATGGGCGTGCAGCCGGGCGATCGCGTCGCCGCCTTCCTCTCCAACATGCCCGAAGCAATCCTGGCGATGCTCGCGACGACCAGCATCGGGGCGATCTGGTCATCCTGCTCACCCGACTTCGGCGCGCAAGGCGTGCTCGATCGCTTCGGACAGATCGAGCCGAGGGTGCTGTTCTGCGTCGACGGCTACTTCTATCAGGGCAAGACGCACGACACGCTGGCGCGCATCGGCGAGATCGTGAAGCAGCTGCCGTCCTTGCAGAAAGTGGTCGTGGTGCCGTATGTCCAACCGCATCCGGCGATCGACGCGATCCCGCGCGCGGTGCACCTGTCTTCCTTCACGGCCGGCCTGCGAGCCGGCGACATCGAATTCGAGCGGCTGCCGTTCGATCACCCCTTGGCGATCCTGTACTCCTCGGGCACCACCGGCGTGCCCAAGTGCATCGTGCATGGAGCAGGTGGCACGCTGCTGCAGCACCTGAAGGAGCACCAGTTGCACACCGATCTCAAGCGCGGCGATCGGCTGTTCTACTTCACGACCTGCGGCTGGATGATGTGGAACTGGCTCGCTTCAGGCCTGGCGACCGGCGCGACGCTGCTGCTCTACGACGGGTCGCCCTTCCATCCCGGCCCGGAAGTGCTGTTCGACTTGGCCGACGCTGAAAACATGACCGTGTTCGGCACCTCCGCCAAGTACATCGACGCGCTGAACAAGGCCAGCGCAAGACCGATGCAAACGCACCGGCTCAGCAGCCTGGTTACGATGGCCTCCACCGGCTCGCCGCTGGTCGCGGAGAGCTTTGACTATGTGTACGGCAATATCAAGCGCGACCTGCTGCTGTCGTCGATCTCTGGCGGCACCGACATCATCTCCTGTTTCGTCCTGGGCAGCCCGCTGCTGCCGGTCTACCGCGGCGAGATCCAGTGCCGCGGCTTGGGCCTCGCCGTGGAGGTGTTCGACGAACAGGGCAAGCCGGTGGTCGGCGAGAAGGGCGAGCTGGTGTGCAGCGCACCGTTCCCGTCCATGCCGCTGGGTTTCTGGAACGACCCGACCGGCACCAAGTACCACGATGCCTACTTCGGGCGGTTCGACAATATCTGGTGTCACGGGGACTACATGGAGCTGACTCGTCGGGGAACCTCCATCATCTATGGCCGCTCGGACGCGACGCTCAACCCCGGTGGGGTGCGCATCGGTACTGCCGAGATCTACCGCCAGGTGGAGCAGTTGCCCGAGGTGGTCGAGAGCCTGGTGATCGGTCAGGACTGGGACAACGACGTGCGCGTGGTGCTGTTCGTGCGCTTGCGCGAGGGGCTCACGCTGGACGAGGAGCTGGTCAAGCGCATCAAGCAGCAGATCCGCTCGAACACCACGCCGCGCCATGTGCCGGCGCGTATCGTCCAGGTAACCGATATCCCGCGCACAAAGAGCGGCAAGATCGTGGAGCTGGCCGTGCGCAACGTGGTGCACGGCCGCCCGGTGAAGAATCTTGAGGCGCTGGCGAACCCCGAAGCCCTGGCACTCTACCGCGACCGCCCGGAACTGAAGCGCTAGAGGCGCGGGCGGGCGAAGGCGCTCCTGCGCCCGCTAGCGGCGGTTGAAGGGGTGCCACCCGCTGTCCCCTCAATACCCGCCAGGGGTATAATGCGGCTATGCAGGGAAGAGCCGCAGCGCGTATCGAGCTGCCGATCCAGGGCATGACCTGCGCCGCCTGCGCGGCGCGCATCGAGCGTCAGCTCGCGCGTCTGCCCGACGTGAC
>Ga0335070_10011495_pt1 | contig 10341 bp, 7 predicted proteins | sample Lox_Sample_13_FD_206722 | JGI IMG/M metagenome (GOLD analysis project Ga0335070, IMG submission 206722) | Soil microbial communities from Loxahatchee National Wildlife Refuge, Florida, United States - Lox_Sample_1.3 | ecosystem: Environmental > Terrestrial > Soil > Wetlands | place: USA: Florida...
CACCTCCAGCCTGCAGGATGCGCTGCAGGCGGAGGCCGAGGCGGCCATGCTGGACCACCAGCGCGTGGCGCTGGAGCGGGAGAGGCGCGAGGTGGGCATCCGCATCAACGCCCTGCTGTGGCTGCCGCCGGCGACGGTCCTGCCGCCTCCGCCCTCGGAGCTGGCGATGCCGGCGCCGCCGGACTCCTCCGGCTCGCTCGATTCTCTGCGGGCCCAGGCCGAGCGGGCGCGCCCCGAGGTGCGCGCCGCGCAGGCCGCGGTGGACGCCGCCCGCGCGCGGCTGGAGCTGGCCCGCCGCGGCCGGCTGCCGGAGGTGATGGTCGAAGGCGCCTTCGACCGGTTCATGGACCGCAGCGAGACGCGCGCCACGCTGGGCGTCGGGATGAGCCTGCCGTTCCTGTCGGGCCTGAGCGGCGCCGCCGCCGACGCGGCCAGCGCGGAGCTGGCCGGAGCCCGGCACCGCCTGGACGCCGCGCGGAACCGGGTGGGGCTGGAGGTGGGCGACGCCCTGGCGCGGCTGGCCGAGGCGCACCACGAGGTGGAGGTCATGGGGGCTTCGGTGGTGCCCACCACCGAGCAGGCGCTCAGGGCGGTGCGCGCCAACTACGAGGCCAACCGCACCGACTTCGTGGTGCTGCTCAACTCCGAGCGCGACTTCGCCAGCGCCCGCCTGGACTACTTCCGGGCGCTGGCCGACTACGGGCAGGCCCACACCGACCTGGACCGGGCCGTGGGGCTGCTGCCGCCGGGGATCCCCGGGGGAGGGAATCGCGATGAGTGATGCCGCCAAGCTGGTGGTCCCCGCCCGGCGCGCGCCCCGGCGGGCTTCCAACGCCGCGCCGGCCCGGATCGCCCGGCTCCTGGCTGTCGGTGCGCTGGCGCTGGCCGGATGCCGCATCGGCGGCCCCGGGGGAGCGGCCGTCCCGGCGGACGCGGTGACCCGGGAGGCGGGCCCGCTGCGGGTGAGCGTGGCCCTGCGCCCCGCGGTCCCCAGGCTGGGCGAGAACCGGATGCTGGTCTGGCTGCGCCGCCCCGACGGCCGGCCGGTGCACGGGGCCGCGGTGCGCCTGCTGGTCAGCATGCCCGCCATGGGGGCCATGCCGCGCATGGAGAGCCGGGCGAGGGTCCGGGAGGGCGCCCCGGGCACCTACGAGGCGGCCTACGACCTCGGGATGAGCGGGGCCTGGGACATGGACCTGGAGCTGCTCGAGCCGGGGCAGGCCGAGCAGCACCTGGAGCTGCGCGTGAGCACCGGGCTGGCCGGCGCGGAGTTCGCGGGCGGGCCGGAGGAAGCGCGGCCAGCAGCCCCGGCCGCCGGCGAGGAGTCGGCGGCGGGGCCCGCCTCCGACGCGGCCGCGGTCCAGCTGGGGCCCATCCGGCGCCAGGAGATCGGCGTGCGGGTGGAGCCCGTGGCCCGGCGCGAGCTGGAGGTGCGGCTGCGCCTCCCGGGCCGGGTGGCCTACGACGAGCGGCGCATCACCGAGGTCGCGCTCAAGTACTCCGGCTGGGTGCGGGAGGTGAACGCGGACTTCCCCGGCCGCCGGGTGCGCGCCGGCGAGGAGCTGTTCACGGCCTACAGCCCCGACGTGTACGCCGCGCAGCAGGAGTACCTGGTGGCGCTGCGCGCCGCGCACGACGACACCAGCCACCTGGCCCCCGGCGGCCTGCTGGACTCGGCCCGCCGGCGGCTGCTGCTGTGGGACCTGACCCCCGAGCAGATCGACCGGCTGGCCCGCGAGGGCCGCCCGCGCGAGGCGCTCCGGGTGGTGGCGCCGGCCGGCGGGGTGGTGATGGAGCAGTCGGTCAAGCGCGGCACCGCGTTCACCGCCGGGCAGGTCCTGGACCGCATCGCGCCCACCGACTCGCTGTGGGTGCTGGCCGACGTGTACCAGTACCAGCTGCCGCTGGTGCGGCCGGGCATGCCGGCGACGGTGCTCGACCCGTTCGCGGAGAGCGGCGCGCGGCCGGCGCGGGTGGCCTACGTCTACCCCACCGTCGGCGGCGACACCCGCTCCGGCGAGCTGCGCATCGAGGTGGCGGACCCCGCCGGGATGCTCAAGCCGGGCATGTTCGTGGACGTGGACCTGGCGCTGCCCGTGGGGCGCCGGCTGGCGGTGCCGGCGTCGGCGGTGATCTACACCGGGGAGCGGCGGCTGGTGTTCGTGGACCGCGGCGGGGGCTGGCTGGCCCCGCGCGAGGTCCGCCTGGGCCAGCGCGCTGGAGACTGGTTCGAGGTGCAGGGCGGGCTGGTCGCGGGCGACCGGGTGGTCACCTCGGGGAACTTTCTGGTCGCCTCGGAGAGCCGCCTCAAGTCCGCGCTGGATGCCTGGAGCGGGGGCGCGCCCCGGGCCGGCGCCGCCGTCGGCCGGGGCGGCGACGCGCCGGCGCCCGCGCCCCCGGGGGGTGGACGGTGATCGCCGGGCTCATCGCCTGGTGCGCCCGGAACCGGGTGCTGACCGTGGCGCTGGCGGCGGTGGCCGCGCTGGCCGCGGTCCGCGCGCTGCGCTCCACGCCGCTGGACGCCATCCCGGACCTGTCCGACACCCAGGTGATCGTGTCGGCGGAGTGGATGGGGCGCAGCCCCGACCTGGTGGAGGCGCAGATCACCTACCCCATCGTCACCGCGCTGCGCTCGGCGCCCGGCGTGCAGTACGTGCGCGGCCTCAGCATGGCCGGCGATGCGTTCGTGTACGTGGTGTTCAAGGAGGGCGTGGACCTGTACTGGGCGCGCAGCCGGGTGAACGAGTACCTGGCCGGCATCCGCGACCGGCTGCCCGAGGGCGTGAACCCCACGCTGGGCCCGGACGCCAGCAGCGTGGGCTGGGTGTTCGAGTACGCGCTGGTGGACACCACCGGCCGGCAGGACCTCTCGCAGCTGCGCTCCTTCCAGGACTGGACGCTGCGCTACTGGCTGCAGCAGGTGGACGGGGTGGCGGAGGTGGCCCCGGTGGGCGGCTTCGTGCGCCAGTACCAGGTGGACCTGGATCCCGACCGCCTCCAGGCGCACGCGGTGTCCATCGTGCAGGTCGCGGAGGCCATCCGGAGATCGAACAGCGACGTGGGCGGCGGCGTGGTGGAGGTCGCCGAGCACGAGCACTTCGTCCGCGGCCGGGGCTACATCCGCTCGGTGGCGGACCTCGAGCAGGTGGCGGTGAAGACCGGTCCGGACGGCGTGCCGGTCACGCTGGGGCAGCTGGGCGTGGTGCACGTGGGCCCGGCGCCGCGGCGCGGCATCGCCGAGCTGGACGGCCGCGGCGAGGTGGTGGGCGGCATCGTCATCATGCGCCAGGGTCAGAACGCGCTGCGGGTGATCGACGCGGTGCGGGCGCGGCTGGCGGAGGTGCGCGGCTCGCTGCCCCCCGGGGTCAAGGTGGTGGTGACCTACGACCGCTCCGAGCTGATCCGGCGCTCCATCGGCACGCTGCGGCGCACGCTGCTCGAGGAGATGCTCATCGTCAGCGCGGTGGTGGTGCTGTTCCTGTTCCACTTCCGCACCGCGCTGGTGCCGATCCTGGGCCTGCCGCTGGCGGTGCTGCTGGCCTTCGTGCCCCTGTCGCTCCAGGGCCTGACTGCCAACATCATGTCCCTGGGCGGGATCGCGGTGGCCATCGGCGCCATGGTGGATGCCTCGATCATCATGGTGGAGAACGTCCACCGGAAGCTGGAGGCGTGGGAGGCCGCCGGCCGCCCGGGCACGCGCCGGGACGTGGTGGTGGCGGGCCTGCAGGAGGTGGGCCATCCCGTCTTCTTCGCGCTCCTGGTGATCACGGTGTCGTTCCTGCCGATCTTCACCCTGGAGGGCACCGAGGGGCGGCTGTTCCGCCCGCTGGCCTTCACCAAGACCTACTCCATGGCCTTCGCCGCCCTGCTGGCGGTGACCCTGACCCCGGCGCTGGCGGTGTGGTTCATCCGCGGCCGCATCCGCCCGGAGCGCGAGCACCCGGTGGCCCGCCCGCTGGCGCGGGCGTACGCCCCGGTGGTGCGCTGGGCGGTGCGGCGGCGCGCCTGGGTGATGCTGGGGGCGCTGCTGCTGATGGCCTCGGCGGTGCCGCTGCTGCTGTCGCTGGGCAGCGAGTTCATGCCGCCGCTCAACGAGGGCACGGTGCTGTACATGCCCACCGCGCCCCCCGGGATGTCCGAGACCGCGGCCGGCGCGGTGCTGCAGGAGCTGGACCGGAAGCTCCACGGCATCCCCGAGGTGGCCCGGGTGTTCGGGAAGATCGGCCGCGCCCAGACCGCCACCGACCCGGCGCCGCTGTCCATGGTGGAGACGGTGATCACGCTGCGCCCGGAGAGCGAGTGGCGCCCGGGCCTCACCTGGGACCGGCTGATGGCGCTGATGGACAGCACCGTCCAGTTCCCGGGCATGCGCAACGTGTTCTGGATGCCCATCCAGACGCGCAACGAGATGCTGGCCACCGGGGTCCGGAGCAAGATCGGGGTGCGGGTGTTCGGGGCCGACCTGGACACCGTGGAGCGGTACGCGGTGGAGGTGGAGCGTGCGCTGCAGGCGGTCCCCGGCACCCGCAGCGCGTTCGCCGAGCGCGTGACCGGCGGCTACTTCCTGGACTTCGACATCCGGCGCGACCAGGTGGCCCGCTACGGCCTGACGGTGGGCGACGTGCAGGACGTGATCGAGTCCGCGGTGGGCGGGAAACCGGTGTCCCAGACCGTGGAGGGCCGCGAGCGCTACGCCATCAGCGTGCGCTACGCCCCGGAGCTGCGCGACGACCCCGAGGCGCTCAAGCGGGTGCTGGTGCAGGCCCCCGGCGGCGCGCAGGTGCCGCTGGCGCAGCTGGCCGACCTGCGCTTCCGCGCCGGCCCGCCCATGATCCAGGAGGAGGACGGCCAGCTGTTCGGCCTGGTTTCGGTGGACGTGGCCGGCCGGCCGCTGGCCTCCTACGTGGCCGACGCCCGGAAGGCGGCCGCCGCGGTCCCCCTGCCGCCCGGCTACCGCCTGGACTGGGCCGGCCAGTTCAAGTACTACGAGCGCGCCCGGGCCCGGCTGGCCTGGGTGGTGCCGATGACGCTGCTGATCGTCTTCGGCCTGCTGTACTTCAACCTGCGCTCCGCGGGCGAGGCCGCGCTGGTGATGCTGGCGGTGCCCTTCTCGCTGGTGGGCGCGGTGTGGATCCTGGGGCTCCTGCACTACAACCTGAGCGTCGCGGTGTGGGTGGGGATGATCGCGCTGGCCGGCCTGGACGCCGAGACCGGCACGGTGATGCTGCTGTACCTGAACCTGGCGTGGCGGGAGCGGCAGGCCCGCGGGGCGGCCGCGACGCGCGCCGACCTGGCCCAGGCCATCGTGGAGGGCGCCGCCCATCGCATCCGCCCCAAGCTCATGACCGTGAGCGCCATCCTGCTCGGGCTGCTGCCCATCCTGTGGGGGCACGGCGCCGGGGAGGACGTGATGAAGCGCATCGCCGCGCCCATGGTGGGCGGCGTGGTGACCTCGTTCGTGCTGGAGCTGGTGGTCTACCCGGCGGTGTTCGGGTGGTGGAAGGGCCGGCGGCTGCGGGAGGCCTGATCTGGTATCTTGACCCGGGGGGCCGCGGCCGTGGCCGTGCCGGCCGGCGCCCCGCCCGCGGCCCCCCAGGAAAGGAGACCCCGATGCACCGGATCCCGAGGATCGCCATTTCCGCGGCGCTGTTGGCCGCGGCGGCCGCCGGCTGCCAGAAGCAGGCCCCCGCCGGCAGCGCCGGCGCGCCCGCGGCGGGCACGTCCGCCGCCTCCCCCACCGGCATGGCCGCCATTGACAGCGCCAAGTCCAAGGCCGCCGCGGCCTCGGCCGCCTCGCGCCGCGCCGCCGCGGCGATCAGGGTGTGGGTCTGCCCGATGCACCCCGACTACACCTCCGACCACCCCGGCACCTGCCCGCGGTGCGGCATGGACCTGGTGGAGAAGAGCTAGCGGCGCACGCGGGAATCAGCCGGGCGGCGGGCCCATCCGCTCGAACACCAGGGGCGGGATGTCCTCGAGGTCGTCCACCGCGTGGAAGTCGCCGTGCAGCGGCGGCACCTGCTGGTGGGCCCAGGACTGCCCGCGCACGTGGATGGCGTGCATGCCCACCTCCAGGGCGGGGTTGATGTCGGAGCGCATGCCGTCGCCCACCATGAACGCGCGCTCCGGGGCCAGCCCGCACGCGTCGAGGATCCGCCGGAACTCGCCGGGCGTCTTGTGCCGGACGATGAACACCCGGTCGAAGTGCCGCTCCAGCCCGGAGTGCTCCAGGCGGGCGCGCTGCAGGTCCTCGTCGCCCATGGTGGCCAGCGCCAGCAGCACGCGCGGCCGGAGCGTCTCCAGCACCTCGCGCGCGCCGGCGCGCACCGGCGGGTGGGCCTCGTAGGTGCTCCACCCGATCTGCACGCACTCGCGCTCCACCTGCGGGTCGTACGGCAGGCGGCCCTCCTCCGCGAAGGAGCGGTAGGTGAGGCCCATGGACTCGGGCCAGCGCGCCTTGCCGTAGCCGGCCTCCTCGATGCGGCCCAGGTCCACCCGGTCCAGGCGCTCGCGGGTCTCGTCCATGGGGATGCCCAGCTCGGCCAGGCGCAGGCACAGCCGGAGCATGGCGGCGTGGAACGTCGGGCTGGTGAGCAGCAGGGTGTCGTCCATGTCGAAGACCACCCCCCAGCCCGACGTCGCCCGGGTCACGGGTTCTCCCGGTGGAAGACCTCCAGGACGCCCTCCACCAGCGCCCGGAACCGCCCCGCCACGCGGTCGGCGGTCACCATCACTTCCTCGTGGTTCAGGGGGCGGTCGGAGAGGCCCGATCCGAAGTTGGTGATGCAGGAGATCCCCAGCACCCGCAGGCCCACCTGCCCCGCGGCCAGGATCTCGGGCACGGTGCTCATGCACGCGGCGTCCGCCCCGAAGCGCGCGATCAGCCGCACCTCGGACGGGGTCTCGTAGGAGGGCCCGCAGGAGGCCAGCAGCGCGCCGCGCCGCAGCGGGATGCCGCGCTCGGCCGCCACCCGCTCCGCCACCGCCATCAGCCGGAGGTCCAGCGGCATGCCGCGGCGCGCGGCCGGGCTCCAGCGCGGCTGGTGCAGCTGGAAGTTGATCGCCCCGGTGATGAGCATCAGGTCGCCCGGCCGGACCCGGGGCGAGGCCGCCCCGGAGGCGTTGGTCACGATCAGCCGCCGCACCCCCAGGCGCTGCAGGAGCACCGTGGCGAACGTGACCTGCTCCATGTCGTAGCCTTCGTAGAAGTGGCTGCGGCCCTGCAGGGCCAGCACCGGGACACCGCCCAGCAGGCCTTTCACCCAGCGCCCGGCGTGGCCCTCCACCCGCGGCAGCGGATGGCCCGGGATCTCCGACACCGGCATCGCCACCCGCCCGGCCAGCTCCTCGGCCAGCGGGCCCAAACCCGAGCCCAGGATCACCGCGTTCTCGGGCGGATGCCCCAGGCGGCGGGCCACCTCGCGGGCCGCAGCCTCCAGGTGGTGCGCCTGCGCGGCCTGCGGGGCCGGCGGCGGGCTCATTGCTCCTTCCGGTAGGGCACGCCGTCCATCCGCGGCGGCACGGACCGCCCGATGAAGCCGGCCAGCACCACGATGGTGAGCACGTAGGGGATCATCTGGATGAACTGGGTGGGCACGCGCCCGCCCTGGAGCCGCAGCTGCAGCGTCTCGGCCAGCCCGAACAGCAGGCACGCCCCGGCCGCGCCCCACGGGTTCCACTTGCCCACGATCATCGCGGCCAGCGCGATGTAGCCGCGGCCGCCGGACATCCCGTCGGTGAAGCTGTGCTGGTCCAGGGCCAGCCACGCCCCGCCCAGGCCGCCCAGCGCGCCCGAGATCAGCACCCCGGCATAGCGGGTGCCGGTCACGCTCACGCCCATGGCGTCGGCCGCCTCGGGGTGCTCCCCGCAGGCCCGCAGCCGGAGCCCGAACGGGGTGCGGAACAGCACCCGGGCGCCGGCCAGCACGCACACCGCGGCCAGCAGGATCAGCGGCGTGCCCAGCAGCGTCTGCAGCGGCGCGATCCCGGCCAGCCCCGGCACGTGCCACTCCGGCAGCCCCTCGATCCGCGGCGAGTTGCTGGTGCTGTCGAAGATCACCTTGAGCAGGAACTTGGTCAGGCCCACCGACAGCAGGTTGAGGGCCACCCCGCTCACGATCTGGTCGGCCCGGAAGGTGATGCACGCGACCGCGTGCACCAGGGCGGTGGCCAGCCCGGCCCCCATGCCGCACAGCACCCCCAGCCACGGGCTGTGGCCGAACCAGGTGCCCACCGCGGCGGCGAACGCCCCGTTCAGCAGGATGCCCTCCAGCGCGATGTTGACCGTGCCGCCCCGCTCGGAGAACGTGCCCCCCAGCGAGGCGAACGCGTACGGCACCGAGATGCGCAGCATCTGCGCCAGCAGCGCGCCCAGCACCGCGGCGTCAAGCAGCCCCGACACGCGCCTTCCTCCGGACCCGCACCAGGTCCTGGAACACGTTGCTCGAGACGATCACCGACAAAATCACCACCGCCTGGATGATCTCCACCAGCTCCTTCGGCACCAGGGTGTTGATGACCAGCGCGCCGTGCGAGAGCACCCCGAACAGCAACGCCGCGAGCACCACGCCCGCCGGGTGGTTGCGCCCCAGGAGCGCGACCGCCAGACCCATGAACCCGATGCCGTTGGAGAACCCGGTCTCGAAGTAGTGCTTGTAGCCCATCACGAAGTTGGAGCCGCCCAGCCCGGCCAGCGCCCCGGAGAGCGCCATCGCCCCCACCGTCGCGGGCCCGGCGCGCACGCCCGCGTACTCCGCCGCGGTGGCGCTCAGGCCGGCCACCCGCAGCTCGTACCCCGCCCGGGTCCGCCACAGGAAGAAGCCGCACGCCGCGGCGCACGCCAGCGCCAGCAGGAAGGTGACGTTCACCGGCGAGCCCGCCAGCGCCGGCAGGAACCGCTCCAGGCGCCACAGGCGCGCGGCGGGCGCGATCTCCGGGGTGTGCATGGACTCGGCCACCACGTAGACGTGGGCCACGAAGTAGCCGGTCAGCGCGATGGCCACGAAGTTGAGCATGATGGTGTTGATCACCTCGTGGGCCCCGAAGCGCGCCTTGAGGTAGCCGGGCACCGCGCCCCACGCCGCCCCCGCCAGGGCCCCGGCGACCAGGCACAGCGGCACCAGCAGCACCGCCGGGAGCCCGGGGAAGGTGAGCCCGGCCCACGCGGTGGCGAACGCGCCCACGTACAGCTGGCCTTCCGCCCCGATGTTGAAGAGCCCGGCGCGGAAGGCCAGCGCGCAGGCCAGCCCGGTGAAGATCAGCGGGGTGGCCTTGAAAAGCACCTGGCCGATGCCGTAGGGCGTGCCCAGCGTGCCGCGCAACAGCTCCGCGTACACCTCGCCCGGGTTCCGCCCGATGGCCGCGACCAGCGCCGCGCCCAGCGCGAACGAGAAGGCCAGCGCCACCAGCGGCACGCCCACCGAGCCCACCAGCCCGCCGCCCGCGGCCCGGCCCCGTCCGGCGCGCCCCGGCGCGCCACCCGCGCCGCCCCCGGCCGCGCCGGTCACGCGCTGCCCCCGGCGGCGGCGGGCGCGGCCCCGCCCAGCATCCACAGGCCCAGCCCTTCCTCGGTGGCCTCCGCCGCGGCCGCCTCGCCCGCCACCTGCCCCCGGTACAGCACCACGATCCGGTCCGACAGACTCAGCACCTCCTGCAGGTCGGCGGACACCAGCAGCACCGCCCGGCCCGCGTCGCGCGCCTCCAGCAGCCGGCGGTGGATGAACTCGGTGGCGCCGATGTCCACGCCGCGGGTGGGCTGCGCGGCCAGGATCAGCCGCGCCTCGCGGGTCAGCTCGCGGGCCAGCACCACCTTCTGCTGGTTGCCGCCGGAGAGGTCGCGGGCCAGGAGCGCGGGATCGGGCGGGCGCACGTCGAACGCCTCGGTCAGCCGGCGGGCGCGCCCGGCGATGGCCGCGCGCCGCAGCAGCCCGGCGGCGCTCACCTCGGGCTCCCACTGCCGGCCCAGGAGGTAGTTCTCCTCCAGGCTCATCTCCAGCACCAGCCCGTGCTTGTGGCGGTCCTCCGGCACGTGCGCCAGGCCCGCGGCGAAGCGCTCCCGGACCGGGGCGCGGGTCACCTCCCGCCCGGCGAGCCGCACCGAGCCGGACTCCGGCGCGCGCAGCCCGGTAAGCGCCTCCACCAGCTCGGTCTGGCCGTTGCCCTCCACACCCGCCACCCCCAGCACCTCGCCGGCGCGCACCGTGAGGCTCACGCCGCGCACCGCCGGGAGCCGCCGGGCGTCGCGCACCACCAGGTCGCGCACCTCCAGCACCGGCGCGCCGGGGTGGGCCGCGGCGTGCTCCACCCGCCGCAGCACGTCGCGGCCCACCCTCAGATTGGCCA
>Ga0335070_10011498_pt1 | contig 10340 bp, 9 predicted proteins | sample Lox_Sample_13_FD_206722 | JGI IMG/M metagenome (GOLD analysis project Ga0335070, IMG submission 206722) | Soil microbial communities from Loxahatchee National Wildlife Refuge, Florida, United States - Lox_Sample_1.3 | ecosystem: Environmental > Terrestrial > Soil > Wetlands | place: USA: Florida...
AGCGCTGGTACGGCTGGGGCGGCGGCGCCGACAGCCTGTGGATGGCCAGCATCAGGCCGATCCTCGACTCGCGCGAGTTCGACGGCAACGGGGCGCTGGTGGTGCGGCTGTTCGCGCGCGAGCCCGGGCTGGCGGCATGCTACCGCCGCGTGTTCGGCGTTGCGCCGCAGCGCGACCCGGAACGGACGGTGGTCAATGTCGGCAAGGCCCTGGCGGCGTACGTCGAGACGCTGGTCACCGCGCGCACGCCGTTCGACGACTTCCGCGATGCGCTGGCCCGCGGCGACCAGCGCGGCATCGCTTCGTATCCACAGGCCGCGCGGCGCGGCCTCGAGCTGTTCATCGGCCGCGGCGGCTGCGTCGGCTGCCACAGCGGCCCCAACTTCTCCGACGGTGACTTCCATGCCGTCGTCGCGCCAGCGGACGAGGTGGCCGCGTCGGTGGCGCGCGCGCTCGACGACAGCGGCCGGCTGCGCGATGCGCGCGACCTCAAGGCGAGCCGCTTCAACCTGCAGGGCCTCTACAACGACGACGCGAGGCACCGCAACGCGCGGGCGACGGGGCAGCTGACGGTGAACGCCGAACTGGCCGGCCGGTTCCGCACGCCTTCGCTGCGCAACGTGGCGGTCACCGCGCCGTACTTCCACGATGGCCGCACCGCCAGTCTGCGCGACGCGCTGCAGCACGCGACGGTGCCGGCGACCGCGCCGCTGCGGGTCGGTGAGGTCGACGATCTGGCGGCTTTCTTGGCGACGCTCACCGATGCGGACGGCGCGCGCCGCCCGTGGAATCCGTCGGGATTGACGCGCTGTCGCTGAGCGCCAGTGTCGCTCAGGCCTTCGCGCGCGCCATCGTCGCGCCCCACAGCGACTCCCAATCGGTGCCCGCCATGTCGGTGGTGCGGCCATCGCTCTCGTGGAAGCGGTTCGGGATCTGGAACACCGCGAGGAAGACGCCGCCGTTGGGCGACCAGGCGCTGTGCCGGCTGCCGGCCGGACGCCAGATGAACTGGCCGGCCTTGCACTCGATGCCCTCGTCGGGTCCGCTGCGGTCGACCAGGTGCCCCTCGAGCACGAAGGTCTGCTCGATGCGCACGTGCTCGTGGTCGGGCAGCACGGTGCCCGGCGCCATGCGGGTCAGCGACGTCACCAGGCCAGTGGCGCGGTCGAACAACAGCGTCTTGATCTCGATGCCCGGGTAGCGGGTCTTCTGCCACGGCAGGCTGTCGACGTCGACCAGCCGCGACGCCAGCGGACCGAGCGTGGCATGGGTCTTCACGTCCGGGGTGACGGCGGTCGTCATGGCGGTCTCCTGGTGGTCGGCGCGGGCTGCATTATCGTGGCCGGTCTTGATCACGAGAGAGATGGTTGGTCCGATGTCGCCGTTGTCGCTGGTGTTCGCCGCCTGCGCTTTCGCCAGCGGTTTCGCGCTGCGCGCAATCGACCCGCTGATGCTGCCGATCGCGCAGCGCTTCGCGGTCACGCCGGCCACCGCGGCGCTGCTGACGTCGGCCTATGCGCTGCCGTACGCGCTGGCCCAACCCTTTCTCGGCCCTTTGGGCGACCGCTTCGGCAAGGTGCGCTGCATCCAGGTGTGCATCGTCGTGCTGGCGCTGGCGTTGCTGCTGGGCGCACTGGCGCCGAGCTTCGAGTGGCTGCTGGTGTCGCGATTGGTGGCCGGCGTGTTCGCCGGCGGGTTGATTCCGCTGGTGCTGGCGGGTCTGGGCGACACCTACGACCTGCAGCAGCGCCAGGTGATGGTGGGGCGCCTGCTGGTGGCGATCATCTCGGGCCAGATGCTGGGCTCGGCGGCCGCCGGCTTGGTGGGCGATGCCTTCGGCTGGCGGGGTGCGCTCGGGCTCACGGCGGCCATCGCGTTGTTGGCGGCGGTGTCGTCCTGGGTGGCCGTGCCGCGCGCTCCCGGCGGCGCTGCGCCCGGGGCCGCCACCTCGTTCGCCGCCCTGTATGCCCACGTGTTCGACAACCGCAAGGCCTTCTGGTTGTACGGCGCTGTGGTGGCCGAGGGCACGCTGGTGTTCGCGCCGTTTCCGTACATGGGGCAACTGCTGATCGAGCATGCCGACGTGGCCGCCGGCGCCGCGCCGACGCGAACCGGTCTGGTGCTCGGTGCCTTCGGCGTCGGCGGCATCGTCTACGGCCTGGCCGTGCGCCGCCTCATCGCGGCGCTGGGGGTGCGCCGCATGTGCACCCTGGGTTCGGCCACGCTGGCTGCGGGCTATGCAGCGTTCGTCGTGCTGCCGGCGTGGTGGCTCTACGCGCTGGTGATGGCCGCCTGCGGCCTGGGCTATTACATGCTGCACAACTGTCTGCAGATCGAGGCCACCGAGCTGGCGCCCGCGGCACGCGGCTCGGCCGTGGCGCTGTTCGCCTGCGGCTTCTTCGTCGGGCAGGCGCTCGGGCCGCCGCTGTTCGGTGCGCTGATGCACGCGGTCGGCTTCCCGGCGTCGCTGCTCGCATCGGCCGTGGGCATCGCGGCCCTGGGGCGGGTCGTGGTGCGCACCATCATCGCGTCGCCGCGCGGCGCAGTGGCCGGGCACGCCTAGAACCCTCGATTGCCCGTGGCGGCGATTTGCCGCACCATCGCTGCCGGCCACGCACGGTGGCCGACAGAGGTGCGCGTGGTTGCGAACGAACAAGAGACCGGCGACGACACCGGCTTCACGCTCGACCCGGCGCTGCGGGCCGAGCGCCGTGCCGCCGCCGAGCGGCGCTTGTACACGGTGCAGATGCCCGTCGCGCGCACGGTGGGCTTCGTCATCGTCTGCCTGGTCGTCGCGCTGGAAGACTGGCGCAGCGGCACGTCCACCGACGCGTTGTGGTGGCTGGTCCCGCTGAACCTGCTCTATGCGGCCGCGAGCTGGCCGCTGCTGCGCTGGCTCTGGGGCCGTGGCCGCGTCGACTGGAGTGCGCTGTTCCTGCACCTCGACGTGGCGATGTGGTTGATCAACCTGTACCACCTCGAGGCGGGCTCGCTGTTCTTCGGTTACTTCCTGTTGATGCGCGTGGCCGACCAGGTGGGGTTCGGATTCCGCCGGGCTTTCTATTTCAATCACGTCGTCTGCGGCGGTTACCTCGTGTACGCGTTGTGCGCGGCCTGGCTCGACCCGGCGCGTGCCTTGTGGGGCGACCGGGTGACGCTGCTGGTGACGATGTACCTGCTCGGTGCCTACCTGGCGACCATCGGCCTGATGACCGAGCGGCTGCGGCGTCGCACGCACAGCGCGATCCGCGCCGCGCGCGAGCTGGTGGCCAACCTCGAGCAGCAGCGCCGCACGCTGCAGGCGCAGGCCGGCGAGCTCGACCAGGCGCGGGCCCAGGCCGAGGCCGCCAACGTCGCGAAGTCGCAGTTCCTGGCCACGATCAGCCACGAGTTCCGCACGCCGCTCAACGGCATCCTCGGCACGACCGAGCTGCTGCTCGACAGCCCGCTGTCGCCCGGCCAGCGGCGCTTCGCCAAGACCGCGCACCTGTCGGCCACCGCGCTGCTGGCGCTGGTGGACGACGTGATCGACCTGTCGCGCATCGAGGCCGGCAAGTTCACGCTGCGCAACACGGCGTTCGATCTGCGCGCGCTGGTCGACGAGGCGATGGACCTGATGGCCGCGATCGCCCGCGACAAGCCGATCGCGCTCGATCGCCGCCTGCCGGCGCAGCTGCCGCAGCGGCTGCTGGGCGATCCGGTGCGGCTGCGCCAGCTGCTGGTGAACCTGCTGCACAACGGCGTCAAGTTCACCGACCGCGGGCACGTCACGCTTGCGGTGTCCGTGCTGGGCGCCGAACCGTCGGGCGCGCTGCGGCTGCGCTTCGAGGTCAACGACACCGGGCAGGGCATCGCGAAGGACCATCTCGACTCGGTGTTCGACGCCTTCACGCAGGCCGATGCCTCGACCACGCGACGCCACGGCGGCAGCGGTCTCGGTCTGGCGATCGCCAAGGATCTGACCGAGCTGATGGGCGGGCGCCTGGGCGTCGACAGCCGCCTCGGCGAGGGTTCGACGTTCTGGTTCGAGTTGGCGATGCAACCGGCCGCCGACACGCCGGCCAAGGCCACGCCACCGCCGATCGAGATGGGCGACCTGGCCGCGCACGTGCTGCTGGCCGAGGACGACAGCGTCAACCAGATGGTGGTCGAGGCGATGCTCACGCGGCTGGGCTGCATCGTCGAGGTCGCCGCCGACGGCAGGGCCGCGGTCGGTGCGGCCACGCAGCGCCGCTACGACCTTATCCTGATGGACTGCCACATGCCGGTGATGGATGGCTTCGAGGCGACGCGCCGCATCCGCGACGACGAGTTCGCGCGCGGCCGCGGCCACACGCCGATCGTCGCGCTCACGGCCGACGCGCTGGCCGGTGACCGCGAGCGCTGCATCGAGTCGGGCATGGACGACTACATGACCAAGCCCGTCAGCAGCGCGATGCTGGCCACCTGCGTCGAGCGCTGGACGGGGCGCAAGACCACCGCACCGTCGCAGTGGTGAAGAATGAATGGCCGCGCACGGCGGCGCAATCGGAGCGAAGACATGGCCAAGGGTCAGCAGCGCAGCAACAAGGAGGCGAAGAAGCCGAAGAAGGACGCGACGGCGAAGCCGCCGCCGTCGGCGCTGCCTCCGATCACCACCACCATCATCGAGCGCGGCAAGAAGAAGGGCAGGTAGGCCGCTTCAAGACCGGCGGGCGCCGCTTCTCGCCGGGCCATCGTCAACGCGTCTGGTCCTGCTGCAACGCCTGGTTGATCGCGGCCAGCAGGCCGTCCGGTGCCTCGGCCATCAGGTTGTGCCCCGCCGGCAGCGTGAGCACGCGCGGCTTGAGCGTCTCGACGAGCGGCGCCACCGCCTGCGGCAGCGTCATCTGATCGCGCGAACCCAGCACCAGCGTCGTGGGGCATTGCACGCGCGGGGCCGCGGCAGCCAGGCCGCCGTAGGCGTCGCACGCGCTGAAATCGGCCATGAACAGGTTGCCCTCGGCGTAGCCGCGCTGCATGCGGCGCATAAGGGCGCGGTTGCTGCCATGGATCGAGAAGCCGGGGCCGGGGTGTGACGGCTTGGCCGCGTGCGTCGAGTTCGACAGCGCGTTGACCAGGTCGATGGCCGCCAGCACGTCGCGCTGGCACAGCTCCAGCAGCTTGGGCGACACCTTCATCGGGTAGGCGGTGCCCACCATGATCAATGCGCTGGCGCGCGCGCCGAGACGCGCCGCGGCCTCCAGCGCGATCAGCGAACCCATGCTGTGGCCCACCAGCGCCGTGCGCTGCACGCCGCTGGCCTCGACCAGGCGGGCGATCCACTGGCCAGCGGCCTCGACACCGAGCGGCGTGCCGCCGCTGCGGCCGTGTGCCGGCAGGTCGACCGCCAGCACTGCGCGACCATGATGGGCCAGGTAGCGACTCTGCAGGATCCACACGCTGTGGTCGTGCAGGGCCCCGTGCACGAACACGACGCCGGGCAACGTGGCGTCGAACGGCTTGCCGCCGGTGTAGGCGTAGGCACCGTGGCCGTCGAGGTCGATGTTCATGCGGCCGTCCTGCGCCGAGCCGCCTCAAGCAGGACAGCCCCCACGGGGGGGAGCGAACGTGAGTGAGCGTGGGGGTTCATGATTTCTGCGCGGCCTTGAGCGCGCGGCCGAGGTCGTCGATCAGGTCGTCGGCATCCTCCAGCCCGATCGACAGCCGGATGGTGCCCGGGCCGATGCCGGCCGAAGCCAGCGCGGCGTCGTCCATCCGGAAGTGCGTGGTCGACGCCGGATGGATCACCAGCGAGCGGCAGTCGCCCACGTTGGCCAGGTGCGAGAAGATCTTCAGCGCTTCGATGAAGGCCTTGCCCTGGGACCGCGTGGCGGGCCCTTCATGGGTCCCGCGCGAGCCCTTGAGTTCGAAGCTGAACACCGCGCCGCAGCCGCGCGGCAGCAGCTGCTTCGCCAAGGCGTGGTCGGGGTGCGTTTCGAGCTCGGGGTAGCCGACGCCCTGCACCATGGGGTGCTGCGCGAGGAACTGCACCACCTTGCGCGTGTTGGCGACGTGGCGCTCCATGCGCAGCGGCAGCGTCTCGATGCCCTGCAGGATCAGCCACGCGGTGTGCGGGCTCATGCAGGCGCCGAAGTCGCGCAGCCCCTCGCGGCGCGCGCGCAGCAGGAACGGACCGGTCGTGCTCTCTTCGGCGAAGACCATGCCGTGGAAGCCGCTGTAGGGCTGGGTCAGCTCGGCGAAGCGCCCCGATGCGGCCCAATCGAACAGGCCGCCGTCGACCAGCACGCCGCCGACGATCGTGCCGTGGCCCGAGAGGAACTTGGTGGCCGAGTGGAAGACGAGGTCGGCGCCGAGGTCGAGCGGCTTCATCAGCCATGGCGTCGTAAAGGTCGAGTCCACCAGCAGCGGCACGCCGGCGTCGTGCGCGATGGCGCTGACGCGGGGGATGTCGAGCACGTCGAGGCCCGGGTTGCCGAGCGTCTCGCCGAACAGCAGCTTCGTCTGCGGCCGGATCGCCGCTTTCCAGGCGGCAAGGTCGCGCGGCTTGACGAACGTGGTCTCGATGCCGAAGCGCGACAGCGTGTAGTGCAGCAGGTTGTGGCTGCCGCCGTACAGCGCGGTCGATGCCACGATGTGCGAGCCCGCTCCCGCGAGGGTGGCGATGGCCAGGTGCAACGCCGCCTGGCCGCTGGCGGTGGCGATGGCGCCGACGCCGCCATCGAGCGCCGCGATGCGCTCCTCGAGCACTGCGCAGGTCGGGTTGCTGATGCGGCTGTAGACGTGCCCGGCGCGCTCCATGTTGAACAGCGACGCCGCGTGGTCGCTGCTGTCGAACACGAACGACGTGCTCAAGTGGATCGGCACCGCACGCGCCCCGGTGGCCGGGTCGGGGGCGGCCCCGGCGTGCAGGGCCAGGGTGTCGAATGCGGGGTCGCTGTAACCGGCCATCGAGTGCCCTCCGGGCTGTTGCGTCGAGGCATTGTGTGCTATGTTGATCGCGGCCTGCCGGGGTCGATTCAGGGAGCCAAAGCCATGAAGGTCAGCGACATCCTTCGCGTCAAGGGCGGCACGCTGTACACCGTGTCGCCGGAGGAGCCTTTGTCGGATGCGGTGAAGACGATGTCCGGCTACGACATCGGCTCGCTGGTGGTGATGAGCCACGGCGAACTGGTGGGCATGTTGACGTTTCGCGAGGTCATCTCGGCGATCGTCGCCAACAACGGCAGCGTCGGCGCCACGGCCGTGCGCACGGTGATGGACGACGCGCCACTCACCTGCACGCCCGAGACCGAGATCGACGAGGTGCGGCGCATGATGCTGCAGCGCCACGCCCGCTACATGCCGGTGATGGAGCAGCGCACGCTGATGGGCGTGATCTCGTTCTACGACGTCGCCAAGGCGGTGGTCGACAGCCAGGACTTCGAGAACCGCATGCTCAAGGCCTATATCCGCGACTGGCCGGTGGAGGCCGAGGGCGCCGAGGCGCCGAAGTCCAACTGAGGCGCCTGCGCTGGCGGTGCGCGCGGATGCGCGGCCGCTACCTGCGACAATGCCCGGGCCGCAGCCGTTCGCTGCGGCCCCTTGTTCTTGGCCCATGTCCGGCAGCACCTTCGGTCACCTGTTTCGCGTCACCAACTTCGGCGAAAGCCATGGCTGGGGCGTCGGCTGCGTGATCGACGGCTGCCCACCCGGGATGAGCCTGAGCGAGGCCGACATCCAGCCCGATCTGGACCGCCGTCGGCCCGGCACCAGCCGCCACGTCACGCAGCGCAACGAGGCCGACAAGGTCGAGATCCTGTCGGGCCTGTACGAAGGCGCGACCACCGGCACCCCGATCGCGCTGGTGATCCGCAACGAGGATGCGCGCAGCCGCGACTACGCCAACCTGCTCGACACGTTCCGCCCCGGGCACGCCGACTACACCTACTGGCGCAAGTACGGGTTGCGCGACCCGCGAGGCGGCGGCCGTGCGTCGGCACGGCTGACCGCGCCGATGGTCGCAGCCGGCGCGGTGGCCAAGAAGTGGCTGCGCGAGCGCCACGGGGTCCGCTTCGTCGGCTGGATGAGCCAGATGGGCGAGATCGAGATCCCGTTCGTCGACGAAGCGCAGATCGCGCTGAATCCGTTTTTCGCCCCTAACGCGGCGATCGTGCCAACGCTGGAGGCGCGAATGGATGCATTGCGCAAGGCCGGCGATTCCTGCGGCGCCCGCATCACGGTCGTTGCGCAGGGCGTGCCACCGGGGTTGGGCGAGCCGCTGTTCGACAAGCTCGACGCCGACATCGCCTACGCGATGATGGGCATCAACGCCGTCAAGGGGGTCGAGATCGGCTCCGGGTTCGGCGTCGTCGCGCAGAAGGGCAGCGAGCACGGCGATGAACTGAGCCCCGACGGCTTCCGCTCCAACCACGCCGGCGGCGTGCTCGGCGGCATCTCCACCGGGCAGGACCTGGTGGTGTCGATCGCCGTCAAGCCGACCAGCTCGATCCGGCTGCCACGCGCATCGATCGATCGGCAGGGGCAACCCACAACCGTCGAGACGCACGGCCGCCACGATCCCTGCGTGGGCATCCGCGCCACGCCGATCGCCGAGGCGATGCTGGCGCTGGTGGTGATGGACCACGCGCTGCGCCACCGCGCGCAGTGCGGCGACGTTTACGTCGCGGTGCCGCCGATCCCGGCCGCCGCGCCCGGCGCGCCGCGGCGCTGATCGCCGGCTTGGCGCCGATCTCGCGCACATGACCGCCGCGATCTCGCTGCGCCCGTTCGCGCGGGTGTGGTTCTGCTACTTCGCCGCGATGGGCGCGTTCCAGATCTACGCGCCGCTGTGGTTTCGCGAGCTGGGCCTGAGCGCGCTGGCGATCGGCTCCATCGCGTCGCTGCAGTCGTGGACGCGGGTGTTCGCCCCGTACAGCTGGGCCTGGATCGCCGACCACAGCAACGACCGCGCCCGGCTGATGCGCCTGGCGGGCGTGCTGTGCGTGGTGTTCGCCCTAGCGCTGGCGCTGGCCGGCCGCATCGGCACCGCGGCGGTCAGCGCCTGCGTGGCGCTGCTGTTCATCGCCAATGGTGCCGTGATCCCGCTGATGGAGGCGTCGCTGGCGCACCAGCTTAACCTGGCGGCCGGCGGCGGCGCCGGCGGGCGCTACGGGCGGGCGCGGGTCTGGGGCTCGATCGGCTTCATGTCGGCGGTGCTGCTGTTCGGCGCGCTGCTCAATGCGCTGGGCATCCGCGCGTGGCCGTGGCTGGTGCTGCTGCTGTGGGGGCTGCTGGCGGTGTCGCTGTGGCACCTGCCACTGAGCAACGACCCGGCGGGCCACCACGACAAGGCGCCGGTGGGCGCGCTGGCGGTGCTGCGGCGGCCCGAGGTGGCGTGGTTCTTCGCCGGCGTCTTCCTCACCGTGCTGGCGCACGTCAGCCTGTACGCGTTCTTCTCGCTGTTCGCGGTGTCGTTCGGCATGAGCGAAACCACCATCGGCGTGCTGTGGTCGTTGGGCTTGCTGCTCGAGATCGCGTTCTTCTGGACCCAGGGCCACTGGTTCGAGCGCCTGTCGATGCACGACTGGCTGGTGCTGGCCGCCGCGGTGGCATCGCTGCGCTTCGGCCTCATGGCGGCGTTCGGCGGCTACATGGTCGTGCTGCTGCTGACGCAGCTCACCCATGCCGTGACTTTCGCGGCGCAGCATGCTGCGTGCATCTCGCTGGTCGCGCGCTACTTTCCGGGGCGGCTGCGCGGCCGTGGCCAGGCGCTGTACACCACGCTCGGGTACGGTGCGTCGGGCGTGGTCGGCGGCGTGGCCGGCGGCGCACTGATCGAGCGCTGGGGCTACCCGGCGGTGTTCTGGGCGTCCAGTGGCTCGGCGTTGCTGGCGGTGGCGTGCCTGCTGCGATCGCGCCGCTGCGCGCGGGCCGCCGCCTAGGGGATTCCCAAGACCCTGCGGCGCTGTCATCCTGTGTCGCAGTTCGTCGCACGGCCGGCGCGGTTCGTCGCACGCCAGGCCCGCGCCTGGACCGCCATCGCCTAGACTCGCGGCCGCCACGGAAACATCCACCATGAACCGACCGCGCAAACCCTGGATCATTGGCGCTGCGGTGGCGCTGGCGGTCGGCATCGCGGCCGCAGTCGCGGTGGGCCGAAGCGACCAGCGGGGCGGCAAGAGCAAGTCCATCGCCACGCTGGAGTTCCATGCGCGCGAGGTGGTGCGCCCCCTGTGGATCACGATGCCCGGCGTGATCGAGTTCTCCGGGCCGCTGGTGGCGCCGGATACCGCGGTGGTGCGCGCCAAGGCCGCCGGCACGCTGGTCGGCCTGGCGGTGCACGAAGGCTCGCGCGTCAAGGCCGGGCAGTCGCTCGGGCA
>Ga0335070_10011499_pt1 | contig 10339 bp, 10 predicted proteins | sample Lox_Sample_13_FD_206722 | JGI IMG/M metagenome (GOLD analysis project Ga0335070, IMG submission 206722) | Soil microbial communities from Loxahatchee National Wildlife Refuge, Florida, United States - Lox_Sample_1.3 | ecosystem: Environmental > Terrestrial > Soil > Wetlands | place: USA...
CGGCGCCCCGGCGGCCTTCGGTTCGATCCACAGCGCCCGCGCCTTCGCGCACAGCTCGCCGTCCTCGTCGAACAGCGCGGTGCCCACTTCGTACTTGCGGCCCGCGACGCCGACGCGCCAGCCGACGATCACGCAGGGCTCGTCCACGTGCACGCGCCGGTCGACGTGCGCGGTGAACTCGCCCAGCAGCATCGGCACGCGATCGGCGCGCGCCGCGAAGTAGCCGGGGCAATCGAGCGCCGCCCACATGAACTCGGGGCGCACCTTGTGGTCCTCGAGCCCGAGCGCCACATCGGGCACCCACGGCGCCGCCACGATCTCCGGCGTGGCCGCCAGCGGACCGGCGAAGATGCGCAAGCCGTCGCCGCGGGCGCGCTGCGGGCCGCACACGAAGCAGTTCGGGAAGGCGTGCGCGCTGAATCCCGCGTAGTGGCGCGAGGCCTCGAGCGCGGCGAGGTAGTCCGGCGGCGGCGGCACCGCCAGCGTGAGCTGCGCCGGCTCCGCGCTGGCCACGAGATGCGTCTCGTGCAGCAGCTCGAGCCGGCCGTTGTCCCGCGGCACGACCTCGAGCGGCGCGCCGAGCGGCGGCGGCCGGTGCAGGCGCACGCGCACGGTGCAGGGCGCATGCTGCGCGAACAGGCCGGACACGTAGCCGCCGTTGGCCGAGCCGGGCGGCCCGCAGAACCGGGGAGCGACGGTGAGCAGCTGCATGCGCGCACCCTACGCGCGAGCGCCGCGCGACTCAACCCGCGGCCAGGCTCGAGCGCTTCTGGTGGTGCCGGGCGTAGCGCCACACGCACCAGCCGGCGCTGTTGCACGCGAACGCGGCCAGCGCGAGCCACTGCATCGACGCCGACAGCCGCGGCGCCAGCGCGCCCATCATCACCGCGGCCATCAGCAGCAGCACGAAGGTATTGGCCGCGGTGGCCGCGCCGCGCGCGTGGCCGAACAGGTCGAGGATGCGCAGCGTGATGATCGGGAACAGCAGCTGCAGCCCGAAGGCCGTGCAGGTGAGCAGCAGCTGCTGCACCAGCACCGGCGGATGCGCGGCCGTGGATTCCAGCAGCAGCATGGCACCGGTCGTCGCCAGCACCAGCGTGTAGCCGACATTGGCCTGCCGCGCGGGCGGGACATGGCCCGCGAGGCGCCCCGAGGCCAGCGCACCGAGCGCGTAGCCGGCGACGATCGGGAGCGTGAGCATCGCGAAGCGCGTCTCGTCGCCGTGCCAGTGATCGAGGATGATCGCCGGCGCCGAACCGATGTAGATCTGCATGCCGACGAAGCACAGGCCGCTGGCCGCGGTCAGCAGCAGGAATTCGCGATGCCCCATCACGCCGAGCACGTTGCGCAGCAGGGCGCCGAATTGCAGCGGCGTGCGCTGCGCGCGCGGCAGCGTTTCCGGGAGCTTGCGCAGCACCATCAGCGCCAGCACCAGAGCGTAGACCGCCATGCTGGCGAACACGGCGCGCCAGCCGAGCCAGAAGTGCACCCAGCCGCCGATGATCGGCGCCAGCGCCGGGCCGACGCTGAACATGATCGTGATCGCGCTCATGACGCGCTGCGCCTGCGCGCCGCTGTAGCAGTCGCGCACCACCGCGCGGCCGATGATGACGCCGACGCCGCCGACCATGCCCTGCATGGCGCGGAAGCACAGCAGCGCGCCGAACCCCGGCGCCAGCGCGCAACCGGCCGAAGCCAGCGCGTAGAACAGCAACCCCGCCAGCATCACGCGGCGCCGCCCGATCGCGTCCGCGAGCGAACCGTGCAGCAACGACATGCAGGCGTAGGGCACCAGGTACACGGTCAGCGTCTGCTGCACCTGCAGATAGCTGATGCCGAATTCGACCGCCATCGCGCGCATCGAGGGGAAGAAGGCGTCGATCGTGTAGGGCCCGAGCGTCGCCAGCAACGCGAGTACCAGCGCCACGCGCGGCGGCGCCGCGCCCGTGGCCGCGTTCAACCCTGGCCGGGCCGCAGCGATGCGAGCCAGGCCTGCGGCGATTCGCCGCGCTCGAGCACCTCGACCAGCGCGGAGCCAACCACGCATCCGTCGACTGCCCCGCGCAGCCGTTGGACCTGGTCCCGCGACCGGATGCCAAAGCCCGCGCACACCGGCACCTGCGCCGCGGCGCGCACGCGCGCGAGATAGTCGAGCACGCCGGCGGCGGTGCCGGCGCTGTGGCCGGTCGTGCCGGTCATCGTCACCGCGTACACGAAGCCCTGGCTGGCTGCGCACAATCGCGCCAGCCGCGCGGGCGGCGTCACCGGCGTGACCATCTGCACCAGCGCCAGTCCGTGCGCGTCGAGCGCGGCGCGCAGCGCGCCGCTCTCGTCGAGCGGCAGGTCCGGCACGATGAAGCCGCACACCCCCGCCGCGGCGCTGGCCGCCGCGAGACGCTCGTAGCCGTAGTTCAGCAACGGGTTGAGATAACTCATCAGCAGCAAGGGTGCGCGCACGCGCGGCATCGCGGTGAGTTCATCGAGGATCCACTGCAGCGTCACGCCCTGGCGCAACGCCTCCTGGCTGGAGCGCTGGATCGTCATGCCATCGGCCATCGGATCGGTGAACGGCACGCCGATTTCGACGACGTCAGCCGCCTCCGCAACGGCGGCTACATGCTCCCGGAATCTCGCGCGCTGCGGGAATCCCGCGGTCAGGAACGCCACCAGCGCCGGCGCGCCGCCGCGCGCGGCGCCGCGGATCGCCTCGGCGATGCGCTCGCGCGGCAGCATCAGCGCACCCCCGCCGGCGGCGCCGGCGCGAGCAGCATCTTCGTCAGCGTCTGCATGTCCTTGTCGCCGCGCCCCGACAGGCCGATCAGCACGCGCTTGCCCGGGTGGGCCCTCGCCCAGCGGCGCGCGCCCGCCAGCGCGTGCGCGCTCTCGATCGCGGGCAATATGCCCTCGCATTCGCAGCACTCGCGCACCGCGGCGAGCGCCTCGTCGTCGCCGGCCGCTTCGTACTGCACGCGGCCGCAAGCCTGCAGCAGCGCGTGCTCCGGCCCCACGCCCGGATAGTCGAGTCCGGCCGAGACCGAATGCGTCTCCTGGATCTGCCCGTCGCCATCCTGCATCAGCATCGAGTAGCTGCCGTGGAGCACGCCCGGCCGCCCGAAGCTCAGCGGCGCGGCGTTGTCGCCGAGCCCCGCGCCGCGGCCACCGGCCTCGACGCCGACGATCGCGACGCCCGCGTCGTTGACGAATGGATGGAATATGCCGATGGCGTTGGATCCACCGCCAACGCAGGCTATGACCAGATCGGGCAAGCCGCCGGATTGCTCCTGGATCTGCGCGCGCGCCTCGCGCCCGATGATGCTCTGCAGTTCGCGCACCAGGTATGGATAGGGATGCGCGCCCACCGCCGAGCCGAGCAGGTAGTAGGTGTTCTCCGGATCCGCGACCCAGTCGCGCATCGCCTCGTCGATCGCCGCGCGCAGCGTCGCATCGCCGCTGGTGACGCTGACGACCGTCGCGCCGAGCAGCCGCATGCGCCCGACGTTCGGCGCCTGCCGCTCCATGTCGACCGCGCCCATGTACACCGTGCACGGCAGGCCCAGGCGCGCGCAGGCCGCCGCGCTCGCCACGCCATGCTGGCCCGCGCCGGTCTCGGCGACGATGCGCTTCGCGCCGAGGCGCTGCGCCAGCAGCGCCTGGCCGAGCGCGTTGTTGATCTTGTGCGCGCCGGTATGCGCGAGGTCCTCGCGCTTCAACCACACGTCGGCTCCCCAGCGCTGCGACAGCCGCGGCGCATGGCTGAGCGCCGTCGGCCGTCCCACCCAGGTGCGCAACTGCTGCTGGTATTCGCGCTGGAAATCGGCATCGCCGAGCCAGCGCTTCACGCCCTGTTCGAGGCGCTCGTGCGCCGGCACCAGCGTCTCCGGCACGTAGCGCCCGCCGAAGGGACCGTAGCGGCCATGCGCATCCGGAAAGGCGCCGGCGCGCAGCTGCTCGAGCCAGCGTGCGCGGGTGGCAGGGTCGGGTCTGTTGTCGCTCATGTTTCGATCTCGCTGAATGCCGCACGCGCGGCCCGCACGAAGGCGGTGATCTTGTCCGTGTCCTTGATGCCCGGGCGCGATTCGAGCCCGCTCGAGGCGTCGACGCCGAACGGACGCACGACGCGGATCGCGTTCGCCACGTTGCCGGCGTGCAAGCCGCCGGCCAGCACCAGGCGCGTGTGCCGCGCGATCTCGGCCGCATGTTGCCAATCGCTGACCTCACCGCTCCCGCTGCGCGCGCCTTCGTACAGGAGCCGCGCCGGGTAGTCGCTGATCGCCCCGTGCCCGCCCGCGCCGACGCCCGCCGGCGCACCGCGCAGCACCGGCAACCGCGCCACGCGCTGCGGCAGGTGGAGCTTCACGAAATCGCCGATGTCGGCCTGCAGCATGTGCGGATGGAACTCGCGCACCACCTGGTCCACTTCAGATTGCGCCGGATGCTGCATCACCGCCACGCAGGTGAGCTGCTGCCGCACGCCCAGCGCCAGCTCCGCCGCCCGCTCCGGTTTCACGCGCCGCGGCGAGGCCGCAAACACGAATCCGATCGCATCGACGCCCGCCTCCGCCGCCGCGGTCACCGCCTCGGCAGTCGTAATGCCGCAAACCTTGACCCACCCGCTCATGCGGACCGCGCGCGAAAAACATGCGCACCGCGAAACGTAGCGAGCAGCACGTGTTCGGTCATCCCTTTGATCGGGACCGTCCGCGCCATGGACGGCGCGGCCGGAGCCCCCATGGATGGGTTCATGGCGTTCCCGATCGGACCCATCACCGGGCGCGCGCTGCCTGCTGCATCGTCGCTCATGATCTTCGCGCGCGCTCCATGCGCCCGGCCGACAACATCGCGCGCACCAGCTGCAGCGGCTCGAGCGCCGACATCAATGCGCTGCCGACCAGCGCCACGTCGTAGCCGGCGATCGCGATGCGGGCGGCGTCGGCGGCCGTGGCCACGCCGCTCTCGGCGACGCGCGGCACCGAATCGGGCAGCAGGCCCACCAGTTCCTCGAGGCGGCCCGGTACGACCTCGAGGCTCACCAGGTCCCGGCAGTTCACGCCGACCAGGAGCGTGGCGACGCTCGAGTAATGCCGCACCAGTTCGGTGGCCCGCTCGATGTCGCCGGCATCGAAGGCCTCGAGCAGCACGAACAGCTTCAGGCGCGCCGCGCACTCGATCATCGCCTCCAGCGCCGGCTGGTCGAGCATGCGCAGGATCAGCAGCACGCCGCCGGCGCCGGCGAGGCGCGCCTCGCACACCTGGTACGGGTCGACGAGGAAATCCTTGCGCATGGCGGGAATGCGCCCGGCGAGCGCGCGCACCGCGGTGACGAGGTGCGCCATCGACCCGTCGAAGCGGCTCGGTTCGGTCAGCACCGAGACCGCCGCGGCGCCCGCTTCGGCATAGCCGCCGACGCGCGCCATGACGCTCTCCTCGTTGCCCTCGCGCAGCTTGCCGGCGGCGGGCGAGCGGAATTTCACTTCGGCAACCAAGTCGAAGCGGCGCGCCGACAGTTGCAGCGGCGGCGGCGGCGGCGAATCGGCGGCCCGCGCGCGCAGCTCGGCTTCCGGCCATTGCATGCGCGCCTCGGCGACGCGCTGCCGGCTGGCCGCGGCCATGCCGGCCAGGAAATCCACGCTGCCACCCTCAGCCACGCGGCGCCTCCGTGGGCGCGGCGCGCGCGAGCCGCGCCAGCAGAGCCTGCGCGGCGCCGGAATCGATCGCCCGCGCGGCGCGCGCGACGGCCAACCGCGGCGCGGGCTCGGTGCCGGTGACCTCGAGCGCGAGCGCGGCGCCGAGCAGCAGCGCGTCGCGCGCCGCGCCCTGCTGTTCGCCCGCCAGCACGCGTCGGAGCGTCGCCGCGTTCTGCGCCGCATCGCCGCCGGCCAGGTCCTCGACGCTGCAGGGCGCCAGCCCGTAGTCGGCCGGGTCGCGCTGCCCGCGCCGCACTTCGCCGGCGCGCACGTCGAACACTTCGAACGGCCCGACGGGCGTGGGCTCGTCCCAGCCGGCGGCACCGTGCACGACCAGCGCGCGCTCGATCTCCATGCCGGCGAGCGCCTGCGCCATCAGTTCCGCGGTCGCCAGGTCGTAGGCGCCGATGACGTGGAACGGCGGCGCGGCCGGGTTCGTCAGCGGACCGAGGATGTTGAACACCGTGCGCACGCCGAGCGTCGCGCGCACCGCCGCCAGCGATTTCATCGCCGGGTGGTAGTGCGGCGCGAACAGGAACGTGAAGCCGGTGTCGGCGAAGCATTGCGCCGCGCGCTGCTCGTCGAGCGGCAGCGCGAGGCCGAGCGCGGCGAGCACGTCGGCGCTGCCGGCGCGGCTGGAAATCGAGCGGTTGCCGTGCTTGACGACCGGCACGCCGCAGGCCGCGGCCAGCAGCGCCGCGCCCGTCGACAGGTTCAGGCTCCCGGATTTGTCGCCGCCCGTGCCGACGATGTCGACGGCGCGCAGCGGCGCCGGCAGCGCGGGCTTGCGCGCCAGCGATCGCATCGCCACCGCGAAGCCGCGCAGCTCCGCCGCCGTCACGCCCTTGAGCCGCAGCGCCGCCAGCACCGCCCCGGCCATCGCCGGCGCGAGCTCGGGCGCGGTGAGCGCCACGAGCAGCGCGCCGGCCTCGCGCTCGGTGAGGTTCTGCCCGTCGAGCAACCGGTCGAGCGTCGGGCTGAGCGTGGTGTCCGGCATCGGCATCAGTTCCGTGCGCCGCCGAGGACCAGGAAATTCGCCATCATCGCCGGACCCTGCGGCGTCAGCACGCTCTCGGGATGGAACTGCACGCCTTCGATTTCGAAGCGCGCGTGCCGCAGTCCCATGATTTCCCCTTCGGCCGTGCGCGCCGTGACGATGAGTTCCGGCGGGAGCGAGGCCGCTTCCGAGATCAGGGAATGATAACGCCCCACTTCGCACGGGCTGGGTATGCCGGCGTACACGCCGCGGCCGTCGTGTTCGATCATCGAGGTCTTGCCGTGCATCAGCCGCGGCGCGCGCACGACGCGCCCGCCGAAGGCCTCGGTGATCGACTGGTGGCCGAGGCACACGCCCAGGATCGGGATGCGGCCGGCGAAGGCACGGATCATCGCGATCGATACACCCGCCTGCTGCGGCGTGCCAGGTCCCGGCGAGATGCACAGGTGCGTCGGCGCGAGCGCGATCGCCTGTTCGACGCCCAGGGCGTCATTGCGATGCACGATCACCTCGGCGCCCAGCACCATGAAGGCCTGCACCAGGTTGTAGGTGAAGGAGTCGTAGTTGTCGATCAGCAGCAGCCGCGCGCTCACAGCCCGTCCTCCGCCAGCCGCAGCGCCTGCACGGCGGCCGCGCTCTTGTGCAGGATCTCGCCATGTTCCGCCTCCGGCTGGCTGTCGGCAACGATCCCGGCGCCCGCCTGGTAGCTGTATTCGTCGCCGTGGAACACGAGCGTGCGGATCGTGATGGCCTGGTCCATGTCGCCGCGCGCGCCGAAGTAGCCGACGGTGCCGCCGTACAGGCCGCGGCGCACGGGTTCGAGTTCCTCGATGATCTGCATCGCGCGCACCTTCGGCGCCCCGACCAGCGTGCCGGCCGGGAACGCCGCGGCGAACAGGTCGAAGGCATCGCGACCGGCGGCCAGCTGCCCGTGCACGCCGCTGACGATGTGCATCACGTGGCTGTAGCGCTCGATCGCGCGGAAGGGTTCGACGCGCACGCTGCCGGCGGTGGCGACGCGGCCGAGATCATTCCTCGCGAGATCCACGAGCATGACATGTTCCGCATTTTCCTTCGGATCGGCGAGCAGCTCCGCGGCGCGCGCCGCATCGACATCGGCCTCGCCCGAGCGCGGCCGCGTGCCGGCGATCGGGCGCAGCTCGGCGTGGCCGCCGGCGAGCTTGACCAGCGCCTCGGGCGATGAGCCCACGACCGTCAGGTCGCCGAGCTCGCAATAGAACATGTACGGCGAGGGATTCACGAGCCGCAGCGCGCGGTAGGCCTGGAACGGATCGAGGTCGTGGCGGCCGGCGAAGCGCGAGGACAGCACCAGCTGGTACACATCGCCACTGGCGATGTATTCCTGCGCACGCCGCACGCCGTCGAGATAGGCATCACGCCCGAGCGCCGCGGCCGGCGGCTCGTGGCTGCCGCGGCGCGCGCGTGGCGCGGGCATCGGCCCGCGCAGCGCCTGGATCACCTCGCGGCGCAGCGCGACGCGTTCGGCTTCGCTCCCGGCATGGAGCAGCGCGATCGCGCGCGTCAGGTGATCGAACACCAGCATCGAATGCGGCGCGACGTAATGCAGCAGCGGCGGCGCATTGGGCAGCGCCGCCGCGCGCTGCGGGAGCCGTTCGAAGAACCGCACGACATCATAGGAGGTGTAGCCGACGAGGCCGCCGGCCAGCGGCACGCTGCCGAGCTCCGGCAGCGGCCGGGGCGCGGCGGCGAGCGCGCCGCGCAGGCCATCCAGCAGCTCGGGCGCCGTGCGCGGCAGCGGCAACGAACGCGCGCCGACGGTGAAGCGCTCGCCGTCGAGCCGCACCTCGAGCGCCTCGCCGAAGCCGATGAAGGAATAGCGCCCCAGCCGCTCGCCCCCCTCCACGCTCTCGAGCAGGAAGCGCGGCCGGAACGCGGCCAGCTTCGCGTACGCCGAAACCGGCGTGTCGAGGTCCCCCGCGATGTCAAAAGGCGCTTTCATTCAGGAATGGCATCCAACAAAAAACCCATCACCGGTCGCTCTCCGGAGATGGGTCTGGTGTTCGTTCGACAGGTCTTAGGATTTGATCGCAATACAGCCCAGGGCCCACTCCGTCCTAGAAGCGGGGCCACCACCAGCGGATCGCGGCAGACTGGGCGGATGCGTGCATACGGAGCCAGTATGGCGACAGCCCGCGGCGGGCGTCAAGAGACCCGCGCGGCGGCGGGCAGAACCTCGTCGGACGGTGCGCTCATCGGGCCGCGGCGGCCTGCTCGTTCGCGGCGAGCTGCGCGCACAGCGCCTCGGTCGCAGTGACGGCCTCGGGCCCGAGACGGCTCAACGCGGCGTCGACGAAGGCCAGCAGCCGGCCGTGCTGCACGGCGCTGAGCCGCGGGAAGGCGCGCCACTGGTCCAGCCAGTCGCGGGCAGCGCGCTCATCCGAGGCCAGCGCCACGATGACCTCCGGATCGCGCGCCGCCACCGACTCGAGCGACACGGCCGGCGCGGCGGCGCTCAGCTCCGCGTAGACATTGCGGTAGCCGCAGGCCTCGATCGCGTCGGAGACGAGCTGCTCGCCGCCGAGCGTGTACACCGGCCGGTCCCACACCTGCAGCAGCACGCGCGGCCGGCGCGCCCGGCGATAATGCGCGCGCAGCGCGGCGATGCGCTGGCGCAGCGCGTCGGCCGCGGCATCCGCCGTCGAGCGCGTATCGAGCAGCGCGCCGAGCCGGCGCAGCGCGACTGGCAGGTCATCGAGGCGCGCGACGCGATGGCGGTACACCGGCAGTCCCGCACGATCGAATTGCAGCAATTGCGCGGCTGAAAACGCGCCGGTCCAGGCGACGACCACGTCCGGGTGGAGCGCCAGGATGCGCTCGAGGTCGAAGCCATGGCTGTCGCCGATGCGCGTGATGCCGCGAGCGGCGTCGGGCTCATCCGAGAAGTCCGCAGTGCCGACCACGCGAGCGCCGCCGCCGGCCGCGAACAGCATCGCCGTCGCGCCCGGCGAGAGGCTGACGATGCGCTGCGGGGGCGCGGCGAGCGACACGAGCCGCCCTTCGTCATCGCGCACCTGCCACGGCGCCGCCGTCGCCGCCCTCGCCCAGGCGCAAACGAGCAGGCCGAGCAGGCAGGCCACATGTCTAGACGATAGTCTTGTATTTGACAGACTGTCAGTCCCTGCGTACGATCAATCCATGAACTATATCGCCGAACGCCGCCTGGAAGAAAAGGACCGCCGCCGCAACGAGATCCTCGATGCGGCCGAATCGGTCGCCGCCGTCGAGGGCATCGAGGCGCTGACGATGGATCACGTCGCCCGCAAGGCGCGCATTTCACGCGCGCTGCTGTACGTGTATTTCAAGGACAAGGCCGACCTGCACTTCGGCCTGTGCGAACGCGCGCTGGCGCTGTTGCTCGAGCGCTTCGAGCAGGCCACCGCGCGCCGCGGCAACGGGCTCGAGCACATCATCGCGATCGGCCGGGCCTACGTGGCCTTTGCGGCCGAATTCCCGGTGCATTTCGAGGCGCTGGCGCGCTTCCAGGCGCACGAGGTCGACGGCGCGGCGGCGACCGCGAACCTCGCCGGCTGCTTCGCCGGCGGCCAGCGCGTCCACGAGATCATGTTCGCGGCCATCGAGGCCGGCCAGCGCGACGGCAGCATCGCCGCCTCGGCCG
>Ga0335070_10011500_pt1 | contig 10339 bp, 14 predicted proteins | sample Lox_Sample_13_FD_206722 | JGI IMG/M metagenome (GOLD analysis project Ga0335070, IMG submission 206722) | Soil microbial communities from Loxahatchee National Wildlife Refuge, Florida, United States - Lox_Sample_1.3 | ecosystem: Environmental > Terrestrial > Soil > Wetlands | place: USA...
GGGCGGGTCGCGTTGGCCGGGGGGCCGAACCAACCGCTGGAGGCGACGGCGGGGAGGTGCGGCGCGCTTGGATCGAGACGCCTGTTCACCCGCCGCGCCTCAGCGCCAGGGCGTTAGCTCCAACTTGATTCGCAGGGCCAATCAGAGGACAAGGGGGACGTGACGGTGTTTATCAGGCGATGTTGGACCGAGTGCTGCGGCGGCTTCGCGCGAAGATCGAAGCTGGCGACTATGTGGTCACCGTGCATGCCGACGACGAAATGAATGACGATGGGTTGAGTGTCCTCGACCTTGAAAGCGCAGTGCTGGCTGGGACGATCGTGGAGCGGCAGCGGGATAGAGAGACGCGAGAACAGAAGTACGTGGTGCATGGAGAAGGCACCGACGGGTCGCCGGTGGGCGTGGTCGCCAAGTCTGGTGTGACTGGCCGAGCCGTCATAGTCACAGTGTTTCGGTTGTAGCCATGTCCAAACAGGCGAAGGAATCGGCATTAACCTGTGACATTTGCGGGTGGCAGACGGCACGTGTCAGACGGGTACCGAGGAGCTACGGGAGAGGAAAGGATCTTCTCGTCATCCAAGATGTGCCAGTGATCAGTTGCACCCACTGCGGGGAGAGCTACCTGACCGCCGCGACGATGCATGCAATGGAGAGGCTCAAGCGTGAACGGCGTGTGCGAGCCAGAAAGCAGGAGGTTGCCGTCGTCGCGTTCGCGTGAGGCGTCACCGAGCCGGGTGCGAGCGAGAGCATCGATGAAGCGAGCGTCGGATCTAACTCAGCGGCTGCAGGCGACGGCGGAGAGCAGGGACCTCCGGGGCGCGCCCTCCCTCAAGCGCGGCCTCGTCGCAATCCGCCGCCGCGCCTGAGCCGCGCCGTTAGGCCTCGCACCGGAGAGAGGCATGCAGGCGCCACTCTGCAAGTTCAGGGGCTTCCTAAAGCAGGTTGATCGCCAAGGCGTTGGACATGCCGCAAGCATCATCTTAGACACGGCTTTTCCAGGCTTTTGGCCCGGAGATCCCACATCACCGGAATCTCAAGCTCGGACACGTGCCCTGAAGCAACAAGGCGTTGACCACATCTTCCATGATGTCAATCCGCCTCGCAGACTCTCGGGATGCTGGTCTTTGCCCCGGGGTCGATACTTCAGCCTCTGCAATGACGAGAGTGGTGACGACAGCCACACGCTAGTGAATGAACTCAATTCGTACCTGGACCCTTCGCGAGCCGGCCTGCTGATGTTCGGGGACATGGCCGTACCGGCGATTGCTCAGGAGTTTACTAAGCGGTTTGGCATTCAAGCACTCAGCGGTAAGTACCTGCTTGTTGTTGCAATCGGCAGGCCTGGGGCTATCAGCCCCGTAGTGGATGCGCTTGGCCATGCCGGCCTGCTTGAGAACGCCATTGAACAGCAACGGAAGGACTACTGCATTGCCGCGGTTGAATTGCCATACAGCGTCACCCTCTGTGAAATCAACGGCGCCGTCGACCTTAGGACCTTGGACGCGCAAGAATTTCTCGTTGAAGAGTTCTTCAAGAAGGACTCCTCAAAACTGACCAAGGCCGACAGGCACGGGATAGATCGATTCGTGGAAACTCTTCCGCTTCTGATGTATCCCGAACCTGGCGGCGGGCCACCAGGTGACGACGTCGGAGCGGTATTGCAGGCCGCAGCTGCCTTCCTCAGAAGCCAAGGTGCCCAGGCATTGATTTACCCCTCTGCGCGCTGCGATGTTCTGGCCGAAAGCAAGCGCCGCCAGCTTACTCGGTGGCGTGGGTGGTGCCTTGTCGACTACCGTGGTGCTTCTGAACCCTTGGTCACTGGGTATTATGACCTCTCTTCGGGGTGGCCAACGTCCTTTCCGAGTGGCGCGGCGGTACGTGTTGCAACCGAGGGCGACTACGCCGGGAGCTTTGAAGTTACCGGCATCGTCCACTGGAATCGGCAGCGCGTCGGCGAGGCCGAAGCGAAATTCTTGAGGGGACAGAGTGGCAAGGCCTAACATCCGCATGCACCTGACCGGCTACAGCCGGCTTCACCCGCCTCCGCCGGCAGGTGATGCGGGGCGTTGGGCGTCTTGAAATGGGGTGTGGACGTTTGCCAACCAGCGACATGACACGACGCGCGTTCTGATCGACAGCTATCTCGACCTGCTTGCGCAAGCCACCACCCCAACGCCCCGAGCGCGGCTAGAAGAGCCAGCAGTTTTTGGGAGAAGGAACATGAAGGTCGGACGCATCTACGCGACCCCGGATGGCGAGTCTCACATTGGGGAGTTGGACATCGCGTTGGCGGAGAACGAAGGCCGGCCGCTCTTCTACAATTCGACACGGTTCGCAGCAACGACCGTCGGGTTCCAGTACGTGCGGGTGGGCGGCGCGATCGCCTGGCACAACCCGCCGCGACGCTGGCTCGCGTTCATCCTCGTTGGAACCTGGGAGATCGAGGCCAGCGACGGTTCTCGACGCCAGTTTCCGGCGGGGAGCGTATCTCTCGTCGAAGACACGACTGGCAAAGGCCATCGCGGCTGGGCAGCCGGAGACACCGATGTGCTCGTTGCCTCAGTGAGTCTCCCGGATGAGGCGGTCATCGCGTAGGATGGGCAGGTCTCATCAGTATGACAACCGCCCAACCCGCCGCTGGATCGGACCGCGGGCGTGAGGTGGCTTGCTCGAGTTGATCTGCCGCAGTTTGCCCGCGGCCGCTCAGCGGCATATCGTCGTTAGGCTTCGTGAAATCGTAGGGATCGGCCGTGAGTGACGAAAGGCAAAGGCGGTTTCTTGAGACCGTGAACTCGGCGGACCCGTTGATCCAAGCCGTAAAGGGCGTCGGCTTCCTCGACGAGCTGACTTCGGAGCTCTTGGCCGAAGTCCTACCTTCGCCACACGTAGTTGAGCTGGGTCGCCTGAGTTTTCTGCTGAAGGTTGACCTCTTGGTCGCCCTGCATCTGGTGCCCATCGACCTTCGCCCGCTCGCTGAGCGGGTGAATAGGATCCGAAACGTTTTCGCCCACAGCACGTCGGCGTCGTTTGGAACTGGCGATGCTCTGGGACTCTACAATCTCGTTCCCGACCGCGTTCGCGGGGCGTTGGACGGAGCCTCGAAAAACGAGCCCCAGTACATGCTTCGTCGCGGAATCGGTCTACTCTTCAGTGCCCTGTGCGGCGCGATAGAGAATGCCCGCGACAATAAGGTGCGTACGACCGAATTGCACGCCATCGTAGAAGAAGTGTGCATGCCCGAAGCCGAGTACACGGACGACATGCGCTCACGAGAGCGCCAGCGCACCGAGCGGATTGAGAAGCGGGTCCGGGAGGAACGTGCGAAGCGACAAGCGGAGGGGAGACTGTGATCGATCAGCGTCGTCGACCGCAGCCCAACCTGGCGCTGGAGCGGGCCGGCGTTGAAGGGCGGCGAACGTGGGTCGCGGCGCCGCGTCTCGTCGGCCGCTCAGCGCCACGTCGTTAGACAGCCTTGAGAGTGTACGGGATGGAAGCACTGTCAGTCGTGAGAGGGGCAGCCGCAATTGGCCCCGGCGTCGCGCTCTTCGGGTACGCGTTACGAAACTTAGCCAAGGACTGGGCGAGCCGTGCGTGGCCTAGCGTGGAAGGTCGCATTGACGTCGTGCGGGGTGTGCATGGATATCGCGGGATTCGCAGCTTGCAGCTTACCTACGAATACTCGGTGCATGGCCGCCAATATGTCGGCACGCGCTACTCGTTCGGCTGGCCGGTGGGCCTGGCAGGCGGCACCAACGTCGACAGGTTCATCAAACAGCATCCGCGTGGTTCGACGGTGAGGGTCTACCACAACCCAAACGAACCTGCGGAAGCCCTGATTATGCCGGGACGCTCACTTGGTCACCTGTTCGGTTTTGCCATATCACTCGCGTTTGTCGCAGGCGGATTGCTTACATTGCGGGGATGAGCATCTGTGCGCTCGATAGTTGGGTGTGCGCTGTCTAACAAGCGCTTCGAGCCGACGTCCCCACCGCGCGTCTGGAGCGGGGCAGACGGAGTTGCGATGAATGCAATCGAAGCAACCGGGGAGCGTTCATCTGTCCTGAGCCTGGTGATGGCGACGGCCCACCGCCCCGCCCGCGGCTCAAGCGCACGGCGTTCGGCTGGTCGTTACATGATGACGTTGTTTTCGGTCGTGTTCACTGTATTGGGCCTGTTCGCGACGGCTCGCGTCGACGGCATTGAGCTAACGAAGTACAGCATCGAAACCGTTGAAATACCCACGCCAGCGGGCTTTCGGAAGTATCATCCCAAGACCGAGGCGCACTTCACCGACAATTTTCTGCGCTTCGACCAACTTCTATCGGCGATTCATCTCGGTCGCTCTGCAGCGGTCCGTTGGCGAGACAAAGGTGACCTCGAACGGCTCGGATACAAGAAGGGATCGGAGACAGTCCGTTGGCTTGACCCTGGGCATCTCTTGTGGATTACCTGGACCACGGAACCCGAAGGCAACTTCTCGTACACATACTCCGGCTACGTCCTTCTGCAGGTTGATGGTGCCCAGGTGCAGGAGCTATTTCGTGACAGCATCCAAAGCTATGCCTCGGAGCATGTCTGGGGGAACAGTAATTTTGAGTTGGATGCGACCTACAGTGCCTCTTCGGAAGTTCTAACCTTGATTCAAACCGGTCAAGTGAGATGGACATCGGAGAAACGCTCGCTTCTCGATCGGCCGACACCGGGCAATGATGAGCCTGAGCACGGCGGCGAGCAGACGACGAAGACCGTGTGGCACTATCGCCTCGCGGAAAGACGGCTCGCTTTCATTTCGGGCGAGCAGTCCGTGGAGTTTCCGTACGAGCTGTCTGCGAAGGCGATTGCCAGCGGTCTGAAGGTTTCGCTCAATGACCTCGTCCGCTTGAACCCAGACCTCAAACGGCAGACGATCGTGAAGGTGCCGTTGCGCACCAACGACAAGATCGGCGCGTACAAGCCGGAGAAGAGCGATGGAATCTGTGACCCGGCGTGCCCATGAGGGGCCGAACAAGCCGATCGAGGCCGACGCGAAAAGAACGCGCGGCTCATCGGCAACGCGTTCGGCCACGTCAATGCGGTCTGTTCCAATCATTCTGATCGTCGGCATGCTGGCTGGCTGCCTAAATGCAGGGCAGCTCAGCGGCACCCACGCCCCGCCATTCGAAAGAGCGTCCAAGACCGTGCCGACCGTCGAGGAAGCTGCACAGTATCTGATCGGGAACGATGCCATTGAGGCATTCCGAACCGCCTATTGGCGCCTGATCATAAGGCCTTTGCTGGGTCCGAAGGTGGAGCGTGGGGATGGAGCGGCGGAATGACACGCGACCAAAGGGTGCGCGATCTTGCTTGGCAGTATTGCCAAGGTCACGTGCAGGAAAACGATCCCCCGTGTCGGGTCGTAAACATCGATGGCGCGTGGCAATCGCAGTTCAAGCTGCAGACGTTCGAGGATCTTGATCCACAGAGACCAGTGTCGGAATTGTCGGAACGGGAGAGGGCTCGCTATTGTGATTGGGTATCGCACCTGATGAAGACGGTCTTGCCTGACTCGGAGTCCTGCGGAACCGACTTGAAGGCGGTCGCGTCCCCCACGCTCCCCTGCACTGTCCGAGCGAAGGCTGCGTTGACATGCACGGCTACAGTGGGGCAGACAAGAGCTTGCACCCGTTCGATGTTCGAAGTCGTTGCCAAGCATTGGTGTGAACTGCTGCAAGGCCAAGCTGAAGCCTGCGCTAGCGACTTATTCCAATTGTCCGCCTGCGAGAATCTGATCCAGACGTGCGTGAGAGCTCCTGTGGGTGTGGCATGCCACCCTGCGCCGTCTGCCGATGCGGACACGGCCGAACAGCAGCGTCGATCCGACGCGCAAAACAACGCGCGCGGCTCACGCTGAGCGTTCGGCCACTTGAGTGTTGAGCAATCATGCAGCGTTCCTGCTCGGCTCGCGCAAAGCTGGTTGCGGTGGCACGGTGGAGGGCACACGATGACGAACAGAGTTGAGCGGATCGCTCCCTACGTCCAAGGGGAAGCTTTGGTCCTGTCACAGGGGCCATACACATTCTCTCTTCAGCGCGTGGCGCGCGGGGCCAGCGGCGAATTGTGGTGGCTGTACGATGAAACCAAGCGCGAAGCGAACAACTGGGCCGGAACCATCTCGATTCATGACGATGAAGGCGGCGTACTCGAGGTCGGCGTCGACGGCGTCGAGAATCCTATCATCCGCTCCGCTCGCATTACGGCGACATTCACCATCTCGGTGGACGAAGAAGCCATCAAGGGGTACCTGGCGCGACTCCTGTTACTCCTCGGTATACAGGGAGAAGTTCAGGTCTACGATGGAGCGAGACACCTCGGCTTCTTGCTCAGGTGAGGCGAGCGGAATCATGAACAATAAGCCATGAGTTGCGGACGTGGGGCCGAGTTGGCCGAGTCGAGTTGGAGCCGGGAGGGCCGTTCCAGGCGACAGCCAAGAGCGGGCCGCGCCTCAGCGACAGGGCGTTCAGGGACACGGAGCAGTCAACGAGAACGCCAGTATCCCGGCTTGCGGCTGGTATGAGCGAAGGCGATCACCTGCGACACCTCCGTACGTTCGCGATATACGACCACGTACGGGAACCGCCGAAGCGGAATCCTGCGCGTTTCGTATCGAGTTCGGACGCGGGGAACTTCTGCGCCGACGGCGGGGAAGTTCTCGATCAGATCGATTGTTCGCTGCACCTGAGCGAGAAGTGCAACACCGAGACCGGGACGCTGGCCTTCGTACCACGCGATCGCAGCGCGCAGTTCCTCCTCGGCATCGTGTTCGACGAGAACCGGTTTGCTCACTTGTGGAGAAAGTCCACCTCAATCCGGCGACGCACTTCTTCCCAACCTCGTGTTGTCGTCGTGCCGGCATCCAGAGCTTCACATCGACGCTCGATCTCCGCCGCCCACGCCTCTTCCACATCGTCCCGACTCTCGTTGCTTTCCGCATCGAGACTGGCAATCAGCCGAGTGGCGATCTCAGCTCTGTCCTCTTCTGGAAGTTTCAAGGCGTCTTGGAGTACGCTCTCTGCGGTTGAGGCCATGAGTCAATCGTACCAGCACGAACCTGAACAGCCAAGCGGCGCGCCGAACAAGCCGATCGAGCCCGACGCGAAAAGAGCGCGCGGCTCATCGCCAAGGCGTTAGCCTCGACGATTGGCAGCGGCGACGCTCTCCTCGCGGCCGCCTTGACCGGCGCGATCCATCCCGACGCACCATGATTGGCGACCGACAGCCCACGGGTTGGCACGCCGCTGCACAGCCGCTACAAGGATGCATGAGGAGCCTGCGATGATCAAAGGCTATGCCGGTCGCGTTCTCGAAGTCGATCTCGCCAATCAGACCTATGCCTTCAAACCGCTCGACGAGGACATCGCTCGTCTTTACATCGGCGGCAAGGGCTACGGCACACGCCTGCTCTACGACATGACCGAGCCCGGCATCGATCCACTGGGACCGGCGAACCCGCTCATCTTCGCCACCGGTCCGCTCAACGGCTCGGTGGCGCCGCAGTCGAACCGCTTCGCGGTGGTCTGCAAGAGCCCGCTCACCGGTGGCATCGGCAACGCCGCGTGCGGCGGCTCGTTTGCCTACGGCATGAAGCGTGGCGGCATCGACGTGCTCGTCCTCAAGCATCAGTCCGCCAAGCCGGTGCGCCTCGACATCGACGGCGACGCCAGCACGGTCAGTTTCATCGATGCCACGGATCTCTGGGGCAAGGGGACGTACGCCACGCAGGAGGCGTTGGCCAAGAAGAAATACCACGCCGTCATCGGTCCGGCCGGCGAGAACATGGTGCGCTACGCCGGCATCGTCTCCAACGAGCGCATCGCCGGACGCACCGGCGTCGGCGCCGTCATGGGCTCGAAGCGCCTCAAGGCCATCTCGGTGAACGGCTCGCGCAAGCTCGACATGGACGACGAGGAGAAGTTCAAGGAATACACCAAGTGGGTGCGCGAGATGTTTCGCGATCACCCCGTCCTCGGCGAGAAGCTGAAGCGCTACGGCACCGCGGGCATCGTCAACACCACCAACGCCCGCAACATCATCCCGACCCACAACTTCAAGTACGGACATCACAAGGACGCGATGAACGTCTCCGGCGAGCACATGGAGGATCACGAACTCGTCGGCATCAAATCGAGCTGCATCCACTGTCCGGTGACCTGCGGCCGCGACGTAAACGTCGAAGGCGTTGGCCGCGTGAAGGGTCCGGAGTACGAAACTGTCGCACTGCTCGGCCCCAACTTGGAAGTCTTGGACCTCAAGAAAGTCGCCGAATGGAACTACCTCGCCGACGACATGGGCATGGATACCATCAGCCTCGGCGCCACACTCAGCTTCGCGATGGAACTGCAGGAGCGCGGCATGCTCAACGCCGGGCTGCACTTCGGCGATGCCGCCGGCGTGAGCGACATGATCAAGGACATCGCGCACCGCCGTGGGTTGGGCAACGATCTGGCCGAGGGCGTGAAGCGCATGAGCGAGGAGTACGGTGGCCACGAGTTCGCCATGCACGTGAAAGGCCTGGAGCTGTCCGCCTACGATCCGCGCGGCTCCTTCGCCCAGGGCGTCGAGTACGCCACCACCAACCGCGGCGGCTGCCACGTCCAGGGCGCCAGCATGTACCTCGAATCCACCGGTCCACTGACCATCAATCCGCAGAACCTGAAGCTCAAGGCCGACATCCCCGTGCTGCAACAAAACCTCGCCTGCGCGATCAACTCGATGGTGCTCTGTATCTTCACGACCTACGGTCTCATCCCGAAGGCGGTGCACAACCTGGATCCAAAGTCGTTGACGCACAAGTTGGCCAGCCTGGCGTTGGAGAACAGCGGTCCGCTCCTGCGCACGGCGATGCGCATCAAGGGGAAGCCGATGCTGTGGTTCGAGAAGTGGCTGACCTACATCACCGGCGAGACCTTCTCTTCCGGCCACTTGCAGGAAATCGGCGGCCGCATCTTCAACCTGGAGCGCATGTACAACCTGCGCGAGGGGTTGACGGCCAAGGATGATACGCTGCCGCCGCGCATGCTGAACGAGCCGACCTTCAAGCACATGCAGTCGGGGCACCCGCTGGCGCAACTGCTGCCGCGCTACTACAAGCTGCGTGGCTGGAACGCCGATGGCGTGCCGACCAAGCAGACCCTCGAGAGGCTGCAAGTGCGGGTGTGATACATGAGCATCACCGTCGAACTGACCTACGACATGAGCAAGGCGCTCGGTGTGCGCAGCTTCGAAGTCACCCATGCACGCACCGTGCAGGATGTTGTGCAGTCGACGCGCGAGCAATTCGGTGCCGACCGTGCCGACGTCTTCGACAAGCTGACCCGTGTCGCCGCGGTCGCGGTAAACGGCGTCCTGGTGAACTACAAGCGTGGTGCGAAGACGCCGTTGCAGGACGGTGACACGGTCACCTTCCTCAAAGCCGCCGCCGGTGGTTGACCCGCCCCCCTCGCAAGTCAATCGGAAGCAGATGTCTCGAGGCCAGCTGAAGGCGGCGGACCACGTCACTCTGTACATCAGGATGCCAACGGTCGAGAATGCCGGCGCTATGCCGAAGCAGACGGAAACGCGCGAGGCTCAGGTGCGCTATTGGCGGCACCGACTACGGTCCAGGGCGTTCAAGCGTGAATTGACCGCGTTGCTGCGGCGGGAATTGGCGGTGCTGGCGGGCGAGCGGGTCAAGGATGTTGTCGACCCCAAGCTCATTCGCTCCATGATTGGCGACTGGAATGCTCGAATGATCGATCGCCGCGTGCTCGCCGATCTCGTCATCGAGACCGGCCGCCGTGCGGGGCGTCAGCGCAGCGGCGCGCCGCTCGGCACGCCACTGCGCCGCGTGCTCGACCCGCACCTGATTGCCGACATCGACGCGCTCGTCGAAGAGGGTTTTGCGCTTTCCGCCGAGACCGAAGAGTTTGTTGCGGCGATCATGCGGCAAGACCTGGTCCGTGGACTGTTCACCGACATCATCTTCAGCGCCATCGTCTCGTTCTACCGGCGCGTCAATCCGCTCTTCGGCGCCATCACCATGCGCGTCCTGGAAGAGCAGATCAAAGGCTTCATCCGCTTCTTCATGCCGATGCTGCAGCGGCAAGCGATTGCCTTCATCCTCGATCCCGCCAATCAGCGGGTGGCGGCGGACTTCGCCCGCGTCATCGTCCAGCACCTTCTCGACCAGCCGCTACCAAACGGGTGGGCAGAGCTTGCTCCGGGCCAACGGCGACGAATGGAGGCACTGATCCGCCATGCCGCCGGCAGCGCCAAGCTCGACGCGGTCATCCGAGACGCGACGTTGGCGGTCTGGGACGACCTG
>Ga0335070_10011501_pt1 | contig 10339 bp, 11 predicted proteins | sample Lox_Sample_13_FD_206722 | JGI IMG/M metagenome (GOLD analysis project Ga0335070, IMG submission 206722) | Soil microbial communities from Loxahatchee National Wildlife Refuge, Florida, United States - Lox_Sample_1.3 | ecosystem: Environmental > Terrestrial > Soil > Wetlands | place: USA...
TCCGACGGTTCCCCGGGTGATTGCCACGAGCTGGTCGAAGGTCATGGGAACCCCGGAAGAGTCCGTTCCAGCAGCCGGATAAATGGTGGCGTAGGAGGCCAGGCTGCGATCGATGAAGATCGGGATAGCGCCGTCGATGCCGAACGGGCAGACGCCCCCGGGCCCGAAGCCCGTCGCCGCGAGCGCTTCCTCCGCGCTCGCCATCCGGGACTTCACGCCGGTCGCTGCCTTGAGCTTCCGGGAGGACAGGCGCTTGTCCCCCGGGCAGACGACCAGGAAATGCTTTCCGTCTTTCCCGGTGAACAGGAGCGACTTCGCGATCTGCCCGACGGTCACGCCGAGTTGCTGCGCTGCCAGCACGGAGGTCGCTGTGCTTCCTGCCTCGAACTCGGCGGGCTTCAGGCCATGTTCATCCAGCACCTTGCGGACTTTGTCGGGAATCATTTCGATTGCTCCTTCTCTGGCGGCGAAACGTTGGCGCATCCGCACCCCTGGCGGGTGCGTATTTGACCTTGTATGCCCGACGGGCTACATTGGTCATCCAGGGGCCGGTTCTACGGAAAGGATTTGTACATGGGAAGCCTCATAGACACCACCTGCGACAAGAGAGTATCCAAAGAAGAGCTTCTCTCCAAGATGAAGGGAGTGCCTGACTTCGTCCTGGAGGACCACTACTGCAGGGGTGTCGGTCAGTACTGCGTTGATGACGAGCTGTGCGTGCAGCTCGTCGCAAAGGCTTCACTGCCCACGCGCATGGGAACTTTCATGCTCTACGGCTTCTTCGACAGCCGGGACGCCAAGGAACACACGGCGATTGTCCAGGGCGATGTGGAGGGCAGGGAGCGCGTTCCGCTGCGCGTGCACTCGGAATGCCACACGGGCGACGTCTGGGGTTCCCTTCGCTGTGACTGCCGGGACCAGCTGGAGGCAGCCACGCGCCACATCGCGAAGCAGCCCTTCGGCGCCGTCATCTATCTCAAGCAGGAAGGCCGCGGCATCGGCCTCCTCAATAAAATCAAGGCCTACCAGCTGCAGGACCTCGGCCTGGACACGGTGGAGGCGAACCAGTACCTGGAACTGCCGGTAGACGCTCGAGACTACAAGGTCGCGGCCAGGATCATCCAGCTGCTGAAGATCCGCTCTGTGGCCCTGCTGACCAACAATCCCGACAAGATCGAACAGCTCAAGGGAGAAGGAATCGACGTCGTGGACAGGATCCCGATTGTGATCCCCGCGAACCGCTACGACGAGGAATACCTGGACACGAAGAAGCACAAGATGGGGCACCTCATCTAGGGAGCGCGCGAAGCCGCGCTACACCGGCCTCGGCAGCTCTCCCGCAATCTTCTCGATTCTCGCAAGCGCCTCTTCCACTCTCTCCGTCCTGTTGAATGCGCTGATCCGGATGAAGCCCTCCCCGCACCGGCCGAAACCGCTGCCCGGAGTGATCACCACGGCCGCTTTGGCCAGCAGGAGATCGAAGAACTCCCACGAGTCGCAGCCGGTCTTCGCCCAGATGTAGGGAGAGTTCTCGCCGCCGACGCAGGCGAAGCCCAGGGCATCCATCTTCCGCCTGATGAGCCGCGCGTTCCGAAGGTAGGAGTCGGAGAGCTCCCGCGTCTCCTTCTGCCCCGCCGGCGTGTACACGGCGGCAGCCGCGCGCTGCACGGGGTAGGAAACGCCGTTGAACTTCGTCGCGGTCCGCCTGCTCCACATCGCGTGCAGGGAGTGGGGCTTGCCGGCGGCGTCGTACGCCATGCACGTTGTGGGAACCACGGTGAAGGCGCACCGGGTCCCGGTGAACCCCGCGGTCTTGGAGAAGCTTCGAAACTCGATGGCGCACTCCCGGGCGCCGGGGATCTCGTAGATCGAGCGCGGCAGGGTGTCGTCACGGATGAACGCCATGTAGGCGGCGTCATAGAGGATGATGGCCCGGGCTGCCCGGGCGTAGTCCACCCACGCGGTGAGGCGCGCGCGGTCGATAACGGCGCCGGTGGGGTTGTTGGGGAAGCAGAGGTAGATCAGGTCCACGCGGGATTTCGGAGGATCCGGGATGAAGGCGTTGTCCTCCGTGCAATCCAGGTAGATGAGCTGGCCGTAGCGCCCGTCGCGGAGCGGCCCGGTGCGGCCTGCCATCACGTTCGTGTCCACGTACACCGGGTACACCGGATCCGGGATTGCGATGCGGATGTCGGCGGCGAAGAGCTCCTGGATGTTCGCCGTGTCCGACTTGGCGCCGTCGCTGATGAAGATCTCCTCAGCGCTGACCTCCGCCCCGCGCGCCTTGAAGTCCGTCTCCGCGATCGCCGAGCGCAGGAAGTCGTACCCCAGCTCCGGCGGGTACCCGCGGAACGTCGCATCCCGACCCATCTCTTCCACCGCCGCGCGGAACGCCGCCACGACCGTCGGAGTGAGGGGCCGGGTCACGTCACCGATGCCGAGGGAGATCACCGCGGCGTCCGGACGGGAAGCCTTGAACGCGGCAACGCGCCGGGAGACCTCGCTGAACAGATAAGAGGAGGAGAGCTTTGCGTAGTTTTCGTTGATGCGGATCATCCCCCCTTATACCCGCCGGTTCCCCGGGGTGTCAAGTTTTTGTACCTTTTATTCATGGAGAATCTGCAGTATCCGATCGGACGATTCGTCTTCGATGCCCCTGTCACCCCGGAGAAAAGAGCGGCAGCGCTTCGTGACATCGAGGCGCTTCCCCGGGAGCTCCGCCGGGCGGTCTCGGGCCTTTCCGCCGCCCAGCTGGACACGCCCTACCGCGACGGAGGGTGGACGGTCCGCCAGCTCGCGCACCACCTCGCGGACAGCCACATGAACGCGTACATCCGCTGCAAGCTGGCGGTCACGGAAAAGCAGCCGCGGATCACCCCGTACGACCAGGACGAGTGGGTGAAGACGCCGGACGCCTTGACGCTGGACATCGAGCCGTCCCTTGCGCTGCTGGAGGGCCTGCACGCTCGATGGTCATCCCTGCTCGGCTCGCTCTCCCCCTCGGACTTCCAGCGCACGTTCGACCATCCGGAGGCCGGCGTGCAGACCATCGATCGGCAGGCCCAGCACTATGCGTGGCACTGCCGCCATCATGTCGCTCATATCGACTCCTTGAGAAAAAGAAAGGGTTGGAACTAGTTTCCCCTCATGAAATCACCGAAACAGATCGGGCTTGAAGCCCAGATACGGTCCCGGCTGGACGGCGTTGCGCTGACGGCTGCGGACATCCTCCTGGAAGACCAGGAGATCCAGCTGCTCCAGGAATACGCGAACGTCGTCTCCATCAAGCGGCTGGGGTACAACGACCACGGCCCCGTGCACATGCGCACAGTCGTGCTCAACGCTCTCGTTATGGCCCAGCTCATGCATGAGGCCGGCATTCCGCTGAGCCTGGAGAAAGACGATGTCGGCACCTACCGGGACAGCCTCGTGGGCCTGCTTCTGGCCGGGATGCTTCACGACGTCGGCATGACCGTGGGTCGGGCGGACCACGAGCACGCCGGTGCGTGGCTCGGCCTTCCCATCATGGACCGCGTGCTCCGGGAGGTGTACGGAAACGACCTCGGCAAGAGAGTCGTGGTGCGATCCCTCGCCGTGGAATGCATCGTCGGCCACATGGCGACACAGAGAATCCATTCCCTGGAGGCCGGCCTCCTCCTCATTGCAGACGGCTGCGACATGGAGAAGGGCCGCGCGCGCATTCCCATGATGATCGCAACGGAGTCCCGCGTGGGGGACATCCACAAGTACTCAGCCTCAGCCATCGAGGAGGTGCGCATCGAGAAGGGCTCGCAGAAGCCCATCCGCATCACCGTCCTCATGAAAGCCACGGTCGGCTTTTTCCAGGTGGAAGAGGTGCTCCTCCACAAGATCGACTGGAGCCCGGCCATGCCGTACCTTGAGCTGTATGCGGGCGTGATCGGCAGAAAGCTGAAGTGCTATCTCCCCGGCGGCAGCCATTCCAGCGACGCCGAGGGCGCGCGTGGCGGCACGAGCGTTGCCGGCAACGGCTCAGGGAAAACAGAACCGGTGGCCGCGCGCGGAAAGAGTCGATAACTCAAAGGCTTGCAATTTCCCCCCCGGGGGAACATCCTGTTCTCCTCCATGACAACGGAGCAGACATCTCCCGGCTCGACGCGCGCGAGGGCCCTTGCCGCCCTGACCGCCTGCGCTCTCCTGTGGAGCACCGGCGGGCTCCTCATCAAGCTCGTGGACTGGAGTCCCTTCGCGATTGCCGGCGTGCGCAGCCTGATTGGCGGGCTCCTCATCCTGGCCTTCGTGCGGCGGCCGCGCTTCACGTGGTCCCTTGCGCAGATCGCCGGGGGAGTGTGCTACGCCGGCTGCATGGTGCTCTTCGTGGCAGCGAACAAGCTCACCACGGCGGCGAATGCCATTGTGCTCCAGTACACCGCGCCGCTCTACGCGACGGTGCTGGGCTGGATCTACCTTCGGGAGAGGACGAGCGCGCTGGATTGGGCAGCCATCATCGTGGTGATGGGCGGCATGGTCCTGTTTTTCCTGGACAGGCTGGGACCGGGCGGGATGGCGGGAAACCTCCTGGCCATCGTGAGCGGAATGTTCTTCGCCGGCACGATGGTGTCCCTGCGCGGGCAGAAAGAAGGCTCACCGCTGGAGTCGATCCTCCTGAGCCATGGGATCACGTTCCTCGTGTCCATCCCGTTTCTCTGGCAGGGCCTGCCGCGGGCCGGCGCGTCTTTGCCAGGATTGAGTCGCCTCGGCGCGCCGCCGCTGGTCCTTGGCATCGCCGGTGTGCTGTGCCTGGGGATCTTCCAGATCGGGATTCCGTCGTTCCTGCTGACCTACGGCGTTCGCCGCGTGAGCGCCCTCCAGACGCTGCTCACCGCCGTGCTTGAGCCGATCTTCAATCCAGTCTGGGTGTTTCTGGCCATCGGGGAAGTGCCCGGACCCCGGGCTCTTGCCGGCGCGGCCATCATCATTGTCGCGGTGACGCTGCGCTCCGTGCTCACCCTTCGACGGGCGGTCCCGCAGGCTGCTGCCGGTTGACCAGCAGGACGCCGGCAAGGATCACCACGCCGCCGGCGACCTGGCTCCACACGATGGACTCTCCCAGGAGCGCCACGCCGCCGAGCACGCCCACCACGGGAATGAGATTCACGTAGGGGCTGACGGAAATGGGCCCGAGCCGGGACAGCGCGTACACGTAGAGGAAGTTCGACAGCGCCGAGCAGAAGACGGCGAGGTACGCGAGACTGAGCCCGGCGGGAAGCGTGATGGGAACCCACTGGCGGTATTCCAGCAGGCAGAACGGAATGAGAAAGGCCGTTCCTAACAGCGACTGGTACGCGGTGATGGCGATATCGGACAGCCGTGTATGCAGGTTCTTACTGAGGAGGATGTAGGCCACCCAGGAGGCGCAGGCGCCGAACATGAACAGGTCCCCGGCAATCGACACGGAGCCGGCCCGGGCGGCGCCGGGCCGGCCCACGACGAAGACCACGCCAATGACGGAGAGAACGATCCCCACGCCGATGAGCCAGGAGATCCGCGTCCGGAAGAAAAGAGCTTCGGCGGCAACCGTCACCACGGGAATGACGGCGATGATGAGCGAGGCGTGGGAGGCCGAGGTGAGCTTGATCCCGCGTGACTCGAAGAAGAAGTAGATCGTCACTCCACACAGCCCGCTTGCCAGGAGCGGCAGGACGTCCCGGCGGCGAAGCCGGGCCGCGGGATCCAGGCGGCGGAGGAAGACGTTGAGGATGACGGTGGCCACGATGAACCGGATGGTGACCATGGTCATCGGCGGCACGCCGGTGTTCAGGATGGTTTTCGATGCGACGAAGGACAGGCCCCAGAAGAGGACGGTGCCCCAGATGGCGAGCAGGGCGGGAGCACGGGACGGGGAACGAGCGCCGCCTTTTTTTTCCATGGTGATGAGCCACGCTACCAGAATCGTCCTGCTTCCGCAACGACACAAAGGGCGCCCGCGCGGTCTTGCAGCCGCGGGCGCCCTTTGCAAGAGGGAGAACGAACCGAGGCGCGGAATCAGGAGAAGATCCGCCGCAGGCCGGGCATGCTGCGGACGATTGCTGCCGCTGCCAGGCTGAGCGCAAACCCGATCGCGGCCGCCGCAAAAGCCTTGGCCAGGGGATACGCGGCCCAGCCCCGCAGGAGCAGGCTCGCGGTGACAAGCAGAGGAGCGTGAAGCGCATACACGCCGAAGCTCGTCCGCGAAAGGAATCCCGCGATCCGGGAAGGGCCGTTGACCTTCTCGCGGAACAGCGTGACCAGGCCGAGGCTCATCGACACGGCGAAGAATGCCTCCCAGAACGCGTAGCCGGCCGCCTGCCAGCGCAGCCCGCCGCTGAAAACGTCGAAGCCGCCGATGCCCGCTCCTCCGAGCCCCAGGAGCAGGAACCAGGCCGGCACTCCAACAGCGAGCGCCAGCCTCAGCCAGACCGTGCCGACAGCGGCGGGAAGCGCCTTCAGGAATCCGCTCCTGCCCGCCCAGAGGCCGGCAATGAACAGCACGACGTACTGGGTGAAGAAGCAGAGCTGCATGTTGAACCAGCTCGTTCCGATGGGCTGGACAAGCCGCACCAGGAACGAACCTGAGCCGATCAGAACCACGAGGCCGACCGCGGCCAGATGGATGGCTCGAGGCGTCAGCGCGCGCACCTCGGTCTGCCCGCCCGCGCGGGCCGGCCGTCCTGCGACGAGCCGTACCAACGCGTACACGATGGAAAAGACCAGCAGCGCAAGGGCAAACCACAGGGGGCCGGTCCGGTCCACGACGTGGCCGCTGCGGATCACGTCCAGCCAGCCCTGGAAAAACGCGGCGAGCGAGGGCCGCTGTCCGGAGAACAGCCGAATGATGAGCCGCGTGAGCGGATCCAGGACAAGCATGAAGACGAGGGTCGGCGCGCCCAGCCGGATGAGCCGGTCCAGGACGAACCTTCCGAAGCCCTTGCGGTCATAGGCGCCCGGTACGAACGTTCCCGCGAGGAAGAAGAGGAACCCCATGAAGAACGCCTGGGACAGCGACTCGTAGAAGGCGAACGTGAGCATGGACACCATGTCGAGCCGCACCGGCTCCTTGTAGAACCACGACCCGATGCCGCTGTAGGTGACCGACGCATGGATGAGGACGACCATGACGATGACCACCCACCGGATGTTGTCGACGAACGCCATGCGGTTCCCGGCATCGGGGACCGCGCGTGCTTTCACCAGCTCCATGACGTCCCCCTACCATTCCCACCGATCGGTGAACGTCCGCTCCAGCTCCTGGATCTGCTGTTCGGCGTCTGCCGGGATTTTCACGACCTGGCTCTCGGGGCGCACTGCCTCAGGCAGACGGACCTGCGCCGGCCGGCGCACTGACTCTCTCTTTTCCGCAACCGCGATCATTTCACTACCTCCTGTGCTCTGTACGATACTTACAATGCCGCGCAGCGCAGGAGCGCGCATCGGCCGCGGGATGCGTTTTCAATCAGCCCGGGGGCGGAAAGTGACCTAGGTCGAAAGACGGAGGGCGCCGGAGGAAAGCCCGCGGCTCACGCGAGCCCGCGCCGGGCGGCGAACAGCGCCGCCTGCGTGCGGTCCTGGAGGGACAGCTTGTCCAGGACGTTGCTGACATGGGTCTTCACCGTTTTTTCACTGATGAAAAGCTGCTCGCCGATTTCCCGGTTGGAGAGCCCGCGGCCGAGACACCGCAGGACCTCCAGCTCCCGCTCGGTGAGGATCTCCTCCAGCCGCTTCTCCGCGCCGCCGGCAATCCCGCTCACGAGGCGGCGGGCCACCTCGGGGGCAAGGCGGACCTCGCCCCGGGCCGCGGACCGGATGGTGTCCGCCAGCTCCTGGGGACCGACGTCCTTGAGAAGATAGGACACCGCCCCGGCGCGGATTGCCGGAAAGAGCTTGTCGTCCTCCGCGAAGCTCGTCAGGACGATGATGGCGATCTCCGGATGCTCGCCATGGAGCCGGCGCGTCGTTTCTATGCCGTCCATGCCGGGCATCACGAGGTCCATGAGCACGACCTGGGGCTTCACCGTGCCGGCCAGCGTAAGCGCTTCCGCGCCGCTGCCTGCTTCACCCACCACATCGATTCCCCCGGCCAATCCCAGGAAGTTGCGAAGGCCTTCCCGGACAATGGCGTGGTCGTCCACGATCATGACCCGGACAAGCTCGGCGGACTTTTTCGGCATTCCGCGCCTCCCTTCACCGCGACCATTGTGCGCGTTCCAGCGGCAGCTTCACGTCTACCTGCGTGCCCTTCCCCGGCTCCGAGCGGACCTCCGCGGAGCCGCCGAGCGCCTGGGCCCGCTCCTGCAGGCTGAGGAGCCCGAAGCTCTCCGGTCTGCGGTCCGCGGCCGGATCGAAGCCGCGTCCCGTGTCGCTCACCCGGATGGCCGCCTCCTCCGGACCGAAGCGCAGCTCGACCCGCGCGCTCGCCACCCCGGCGTGCTTCACCACGTTGCTCAGCGCCTCGCGGGCGCTGCGGAAAAGCTCCTCCCTCACGGCCGGGTCTCCGCTCTCCTCCCCTTCCACGCTGAGGCTGACGGTGAGCCCGTCCCGGCGCTGCCGAGCCTCCACGTGACGCTCCAGGGCGCGCACCAGGCCGATGTCCTTGATGGACTGCGGCCGAAGCTGGTCCACGAGGCTCCTCATCTCGGCAAGCGCGTCGCGGGCCAGCTCCTGGAGCCTCTCCAGCATGCCGGGCACGCGGTCCGGATCCCTCGTCAATGCCATCCTCGCGGCCTCCGCCGTGAGGTTCATGCTGAACACGGTCTGCGTCGCGGCGTCATGGAGGTCTCGCGCCAGGCGCGCCCTCTCCTGGGCCGCCGCGGCTTCCTCAGCCTCCTCCGCGTATCCCCGGAGCTGCCGGTTGGCCTCCTGGAGACGCGAGGCCAGCTCTTCGCTGCGCGCCCGCGCCTCCTCAGCCCTCCGAGAAGCCCAGGCGGTCATCCCGATGATGAGAGAGCCGGCGATATAACTCGGCGCATACGAGGCGGCTTCCCGAGGGCTGAAGGCCAGGGCGAGCCCGGCGCAGACGAGAAAACAGATCACGGCGAGCCACACGATGCTGGCGCGCCGGGGCAGCAAGCTGGAGGAGACGATGGCAAGGGCGATGAACAGGACCGCGTAGTAGTCCAGCCGCGGAACCGTGCGGAGGAGTGCAATGATGAGCCCGCACATGAGGGCGAGATGGATGTGGGTCCAGGGGGCCCATCGCCGGCTCAGGGGAACCTGGATCACGCTGAAGGCAAGGAAGACAGCAAGAAGACCGTAGGTGAAGGGGGCGACGCTCCCTTCCGCGGGCGAGCGCAGGAGCGCGCGCAGGATCACGGACAGATAGAAGAGGTAGTAGAGAGTGTAGGCGAGCGGAGAAGAGGGGCTGAAGATCGGCGCGCGGGCTGAGGACATTCCGCGTATTGTCTCAGCCGGCGCCTGCCTTTGCAAGCCTGCGACGGAGAGCCGCTATTCCAGCTTCAGCTTCCTCAGCTTCGGGGAGATCACCATGCGGCAATACCCGACGTTCGTGTGGGAATTGTAGTAGTTCTGGTGGTAGTCCTCGGCCTTCCAGAACGTGTCCAAAGGACGGATTTCCGTCACGATCGGGTCGTGGAAGTTCTTCTGCGCTTTCTTCCGGGAGCGCTCCGCCGATGACTTCTGCGCCTCGTTCACCGTGAGGATGATGGACCGGTACTGTGTCCCCACGTCGGCGCCCTGCCTGTTCAGGGTGGTCGGGTCGTGCATCTGCCAGAACAGGTCGAGCAGCTCGTCATAGGTAATCATTGACGGATCGAAAGCCACCTGGACAACTTCCGCGTGACCGGTCTCCCCGGTGCACACCTGTTCATAGGTCGGATGGGGAGTCGTGCCCGCGGCGTAGCCCGACGTCACCGACAGGACTCCTTCGATCCTCTGCAGCACGGCCTCCAGGCACCAGAAACACCCCCCTCCAAAGGTCGCCAGCTGGTGCGTGCCGTTACTCGTGTCTTCCATGCGGCCCTCCGACAAGAATCTACCAATTCCGGAAGGCCGTCGGACAGCGCCTCGCCGGGAGCGGGTCAGGCTCCGAACGCGCACACGGAGCTGCTTATCGTCCTGGTGTGGCGAACATGAAGCGCTTCACCTTGCGCGTTGACGTCTTGGGAAGCTCCACGTCCGAGACATCGAAGCTGTGAGGAATTTTGTAGACGGCCGCCCCGGCCATGCTCTTCTGGATCTCCGCGCGCACGAGCCGGCGCACCTCCTCCGGGTCCAGCGTCTTCCCGCCGGCGTCCTGCAGGGAGGCAAGGCGCTCGGGATCCGGGTAGACAACGGCGTGGGGGTACTCCCCTCCCTCGCTGTCGAG
>Ga0335070_10011502_pt1 | contig 10338 bp, 11 predicted proteins | sample Lox_Sample_13_FD_206722 | JGI IMG/M metagenome (GOLD analysis project Ga0335070, IMG submission 206722) | Soil microbial communities from Loxahatchee National Wildlife Refuge, Florida, United States - Lox_Sample_1.3 | ecosystem: Environmental > Terrestrial > Soil > Wetlands | place: USA...
ACCGGTTCCAAAACATTCAGGCCGACACCGAAATGCGTTCCTCAATCGCCGCGCCGGAGGCGGCGAAGAAGTGATACCCGGCAGAGATTCTCTCACCGAGAACGGATAAGACGGTAGCGTTCGATCATGGATTGGCTGCTTAATCATCCGCAGGTTCTCTTCCTGATCGTGATCGCGGTCGTCGCGATGCTGCAGAAGTTGAAGCAGGCGCATTCGCAGGATGCCGCGGGCCGGGGGCCGGCGACCAGCCAGGAGGACGAAGAGCGGACGCGCCGGATCCAGGAGGAAATCCGCCGCCGGATTCGGGAACGGCGCGGCTTGGCGCCCGCCGCGCCGCCGCCCCGCGCCGGGGACCATCCGGTGTTCCCGCCGGCCCCACCCATGATCGAGGAGGTGCGGCCCGTGGTGGTTCCGCCGCCGTTGCCCGTCGAGGATGTGACGGCGACCGCGGGACTGGCGGCGGAGTATGAACGGCAGCAGAAAATGCTGCAGCAACTTCAGGCGATCAAGGCGGCGCGCCAGACATCGACATCCGTCGCCCCGGCGGCAGCTGCGGCGGCCCCGGTGGCAGTCGGCCACTTCGTGGCGGATCTGCGCAACCCGGCCGGCTTGCGCCGCGCCATTGCGCTGCGCGAGATTCTCGGCCCGCCCGTCGGACTGCGCTAGTCATCGGTCGCGCGTCTGGTTGGCGGAGCGGCGCCGCCGGCGACCTACGGGATCTGCACGCGGTTGTATCCCGTGTAGGGATTCGCCTGGCGCTTGCCGCTGACGTCGATCTCGACGTTCTCAAGCGCCGTGGCGGTGAGCAGCAGGGAGCCGCGTTTGGGGAAGGAATGGGATTCGCCCTTGATCATCGTGCCTTGGAACAGCTCGGCTCCATCCAGTTCCTGCACGAGTTTCACGCGAACGGTGTCGCGAGCGGTGAGGGTGATTGTCTGCTGGGCAGCTGCCCTGATTTCGCCACCGGGTCTTGCCGATCCGCCCGAAATCGCCCTGATGCCAAAGACGATCGCCAGAATGAGCAGGAGCGCGACCACCGCCACGCCGCCCTTGAACAGGAGCGCAGGATCGATGGCGGGACCGCCGGTGCCGGCGGACGCGGGGAAGGCAGGGCGCGCCGGGGCAGGGGCGGCCACGGGCGCCTCGGGGGGAACGGCAGGGGCAGCGGCCTCGGGGGCCGGGTGGCCAGTCTTAACGAGATCCATTCGGCCGTAAATTTCCCGGTTATCCCGCCGGGAAGCGCGGCCCTCGTTCGGCGCCAGCGTCTTGTAATCGGCGAGGATCTTCTCGGCGTTGAGCTTCAGGTAATTCGCGTAATTCTGAAGAAAACCGCGGATGTAGATTTCCGGCAGATTGAGATCGAAGCTGTTGCTTTCGAGCTTATGCAGATAATCGCTGCGGATCTTGGTGGCCTCAGCGGCTTCCCGGATGGAGATCCCCTTGCGTTTGCGCGCTTCTTCGAGTCGCTCGCCGATGGTCTGCATGGCAGTCAGTTATGCAATTTTGCCGGGGATGGGAAGACGGATCTTGCAGGGGGCTCTCGAAATCGATTCCCGGGGTCCGGCACCCCTTCCGCCCGTTTCGCCGGCGGGCGCGGGGTCAATTCTGAAGCGAATCGAGATCCACCAGAATCTCCCGCGGCTGGGCGCCGTTTTCCGGCCCGACGATGCCCTTTCCCTCCATCAGTTCCATGATGCGCGCGGCGCGGTTGTAGCCGATGCGCAGGCGGCGCTGGAGCATCGAGGTAGAGGCGCGCCGCGAGGCTTTCAGAACCTCGATGGCCTGCCTAAACAACTCGTCGTCGTCTCCCATCTCGCCCTCCGTGTCCTCGACTGCGCCAGCCTCCTCCTCTTCTTCGCTGGCCGCGCGGTCGATGTGAGCCTGGACGTCCTGAGCGAAGGCGGGCGGACCGTTCTGTTGCAGGAACTCGAGGATGCGGTTGATTTCCTCGTCCGACACGAGGGCGCCCTGCGCGCGGACGAGCTTGGAGGACCCGGGCGGGGAGAACAGCATGTCGCCGCGGCCGATGAGCGTCTCGGCGCCCTTGGTGTCGATGATGGTCCGCGAGTCGACCTGGGAGGCCACCTGAAACGCGATGCGCGAGGGCAGGTTTGCCTTAATGATGCCGGTGATGACATTCACCGAGGGACGCTGCGTCGCGATGATGATGTGGATGCCGGTGGCGCGGGCCAGCTGCGCGAGGCGCGCGACCGAAGTCTCGATTTCCGCTGGCGCCGCCATCATCAGGTCGGCGAGCTCGTCGATGATGGCGATGACGTAATAAAGGTGGTCCGGCACCTCGACATCCCCCGCCGGCGAGGCGACGTCGAGCGTTGCCTGGGTGTCCGCCGCGGGCGTGGATTCCCGCGGGGATTTCTTCCGGCTGTTGAAGGCGCTGATGTTCCGCACCCCGACTTTCGCAAAGATCTGATAGCGCATCTCCATCTCGCGCAGCAGCCACTTGAGCGCCGCGGGCACCTTCTTGGCCTCGGTGACCACCGGGATGAGCATATGCGGCAGGACGTTGAAAATCTTCAGTTCAACGATCTTCGGATCGATCATGAGCAACCGCACATCGCGCGGACTCGCGTGGTAAAGGAGGGAAGCGATGATGGCATTGATGCAAACCGACTTGCCCGAGCCGGTGGCACCGGCGATCAGCAGGTGGGGCATCTTGGCGAGATCGGAGACCAGAGGCTTGCCGCTGACATCCTTGCCCAGCGCGATCGGCAACTCGGCCTTGGCCCCCGCCCAGTCTTCCGACTCGATGATTTCGCGCAGCCCGACTTCCATCCGCTTCTGGTTGGGCACCTCCACCCCAACCGCGGCCTTGCCGGGAATGGGCGCCATGATGCGCACCGACTGGGCGCGCATGCCCAGGGCGATGTTCTTGTCGAGACTGGCGATCTTTTCCACGCGCACACCGGCGGCGGGGATGACCTCGTAGCGCGTGATGACGGGTCCGACATGGATTTCGCCCAACGTCACTTCGACGCCAAACTCGGCCAAAATGCGCAGGAGATTCTCGGCGTTCTGGCGGTGCTCTTCTTCGCTGGAGCCCGCGTCGGCACCGCTCGGTTCGCGCAGCAGCGAGAGGGGCGGGAACTGGTAGCTTTCATCGGCGCGGGCGAGCAGGGCGCTCCGCGCCTTCTTGGGCTCCTCCGGTTTGACGATATTGAGTTTGCCCAGTGACGAAGCAGGCGTCTTGGCTGCGGCAGCCGCCGGCTCCTCGACTGGTGGCCGGCTCGGGCTGGATTTGGGAACGGCTTTGGCAGGTTCGGCAGCCGCGGAATCGACGATCTTGGCCGCCGCGGCCTCCCGCGCAATCTCCTCCTTGGTTTTGGGGATGATCAACGCCTTCTTGGCGGACGGTGGCGTCAGCGCAACGGCCGCCGCCTTGGCAATGGTGGCCTTTTCCTTGGACTCCCTGTCCTTCTGTTTCTGTTCGGCTCGTTCGGCGGCCTGCCGCGCCCGCCGCACCCGCCAGCCATGGATGGAAGCGATCACGCGCTCCAATTCTGCTCCAATGTCCCGGGAGAAGATGAACGACAGGGCCAGCGCGAAGACGATGCCCAGCAGCAAGCCCGCGCCGACGACTCCTACCGTGTTCTTGAGCAGCTCGCCATAGAGCAGCTGCCCGATTCTGCCCCCCAGCCCGCGCGGGTAGTAGTCGCTGCCCGGGAAGCTCTCGACCATCGCCAGCAGACCCGATTCGGTGGCGATGCACAGGAGCATCGCGATGAACCGGGTGACGACGAGCCGACGGGCATTGCGAACCGCGACCCATGCAAACCACAGGAAGAACACCGGCACCAGCCACGTGCTGAAGCCCACCAGGTAGAGGGACCACCAGGCGAAATCCGCGCCCCACGGGCCGCCCAGGTTCGGCTGGGGCGGCGCCATATCATGGATGACCCACACCGTTCCGTTCCAAGCGCTCTGTCCGCCCACTTGGAATTCATGACTCTGGCGTGGATTGTAGTTCACCAACGTGACCGCGATCCACGCACCGAGGAGGAAACAGATGCTAGCCGCCAGCCACTTTGGCCGGTAGCGCGGGCCCTCCATCGACGCCACGTTCTTTGGGTTTGAAGTCTCCGACTTGGCCATTTGTGTAACGGCAATTACCGCGACCGAAAGTCCACGCTACCGGCGCAGACCGTCAATGTAAATAACCGGAGTTTATTTTCACGATTAACTCATAAGTACTGTATTATGGAGATTTTGCGTTTTGCGCCCATCTATCAGGAACGCGTGTGGGGCGGCCGCGCCTTGGCGGCTGCGTTTGGGCGCGTTCTTCCGGAAGGGCGCGCCATTGGTGAAAGCTGGGAGATCGTCGACCGGCCCGAGGCGCAGGCCGTGGTGGAGGGCGGGGAATTCGCCGGCTGCACTCTTCGTGATTTGATTGCAAATCATGGGCAGGAGACAATGGGACCCCGGTGGCCGGTGGAACGTCGGTTTCCCATTCTCGTGAAGTGGTTGGATTGCCGCGAGCGCTTGAGCCTGCAAGTGCACCCGCCCGCGGACCGGGCCGCGGAATTGGGCGGTGAGCCCAAGACGGAGAATTGGTTCATCGCCGAGGCTGCGCCCGGTGCGGCGCTCATCGTGGGACTGCGACAGGGTGTGACCCGGAACGAATTCGAGCGCGCGCTCGCCGCCGGCAGGTTGGAACCGTGTGTCAACCGATTCCCCGTGACGACCGGAGATTCGGTCTTGGTGCGCAGCGGTACGGTGCATGCGATCGACGCCGGAAACCTGATCCTTGAGATCCAGCAGAATTCCGACACCACTTACCGCGTCTTTGATTGGGGCCGCACCGGCTTGGACGGCAAACCGCGCCAGCTGCATCTGCGCGAAGCGCTGGCATCCATCCAGTGGGGACAGCCCGAAACGGAACCGCGGCGTGCGGCAGCCACGCGCGCGGTGCTGGCCGACTGCGCTGAATTCCGCCTGCGCCGGGTGCCGCTGGCGGGCGGGGAGCATCTGACCTTTGCCGCCGATCAACAACCGCGCCTGTTGCATCTGGTGCGGGGAAGCGTGCGCGAGGCCGCCGTAGGCGAACTCCTTGGGCGCGGTGCCAACGTCCTGCTGCCGTTTGCCGGCGCCTTCACCTTCACGGCGGCCGAGGACAGTCTGCTGCTCGTGACGGAGAATTTCACCTGAGCGTCATGGAAACGTTGCCCAACGGCGCACGGTGCGGAGGCATCGGAGCGAAGCTGCCATTCTTCCTCGCCATCATCTCCGCCTGCCTGGCGCTGGGGTGGATGCTGCTGCTGCCCTCCGCGCTGAGCTGGCTGGTCCGCGAGCGCACCGGCTTCGGCGTCGAGGTCCGGACGCTTTATCTCAATCCGTTCACGGGAGAGGTGGCGCTGCGCGGATTGACCATCACCAATCCGCCGGGCTTCCCGCGGAAGGAGTTCGTCGAGATCCGCGAGCTTCACGCCAGCGCACGGCTGTCTTCCCTGTTCGGGCAACGTCCGGTGATCGACGACGCCGGGGTGGACGTGGCGGCCGTCACGCTGGTAAGGAACGATCACGGCGTGATCAACGCCGGGGCTCATCCAGAAGGATGGGACGCAACGCCCGAGAATCAGCGTCAGCCGCCGGCAAAAGCCGGCCGGCCGCGCGAGTTCCTGATCCGACGCCTGCAGGTCCGTTGCGACCGCCTGGTGATTGCCGATTACTCGAAACGCGCGCCGGAGGTCCGGGAATTCGACCTCAATTTCCATCACTCCTATGAAAACGTCACGAGCGCGAAGGAAGTTGCCGCGCCGCTCGGGGACGTCCTGGCCCCGGTCCTGGGTGCCCTCGGCGGCGTGCCACCGGCGGGGGGTCCCCACCGCGCAGCGTCAGCGACACGGTCGTGGAAACCGGTCGCAAGACCGGGGAGGCTCTGAAAGGGTTGGTTGAAGCGCTTGAGAAAAGGCTGAAGAAATAGTCTACTTCTCGTTTCGCATGACTGCATCCAATCCGGAGAAGACGCTTGCCCAGCCCGGCCCGACACCCGCGGCGGCCACACCCGGCTCGAACGCCGCTGCAGGATCTGCCGCTCCGCCGGGCGAAGCCGCCGCGGTCGCGGCCGGCGCCCCGCCGGCGTCCCCGCCTTCGCTGGAGGAGAGGCTGACGGCGGCACAGCAGGAGGCGGCGGGCAATTATGATCGCTACCTGCGGGCCGTGGCCGATCTCGAGAATTTCCGGCGGCGCGTCACCCGCGAGAAGGATGAGTTGCGGCAGTTTGCGACCGTGAATCTCCTGCAACATCTGCTCCCGGTGCTCGACAATCTGCAGCTCGGCCTCGCCGCGGTGCGCCAGCAGGCGGACGCCAAGACGGTGACTGACGGCATTGCCATGGTGCTCGATCAGCTCAGAGGGGTGCTCGGTCACCACGGGCTGAAAGCGTTGGACCCCGTGGGGCAGAAATTCGATCCTCACCTGCACGAGTCCCTGTCCCATCAACCGAGCGCCGAGGTGCCCGAGGAGCACGTGCTCCAGGTCGTTCGCATCGGCTACACTTTTCACGGCCGGTTGCTGCGGCCTGCCAGCGTGATCCTCTCCAGCGGGCCGGCGAAGGAGGCGAAGAGCTGAAATGCGTTGCAGCCGGCCCTCGTCTGCGCGTTAACGAGAGCCGGGGGCGCATCCGGTGACCGGCACCCGGCAGGACAGATTTCCCCGACAAGGTAACATGGCCAAGGAAGACTATTACGATCTGCTCGGCGTGGGCCGGGATGCCTCCGAGGAGGACATCAAGAAGGCCTATCGCAAGAAGGCGGTCCAATATCATCCCGACAAGAATCCGGGCAACAAGCAGGCCGAGGAAATGTTCAAAAAGGTGTCCGAGGCGTACGAGGTACTCAAGGACGCCGACAAGCGCGCCGCCTACGACCGGTTCGGGCATGCGGCGTTCTCCCAGGGCGCGGGGCCGCGCGGCGCCGGAGGACCGGCCGGGGGATTCCACGATCCGTTCGACATCTTCCGCGAAGTGTTCGGCGGTGGCGGCGGAAGCATCTTTGAGGAGTTCTTTGGCGGTGGCGGCGGTGGTGGCGACGGTTCGCGCGATGGTGCCGACCTGCGCTATGACATAGAGATCACCCTCGAGGAGGCGGCGCGCGGAGTGGAGAAAGAGGTTTCCTTTCGCAAGCTGGCAGTCTGCGAGCACTGCAACGGTTCGGGCGCCGAGCCGGGCTCGAACCGGGTGACGTGTCCGACCTGCCGGGGGGCCGGGCAGGTGACCACCTCGCGCGGCTTCTTCACGGTGCGCCAGGTTTGTCCAACCTGTCACGGCAGCGGCACGCGCATCGAGCGGCCGTGCCGCGACTGTCGGGGCGAGGGCCGGATCGGCAAGACTGCCAAGCTCAACGTGCGCATTCCCCCGGGTGTCGATACCGACTCCAAGCTGCGCTCCGCGGGCAACGGCGAAGCCGGCGTGTACGGCGGCCGGCCGGGCGATCTCTACCTCGTGATCCATGTCAAAGACCACGAGATCTTCGAACGCCAGGGGAACGACCTGTTCTGTGAGATCCCGATCAAGTTCACGCTGGCGGCGCTCGGCGGAACGATCGAGGTGCCGACGCTTTCGGGCAAGGCGTCGCTCAAGATCCCGCCCGGCACCCAAGGAGGGACGACCTTTCGGCTCAAGGGCCGCGGCATGCCCGGATTGCGGTCAAGTCACGCCGGCGACCAGTTGGTGCGCGTGCACATCGAGGTGCCGACCCACCTCACCGCGGAGCAGCGCAAGAAACTGGAGGACTTCGCCATTGCCTGCGGCGATGCCGATGAACCCATGGGGCGGAGCTTTTTTGAAAAGGCCAAGAAGTTTTTCTGAGGCCCGACGTTCCTCATGAGGCTGAGAAATGCCAAGCTGATGACACTCCGGCAGGCGGTGGCGGCGCGGCGGCGATTGCGCCGGGCGCGGGGGAGGTTTGTGCTCACCAATGGCGTGTTCGATCTGCTGCATCCGGGGCATACCGCCTACCTCGCGCAGGCCCGGAAGCTGGCGGGCCGCCGCGGTCGGCTGTTCGTGGCCCTGAATTCCGATCGGAGCGTCAAACAGCTGAAGGGCCCACGGCGGCCGATCCTCGATGAGGCTTCGCGGGCGTACAATCTCGCCCAACTCGCCGCCGTCGACGGCATCGTGATCTTCAATCATCCCCGGCTGGTGCGGGAAATCAAGGCCCTGCAGCCGGACCTCTACGTGAAGGCGGGCGATTACACGCTGGCGACGCTGGATCCGGCCGAGCGCGCTGCCCTTGCTCAGGCGGGAGCGCGCATTCGGTTTCTGCCCTATCTGCCCGGATTCAGCACGACCGCTCTTGTCGCGAAGATCCAGGCGGCCGGCGGCCTATGAATCCCATGCGCGTGGTCGTGCTTGGATCCGGCCGCGGCAGCAACGCCGAGGCGATTCTGCGGGCGCAGCAGGAGGGGCGGCTCGGGAGCGCGCGGGTCGCGGAGATCCTCTCCGATCGGCCCGACGCGCGCATCCTGGAGCTGGGCGGCCAATTCGGCGTGCCGGCGCGGTTCATCGATCCAGGTCCGTTCAGGACGAAATTCGACGAAGCGGGGGAGGCGCGCTACATCGCGGCCATCCGGGCGCGCGCGCCCGGGCTGGTTGTCCTCGCGGGTTTCATGCGCATCCTCAAGCCGCCGTTTCTCGACGCTTTTCCCCGGATGATCATCAACCTCCATCCGAGCCTGCTGCCGAGCTTTCCGGGACTCGATGCCATCGGCCAGGCCTGGCGCCGGGGCGTGAAGATCACCGGTTGCACGGTGCACTATGTCACCTCGGAAGTGGATGGGGGGCCGATCCTCGACCAGCGGGCGGTGAACATTGAGCCCGGCGACACGCTCGAGACGCTCGAAGCCAAGGTGCACGCAGCCGAGCACGCCTTGCTGCCAGGGGTGATCGCGCGCCTGAGCGAGAGCGCCCCGCCCGGCTAACGGGGCAGGCGCAGCGTCAGCTCGGCATCCTTGTAGCTGAGCGTGAACGTGTCGCTGGTGATTCGTCCCACCCGGAGGTCAAGCGTGTTTGCGCCAAAAGTGACCGGCAGCGTGTCACCTTCACCAAAGGGTTTGCGCCCGATGATGATCGCAGGACGCCCGTCCTTCTCCAGGATCCCGCGCACCTGGACGGTCGGGGCCAGTCGCTCGAGAAGCTCCTGGTCCGACAGCGCGGTGGCTTTGGCCGCGGCCGACGGGTCGACCGTGGCCGGGAGCCGCTCGCTGGGGCGGCTGAAGGGATTGCGCGGGACGACCGGCAGAAGCGGAAGGGAATCCCGCCGTTGCAGCAGGGCGTCGATCCGCGCGCGAGTCTGCTCGAAGCTGCTGGTTTCAGGAGCCGGGCTCTCGGCGGCCCGCAGGATCGGCAGGCCGAGCAGTAACAGGCCGGCGGGGAGGGAACGAATGGTCATGGGAAGCCGAGCAGTTCGAGATCGAGTCGGAGGACCACGTTGCTGGCGGCGGGATCCTGACGCTGCAGTTGAAAGGAATTGATGCGGCCGAAGCGCGAACCGGATTCGAGCCGCTGCAGGTAGGCGACGACTCCGCGGAACGGGCCGGTGAGCTTGAGAGAGTAGGGCACGCGCTTGTAGGTGCCAGGTGTTCCCGCGTCCTGCAGCGGCGCCGGGCGCTGCTGCAGCTCCGTCAACTTCACCTCGGTGTCCTGCTCAATCTTGTAGAAATACCAGAAGTTCTCCGGAATATTCTTTTCCACCACGAGACTCTCGGTGATGCGCTGCGCCGCCGCGCGCACCGTCGCGAGTTCGGTCCGCAATTGCGAGCCGCGCGCGATGAACTTGAGCATGGTATCTCCATCGCGGGCCCGTTTCTGCTGCTGGGCCTCGAGGGCGCGCGAATCGAAGTGCAGCCAGATGCTCACGCCGACGAGGAGCAGCGACAGGCTGAGACCCGCCGCGCCGAAGGGGTAGCGCAGCGCCAGTTGCCAGAGTCGGATCAGAATTCGTTGGCTCACGGCGGTAGGTCAGTGGGGCTTGAGCACGATTTCGAAATTGAACAGGTCGCCATCCTTCGCGCGGTCGAGGCTGCGCGCCGAGATGTCGCTGAAGAGGGGCCCAATTTGGGCATCGCGCCGCAGGCTTTCGATGTAGCGGCCGAGCACCCGGCTGGCCGCTTCGGGCGGCTCGGCGAGGTTGCCCCGCATGGTGATCATCCCGTCCGCATACCCGATCATATCAACGGTCATGCGATCCGGCAGCGTGCGGCCAATCGTCAGCACGAACTCGGACGGCACGAACGGGGAATAGATGAGATCATAGGCGTCCTTGATCTTGTCCGATTCGGACATGTAGTCGCGCAGCACCAGCTGCAATTCGCTGTATTCGTGCT
>Ga0335070_10011503_pt1 | contig 10337 bp, 9 predicted proteins | sample Lox_Sample_13_FD_206722 | JGI IMG/M metagenome (GOLD analysis project Ga0335070, IMG submission 206722) | Soil microbial communities from Loxahatchee National Wildlife Refuge, Florida, United States - Lox_Sample_1.3 | ecosystem: Environmental > Terrestrial > Soil > Wetlands | place: USA: Florida...
GCCGGAGCGTGCAGCCCTGCCGGGGACCGAACTCGTCGTCGATCTCGACGGCTACGAGGGGCCGATCGACATGCTGCTCACGCTCGCGCGCGAGCAGAAGGTCGATCTGACCCGCATCTCGATCCTGCAGCTCGCGGACCAGTATCTCGCCTTCATCGCCGCCGCGCGCCAGCTCAAGCTCGAGATCGCCGCCGACTATCTCGTGATGGCGGCCTGGCTCGCCTATCTCAAGTCGCGCCTGCTGCTGCCGGAGCCGCAGCCCGACGACGAGCCCTCCGGCACCGAGCTCGCCGCCGCGCTCACCTATCAGCTCCAGCGCCTGGAGGCGATGCAGCAGGCGGGCGCGCGGCTGATGGCGCGGCCGCTGCTCGGCCGCGACGTGTTCCAGCGCGGCGCGCCCGAGGGCATCCCCGTGGTCCGCCATCACGTCTACGACGCGACGCTGTTCGAGCTCCTCAAGGCCTATGGGGACGGACGCGCAAGGGCGGAGTCAGCGGTGCTGCACATCGCGCCCGCCGAGCTCTACTCCATGGACGACGCGCTGAAGCGTCTGACGCCGCTCATGGGCCGTATGCCGGAATGGCGGACGCTCGCGAGCTTCCTACCCCCGAACCTGCGTCTCGGCCTCGTGAGCCGCTCCGCGATCGCCGCCACTTTCGCCGCGAGCCTCGAGCTCGTGCGCGAGGGCAAGGTGCAGATACGCCAGGACAAGAATTTCGGCCCCATCTATCTCCGCAGCCCGCCGTTCCCTTCGGCGACATGAGGCATTTCCCATGAGTGCGAACGAGCCCGATCCCCATGCCGAGGCGTTGCGCCTGATCGAGGCGCTGCTCTTCGCCTCCGCCGCACCGGTGGAGGAGGCGAGCATCGCCGATCGGCTTCCCGAAGACGCGGACGTGCCGGCGCTCCTGGCCGAGCTTGAGCAGCACTACGGCGCGCGCGGCGTGAACCTCGTGCGGATCGCCGGCGGCTGGACCTTCCGCACCGCGCCCGATCTGGGCCAGCGGCTCCGGCTCGAGACGACGGTGCAGCGGCGGCTTTCGCGCGCCGCGGTCGAGACGCTCGCGATCGTCGCCTATCACCAGCCCGTGACGCGCGCGGAGATCGAGGAGATCCGCGGCGTGCAGATCTCCAAGGGCACGATCGACACGCTTCTGGAGGCCGGCTGGATCATGCCGAAGGGACGGCGCGAGACGGTGGGGCGTCCGGTCACCTGGGGCACCACGGACAGCTTCCTGCGGCACTTCGGTCTCGGCGAGATCAACGATCTCCCGGGCATGGACGAGCTGAAGGCGGCGGGCCTCATCGGCGGCCGCCCGGCGGTCTCCCTGCGCGAGAGCGCGCTCACGCCCGCCGAGGCCGCGGAGGACCAAGGCGCCGACGAGGCACCGGTACCGGAGCTCGAGCCCTTGCTGCCGGAGGAGGAGGCCCTGAGCTCGCAGCGCTGAGACGCGCTGACGCGGTCATCCTCTGCACACCTCGCGGGGAAAAGCACGTTGCGCCGCGCGGGCCCGAGACGCTAGGTTGCTACCCCTTTGTGGCGATAGCGACACTCCCATGATCGTTGGCATCGATCTCGGCACCACCAACAGCCTCGTGGGCATTTGGCGGGAGGGCGAGGCGACGCTCATCCCGAACGCGCTCGGCCATTTGCTGACGCCGTCCTGTGTCGGCGCCGCCGACGATGGCCAGATTTTGGTCGGTCTCGCGGCGCGCGAGCGTCTCGCAAGCCATCCCGCGCGCACCGCCGCCGCCTTCAAGCGCTACATGGGCACGGATCGCCTGCATTTCCTGGGCGACCGCGGCTATCGCTCGGAGGAGCTCTCGGCGCTCGTCCTACGCTCGCTCAAGGCCGACGCGGAGGCGTTCCTCGGCGAGCCCGTGACCGAGGCGGTCATCACCGTGCCCGCCTATTTCAGCGACGCCCAGCGCAAGGCCACCAAGGCCGCGGGCGAGCTCGCGGGGCTCCGGGTCGAGCGGCTCCTCACGGAGCCCACGGCGGCGGCGCTCGCCTACGGTCTCGGCGTCGAGGGCGACGAGACCACGCTCATGGTGGTCGATCTCGGCGGCGGAACCTTCGACGTCTCGATCCTGCATTGCTTCGAGGGCGTGATGGAGGTCCGCGCGACCGCCGGCGACAGTTGGCTCGGCGGCGAGGATTTCGTCGACGCGATCGTCGCGGCCTTCATGGCGGGTCCTGGCAAGGAGGCGGGCATGCCATCGCCGGCCTCGGGCGCCGCCGTTCATGGCGCGCTGCGCCGCCAGGCCGAGCTCCTGAAGCGCCGCCTCACGGATGCCGAGAGCGCGAGCCTCGAGATCGTCTACAACGGCAAGCCCATTCAATGGACGCTCACGCGGGAGAGGTTCGAGGCGATCTCCGAGCCGCTGATGGTGAAGGTGCGGGCGCCGATCGAGCGGGCACTCCGCGATGCCCGCGTCAAGCCCGACGATCTCGCGCAGATCGTGCTCGCGGGCGGCGCCGCGTGGATGCCCATGTTCCGGCGCCTCATCGCGCGGCTCTTCCGGCGGCTTCCGGTGCAGCACATCAACCCCGACGAGGTGGTGGCGCGGGGCGCCGCGGTGCGCGCGGGCCTCGCCATGCGCGATGAGACGCTCGAGGAGATGGTGCTGACGGACGCGGCACCCTTCACGCTGGGGATCGGAACCTCGGAGAAGGATTCGCGCGGGCGCCGGGTCAGCGGCCTCTTTCTCCCGATCATCGAGCGCAACACGGTGATCCCCGCGAGCCGCACCAAGGACATCACGACGATCGAGGACGACCAGACCCGGATGAACGTCTCGGTCTATCAAGGCGAGGCGCGGCTCATCAAGGACAACATCTTCCTCGGCAAGCTCACGCTGAAGATTCCGCCGGGACCCGAAGGGAAGGAGTCCGTCGCGGTCCGCTTCACCTACGACACGAACGGCCTCCTGGAAGTCGAGACGACGGTGGCGAGCACCGGGCGCAAAGAGACGCTGGTCATCGAGGGCAATCCCGGCGTGCTCACCCCCGCGGAGATCAAGGAGCGTCTCGCGGCGCTGGCGAAGCTCAAGGTGCACCCGCGCGACCAGGCCGAGAACGCGGCGGTGGTGGCGCGGGCGGAGCGGCTTTACGAGGAGCGGCTCGGCGACACGCGGCAGGCGATCGGCGAATGGCTCGCGGAGTTCCTGGCGCGCATCGAAGGCCAGGATCCTCTGGAAATCGATCGCGCGCGCTCGGCTCTCGCGGAGCGGCTCGACCGCGTCGACGACGAGTTCTTCCTCTGAGCCGGCGCTCCTGACGTGTGGGAGGAATTAGGGATCGCGCCGACCTCCGATGCCCGTGCGATCCGCCGGGCCTATGCGCAGCGCCTCCGCGATGCGCATCCCGATCGCGACCCCCAGGCGTTTCAGCGCCTGCGTTTGGCGCTCGAGCGCGCGATCGCCTGGGCCGAGCGCAGCTCCGGCGGGGCGGAGCCCTCGGAGATCCTCTCGGAGGAGGACGAAGGCGCATTCGGGGAAGAGGCTCGCGAGCCGCCGCCCACCGACGATATCGACCGTGCGGAGCCGCCGGAAATCGACCCCGAGGACGATCTGGAAGCAGCCGCCGCGCGCCGGCGTTTCGAGACGGCGGGTGCCGCGGTGGATACCGAGGCGGCCTTTGCGGAGTTCAACCGGAGCGCAGCGCGCGGCTTGTGGTCGCTCACGGAGCAGGAGCGCTTCGTCGCGGACCTCATGAAGGTCGCGGTCGAGGACCTCGACCTCCCCGTCGCGCGCTTCGCCGAGATCGCCCGCGCCGCCGATTGGGACCGGCCGCTCGCCTGGCACGGGGAGGAGTGGAGGGCGCTCCGGGAGCGCGTCCTCGAGCGGCTCGCGGCGGAGCGGTGGTACACGGAGCTCAAGACCATCGCCGCGGGCTCCGGCGGTAATTTCGAGGCGCGCCAGCAGCGCCAGATCGCGCGCGCCTTCCTGGGCCGCTTGCCGCGTTGGCGCATGCGGCTTATCGCGCGGGACAGCATCGAGCGGGCGCTCGAGGAATACGAGCGGCATCAGCCCTGGGTGCTCCGCCTGGTCTCGCGGGAGCATGCGGACTATCTGGTCTGGCTCCGCGATACCCATCTCGAGGCCAAGGCAAGCTGGTCGGGGAAATCGGGGAAAAAGAAAGGTGGTGGGTCCTTCCCAATCATCTTCGTTATCGTCGCAATACAGGTCGTCTTGGCGGTGCTCAGGGGTTGCCACGGATAGAATTGAGGGCCGATCCCGCGAGATTGCCGCCCGGACCCGATATCTGCCATTATCCGCGCCGTCTGGGTTGGACGGGTCTTAACGATGTTCGATTTCGCGTGGTCCGAGATCATGGTGATCGCACTGGTGGCGCTGGTCGTCATCGGGCCGAAGGACCTCCCGCGCGTGCTGCGAACCCTCGGGAAATGGGCGAGCAAGGCGCGCGTGGTTGCGCGCGAGTTTCAATCCAGCGTCGAGCAGATGATCCGCGAGAGCGAGCTCGAGGAAGCGCGGAAGGAGATCGAGAAGACAGTCTCGGTCGACGTCGGCAAGGAGATCGAGCACACGATCGATCCCAAGGGCGAGATGACGGCTGCGCTTGCGGGAACGGCCGCGAGCACCGAGATCAACCTGCCTCCTGCGACGGAGACCGCGAGCGCAGGGGAGGCCGCCGCGGCTCTGCCCCCCGCAACGGCGTCCGAGGCCGCTCCCGTCGCGCCGCCCGAGAAGACGCCGACGCCGGTCTGACCCATGGCCGAAGCCGAAGACGAGCTCGAAGAAGGCAAGATGCCCCTGCTCGATCATTTGATCGAGCTGCGCCGCCGCATCGTCTATTCGGTCCTGGCGCTCGTGGTGATGCTCATCCCCGGTTGGTATTTCTCCGGCGACATCCTCAACTTCCTCGCGCGGCCGCTCCAGGACATCCTGAGCGAGCACGCCGGCGGGCACATGATCTTCACGGATCTGACGGAGGGCTTCTTCACGGATCTCCGGATCGCGCTTTGGACCGCCTTTTGTCTCGCCTTTCCCGTAATCGCGATGCAGCTCTGGATGTTCGTGGCGCCGGGCCTCTACAGGAACGAGCGCCGCGCCTTCTTTCCCTATCTGATCGCCTCGCCCTTGCTCTTCATTCTCGGCGGCGCGCTCGCCTATTACGTGATCTTCCCGGTCGCCTGGAAGTTCTTCGCGAGCTTCCAGCAGATGGGGCAGGACCAGACGCTGACCATGCAGCTCCTGCCGAAGGTCAGCGAATACGTGACGCTCGTGATGCGCCTCATCTTCGCCTTCGGCGTGGCCTTCCAACTCCCGGTGCTGCTGACCCTCCTGGCGCGGGTGGGTATCATCACCTCGCAGCAGCTGAAGGAAAAGCGCCGCTACGCCATCGTCGTCAACTTCATTCTCGCGGCGGTGCTGACCCCGCCCGATCTCTTCAGCATGACCTCGCTCGCCTTGCCGATGGTGGTGCTCTACGAGATCTCGATCTTCTGCTGCCGGCTGGTGGAGAAGCAGCGGGAGGCGCGAGAGGCGGAGGCCGCGGAGGCGGAGTGAGCCCCGCGCGATGGACGGCGCGCGCCTGAGCCTCTATAACCGGCGCGCCGGAAACGATGGGCGCCGTTAATGTTCGATCTCAAGTGGATCCGAGATAATCCCGGGGCTTTCGACGCCGGGTTGGCGAAACGCGGCTTGCCCGCGCAATCCTCGGAAATCCTGGCGCTCGACAAAGTCTGGCGCGAGGCCCAGACCGAGGCCGAGCAGCTGCAAGCCGAGCGCAACCGCCTCTCCAAAGAGATCGGGACAGCCAAGGCCAAGGGCCAGGACGTAGCGGAAATTGTGGCGCAGGTTGCCGCGAGCAAGGAGCGGCAGGCGGCCATGGAAGCCGAGGCTGCCGAGCGCCTGCGCGCGGTCGAGGCGCTCCTCGCGACCATTCCCAACATCCCCGCGGAGGACGTGCCCGAGGGCGCCGATGCCGAGGCCAACCGGATGGTGCGGCAGCACGGCACGCCCCTGCGGCCGGCGTTCAAGCCCAAGGAGCATTTCGAGATCGGCGAGCGTCTCGGTCTCATGGATTTCGGTCGGGCGGGAAAGCTCTCGGGCGCGCGCTTCGTGGTGCTGCAGGGCAAGCTCGCCCGGCTCGAGCGCGCGCTCGGGCAGTTCATGATCGACATCCACACGCGCGAGTTCGGCTACACCGAGGTCTCGCCGCCCTATCTCGTGCGCGACGAGGCCGTCTACGGCACCGGCAGCCTCCCGAAATTCGCGGACGACCTCTTCCGCACCACCACGGGCCTGTGGCTCATCCCGACCGCGGAGGTTCCGCTCACGAACCTCGTCGCCGACGAGATCCTCGAGGAGGCGCGGCTCCCATTGCGCTTCACCGCGTGGACTCCCTGCTTCCGCTCGGAGGCGGGCGCGGCCGGGAAGGACACGCGCGGCATGATCCGCCAGCATCAGTTCTCGAAGGTGGAGCTGGTCTCGATCGCGCATCCGGAGGGCTCCAACGACGAGCACGAGCGCATGACCGCCTGTGCCGAGGAGATCCTGAAGCGCCTCGGCCTCGCCTATCGCGTGATGCTGCTCTGCGGGGGCGACATGGGCTTTGCCTCGCGCAAGACCTACGACATCGAGGTCTGGCTCCCCGGCCAAGCTGCCTATCGCGAGATCTCGAGCTGCTCCAACTGCGGCGAGTTCCAGGCGCGGCGCATGAAAGCGCGCTTCCGGCCGAGGGAGGGGAAGGGGACGCGGCACGTGCACACGCTCAACGGCTCGGGCCTCGCGATCGGCCGCACGCTGATCGCGCTCTTGGAGACCTATCAGAACGCGGACGGCTCGGTCGCGATACCGGAGGCGCTCCGTCCTTACATGGGCGGCATCGAGGCGATCGCTCCCGATGTTTGATCGACCCATCGATCTGGGCCAGGCGCGGATCCTCCTTACCAACGACGATGGCCTCGAGGCACAGGGGCTCAAGCTCCTGGAGAAGGTCGTGCGCACGCTCTCGACGGACGTCTGGGTGGTGGCGCCCGAGCTCGAGCAGAGCGGCGCCAGCCACTCGCTGACGCTCCATCGTCCGCTCCGCGTGCGCAAGGCGGGCCCGCAGCGCTTCGCGGTCGACGGGACGCCCACGGATTGCGTGCTGCTGGCGGTGAACCGGCTTCTCGCGGACAAGCGGCCAACGCTCGTGCTCTCGGGGATCAACGCCGGCGCCAATCTCGGCGACGACGTGACCTATTCCGGGACCGTCGCCGCCGCGATGGAGGCGACGCTGCTCGACGTGCCCGCGATCGCCCTCAGCATGGTCTTCTCCGACCGCGACGCCATCCATTGGCCGACGGCCGAGCGCCACGCGCCCGAGGTGATCCTCCGCCTCGTCGCGCAGCCCTGGCCCAAGAACACGCTGATCAACGTCAATTTCCCGGACCGGTCCGCCGAAGACGTCGCGGGCATCGCCGTCACGCGCCAGGGCCGCCACAAGATCGGCGACCAGCTCATGGAGCGCACGGATCCGCGGGGACGGCCCTATTACTGGATCGGACCTTTGCGCGAGAAGGACCCGGGAATCCCCGGCACCGATCTCGCGGCGATCACGGAGGGGAAGATTGCGCTGACGCCGATCCTGCTCGACCTCACCAACGACGAGGCGCTGGCGCCGTTGCGCAAGGTCTTTCCGTGAGCACAGCGCTCGCGACCAAGAAGGTCCGCCTCATCATGGAGCTGCGCTCGGCGGGGATCACGGACGCACGCGTGCTGGGCGCGATCGAGCGCGTCTCGCGCGAGGCGTTCCTCCCGGACACCTTCAAGGACCGGGCCTACGACAACGTGGCGCTCCCGGTCGGGCACGGCCAGACCATCAGCCAGCCCCTCGTGGTCGCGCAGATGACGGAGGCGCTCGAAGTTGGCGCGCGGCACAAGGTGCTGGAGATCGGCACCGGCTCCGGCTATCAGGCCGCGATCCTCGCGAAGCTCTGCCGGCGCGTCTTTACGATCGAGCGCTTTCGCGACCTCCTCAAGGCGGCGGAGCAGCGCTTTGCCGCGCTCCGCGTCCACAACATCACCACGCGGCTCGGCGACGGGGCCAAGGGCTGGTCGGAGCAGGCGCCCTTCGACCGCATCATCGTCACGGCCGCGGCGGCCGAGGTGCCGGCGGTGCTGCTCAAAAGTCTCGCCGACGGCGGCGTGATGGTGATCCCCGTGGGCGAGGAGCGGCGGGACCAGAAGCTCCTGCGCATCCGGCGCATTGGCGAGGAGTTCGCGGCCGAGGAGCTCGGCACCGTCCGCTTCGTGCCGCTGGTCGCGGGCCTTCCGCGCGAGAGCCCGGCGCGATTGTGAGCGCTCGGCGCGTGACTTAGACTGTCGCGCCATGTCGAGCTCCTTTCTGTGCCGAGCGCTCCTTCTTGCGGCGTTGGCGACCCTCGCTGCGGCGTGTCAGCCGGCCGGTTACGGTGGCGGATCGCCGCAACCCTCGGTCCAGCTTCCCCCGTCCCGCGAGGGCGGGGCGAGATGGCACCCCGATAGCGTCATCGTGCTGCCGGGAGAAACGCTGTACGCGATCTCCCGGCGCTATGACGTGCCGATCCGCGCGATCATCGATGCCAACCGGCTCGAGCCGCCATATGGATTGCGCGCGGGCCAGACGCTGACGCTGCCCCAGGTGCGCACGCATCTCGTGCGCCCCGGCGACACGCTCTACAGCATCTCCCGTCAGTATGGCGTCGACGTCGCGACGCTCGCGGAGACGAACCACCTCCAGACGCCCTTCACGATTCGTACGGGAACGACCCTGGTCCTGCCGCCGACCGTGGCCGCGTCGCCCACGCCCGTCTCGGCGTCCGCGCCGGCAACTCCCGGAAGACCCGCGGAGGTCGCGGTCACGGAGCTCCCGCCGCCATCTCCGTCCGGGAGCGCCCCCCCGCCGTCGCCACCACAGCAGTCCGCACCATCGCCGCCCGCGGTGCAGCCGATCGCGCCGCCGACACCGGTCTCGCCGCCTCCCTCGAGCGCGGCGGTGCGGCCGAGCCCGGCTCCCGCTCCGGCCGTGCCTCCACCGGCGGCACCGGCGGCAGCGCCGGAGCAATCGGCGTCGCTACCGCCGCCCAGCGCAGGAAAGGGGAGCGCGATCTTCCTCTGGCCGGTCGAGGGGCGGGTGATCGCGCGCTACGGGCCAGGGGCCGGGGGCACGCACAATGACGGCATCAACATCGCCGCACCCACGGGGACGCCGGTTCTCGCCGCGGATGCGGGGACGGTCGCCTATGCCGGGAACGAGCTCCGCGGCTACGGCAACCTCATCCTGATCAAGCATGCCAATGGCTGGATGACCGCCTATGCCCACAACGCCGTGCTGCTCGTGAAGCGCGGCGACAAGGTGCGGCGGGGCCAGATGATCGCGCGCGTGGGCGCCACCGGCACGGTCGGCGAGCCGCAGCTTCATTTCGAGGTGCGCAAGGGAACGCGGGCGCTCGATCCCGCGGAATACCTGCCGGCGACATCCGCCAGCGGCTGAGCGTCGTCAGGCGATCCGCTTGCCGAGGCGGCCCGCCAGATCCTGGATGTATTGCCAGGCGACGCGGCCGGAGCGGGCGCCGCGGGTGATCGACCACTCGTTGGCTTCCGCCTTGAGCTGCTCGGCGGGCACGTCGAGCCCGTAGCGCTCGGCGTAGCCGCGGACCATCGCGTGATAGGTCTCGTTGTCGCAGGCGTGGAAGCCGAGCCAGAGGCCGAAGCGGTCCGAGAGCGAGACCTTCTCCTCGACCGCCTCGCCGGGGTTGATCGCGGTCGAGCGCTCGTTCTCGATCATGTCGCGCGAGAGCAGGTGGCGGCGGTTCGAGGTCGCGTAGAGCACGACGTTGGCGGGCCGCCCCTCGATGCCGCCCTCGAGTACGGCCTTCAGCGACTTGTAGCTCGTGTCCTGCTGGTCGAAGGAGAGATCGTCGCAGAAGAGGATGCAGCGCCGCTCGGTCTTGCGCGTGAGGGCCAGGAGCCGCGGCAGGCTCGGGATGTCCTCGCGATGGATCTCCACCAGGACCAGGGCGCCGGGACGCCGCGCGTTGATCGCGGCGTGGATCGCCTTGACGAGCGAGCTCTTGCCCATCCCGCGCGCGCCCCAAAGCAGCACGTTGTTGGCGGGGAGCCCTTTGGCGAAGCGCTCGGTATTGTCGAGAAGGATGTCGCGGACGCGGTCGATCCCCTTGAGGAGCGAGATCTCGACCCGGTTCACCGCCGGCACGGGCTCCAGCCACTCGCGCTCGGCGTGCCAGACGAAGGCGTCGGCGGCGCCCAAATCCTGCTGCGGACGGGGCGCGGGGGCGAGCCGGTCGAGGGCGTCGGCGATACGGCGGAGGAGGGGCTCGAGGCTG
>Ga0335070_10011504_pt1 | contig 10337 bp, 9 predicted proteins | sample Lox_Sample_13_FD_206722 | JGI IMG/M metagenome (GOLD analysis project Ga0335070, IMG submission 206722) | Soil microbial communities from Loxahatchee National Wildlife Refuge, Florida, United States - Lox_Sample_1.3 | ecosystem: Environmental > Terrestrial > Soil > Wetlands | place: USA: Florida...
CGGATCGGCTGTTACTATCATCTGGATCAACAAGAACTCTGTTTTAGAGGAATTGCCATTCCATGGGGCATCCTGCACTGGATCTCGCATCAAGAACGGCTGTGGTTGTGGGCGGAACTTCCGGGATCGGCTTGGCCCTTGCCCAGGGTCTTGCGTGTGCCGGCGCCAATGTCGTTCCGACCGGGCGGCGCATCGAACTCGTTCAGTCCACAGCCGAAAGAATCAAGCACCTGGGCCGCAAGTCGCTGGCCGTCACCTGCGATGTAACTCGCAGAAGCACGGTCGAAGCTTTGCTGGAGGCCGTCTGTGCTGAATTCGGGCGCGTTGACATCCTGGTGAACTGCGCAGGCACCACGCAGCGCACCCCCGTGCTCGACGTTTCCGAGAGCGAATGGAATACGATTCTGGAAACCAACCTGAACGGCGCGCTTCGGACGTGCCAGGTCTTCGGACGCAAGATGATCGAACAGAGGTACGGCCGGATCATCAACATTGCTTCGCTATCATCGCTGGTCGCCTTATACGAGGTGGCCGCATACTCAGCCAGCAAAGCGGCGCTGGCCTCGCTAACGCAATCCCTGGCGATCGAGTGGGCCCGCTACGGAGTCTGTGTGAATGCCATCGTGCCCGGAGTGTTCCGCACCGACATGAACTCGGCACTCTTAGACGGGACTCCGCGAGCCCAGGAATTTCTCCTTCGCACCCCGATGGGGCGCTTCGGCAATGTCGAAGAATTGGTGGGAGCTACGGTGTTTCTCGCCTCTGATGCCGCCAGCTTCGTCACCGGACATCTACTTGTAGTGGACGGGGGCTTTCTTGCCAGCGGAGTGAACCAGTAGCGAAAATGCATTCTGATCTGGGGGAAGCCCCGTTTCTACCCTCACCGCAAATTCGGCGCCTCTCAAGCCGCTCGGGAATGTTGGGCGGCGGCGCTGGATGATCTGCGCTCTGCTGTTTTTCGCAACCACCATCAGCTACACCGATCGGGCGGTTCTCGGCATACTCGCGCCGATGCTGCAAGTCAAGATTGGCTGGAGTGAAGCGCAGTACGGCTACATTGGGACGTCGTTTCTGATCGCCTACGCCCTCGGCCTGTTCTTCGGTGGCGGGTTGATCGATCGGATCGGCACACGCATTGGTTATGCAGGTTCCATAGCGATCTGGAGCCTTGCTGCCATGTCTCATGCGTTGGCGCGGAGCGTTTTCGGTTTCGGAGCCGCCCGGTTCGGGCTCGGTCTGGGAGAGTCCGGCAACTTTCCCGCGGCAATCAAGACGATTGCCGAGTGGTTCCCCAGGAAAGAGCGCGCATTCGCCACCGGCATCTTCAATTCCGGCGCGAATGTTGGTGCGATTGCCGCGCCGCTGGTTGTACCCTGGATCGCCGTCCGCCTCGGCTGGCAGTTTGCGTTCTTGTTCACCGGAGTCTTCAGCGCGATCTGGATTGCCTGCTGGCTGACTTTGTATCGCCCGCCGCATGAAGATCCGCGACTTTCTCCGCGGGAGCTCGACTACATCGCCAGCGACCCACCGGAGCCGGACATCAAGATCGCATGGCTGCATCTGCTTGCTCATCGCCAAACTTGGACATTCCTGCTAGGGAAGTTCCTGACTGACCCCATCTGGTGGTTCTTTTTGTTTTGGCTGCCGAAGTTCTTTTCATCAGTCCACGGTGTCTCGCTGCTGGGACTCCGACTGCCTCTGATTGTCATTTACAATTCGGCTACGGTAGGGAGTGTCTTCGGCGGTTGGCTCCAGGAGCGGCTGATCAAAGCCGGATGGACCGTCAACCGGGCCCGTAAGACGACTATGCTCGTGTGCGCAATCGCGGTGACCCCGGTCGTGCTGGCGGTCCGCATTCACACCCTATGGGGTACGGTGGCCGTGATCAGCGTGGCGGTGGCAGCGCATCAGGGGTGGTCGGCGAATTTGTTGACGCTGGCCTCCGACATGTTTCCCAAAAACGCCGTCGCTTCTGTCGTTGGGACCGGCACCTGCGCCGGGGCGATCGGCGGCGCGCTGATTGCGACGTTCGCCGGGTTTCTGCTGCAAATGACACATAGCTACGTTCCGATCTTTGTTGTCGCGGGCTTCGCTTACTTGATTGCGCTGCTGGTAATTCAGTCTCTGAGCCCGCACCTGGAGCCGGTTTCAGCAGTGTGAGGTGTTTTTTTCGAGAAGCAAACATGGTACCCACAATCAAGCCGAAGGAAAAATGCCGCTGGGACCTGGTCAGCCTGGGCGAGGTCATGGTGCGCTTCGATCCCGGCGACCGTCGCATCTGGACGACACGGCATTTCGAAGTCTCCGAAGGCGGTGGCGAATACAACGTGGCTCGCGGGCTCAGACGTTGTTTCGGCCTGGACACGGCGATTGTCACGGCCTTTGCCGATAACCCCGTGGGCCGTTTGGTGGAAGACCTGATCTATCAGGGCGGCGTGGATACATCGCTGATTCGCTGGGTGCCTTTCGACGGCGTTGGCCGCACGGTGCGTAATGGATTGAACTTCACCGAGCGCGGGTTTGGCGTGCGGCCGGCGTTGGGATGTTCGGATCGCGGGCACACCGCCATCTCACAGATGAAAGCGGGTGACGTCGACTGGGAGGACATCTTCGGCAGAAAGGGCGCCCGCTGGTTCCACACCGGAGGCATTTTCTGCGCGCTTTCCGAAACAACGCCAGCGGTGGCGATCGAGGCAATGCAGGCGGCTCGAAAGCATGGAACCGTAGTCTCCTACGACCTGAATTACCGCGAGTCGCTGTGGAAGGCTGTCGGAGGCAGGAAGCGAGCGCAGGAAGTGAACCGCAAACTCGCCCCGCTGGTCGACGTCATGCTGGGCAACGAAGAAGATTTCTCCGCCGCTCTGGGTTTTGAGGTTGCTGGTCTGGATGAGCACTTGTCGAACATTGAAGCCGCAGCCTTCAAGAAGATGATCGGCGCTGTCGTCGCGCAGTTCCCCTTTCAGGTTGTCGCCACTACGCTGCGCCGGGCAACTACGGCAACGCGAAATGATTGGGGAGCGATTTGCTATGCGGGCGGATCCTTTTATGAAGCTCCTTACCGGCGAGACCTTGAGATCTTTGATCGAGTCGGCGGGGGAGACTCATTTGCGTCCGGCCTGATCTATGGTCTCCTCACCGGGCAGGGTCCGCAGTGGGCAGTCGAGTGCGGAGCGGCCCATGGCGCTCTGGCTATGACCACGCCGGGTGATACGACGATGGTGACTCTCAAGGAAGTCACCCAGTTGATGCGCGGGGGAGGTGCCCGAATCGCCCGCTAGGCGTCGCAGAGTGACTATGACCAAGCAGGACATTGCAGCTCGCATCGTGGAAGTTGGAATCGTCCCTGTGGTTCGTGCTTCATCCCCTCAGAACGCGCTGCGCGCCGCCGAGGCAGTTTGCGCCGGCGGGATTCCGATCGTCGAAGTCACGATGACCGTGCCAGGAGCCATCGAACTGATTGCGCAGTTAGCGAAGACGATGCGTTCTCAGGTGCTCGTCGGAGCGGGAACAGTGGTCGATGCTGAAACTGCTGAGCGCTGTGTGGATGCCGGCGCTGAATTCATCGTCAGCCCCGGTTTCGACCTGGCGACGGTCCAAACCGCGAATCGCCTTGGGAAAGTCATGATGGCCGGGGCGCTAACACCCACAGAAGTGATCGCAGCGTGGAAGGCGGGCAGCGATTTTGTGAAGATCTTTCCCTGTGGCTTGGTTGGAGGCGCCAAGTACATCAAGGCGCTCAAGGCGCCTTTGCCACAGATTCCCATGGTTCCGACCGGCGGCGTCAATCTGGAAACGGCAGCGGATTTCATTCGCGCCGGCGCCGCTGCCCTGGGTATTGGAAGCGAACTAGTTTCTGCCTCCGCGCTCGAGTCGGGAAATACCGCCGTTGTCACCGAAGCGGCGCGCAGCTACGTCAGCATCGTACGCAACACTCGACGAGAGTCAGCCAAAGGCAGCCGCGGATAGGGACGAGCCGAAACAATCGTGCAGTTCCTCCTTGCTCTCGGGACCTTAACTCATCGCCCTGCCTGCGATGCGCTCCAACACCCGGATCGGCGCCACTTCCGGCGCGACCAGTGCCTCGGCCGCCACGATAAGTGTCTGTTCCATCGCGAACTGCCCGGACAAGGCTGCGTGCGGCACGCCGTCGGTAAAGACCAGCCACGTCGACATGGGAGGAAACTCCAGTCTCTCCTTCCCTTCCTTGGACGACTGAAATGCGCTGTTCTCTTTCAACCAGTCGTGAAAGTGCAGCATGAACCGGTCATAAGGTGTCTGATCCGGAATCGGCAGAAACGTGCCTAGTCCACGCTTCAAGCCGCGCAGCAGCATTGGCGCCTTCGCATATCTTCCCACCCCAGCTCGCTCGGAGAACTGCGCTGCCAACCCAGGAAAACGTTCCGCCACCAACCACACCCGATCCTTCAATGGATTGACGTTCGTAAATACTCTTAAGATGCGGTCCCCCCGCGTCGGACGGCTGGGAAACGCGTCGACGTGCAACAAGTCGTTCCTTTTGTGCAGCGGCAAATCGCGGCCCTCCTCCTCTTGCGGACGAAAGCTCGCGTAGTCCAGCTGAAACTTCCCGGCATAGGGCACAAGAAAACTCGAGACAAACCTGCGCGCCTCAGTCGAATAACGCCGCATGATGGCGCACACGCGCGCCTCATTGGCTGCGTTGCCAAACCCTCGCAGCAGATCCTGCCCCGGGCGATAAGAGATGTTCTTGTGCAGCCGCGAGTCAGTAGGTTTCAGAGAAACCAGATATTGGATGTCGTTGGGAGGCAGGTCAAAGGGCGGCGCAGCAAAGAACAGAATCGCTCCTTTCTCCAGTTCGGAACAGTAATGTCGTGCCTGCGCTCGGAAATCGACGCCAGGGGCCCATCCGCCGGACCCATAATCGTCCACCGTCAGCCACGCCATTGGCTGCTCCCTTCTCTCGTTCTCTTAATTCGGAAGACCCCACTTTGCTACTGAACTTCGATGGAAACCAGTTCCCCCTCGCTCTTTCCACCCGCCCGGTAATTCACTGCCACAATCCGATTCTTCCATTCGCAGGAGAATTGTTCTTCGCCTATCACCAGCAATGACTTGAAATCGCCAGTGTGGAATTTGTGCGTCTTCATGCCCGCCAGAATGGTAACTACCGCCTCGGGAGGCTTCGAACAATCACTGCTTACAAGCTTGCCCTTCAGGAACTGCACCGGTCCCGGAGCGCCAGGCTTCGGCGGTGCAGGCTTCGAAGCGGTCTCTGACTCTTCTTCATCGTCCGACGAGTTCGCGCTTGCCGCCGGGGTGCTCGCTGCCCCCGCGGGCGCTTGAACGCCGTCCGCGTGCTGCGGAGGAATTCCATACTTTTGCAGCGTGGCCAGGTCTTCCAACTCCTGCTTCGCTGCCCTCGCCGCCGTCGGGTCCGGCCCGCTTTTCAGCCGAGTGAACAATTCCCGCGCCTGGTCCCATTTCTTCCCTGCGACGTAGATCTGTCCCAAATTGAATTGGTACTCCACGTTGCGTGGCGCAAGCGCGATCGCTTGTTTCTGTGCCTCGAGCGCGGAGTTGATTCCGCCACCCTCTACCCGCGCCATGCCCAGCATGTTGTAGGCGTCGGCAAATTCCGGATACCAATCCAGCACCGCGCGCAAGTCCTGCATCATGTTGGCTAATCCCTGCATCTCTTGGCGCGTCGCCTGCGCCTTGCGGTACTTCAGGACCGATCGGTAATACCAGATCCAGGGATCGCCGGCATTCAGATCCGCCGCTTTTTCCAGTTCATCCGCAGCTGCGTCGAACCTCTTTTGCTGGACAGCGTCCCAGGCTAGTGCGCGGTGCGCCGGTTCATTGTCTTTCGGGTCGGCTACCAGCGACTGCAGATCACGCAACGCCTGGTCGCGATGCTCCGGGACCCGCGCCATCACATCCCCGATCACGGCTCTGGCCTCCGCGTCCGGCACCGACGTGACGGGCATGCCGATCTCGTCCGGACCAAACGGCGCCGCAAAGTGGTACGGCTGCGGGATCACTGCCTGCTCCACCGGCATTTTCGCCTGGTCAAGCGCGATGCCCAAGTTGCTCAGCGATTTGAGGTATGTCCTGACCGCCTCCTCCATCTGGGCGGGCGACAGATCAAAAGCCTGCACCATGGCCTTCTCGACCGGGACCTTCTGGTTCAGCACCAGATCGAAGTACGTGCCCGTCTCCGGCATCCTGTTCTTATTGATCAGGTAGTGCATGACCATCCACGACTGCGCGTAATACAGCGTGTGATGTGTGCCCTCCTTCAGACCCGAGGTGTCGTGCTTCATGGTGAACAGATCTACCATCGAGATCCACACCGGCGAGCTCACCAGTTGCGTCAGAGACTGCGGCACATTCGGGTCCCGCCGCACTTCATCGAAGATGTCTTCGTGCCACTCCGGAAGCAGTTCCGGATCGGCGCCGATGTCCACCTGCTTGTTGTCCACCCGCAGCGAGCCGAAATACTCCGCCAGTCCTTCATCGAACCAACCCTGTGCCGGAGGATAGTTGTAGTTCAGAAGGTAGTGCGCGAGTGGGTGCGCTACTGCGCGCCAAGGATCCGCCTCGAACAGGTTGAGCACGATATAGACGCGATCCGTGCCCGGAACATAGCAGCCCGCCGCCATGCTTTGTTTTGCGGGCGCAACCTCTCCGTATTGCTTGTCGCTCTTCAGCGCCACCACCGTCACTGGCACAGACATCTTCAGCTTGTCTTTCAGCAGCAGTTGGCCAAAGATGGCCCGCATTTGCTCCATCCTCAGAGCCACCTCGCGCCCGCGCTTCTCGCCCCCATCGGTGAGTACGGAAAAGTGCGCGGTGTGGACCTCTACCCACTTCGGTTCATCGCCCGCCCAGGCAGGAAGCGAAAAAAAACCTGCCCAGAAGAAGATCAGTGCGGTTGCGGCGCTTGCTCGGAGGCTCATGAGGAAAACCGTGGCCCTCGTCAAAATGCTAGCACGCGGCAGCGGCGCGCAGAACGGGCGTTTTCAGCTTCCGTGGCAAGGATGGATGATACGATCCGCTCGTTTGTTGACGCTCCCTACCCACGCCGAAATTGGCTGATAGGTCCCTATTCTCTGGGGGAGTGATGCTTGCGCCAGTCGGCGCCATCTTTCCCGCCGCGGACCGCGATCTGGGTCGGCAATAGCTCAGCGGAGAGTCGCCGCCTCGTCAGGTGAGTCGCGATCCTCTGCTTGGCTCGCTTTGGCGAGACCTTCGGGTCCAGAAAGACCAGCACCGAAGGACCGGCGCCACTCAGGGCGGCGCCCAGGATTCCTGAGTCCCCTGCCAATTCTTTGATTGCCGGCAGCAGCGGACAAAGCGGCGCGCGGTAAGGCTGGTGGATGCGGTCTTCCAGAGCCGAGGAAAGCAGGTCAGGCCGGTTCTGCGTGAAGGCCGAAAGCAGCAGCATCGAATTCTGAATATTCGTTACCGCGTCGGCACGGGAATACTGAAACGGCAGTACGCGCCGGGCCTGTTCGGTGGAAAGCGCCGCCTCGGGGATGGCGAGCAGCAGTGGCCAGTTCCCTTTCGGTTTGACCTCGACCACTTGCGCCTGAACCTGATTCGCCATCCGAGCCACGGTGAGACCACCCATCCAGCAGGCCGAGGCGTTGTCGGGATGGTGCTCGCGCATCGAGGCCTCCCCCACGATGCGATCGTCTTTCCAGCGCAAGTGCCCAAAATGCACAGCCAGAGCAATGCCCGCCAGTCGGGCCGAGGCGGACGACCCGCAGCCTTTGCCGATGGGAATCTGGTTTTCGATGTGGATTCGAAGCGGCACGACCTTGCGATTCTCCGATTCGAGGACCTCGGAGTAGGTGGCCAGGATCAGGTGGTTTTCCATCCGGCTGCAGATCTGGGGGTCGCGGCCCTCGGCGGTAATGAAGAAGTCAGGAGCCCGTTCGGCGTGCAGGCGGAGATAGAAATCCAGGGCCAGCGCGGCCGCGTCAAACGCCGGCCCAAGGTTAGCCGCCGTCGCCGGCAGAGCCAAGCGCAACGAGCGATCCGCAGATGCAGGACGCGAGGGCATCGTTTGCCAGAGCTTCCCCTCTCTGAAACCGAGTGTTATACACGAGTTGATTCCGAAGTTCTAGGGACACGTAGGAGTCCCTAGCCTCAGCTTGGCTTCGCCGCCCGTAGAGACGCGGCTTGCTGCGTCTCCCGTGGCTCGTGGAACAAGCTGATTTCCCTTTGCGACGGTCGCCGCCGCTGCCGACATAGACGGGGCAAGCCCCGTCTCTACATTCGGGTCTCAGCGGCGTCCAGGGCTGCAATCACAGCCCCGAGATCGGCGTCTAGCGCGATCGGCACGTGCTGGAGGTGCCTGGCATCCTTGGCTTGCGCTTCCTGGCCGGGCTCGGCAAACAGCTCACCCCGATGAAACCGGATGGTGAAATCGGGATCCTTCAGAACATGTCCGGTCAGGATCAGGACGACGGTCTCCCCGGGCTTAACGAATCCGCGCCGGCGCAGTTTCTTCAGACCGGCCAGCGTAACCGCGGACGCCGGCTCGCAGCCAACCCCGTCGGCTCCGATTTCGGCCTTCGCGACGGCAATCTCTACTTCCGTGACTTGCTCCACTTCCCCGCCCATGGCCTGAAGCACGCGGAGAGCCTTTTTCCACGACGCAGGATTGCCGATGCGGATGGCTGTGGCTTGCGTCTCGGCAATCACGGGCTCGAGCTTCGTTCCGCCGAATTCGCGCACGCAGCGATAAAAGGGATTCGCGCCCTCGGCTTGAATGATCGAGAGCCTGGGCAGGCGCGAAATCAGCTTCAGTTCGTGCATTTCCAAGAGTGCTTTCCCGATGGCGGAACTGTTCCCCAGATTGCCGCCGGGAACGATGATGTGGTCAGGAGGCTCCCATCCGAACTGTTCGAGCAGTTCGATCGCGGCCGTCTTCTGCCCCTCGATGCGATACGGGTTCACCGAGTTCAGAAGATAGACCGGCTTCTGGCACACCAGTTCGTTCAAGATGCGCACACACCCGTCAAAATCAGTCCGGAGTTGGCAGGTGAGGGCGCCGTAGTCGAGAGCCTGCGAGAGCTTCCCCCAGGAAATCTTCCCTTCCGGAATCAGGACGAGGGCGTGCAAGCTGCCTCGCGAAGCGTAGGCAGCCATCGAGGCCGAGGTGTTACCGGTAGAGGCGCAGGCGACCCAGCGAAATCCTTGCTGGCGCGCGGACGAGGCAGCGAACGTCATCCCCGTATCCTTGAACGAGGCCGTCGGATTCATGCCTTGGTGCTTGGCGTGGAGATTCTCAACCCGGGTGGCACGGCCACAACGCTGCAAGTGAAAAAGCGGCGTGTTGCCTTCGCGCAAAGTGATGACATGCTCTTCCGAAATCGGGGGAAGGAGTTCCCGGAAACGCCAGACGCCGCTCTGGTCAAGGGCTTTGAGTGATGTCTTGCGGCTGAGCCAGAGCGACTTCAGCGCAGCCGAGTCGAAGCTCCATCCAGGGAAGAAGAATTCAATCAGGTCGCCGCAACGCGTGCAGCGGAAGTTGCAGCTGGCGGACTCCGGCGTATCGCCACAGGCGATGCAGCGAAGCCGGGCAATGGGTGTGATCACACTCGAAGACACAGTCGGTTATATGAATTTCAAACAGTTCCAGCGTTTGGCAAACGCATTCCTAGAATACGGCATGAAGGCGGTTAAAGGATGCCTCCACGATCCCTGCGTCCCCCGTGCCAGAGGTTCTTTCTCACCACCAAGGACGCAGAGAATCGCCGGGAAACCGGCACGGATCTTCTACCGCAAATACGCGTCTCTCTTCTCCATCCAGTCGGCCCGCGGCGGGCTGAAGACATCGAGGTCCACGGTGTCTTCCACTGCCTCCACTTTGTGGGCCATGTTGGGCGGTATGGTCAGAACTTCGCCCGCGTGGACCACGATTTCTTTGCCGCCAACCCAGAACTTCAACGCCCCTTTCAGGATGAAGGTCACCTGCTCGTTGGCGTGGCAGTGCTCGGGCACAATGCATCCCTTCTTCAACAGCACGCGCGCCAGCATGATGTTCTGACCGACCACAAAGTGGCGTCCCAGCAGCGGGTTCAGTTGTTCCACCGGAACCGAACTCCATGGAACGTGGCGTAGTTCGCCTTTGCGCGGCTTGACTTTTGAGACCGTCCCCTTGAGCACGATCTTCTTCGTTCCTGCGCTTCTGGCGGTAGGCGCCTTCCGAGCCTTCTTGTTTCCCTCTGTTCGTTTCATGCGAATCCCTCAGAAGGATACAGGCTTGCGGCGCCTGCGTGAAGCCCTTGCCCCCGCATGGCCACGCAGGTAGGCTTAATCATGAGAACTGGGGAATCGTTCCCAAC
>Ga0335070_10011505_pt1 | contig 10337 bp, 6 predicted proteins | sample Lox_Sample_13_FD_206722 | JGI IMG/M metagenome (GOLD analysis project Ga0335070, IMG submission 206722) | Soil microbial communities from Loxahatchee National Wildlife Refuge, Florida, United States - Lox_Sample_1.3 | ecosystem: Environmental > Terrestrial > Soil > Wetlands | place: USA: Florida...
AGCGCCCAGGCCTACGAATATTATCTCCGCGCCAATCAAATCACGTTAGTGCGCACGGTAGACAATATGCGGCTGGCGCGGGACCTTTACAAACAGTGTCTCGAGGAAGACCCCAACTATGCACCGGTATGGGCTCGGCTGGGCCGGGTGTACGGTTTTCTGGAAAAGTTTAGTGACGACAGCGGCCGTGATTCTGCGCTGGTCAAAGATGCGTTTCAGCGCGCTTTCGCCCTCAATCCTGACCTTCCTCTCGCACATAATCTGTACACACCGACCGAGTGTGACCAGGGCCAAGCGCAGCAAGCGATGGTGCGCTTACTCCATCGCGCACGCTTTCGCCGGAACGATGCTGATTTATTCGCCGGTCTCGTCCAAGCATGTCGTTATTGCGACGAGTTGGAAGCCTCGGTCGCAGCGCATGAGCGTGCGTCCCATCTGGATCCACAAATCCTAGACAGCGTCGCCCATACTTATTTTCTGTTGGGCGACTATCAACGCACACTGGCCTGTTATGGAACGAAAGCCGGTTATTACCTGGATTGCGCCGCCCTCGCCGCTCTCGGTGACATGGATACAGCTCTGGCCAAGCTTCAGCAACGCGAGCAATCGGCAGGAGCAACCGGCACAGTGCGCACCATCATGCTGGCTCTGCAGCGTTATCTCGAAGGGAATATCGAGGAATGCATACGAGCTACACAGGTGGATCAAGCCCTGGCCCGTAAGACACCAGAGAGCTTCTTTTATCTGGCGCGGCAGCTGGCGCGGATTCCTGGCCAGGAGGAGAGAACCATCTCGCTTCTTCTGGACGTTATCGCCAGCGGGTTTCTGTGTGGCTCCGCCCTGACACGCGATCCATGGTTGGAGGGGCTGCGTCCGCACCCGCGCTTCTTCGAGGTGCTTAGCCTCGCCACTCGCACCAAGGACGAGGTGCACGCGGCCTTTCTCGCGGCGGGTGGGCAGGAAGTCCTGGCAAATAAAGCCTGATCTCGCGGCCAACGTCGGGTTGCCGCTCGAATTGCTGCAAACCGCCTTCAGCGCTGCCGCTCACCAGAAACGGCCAAGTCTGCTTACGGGTCAACCCGAAGCAACTCCTGAACATCGAACCTCCTTTCGCGCGGAGGCTTGCATGGATCAGGTCAGAACCGGAGCACTCTCGACTCGTATTAGCAAGACGAACCGCTGGGGCATTGCGCTCGCGGGTGTGATCATGCAGATTGCCTTGGGCGCCGTCTACGCCTGGAGCGTCTTTCGCATTCCCCTCACAAAGAGCTACGGATGGACGATCTCACAGGTTACGTTCGCATTCACGCTGGCAATTCTGATGCTAGGCTTCGCAGCCTTTGTCGGCGGCCTCTGGATGCGGCGCTCCGGACCAAAGCGCGTCGCCATTGCTGCCGGAATACTCTATGGCGCGGGCGTATTTCTGGCGAGTTTCTCGGCCGGGCACCTTTATTGGCTGTATTTCTCCTATGGCTTGCTTGGTGGCATCGGACTGGGCCTGGGGTACATCGTCCCGGTCGCGACGCTGGTGAAGTGGTTTCCAGACCGGCGCGGCATGATTACAGGAATTGCGGTGGCGGGGTTTGGCGCCGGAGCCCTTATTACTGCTCCGGTTGCCAGCCGTCTGATCGTGAGCATCGGAGTTATGAAGACATTCGCGGTACTCGGCATCGCTTATTTCATCGCCGTGACCGGATCGGCGTTCTTCATGAGAGATCCGCCTTCCGGATACCGGCCTGCAGGCTGGACGCCTTCGGCCGCACAGCAACGCCAGCGTGCCACCCGCGACTACACCCTGCGTGGGGCGCTTTCCACATGGCAATGGTATGGATTGTGGGCACTGTTGTTCCTTAATACTTCGGCAGGCATTTCGATCATTTCGCAGGCTGCCCCCATGGCTCAAGAGATTACCCGTGTGTCTGCCGCCGTGGCCGCCGGGATGGTTGGTATCATTTCGATCGCGAACGGCACGGGACGTTTTCTCTGGGCCTGGTTTTCGGACCTCATTGGCCGCCGCTGGGTGTTCCTGATCATGTTCCTGGTGCAGGTGCTGGTCTTCTGGCGCATGCCGCATGTGACCAGCTTTTCGGGTTTCACTGCTTTGGCGTTTGTGATCTTGCTCTGCTACGGAGGAGGGTTCGGAACCATGCCGGCCTTTGCTGCCGACTACTTTGGCGCGGAAAACGTCGGCTCAATTTATGGGTTGATGCTTACCGCGTGGGGTTTTGCCGGCGTGCTAGGCCCCATGTTGATCGCGCGTGTACGCCAGAACACGGGGCATTACAGCGAAGCGTTGAACATAATCGCGATCATACTGCTGGCGAGCGCGGTGATTCCTCTGGTGATCAGGCCACCACAAGCACCCAGAATCGAGGCGGTTCGCAGCCGTAAGGTGGCGTGATCGGTTGACCTGTTCATTTCCAGTGAATCAGTCCTTCGCGATCGTCGCGAGAAGAATCAGCGGCCCACCAGCTTTTGCAGCTCTTCCGGATAGCGGCCGCCCTGGACCGGAATCCTGGAAGCGGCCGTTTCCAATTCACGAAGGTCGTCGGGCGTGAGTCTCACGTCAACGGCTCCGATGTTTTCTTCCAATCGGTGCAGCCTGGTCGTGCCCGGGATCGGCACGATCCATGGTTTCTGCGCAAGCAACCAGGCGAGCGCGATTTGCGCCGGGGTGGCATTCTTCTTTTGTGCGAATCTACCCAACACATCTACGAGAGCCTGATTCGCCTTACGATTTTCCTGCGAAAAGCGGGGGACCACGTTGCGAAAGTCACTCTTGTCGAAGTGCGTGTCTTCGCTGATCTTGCCGGTGAGAAATCCCTTGCCAAGAGGGCTAAACGGCACGAAGCTGATGCCCAGTTCCTCCAGCGTAGGAATCACTTCCTTTTCGGGCTCTCTCCACCATAAGGAATATTCGCTCTGCAACGCCGTAACGGGCTGAACCGCGTGGGCTCGACGGATGGTCTGCACACCTGCTTCCGAGAGCCCGAAATGCTTAACCTTGCCGTGCTGAATAAGATCTTTGACCGCTCCGGCGACGTCTTCGATGGGAACCGTGTCGTCGACGCGATGCTGATAGAAGAGGTCGATGCGGTCAGTCTGAAGGCGCTGGAGGGAAGCCTCGGCGACTTCCTTGATGTGCTCCGGCCGGCTGTCCAGACCGGCTTGCTTGCCGTTTTCGATCTTGAAACCAAACTTGGTGGCAATCACCACTTGATCACGAAACGGGGCGAGCGCCTCGCCAACCAGTTCTTCGTTCGTGAACGGGCCGTAAACCTCAGCGGTGTCGAAGAAGGTCACACCGCGTTCATAAGCCGCCCGAATCACGGTGATACCGGTCTGCTTATCCACGGCCGGGCCGAGGCCGAAACTCAGTCCCATGCAACCGAGTCCGATGGCCGAGACTTCCAGATTGCTCTTCCCCAGTCTGCGTTTTTGCATATCGCCTCCTTGCATGGTTGGGACGTCAGATGCGCGCATACCACGCTGTTTTCCGACGGGAGCTGAAATTGTTCGCGGATGCAGAAATCACGAACGAGTTTACGCCCTCATATTCCAGAAGGTAAGTAGCGTAGTCCACCTCGGGAACGAAGTTGTGGGGATGGGAAGCTTGGTGAAGGTATTTAGCGAACCTGCAGCAGTTCGGCCTGATCGCTTTCGATGCTATTTCCGGACAGAACCGTAGCTGGCCGCAGAGCCTTGAAGAGCTGGCGCTCTTTCCAGGTTGCGTAAATGGCCGGGTAGACCAGCAACTCGAGAATGAACGAAGTGCAAATGCCGCCGACCATGGGGGCGGCGATCCGCTTCATGATCTCCGCGCCTGTACCGGTCGACCAGAGAAGTGGAACCAGACCCAAGATCATGGTCGCAAAGGTCATGAATTTTGGACGGAGCCGTTTGGCTGCTCCTTCCACGATGGCTTCATCGAGATGCTTCCGCTCGAGTTCATGCTGTTCACGCCTGGCCTTTTCATAGGCAAGGTCAAGGTATAGAAGCATGAAAACACCGGTCTCGGCATCAACGCCGAGCAGGGCAACGACGCCGAGCCAGACGGCTATGCTCCAGTTGTATCCCAGCGCGTAAATCATCCAAACCGCACCTACGGCCGAAAAAGGCACGGCAAGCAGAACGATGAGCGTCTTCGCGACCGATCGGGTGTTGCAGTAAAGGAGGATGATGACGATAGCGAGTGTAAGTGGAACGACGACCATCAGGCGCTCGCGGGTCCGTTGCGCCGATTCGTATTGTCCGCTCCACAAAATGGAAAACCCAGCCGGCAATGGCCCCATATTGCTCAGTTCACGCTTCGCGTCTTCGACATAATTGGCAATGGGACGCCCGGCCACATCCACATAAACGTACCCGGTCACGAGTCCGTTCTCATTGCGAATCGTGGCTGGACCGTTGCGGGTCCGGATAGTGGCCAGTTCTGACAGCGAAATCTGCTTGTCTCCGCCGGCAGAGATTAACACTCTGCCGAGCGAACCCAGATCGGAGCGGAAGTCGCGGAAGTAACGGACGTTGACGGGATAACGTTCTTGGCCGTTGATCATGCGGGTGACATTCTCGCCGCCCACTGCGGTGGCCAGCGCGTTCTGGGCGTCCTGAATCGAGAGGCCATAGCGAGCGAGTGCTTGCCGATCCCAGGTGATATCGAGGTAATATCCGTCGCCGGTGCGCTCCGCAAAGACGCTGCGAGTTCCGTCGACCTTGCCGAGAACTCGTTCTACCTGCTTACCAATCTCCTGAATCTTGATGGGGTCGTTTCCCTGGATCTTCAATCCCAGCGGAGTGCGAATGCCAGTGGTCAGCATGTCGATGCGGCCGCGAATGGGCATCGTCCATGAATTGGACAGGCCGGGAAGTTGTACGGCAGCATTCATCTCCGCGATTAGCTGCTGCTCGGAAACGTGGTCCGGAGTGATATGGCGCAGCACGAGTAAAGACCACTTGGGAGCCCAGTCTGAGTACCACACGTGCGCTTTGCGCCACTGATCCTGGGGCTTCAAAACAATAACCGTTTCGAGCATCGACAAGGGGGCTGGATCAGTGGCCGTGTCGGCGCGTCCTGCTTTGCCAATCACGTGATCCACCTCAGGAAAGCTTTTCAGAATGCGGTCGGTGATTTGCAGCAGCTTTTGTGATTCCGCGATCGAGACCCCCGGCATGGTGCTGGGCATGTACAACAACGAGCCCTCATCGAAGGTCGGAATGTATTCGGACCGCAGGCGCCAGAATAGCGGGACGGTCAAAGCAATGATGACGACCGCAGCGACGATCACCTGCGATTTCCAGCGCAGAGTCCACCGTACGATCGGGTCATAGAGCCGCATCAGCGGACCGGTCACGCGATGATTTTCTTCTGCTTGCAGCTTTCCGCCCAGCAGAGACAAGAACCACCTTTTGAGCCAGTTGTCGTCCGCAGCACAGGATGAGCGCCGCCGCATTATGGTCAGGCGTAGGGCCGGATCGAGGGTGAGCGCCAGAAGGGCAGCCGCGACCAGCGCGAAACTTTTCGTGAACGCAAGTGGACGAAACAGCTTTCCTTCTTCCCCCTGCAGGACCAGCACCGGTAGAAAAGCAACAGCGATGACCAGCAGCGCAAAAAAGGTCGGGCCAGCGACCTCTCTGATCGCTTCTAATATCACCGGTTCATAAGAAAACTCTTGGCCCGAACGTTCATACATTTCCAACTTCTTGTGGGTCTGCTCCGAGACCACGATGGCGGCGTCCACCAACTCGCCACAGGCGATAGCGATGCCGGCCAGCGACATAATGTTGATGCTGCTTCCCGTGTGCGCTAGTGGAATGAATACCAGCAGAATAGCCACCGGAATAGTGACAACCGGAATGATGGCGCTGGGGAAATGCCACAGGAAGATCAGAATCACCAACACCACGGTGAGGACAACTTCGATCAGAGTGGTTCGAGCATTCTTGACGGATCGTTGGATCAGTTCGGAACGGTCATAGACGGGAAGCAGGCGAACGCCGCTCGGCAAACCTGGCTCGATCTCCTGGATTCGAGCTTTCACCCGATTAATGACATCGACGGCATTGCTGCCCTCACGCATGATGACAATTCCGGAGACGACCTCCCCGGTGCCGTTCAAATCCGAGATGCCGCGCCGAATGTCCGGGCCGACCACGACCTGGCCGACATCCTTGATGCGAATCGGCGTGCCATTCTGTGACGCCAATACCGTCTCTTCAAGGTCGCTGCTCGATCGTAAATAACCGTGGCCGCGGATCATGTACTCAGCCCCGCCGAAATCGAGCAAACGGGCTCCCGTTTCCGCATTGCTGGCACGAACGGCATCAGTGACGCGCGAGATAGGGATGCCATAAGAACGCAGCCGATTCGGATCCACATTCACCTGGTATTGCTGCGTGAACCCTCCGATAGAGGCGACGTCGGCGACACCCGGTACGGCTTTGAGGTAGTACTTCAAATACCAGTCCTGATAGGAGCGAAGTTCTCCCAGGCTGTGTTTTCCGGATTCATCTTTCAAGACGTACTGAAATACCCAACCCAGGCCAGTCGCGTCCGGTCCGATCTGTGTCTTCACGCCTTCCGGCAACTGCTCCGAGATTCCAGCAAGGTACTCGAGAGTTCTGGAGCGGGCCCAGTAAATATCCGTGCCCTCGTCGAAGATGACGTACACGTAGGAGTAGCCGAAATCGGAAATGCCGCGAACCGACTTCACGTGTGGCGCTCCGGTCAACGTCGAGATGATCGGGTACGTGACTTGATCTTCGATGATGTCCGGGCTGCGGTCCCAGCGCGAAAGGATGATGACCTGCGTTTCGCTGGGATCCGGCATGGCATCGAGCGGCAGGTGCGTCATTGACCATGTCCCCCAGATGCAGCCGGCTGCAACGAAGAGAAAGATCAGGAACCTGTTCTTAACGGAAAATCCGATGATGCGGTTAATCATTGCCGCGCCTCGTATTGCGCGCGGGCTGAGCGGCACTTCCCAAGGTTTCACTGGCATTCTTCGCCGGCGAGTCATCGCGCACCAACTTGGGATCGACGAGGGCAGAAGCCCGCAGGCGGCTTTCCGAATCGAGAAGAAAGTTGCCGGAGACGACGACGCGGTCACCGCTGGCCAGCCCGCGCGTAACCACGACCCGGTTGCCGTATGCTGGTCCCGTCTCGACTGGTCGCGGCTCGAAGACGCCTTCGCTGGTCTCAACGTATGCGATTTTGCTGCTGCCGCTATCCAGGACGGCTTCTTGCGGCACGGAAATCCCCGTGGGGGCTCTGGCGATGAACTCCAAATCCACGAACATATCAGGCCGCAAGGACAGGCCCGGATTATCAGCTTCCAGGCGCAACTTCAGCGTGCGGGACTCCGGATCGAAGAGCGGCGCATCGTGACTGACTACCGCAGAAACAGTCTTGCCTAGCTCACGAACCGTGACTTTGACGCGGGTTCCGGGAGCAGGCAATTTGTTTTGCTCTCCGAACAGATCGGCCATAATCCATACGTGGCTGAGGTCGGCAATACGATAGAACTCGGTCCCGTTTTCGACTCGTTGCCCGGGAGCGATGCTGCGCGCCAGCACAGTGCCGTCCATTGGCGAAGAGATGGCGACATCGCGCGTCACCTGTCGCGTTTTGGCCAGTTCCTTAATCTGCGGTTCGCCCATGCCCAAGGCGCGTAACTGCTCCTCGTTGAGTCTTATATTGGCGTCGTTGCGGTTGGGATCGGAGGAATCGCGCACGCCCTTCACACGCTCCAGGCTGATCACCGAACTGATATACGCCTGTTCGGCGTTGCGGAACTCTTTGCTGTAAAGAGTCGCGAGCAATTGGTTCTGCTTGACGAAGGTTCCGGCTGGATTGTTTTCAACCGACTGGACCCAACCTTCGGTACCTGCCATAACCCGGTGTACTCGTGTTTCGTCAGCCTCCACGCGGCCAATCGTGCGGATGGTTCGGCTCCCAGAATTGTTTCCAATGGTCTCGACGCGGAGGCCGATCAGTTGCTGTTTTTCAGGGCCAATGGCGACCGTTCCAGGAACTGCCTGGGCGTCCGTGGAAGTCTCATCGCCTTCGTGAACGGGGACCAAGGCCATCCCACAATCGGGTGCGATTCCCGGCTTATTCGACCGGTAGGCGGGATGCATGGGGTCGACGTAATAAAGAATGCGGCGGGCGGCCTTCGGGCCCTCCTGTCCTTTTCGCGCAGTGAACCGGCCCGCGATGAAGGCGGACAACAATACGACCGTGAAGGCGGCGACCTGCTTTTTCTTCATTTCTCCCCCACTCCCGCCGGTGATGTGCTACTTCGCAGTCGTTCCTTTGTCCTGCGGGGGCGCATCTGCGCGGGCGGCCTGTTGCAGGATAACGTCGTACTTGGCCTGCTGTTCCCGAGTAAGCAGAGCGCGGAATTGCTTTCGAGTGTTGTCGTGCAGCGTCCGCAATTTGGTCATCCGATCGATGGGGGCGATCTGCTGGTCGTCCCAAAGACGTTTGCTTTCTGTCCGGTCGTTCTCTAAGAGCTTCTTGAGATCGAAGCGCTGCACTTCTGACAAGTCGAGCCGCTTAGTAACTCGATCGACTTGGGCATCGGTAGGGTTTTTCCTTTGAGCCCGTGATAGAGGACGAGGCGATCCCTTCTGAAAGGGTCTGGCGCCTACAGCACGAGCGCTTGCGGGCGAGACCTGCGCCGAGGCCAGCAGCGACAAGGCACATAAGCTGACGAGCAAGCAGGCCATCCGTACCTCACGCGAATTCGATAGTTTCACCTTGTTCGACATCCGTAGCTCCAATCGAGAGTTACTCACCATTAAATCCGTTGATGGCTGCAAACCGTACTATTGCAATTTCGCGAACAGTGAATCCTCGAACTTTGGATTGACCTCGACCGAGTCGATCTGGATCTTCTCTAACTGGCTGACACCCTCGACCGCCGTTTCCAGAACAAACGGGATCACCAGGCCATCTATCGTCTTGTAGTCGCGGTAATAAATCGCGACCGGGTGATACTTACCATCCAAGCGCCGGGGCGTACCCTCGATCTTGACTTCCAAGAACGTATTCGCGTCGACCCAGACGTGCTGGGTCTGCCCGTTCTTGAAGGTCAAATTGAGTTTGTAAGCCTGGGTGTCCCCCACCTTTTCCCTGCCTTCCAGCGCCACCTTGGTGCCTTTGGCGGCGTAATCAACAAGAGGTCCGTCGAGATCAGCTTGCAACGCGGTAGCTTTCAGTTCCTGCGGCGTGTACGGCTCAACCTGGTGCCGGTTCAGAAAAGGCCGCAGTTTCCAGCCGTTCGCGCCGTCGTAAACCTGGATCGCCGTCTGACCGTTAAATTGAACTTCCACTCGCGACTTCCGGGGCCTCTGCAACTCCATCACAAAAGGCAACTGCACCTGTTCTGCGGGCCGTTGGGGCGGCATCTGTGCTGCAGGGCCTTTGCGACCAGGCACCGGGATTATGGACCGCTGGTTGCCGCCGACGTCCATTTTTCCCCGCATGGATAGCGTATGAACCGCGCGCCAGGCCTGCAGACCTCCCCGGGCAGCCACATTCCTGTCCACGATTTCGACGGCGGAGAGCCGCGTTTGCGTTTTCGGCGCATCCTCGGCGGAGGCACAACAAATCACCAGAACCAGGAACATGCAAACGCTCATCGTCTTTTGCACCATGCTTGACTCCTTTTCGTTGCTACTGCGATCCGAGCTGTTCACAATTGCGTATAAATTGTTGTTCCGCCTCGAACTTCCATTCGCTTGCCGCTTTAAGAATGAGGGGGAGGGCTCTCCAGGCCAGCTTGCAGCATCGCAAACTGGCGAACTCTCTCATTTTTGGGGGGGAGAAAACCTGGCGGACTACAAAACAATACGGCGAAAACTGCCTATCCAATTTGCGCCAGATCAAACTCGCGATACTAGCCTGGCGAATAATTCTCCGGGCGGCGCTTAATCGACGACAAGTCCGTCGGCCCGAAAATGTCCGATGACGACGCTGACCCGGTCTCCACGTTTGACCAATCGCCCTTTGTTGGAGAAGGCCATCCAATAGGACTTGCCGGCTTCGGGTGTGCCAGTTTGACGGAGTTGACCGACCTTCTCCAGCGACGGTATCGACAGCTTCACCCCAGCCTGAGGGTCAACGAGGACGGGCTCGAGCTTCTTGTCGTGAAGTACTTTGGCCTTGTCCGCATCCAGCACGGAGTAAGTGAACTTGATCAGCTCACCCGACTCCGCAGACTTGACCTTGAGAGCCTCGATTCCCCAGATCACCCGGTAGTAAGTGCCTGCACGTCCAGCGAAGCGATCGGGATGATAGCGGGAGGGCGACCCAGGCTGTGAAGCTTTTGGGCGCA
>Ga0335070_10011506_pt1 | contig 10337 bp, 6 predicted proteins | sample Lox_Sample_13_FD_206722 | JGI IMG/M metagenome (GOLD analysis project Ga0335070, IMG submission 206722) | Soil microbial communities from Loxahatchee National Wildlife Refuge, Florida, United States - Lox_Sample_1.3 | ecosystem: Environmental > Terrestrial > Soil > Wetlands | place: USA: Florida...
GTAGAGCCGATCGATCCGGGTCTTGCGTCGCCCGGTCTCCTCCCCGATGTTGCCCCCACGCCAGACCCCCTCGTGGTTCTCCCAGCCGAGAACCGCGGGTACGCCGGACGCCGCGGACATGCGGGCGGCGTCGGAGTACGCGTCCCCCACCCCCTCGATGAGCACGGACCCCGCGGGCTGCCGCCTCAGCCACGCCGCGGCGGCCGGCTCCCCCGGCGCCATCCAACCCAGGCCACCCCAGCCGGCGACCGGGGAGGCAAGCGCGCGCCCCCCCAGCGTGAGGAGCTGGGGGAGTCCCGACAGCAGGACGAGGACGGCTCCGGCGTAGGCGATCACGGCCCGCCGCCTGCGCAACCAGCCGAGCAACACCGGCGCCACGACCGCCAGCAGCGTGAAGGCCAGATGCGAGGCCTTGAATACGGTGTTCATGCGGTAGAACTCGGTCCCGTACGGATCCTTGAAGTACACGAGTTCCATGAACGCCAGCAGGGCGAGCGGCACGAGCGTCAGTGCGAACACGGGCCTGGCACGCCGCATCCGGCCCCGCACCACGGTCACCGCGAGAACTGTCCCGACCCCGATGGCGATCGCGAGCAGCAGACGCTTGCTCAGAATCGCAAGCAGTACGACCCCGGCGAGCAACATAGCCCGGCTGAGCTGCCTTCGCGCCAGCTCCACCCCGCCCCACCTCCACGACAGCTCCCAGGTCACCAGGATGGGCGGGATCAGAATCCCGCCGAGAAACAGCAGCATCTCATCCACTCTCGTCCCGTCAGTGACCCAGCCGAAGCCCTGAGTCGGGGGGTGAAAGTTGAGCCAGAAGGGCAAGTAGAGCACCCAGCCCGCGACGCCCACGGCGACCACCCGCAGCCAAAGCCACAGGCCGGTCCCGGTCGGGCGAACCAGCCCGCTCTCCTCGCCGATCGCCACCAGCAGGATCGCAAGCCCCAGGGGAATCGCGCACCAGGGGTTGGAGGCCGCGGCCGCGCCGTAAAGAACCGAGCCGAGCACGATCGCCGGAACTCCCCGCCCCTTCTCCGTGGCGAGCACGCGCCCGAGAAAAACTGCCGCGAAGACGAAGGGCAGGCACAGGAGGTGGGGATGAAGGTCCCCCAGGTGGAATGTGAAAAGGGGAAACTCCGTGATGGCGCCCTTGATCGCGCGCGATGACGGCCACAGGTCGAGAGCCGAGAGCGCGGCGCCCGCGAAGAGCTGCCGCCACCCGTCGAACGTCCCGGCGAACACCACCAGGAACCCTGCCATCACGCCGGTCCGGCGGCTCCCCCCAACGGCGCGCGCGAGTGCCCACGCACCCTGCGCGCTCACCGCCGCGAGCGTAGGCACCAGGAGGTTGAAGACGACGTCCGGGGAGAAGCCGAGCAGCTTGGCGGGCAGCAACCAGGGAACGAAGCCAAAGTAGTAATAGGGCAGCGACTGCCCCGCCAGCCACGGATCACCCGGGGGTATGGTCCCAGGCCGGAGGAGGGTCGCCAGGATGGCGAGGTCCATCGGTTTCTCGGTCGCGGTGACCGCCATGACGGAGAGCCGCAGGAAGGCGAGGAGGAGGAAGGCGCCGAGACCCACCAACTCCGCTTCCACGAGCGCCTTGGGGCGGAGCTCCTTGAGCCCCAGCCTTCCCCACCAGGCCACCGGCACGAGGACCACGAGCCCGACCCACCACCAGTGCGTCAGACCCAACCAGCCGACGATCCAAGCCACGTAGCCCTGCAGCGCCCAGACCGCCACCCGCGCCACCGCCCAGCCTGCACCTGTCCCGACTCCGAGGCGGCGCAGAGCTCCCATCATCGGAAACCCCGCGGCTGCGACGATCGCGTACCAGGCGAGCGCCTGCCAGATCATTGACGTTCATTCTAGCCCGGATTGAGCCGTACCTTGCGTGGCTCGCACACCGCCCGGGGTGAGCCGGCGGTGCCCCTTCCCAAAAAAGGTTAAACTTCGGGGGTCGCGAAGCGGAGGTCCGACGCATGGTGCCCCTCGTACTACCGCTCGTTGCCGCGGCGGCGGCCCTGTTCCCGGACGCCCGGCCGTTCTGGAGGGTGGCCCAGGGGCCGGAGCTGCAGCCGACGCAGGTTCGGGTCACTGCCCGGCTCGTTCGCGAGGGGCGCTGGGTCGCCGTATACCAGGAAGAGGGGTACCGGTTCTCGTCCCTGGGCGAGGCCGACGAGGCTGCCCAGATCGCTGCGGTCGTGACCACCTTCGACGACGTGATCTACCCGCAGGAGGTCTCACTTTTCGGACCCTGTCCCGACGTGGACGGCAACGGCAAGGTGCTCCTGCTCATCACCCGCCTTTCGCGGACCCAGGGGCTCTTCTTCCCCTTCGACCAGATGCCCGAGGCGGAGGCGCTGCGGTATGGGTTCCACTCAAACCAGGGCGAGATCATCTATCACACGTTCGACGAACAGGGGAACCGTGCAAACTGGAACATTCGCGGGCTCGCCGAAACCCTGAACCGCCTTCTCCACTACAGCCACGACACCACCGAGACCGCTTGGAGCACAATGCTGTCCAACTACATGCCCTTCGGGTGCGGGCTTGCCTCGGCCCGGCTGCTGTGGGGGGACCTCGACCCCGAGGGCCGCAGCCACGCTCCGGCGGACGCCTGGACTGAAAGGGGCTGGTCCCTGCTTTTCGTGCAGTACCTTCGGGACAAGCTGGGTCCCGAAGTCTTGCGCGACCTGGTCGCACGCCCGGAGATCGGCATCGCGGGCCTCACACGCCTGCTCGCGGAGAAGGGCGATCGCCGGACGCCGGCCGATGTGATCGGCGACTTTGCGATGGCATGCTGGCTCGACGACGCCAGCTTCGCGGACGGTCGTTTCGGCTTCACGTCCGTCGTGCCCCCCCGCCCGCCGGCGGCAGCTAGGGCAACGGCCTCGCGGCCGACCTCGGGCGCGGTCGAGGTCGGTGTCGGGGGCATGGCCTTCCTCGTGGTGCAAGGTGACGGTGATCGGTCGTTCCCGCTTACGCTCCAGGGAGATCCGTCCACGCGCTGGATCGGGCGCGCCGTCGAGCTGCGCCGCCTCGGGCCGGACCGCGAACTCCCGCTTGAGTTCTCCCCGACCGGCGTCGCTCGTTTCGAGCTCCCGGACTTGGCGGTGGGCGACGCGGTCGTCGTGGCGGTCGCGGCCGTCCCGGGCGACTACGCGACCTTCGACCGTCGGACCCTGCTGCTCCGCTGGGGCGTCGGCTGGGTGCCGCACGTGCCCGCGGACCAAAGCAGCGGGATGCTCGCTGCGCTCGCCCAGAAGGAACTCCCGGATGGGGGTGAGGTCGCGCGCACGAGGTTGATGGAGACCATCGACCGGCTCGGCGGGATTGCGTCGATCGGCTCCCAGGGTCCAAGCGTAACCACGCGGTACGCCTGGGCCCCGGAGTCCGCGACGGTCGTCGAGGTGCTGGAGCAGGAGGCCGAGAAGAGGGGCCTTTCGTCTCGTCGGGAGACCTTCGTGTGCAGCGCCCCGAACGACATCCGGCAGGAGTGGACCAACGTCATCGTGCACCTCCCGGGAAGCGACCCACGCCGGTGGCCCGTCGTGCTGGCCACCCACTGGGACGGTGCCCGGGGCGACCTGGCCGACTCGTACCTGCGTGCACTCAACCTGAACGACAACGCGTCGGGCGTTGCCGTGGCGCTGGAGGCCGCCGGAGCGATAAGCCGGAGGCCCCACCGCGCGCCCATCGTCGTCGCTTTCCTGGCCGGAGGGTACCAGGAGGCCGCGGGGGCCCACGCTCTGCTCAAGAGCCTCGACGGAAAGATCGCAGCGTGGATCGAGCTCGATGGGGTAGGAGTTCCCGAGCGCTGGCCGTGGACTTTGGACGTTCACCTGGAGGGCGGCGGACGGATGTTACGCTTCCCCTCGGCCATCCACCAGGAACTGCGTCGCGCGGGGCTGGTCGCCAAGGGAACGACAGAGATCACCGCTCCGCACACCGGCGGTAGCGAAGCGGCGTCGCTGGGCATCGCAGCGATGGTGGTGCGGACGCAGATGAAAGAAGAAGCGGCGGACCTGGACACACCCCCAGCCGTCGAGCGGCAGCGCCTCTCCCCCGACCTCATGGTGCTCATGACCAAGGTGCTCGCCGGGACCGCAGTCACCCTCGCCGGGGCTCCGTGAGCCGCGACGACAGCGTGCATCGGGCCTTGCCGCCGAGGAGAATACGATCATGAATCTGCTCACGGTGAGAATCGACAAACCCGAGGACGCCAACTTCATCCTCGGCCAGGCTCACTTCATCAAGACAGTCGAGGACATCCACGAGGCGATCGTCGGAACAACACCCCAGATGCGCTTCGGGATCGCCTTCTGCGAATCCTCCGGACCGGCGCTCGTGCGCCGCTCCGGAAACGACGAAACCCTGATCGAGTTGGCAACCCGCAACGCGCTCGCCGTGGGTGCGGGACACAGCTTCTTCGTCTTCATGGAGAACGGGTTCCCCGTGAACGTGCTCAATGCGATCAAGGCGGTCCCCGAGGTGTGCCGGATCTTCTGCGCCACCGCAAACCCCGTCGAGGTTGTCGTGGCGGAGACCAGTGACGGACGAGCGATCCTCGGTGTGGTGGATGGATCTTCACCGAAGGGCATCGAAGGCGAGCAGGACGTCCTGGCACGCCTGCGCTTCCTCCGCCAGATCGGGTACAAGCTCGGGTAGCGACGTTGCCCGGTCTCACCGTACCGCTCTCCTTGCCGGCGCTGGTTGCGTCCGCATTTGCGGTGTCTCTCGCTACAGTCGCGATCCCCGGCCCCATCACGCTCTTGGCCTCGCGCCTCGCGCTCGCCCGCCACATGTGGGCGGCGATCTGGTTTCTCGTCGGTGTCACGCTCCTCGACGTCGCGCTCTTCACTGCGCTCGCGGGCGGCGCGGCGCCGCTCCTGCGCCGGATCGGCGCCTTGCCGATGGTCGAGGTCGTGGGCGGCGTCGCGCTCGTGTGGGCAGGGGCCACCTCTCTGCGGCAACCGAGGCCGCAGCGCGAGCCCGGCCTCAACGTGGACATCGAGAGTCGAAGCCTCTTCGGCAGCTTCCTGCTCGGGATCCTGGTCGCCGCCGGTAACCCTCACTACTGGATCTGGTGGGTCACTGCCGGCCTCGCCTTCGTCGAGGCCGCCCGTGCCCATGGTGCTCCGGGCCTCGCGTGGATGCTCCTCGCCCTGGTCGGCGGCGTGATCTGCTGGTACGTGCCGCTGCTCTGGGCCATTCACCGCGGCTCCGCCCTGCTGACACCCCATGCCGAGCATGTGGTGACGAGAGCGATGGGCGCCGTGTTGCTGCTGCTGGGGTTGGGCCTTCTCTGCCTCGGGACGTTGCGCTTCTGGCGCGCGTACTTCTGAGGCGGGCGCTTAGGCAGCGTTCGACCGCCGCGCCTCGCCGGCTTGGCTACACCACCGCGTCTGCAAGGGGCCGGGCGAAGATCCGCGCCTCGGCGAACACCTTGACGAGTTCGGGGTCGAGGAAGCCGCGCTGGGCCTCCTCCTCCAGGATGACGAGGGCGCGCTCCGGGGCCACGGCGCGCTTATACGGGCGGTCACCTGTCGTGAGGGCGTCGTAGATGTCCGACACGGTCATCATCCGCACCTCGGTTGGGATCTGCTCGGCCACGAGGCGGTTCGGGTAGCCGCGCCCGTTGAGCTTCTCGTGGTGGCCGTACGCGATCCTCGGGACGTCCGCGAACCTCTTGGGCCAGGGAATCGTGAGCAGGAACTGGTAGGAGTGGACGACGTGTGACTCGATCTCCCGTCGTTCGATCTCATCCAGCGAGCCGCGCGGAACGGAGAGCGCCCGCGCCTCCTCGGGGAGGAGCAACGGGATGTCGGCACCATCGTCACCTACGAACGCGTGCCTCTGGAGCCCGCCCAAGACGTGTGCGGTCGCCTCTTCGAGAACCGAAGGCTCGTTGGCCGCCAGTACCACCGCGAGTTGACCGTCCAGGTCCGCCTTCACCTGGCGCAACGACGCCTCGAAGTTGGCCAGATCGGCGGCGGTGGGCGCCCGTCCAAGCTGTTGCAGTGCCTCCAGGAGGCGGCGCAGCATCACAACCTCGTGCGCGCGTGCCGCGTGCCGGAACCGCTCCTGGACGAGGGCGAGCCGGTCAGGCTGGAGCTTCTTCGCCTTGGTGAGAACCGCCTCGCGAACCCCGACCTTGCCGAAGTCGTGCAGGAGAGCGGCATAACGCAGCTGCGTCATCTCGTCACGTGAGAAGCGCAGGCCCCGGTACGACTTGGGCGGGTCCTGCTCCACGGCCCGCGCCAGCGAGGTCGTGTAGTGGGCCACGCGCAGGGAATGGCCCGAGGTGGACGGGTCTCGCTGCTCGATCGTGACCACGGACGCGCGCACGAAGCTCTCGAAGAGCTGTTCGATCTCCTGCACGAGCCTCGTGTTCTCGATGGCGACCGCGGCCTGGGCCGCCAGCGCGCGGATGACCGCAACGTCCGTCTGGTCAAACGGTCGAACCTGGGCGTCGGCCGCCTCCGCCGAGAGGATGCGGGTGTGCCTGTTGAGCTTGCGGTTGATGAGCTGAAGCACCCCGATCAACTGGCCGGAGCGGGTGGCGATCGGGCCGGTGAGGACTGATCGGGTGTGGTAACCGATCGCGAGATCGAAGCTCGGGTTGAACCGGTACGGCACGTCGGCGGGCAACGTCCTGACGTCATCCACCCCGACGGGCTCGCCCGTGGTCGCCACGTAACCCGCGAGAGAGGCTTTGTCGAGGGGCATCGTGGTGGTCACCATGCTCGCCGGAACCGAGTCGTTCTGGGAGAGCACGAAGCGAAGGACGCGGTCGCCGTTCCTGTCCTCGATCAGGTAGAGCGAGCCGGCGTCCGCGTTGACCAGCTCCCTGGCCGTGGTCAGGATCAGCTGGAGAAGGCGCTCGATGTCCCGCTCGCCGGTGAGGGCGATGCCGACCCGCACCAGATCAACCTGGCGCTGGTGCGCGATGGCGGTCTCGCGCTCCTGATCGGCCAGTCGCCGGCGCAGGGCCAGGACCTCAAGCCCGGCCGCGATCGCGCTCTCGAGGTGGGCGTCAGGGCAGTCATCAGGAAGCGTGAGAAACGCATGCGCACTCACCGGCACACCCGACCCGATGACGATCCAGACGGCGTCTGGCACGTCGCCGTCACCCCAGGCTTCCATGGAGCGCTCGGTCGTCACCACCACGCTCCCCGCCACGGGGTCGCCCGGTCGGACCACACCATGGGTCCGCCTAATGCGGTTCGCCACCTCCGCAGTCAACAGAAGGTCGTGGGACATCTGCCGGTAAGTATACCGCCCGCCCGCCGCTTGAAATTCCTCCCGCCGCGTCCGCGACCGACCCGCCGGCTCGCCCCCCGTGGCTCTATTGGGACGGGAAGTAGCCGGCGATGGTGCGGACCGACAAGCCCTCGCCCTTCACCTCCACCTTCACGGTTCTGAACTGGTCGGACGGACTGTTCGACGGGGAGCGGTACGTGAGCAGGTACTGGGCGCGCAGCTGCTCGTCGATCCGCTTGTAGACGTCGGCGAGGTCGCTCTTCTTCGGCGCGTAAAAGACCTCCGCACCGGTTGCCCTTGCGAGCTCCTTCAGGCGGTCGCGGACCAGGAAGTCCAGCTTCGAGATTCGGTAGCCGATGGTAAAGATTGGCACACGGGCGGTACGCACGTAGCGGAGCGTCACGTCCCAGGAAGTGCGCGAGCTGTTGTCGTCTCCGTCGGAGAGCAGGACAAGAGCAGACCGGCCGCGCCGGCCCCGGAAACGCTCCAGGGCCCGCACGACCGCATCGAAGAGGGCGGTCCCCCCTTCCGGCGTGACGCGCTCCAGGGCCCCCACCAACCCTTCCGGATCGCCGGCCCACTCGACCTCCGTTCGCGGCTCGAAGGAAAAAGTCATGAGGAAGTACTTGTCTCCGGGCCGCAGCAGCCGGCTCCCGAACCCCGCGACCGCCTGCCGGACCTCCGGAAATTCCTGCAGCATGGACCCCGAGGTGTCCACCAGGATGCCGAGCGCGAGCGGCAGCTCCTCGGTCGTCGCGAACGCCTCCAGGGGCACTTCCTTCCCATCCTCGAAGACACGAAACGCGTCGCGGCCAAGGCCGGTGACCAGCTTCCCCTCGCGGTCGAAGACCGTGACCGGGAGCTCCACGACCTCGACCTTCACCGACTCGGTGTACCCGGTCGTCCCGAGGACGCGAATCGCCCCCCCCGTGACCCCATCGCGATTCTTCGCGTCGGCCGACAGTACCTTCGTTTTCTTGAACGTTTCGACCGGCAACTGGACGACGCACGGGCATGCCGTCCACCGCGCCACAGCCTCGTCGTCGGCGCGCAGCACGACTTCCGTGATGCCCACGGCACCCCCAACGGAGACGGTCACCTGACGCGCCTTCGCGCCGGCAAGCTCGGGCCCCAGGAGGATCTCGACGGGTAACTGGTTCGCCGGGGCGTTGAGGACCACCGCGTCCTCCCCCAGAAAGCTCCCGTCCTTGCCGTAGGCCACAGCCTTCACCGTCGTTCGCTTCGCGATCTGCCCGAGCGGCACCGAGACCGTCCATGGCGGCCGCTGGCGCTGGTAGAGCATCTGCGTGTCCTGGTAAAACTCGACTCTCTGCGTCCCCTCTGGGACGTCCACCTCGAGCTGGATCGCCTCGATCCCGCCGGATCGGACCGGTGGCCGGAAATGGACCACGCCGCTCGCCGGCGCCATCGGTGCCAGCGCCAGCGCGTCCGGGGCGGCCCCCGCGGTCGGCTCGAACGGAGTCGTCTCGATGGGTACCACCACCTTTCCGAGCCATCCGCCGGTGGCGGTCCCTTCGAGGCTCGCCACCGCCACGCGGACCTCCCCCTCCCCAGGGGGCCACTCGCGGTAGAGCATGGCGCTGCCGTCCTGTTCCAGGCTCACCACCGCCTCTCCCCGGTCCACGACGTTTCCCCCTTGAAGGAGGGAGACCCCCACCCGCAACCGCTCCCCGGCCCGGGCCTTGTCCTCGGGGGCCACCTGAATGACGATTCCCATCACCGTCCCCTGCGGTCCTCGCCCCAGCGGCTGGATCTCGACCCTCAGGGCCAGCGGCGGTGCCGCCGCAGCTGCTGCCGCCACGATCAATCCCAGCATCATCGTTCCTCCTGCCCAGCCGAACACTCGGGTACGCTGTGAAATGCCTTCATTTGCTGATATTTGGCATACATGATCGTGAATCACTCATATATGTGCTCGCCCATTTTCTTGGACTTGACAAGTTGTAGCTCATATCCTATATTGACTCCCAGGGTCCCACAGGAAGGGGCCCGCAAAGGAGGGCGCAGTCATGAGCACCATCGTACGTTGGGATCCATTCAGGGAGGTAGCGACGCTGCAGGATCGCATGAACCACGTTTTCGGCGAGCTCTGGGGCCGGACCCACCGGCCGGACGAGGACTACATTTCGGGGAGCTGGATGCCGGCGGTGGACGTCCGCGAGAGCGGGGACGCACTCGAGATCTCGGCCGAGCTTCCGGGGATCGACCCCAAGGAGGTCGAGGTATCCGTCGAGAACGGCGTGCTCACCCTCAAGGGCTCGCGGCGTTTCGAAAAGGCCACCGAAGGCGAGACCTACCATCGTGTGGAGCGCGCCTACGGTTCCTTCGAGCGCTCGTTCAGCTTGCCCACCAACGTGGACCCGGAGAAGGTCCAGGCCGTCTATCGCCACGGCGTCCTGCACCTGACGCTTCCCAAGCGTGAAGAGGCCAAACCGAAGGCGATCTCGATCAAGGTCGAGGACAAGTGATTCCGCCTCGTGCCTGCACGAGACGGATTCATCCCGAGCGCAGCGAGGGATCCAGTCAATAGCATCACTTCACGGTTTGTTCGAATACGCCGGGTCCCCCCGGCGTTTTTGTTCGTTTTCCACTCCGTGGAGATTTTCTTTTGCCCCGCGGGCAATGAGCGGTCGCTCGGGCTGGGCTTCGAGCCCAGCCCTCCGACCCGCCTGCGCGTGCGACCGAGCAGGGACGTCCCGCGGCAGGGCCCCTCGCTGTTCGCATGAAGCCCCGCCAGCGACACCCCACCGCGGGATGCCCGCTCGGTGCCCGCACGCACAGGCGAGATGGCTCCTCCGGCCCGCGGGGCGGTTCTCACCCCCACCCCCGCTTTTGGACCAACGGGCAATGAGGGCCTGGCACGTGAGAGCTTGTCGCTTCCAGCTTCAAGGTTTCAAGGCTTCAAGTCGAAGGGTGGGTCGAGGGATTCCGCCCGGCGTGCGGGCCACGCTGCCCTTCCCTCCGATCCGCACTCGCAGGCGAGGCTAGAAGAAAATGCACTGAATGAGATACCTGCATCAATCCCTTGCTACTGCACCTCCGCCGTC
>Ga0335070_10011509_pt1 | contig 10336 bp, 9 predicted proteins | sample Lox_Sample_13_FD_206722 | JGI IMG/M metagenome (GOLD analysis project Ga0335070, IMG submission 206722) | Soil microbial communities from Loxahatchee National Wildlife Refuge, Florida, United States - Lox_Sample_1.3 | ecosystem: Environmental > Terrestrial > Soil > Wetlands | place: USA: Florida...
GAGGGGCGATGGCTCTCGCGCATCGCCGACGCCCTGGTCAAGAAGTCGGTGTGGATCGTGGGCGGCGACGGCTGGGCCTACGACATCGGCTACGGCGGCCTCGACCACGTCCTGGCCCAGGGCCGGGACGTGAACATCCTGGTCCTCGACACCGAGGTCTACTCCAACACCGGCGGCCAGGCCTCGAAGGCCACGCCGCTGGGGGCGGCCGCCAAGTTCGCCATGGCCGGCAAGGCCATGCCCAAGAAGGACCTGGCCATGCTGGCCATGACCTACGGCCACCCCTACGTGGCCCGCGTGGCCATGGGCGCCAAGGACGCGCAGACGGTGAACGCCTTCAAGGAGGCCGACAGCTACCCCGGCACCTCGATCATCATCGCCTACGCCCACTGCATCGCCCACGGCTACGACCTGGGCGACGGCATCGCCCAGCAGGAGCTTGCCGTCGACACCGGCTACTGGCCGCTCTTCCGCTACGACCCGCGCCGCCTGGCCGCCGGGGAGAGCCCGCTCAAGCTCGACGGCCCGGCGCCCAAGAAGGACCTGGCGGAGTTCGTGAACCACGAGACCCGCTTCCGCCAGGTCGAGGCGGCCAACCCCGAGACCTACAAGCGGCTCATGGAGCAGGCGCAGAGGGACATCCGCGAGAAGTACGCGCTCTACGAGCACCTCTCGGCGGCCCTGAAGCCGGGCGCGCCCGCGCCCGCCAAGAAGCCCTCCGCCTAGCGGCGGACCGGACCCTGTCGCACCACGGCCCGGCCCGCCACGGGCCGGGCCGTGCCGTCTTCACCCTCCGTCGGTCCATGACCAACGGTGCAAGGCGCTGGCCCTGCCCCCGGGCAACCCGTGCGGGGACGGATCCCGGCCGCAGGGCGGCCACCGCTGCCGCACCGTCACGGGCAGCGCCCCGCGGGGAGCGCCCACGGCCGGTCCCGGCTCACCCGGTGCCTGGACGGTCCGGTGAACGTCGGCTTCCTCTCCTTCCCCGACGGCGAGAGCCGGTTCAAGAAGCACGAGAACCTGCCCGACGGCTCCTGGTTCGGCGCCCCCGGGCCGTCCTTCCTCTTCGCTGCCGGGTTCACCTTGCCGCCGTTCCCCTGACCGCGGGCCGGCCGGCCCCGAGCCCGGCCACCCGCTCCGCCGAGAGGACCAGCTCCCGCGCCTCGGCCAGGGCGTCCTCCGCCCGGTCCAGGCGCCCCAGCCCCTTCCCCAGCGACTCGCCGTCCACCCGGCCCCGCAGGGCGCGGCGGATGAGGCGGGCCCGCGCCCCGGTCACCGCCTGCCAGACGAGATCCTCCCGCCGCCGCCTCCCCCGGGCCTCGCGCCGGGCAGCGGCCCGCAGGAGGACCCGCCGCTCGCTGGCGTAGTCGAGACGCGAAAGCGCCGCCGACAGGCGGAGCCAGCGGACCTCGTCCACCTCGTCGCCGTCGCCGTCGAGCTCGCCCTCGCGGCGCAGGGACATGTTCCAGTAGAGCACCACCTTGGGCGTCCGGCTGGGCACGTACCAGCTGGAGGAGGCGAACTCGGCCAGCCGGCAGGCGCAGCCGGTCTCCTCCCGCACCTCCCGGAGCGCCGCCTCTTCCCAGGCCTCGCCCTCCTCCAGCTTGCCCTTGGGGAAGGTCCAGTCGCCGCGCCGGGGGCGGTGGATCACCGCCACGCGCGGCTCGCGGCCCCCGCCGCGCCACACCACCCCGCCCGCTGCCCGGATGAGCCCCATGGGACCCATGGAAGCGCCCGCGCCGCCCGCGCGCAAGGGGGCAGGCGCTACTTCACCCTGGCCGCCGCGACGATCATCGCCTCCGGACCCTCGAGCAGGCGCCCGTTGGGCAGCAGGCGCGCGGGCACCTCCAGGCCGGAGGTGGCGAGCTTGTGCCGCTCGCAGCGCTGGAAGGCGCCCTCGCAGTAGAAGCTCTTCCACACGTCGAGCGCGGCCTTCATTCCCACGGCCTGTCGGAGCGCGCAGTGCTCGGCGAATGTGCAGCCCGCCATCTCGAACCTCGCCGCCTCGAGGGTGCAAGGTCAGGGCCGATCCGGGCGGCCGGATTCGCCCGTGGTGGCAGGGAGATCCGCCAGGGCAGCTCCGGGGTGCGGCCTAACAGCGGGTCCGACCCACCAACCGTGGGAGGGATGCGCCGATGTCGGCGGCGCGCCGGTTCCCTGGCGCCGGCGGCGCGACGCCCCCCGGGCCGGCCCCGCCGCGGGCGCCGCCTCCTCACCCCATCCCGCACCGCCGCCCTGGCCACGCCCTTGCCGGGCTTGAGCCGGCGCTCCCCTCGCCGCAGCCCGGGGCCGGCCCGCTTCCCGAGCTCCGCCCCCACCGCCTCGAGCGACGCAGGCCCCTCCGCGGTGCCTCGAGCGCGGTGCGCCGGCCCTCGCTGCGCGCGCTCGTGGCCTGTGCGGGCGGGCGCCGCCTCCCGGCTTCACCCACTCGAACGCACGGTCCCCGGAACCGATCTAGACTCCGGCACCGGATCCTTTTCCGCCCTGGCGCGTTCCCGAGCTCAGGGCCCGGCGAGGCCAGGTTCTTGGACGCGAGCGACGAGAGACTGATGCTCCGGTTCCAGGCCGGCGACGCCCGGGCCTTCGAGGTCCTGGTGCAGCGCCACCGCACGCCCGTCTTCACCTTCCTCCTGCGGCTCACCGGAGACCGCGCCAGGGCCGAGGACCTCTGCCAGGAGGCCTTCCTCAAGGTGGTGAAGGCCTCGGCGCGCTGGGAGGAGCGGGCCCGCTTCTCCACCTGGCTCTACGCCATCGCCCGGAACCTGGCCGTGGACGAGGCCCGCCGCATGAGCTTCCGGCGGACCGATCCGCTCGAGGCCGAGGACCCGGGCGGCCGGCCGCGGACCGAGGCTGCCGCCCGGGACCTGTCCCCGGACCGCGCCGCCGACGCGGCCCTCCTCCGGCCCAAGCTGGAGGCCGCCCTCCGTGCGCTCCCCGAAGAGCAGCGGGAGGTGTTCCTCCTGCGCGAGCACGCCGGCCTCCGCTTCGCCGAGATCGCCCAGGTGACCGGCACCCCCGAGAACACCGTCAAGAGCCGGATGCGCTACGCGCTGGAGGGGCTCCGCGCCGAGCTCCGGGCGCTGGGCATCGGGCCGGAGGCGGCCAACCCCACCCCGAGGACCGCGGTGCCCTAGGCCATGGCTCCCCACGACACCCACCGCGACCAGCTCCTCGACCTCGCCTACGGCGAGCTCGGCCGCCGCGAGGAGCGGGACCTGAGGGCCCACCTCGAGACCTGCCCCGAGTGCCGCGCCGAGCTCGACCGGATCGCCTCCACCCGGAGCGCCATGGCCGCCCTCGGCGACGAGCCAGCCCCGGAGCGGGGGCTCGGGACGCTCCTCGCCGCCGCCCGCGCGGCCGCCCGCGAGCGGCAGCCCAGGCCCTTGCTGCCCTCGTGGCTCTGGGGAGCCTCGCTGGGCGCGGTGGCCGCGGTGGCGGTGGCCATCCTCTCCTTCAAGCTGGGCGGCACCGCCTCTCCCCACCTGGGCGCGCCCGCGGGCGAAGGGGGCCTGGTGGCCCGCTCGCCGGCGTCGGCGCCGCCGGCCCTGTCCTCCGCGCCCGCGGAGGCGGCCGAGCCCGCCGTGGCCGAGCGCTACGCCGCGTCGCCTCCGGTCCCCGCGCGGCGGGATCGGACCGCGGCCCTGGCCGCCTCGAAGCCGGCGCCGCCACCCGCCCGGGAGGTCGCCCCCGCGGCGGACGCGGACCGGGGGCCCTCCGAGGCGGAGGCAAAGGACCAGACCGGCCGGCTGGCCATGGCCCAGAGGAAGGGCGACGGGCCCGGCGCCGTGCCGGCCGCGGAGGAGAAGGGGAGCGCCGCCGGCGGGATCGGGGCCGCGGCGCCGCCCGCGCCGGCCCAGGCCATGCGGCTCGAGGCCCCTCCGTCGCGCGCCAAGGTCGCGAGCGGAGTCGCCTCCGCCGTGCGGAGCGAGCCCTTGGCCCCGGGCAGGCGGGCCGGGACGGCGACGTTCGCCGGCTGCCCGGGCGAGACCTCCCGCGAGGTGGAGGTCGACGACCGGGGCCGGGTGGTGCGCTACCTGCGGCGCGGCGTCTGGAGCGGCATCGCCTTCGAGGCGGAGCTCCTCTACGGCGACGACGGCCTCCTCGCCGAGGTCCGCTACCGCGCCGGCGGCGAGGAGCGGGTGTGGCGGCCGGGCCGGACGGGCGTCCCCGCCGCCTTGCTGGTCCCGCGGCGCGCCGCCGACGCCGGGCTCGACGCGCCGCCGCGCTGCGGGGAGTGACCGGTGAGGCTGCGGATCCTCTGCGTCGGGCGCGATCGCTCCGGGCTCTACGCCCCGGCGGTGGAGGAGTACGCCAGGCGCCTCTCGCGCCTGGTCCGCTTCGAGCTCGCCGAGGTGCCCGAGGCGAGGAAGCTGGCCGGCACGCCTCGGGCCCGCGAGGAGGAGGGCGCCGCGCTCCTCTCCCGGCTCGGGCCCAGGGAGCGGGTGGTGGCCCTGGACGAGCGGGGCGAGGAGCTCACCAGCCGCGAGCTGGCCGAGCGGCTGCGGCGCTGGCTGGAGCGGGCGCAGGACCTCACCCTCCTCGTGGGCGGCTCCGACGGCCTCGCCCCCGAGGTGCTCGACAGGGCCGACGAGAGCCTGGCCCTCTCCCGGATGACCCTGCCCCACCGGCTGGCGCGCCTGGTCCTGGTCGAGCAGCTCTACCGGGCGATGACCATCCTGCGCGGGGAGCCGTACCACAAGTAGCCGAGTCGAGCGGCAGCCTCCGGCCAAGTTCCCGGGAGGCGAGCCTCCGGGTCGGGCCGGGTCGATCCCGGCGCCGACGACGCCGCGATCGCGCTTCGGGGCGCAGCGTGCCCCCCTCGTCTCCGGGATTGCGCCGGTCGGCCCCGCCGCGGCGCGGGACCTCGCTGGCCCTCGCCTCGCGCAGCGGGACGTCGCCGGGGTGGGCCCCCCTGTCTGTCCGCCTCCCCGTCGCTGAGCGCCCGCAAGGCCCGGGCCTCGCCGGCGGAGTCCGCGAGCTCCAGCTGCGCGGCGCCGGCCACGACACCTGGAAGGGTAGCCGCGGCCAGGCGCGGCCACGGCGAGGGCCGCAACGGCTCGATGCACCGTGGGTGCAGCTCCGACAAGGCCCGATCCGGCGGCGGGCCGGGCGGGAGCCGGGGAGCGGACCCCGGCGTGCGGCGCGATGCTTCTTGTGGTGCGGTCGCCCGCTCCCTAACATCTCGCCCCCATCCCCGGAACGCCGGGATACCGGAAGAGGGAGCGCCCGTGCCCAAGCTGAAGCCCGTCCTCCTCGTCGTCCTCGACGGCTGGGGCATCCGCGCCCAGCGCGAGGCCAACGCCATCGCCATCGCCGGCACCCCCAACATGGATCTCCTGGCGCGTGACTATCCCCACACCGCGCTCGAGACCAGCGGCCTGTCGGTCGGCCTCCCCGAGGGGCAGATGGGCAACTCCGAGGTCGGCCACACCAACCTCGGCGCCGGGCGGATCGTCTACCAGGACCTGGTCCGCATCAACCGGGCGGTGGAGGACGGCTCCTTCTACAAGAACGACGCGCTGCTCCTCGCGGCGCGGCGCGCCCGGGAGGCGGGCGGGGCCCTGCACCTGCTGGGCCTGGTCTCCGACGGCGGCGTTCACAGCCACGTCGACCACCTGCACGCCTGCCTGGAGCTGGCCCGCCGCGAAGGAGTGGCCAAGGCCTGTGTGCACGCCTTCATGGACGGCCGCGACACGCCGCCCAAGTCGGGCATCGACTACATGCGGGCGGTCGAGAACCGGCTCAAGGAGACCGGATACGGGCGGGTCGCCACGGTGTGCGGCCGCTACTACGCCATGGACCGCGACAAGCGCTGGGACCGCGTCCACCTGGCCTACGACGCCCTGGTCAAGGGCGAGGGGCACAAGGTCTCCTCGGGCGTCGGGGCCATGGAGCGCGCCTACGGCGCCGGCGAGACCGACGAGTTCGTCAAGCCGTCGGTGATCGTCGACGCCGACGGCAAGCCGATCGGGTCCATCCGCGACGGCGACGCGGTGCTCTTCTTCAACTTCCGTTCCGACCGCGCCCGCGAGATCACCCGGGCCCTGGCCGACCCGGCCTTCAAGGACTTCGACCGCGGCACGCCCCCGAGGCTCTCGGCCTACGTCTGCATGACCCGGTACGACGAGACCTTCACCTACCCCATCGCCTTCGACCCCCAGGACCTCTCCGAGATCTTCCCGGAGATCGTGGCCCGGGCCGGGCAGCGCCAGCTCCGGACCGCCGAGACCGAGAAGTACGCCCACGTCACCTTCTTCTTCAACGGTGGGCGCGAGACCGTCTTCCAGAACGAGGACCGGATCCTGGTGCCCTCGCCCCGGGACGTGAAGACCTACGACCAGAAGCCGGAGATGAGCGCCCGCGAGGTGGCCGACAAGCTCAGCGCCTCGCTGGTCTCCGGCAAGTACGGCTTCGTGCTGGCCAACTTCGCCAACCCGGACATGGTCGGGCACACCGGCATCCTCGACGCCGCCGTCCAGGCGGTGAAGGTGGTGGACGAGTGCATCGGCCGGCTGTGGCTCGCCTGCCAGAAGGCGGGCATCGCCATGCTCATCACCGCCGACCACGGCAACTGCGAGATGATGGTTGACCCGGTGACCGGCCAGCCGCACACCGCCCACACGCTCAACCCGGTCCCCTTCGTCCTCGCCGACCCGGACTTCAAGGGCGCCAAGCTCCGCCAGAAGGGCATCCTCGCCGACGTGGCCCCCACCGCGCTCCAGGTCATGGGCCTGCCCCAGCCCAAGGAGATGAAGGGGCTCGGGCTGCTGATCCGGTAGGCAGGCGCCCCGCTGGCCGAGCGATCTCGTCACCGCGGGTGCGACCGCCGCCTCGGCCGGCTCGCCAGCGAGGGAGCGCGCCGGCCAGCGCGGCGGCCTCCCCTGGGCCCGCCGCGCACCCCGGGGCGTCGATCACTTTGTTCGCGCCCGGGCGACTTTGATCGCCGCGCGGCCGAAGCCTCTGGCCGGCCGCGATCCGCGGCCACCGCCCTGGGCCGGTTTGTTCGCGGCGTCCGTTTTTTGTTCGTGATTACGGCCGTTGCGCAGGTTGCTCCACCTCGGCAGAGTGCAGCCGCCGAGAGCCTTGGGGCCGTGAACGCAGCCGTCCGGAGGGCCCGCGGGTCCGCGCCGGAAGAACCGAGGAGGACACATGCGGAGAGCATTGCTTGGTCTCGTGGTGCTGGCTGTCGCGGGGCAGTCGAGCGGCGCCAGGGCCGAGCCCCGGAAGATCACCCTCTGGAGCTTCGCCCAGAACAACGTCGACGAGTACGTAGCGCGCAAGGCCGACGTGGAGAGGAAGTTCAACATCCAGCTGGACATCCAGGTGGTGCCGCAGGACGCCTTCGTGCAGAAGCTCCAGGCCGTGATGATGGACGGCAAGGGCGTCCCGGACGCGATCGAGTGGCTGATCGAGAACAACCGGATCCTGAACGCCAGCCCCAAGAAGAGCTTCGTGATCCCGCTCGACGACTACGTGAAGAGGTCGGAGGCGTTCAAGAAGGTGGTGCCGGGGCGCGTGGTCTGGACCACCTACGGCGGCCACGTGTACGGCCTTCCCCACGACGTGCACCCGGTGGTCCTCATCTACAACGAGACCCTGTGGAAGGCCGCCGGCGTGGACATGACCAGGATCGCCACCTGGGACGAGTTCTTCGAGGCCTCCAAGAAGCTCACCGCCGAGCAGAAGGACGGCAAGCCGGTCCACTACGCCCTGCCCTCCGGGAACGACGGCCTGGCCAACACCATGTTCATGATCTGGCAGCAGACCGGCTCCCAGATCCTCGCCCCGAGCGGCGCCCCGACCTTCACCTCGCCGGAGTTCACCGCCTACGTGAAGAAGTGGTTCGACTGGTACAAGACCGGCGCCTTCACCGCCTGGGACTGGGGCAACTTCAAGGCCCTCCTGGCCAACGGCACGCTCGCCTCCTACACCTCGCCGGACTGGTGGGTGCCGCAGGTGACGCTGGCCGCCACCGGCAAGGACGGCGACGCCACCGCGGAGGTGAAGTACCAGTGGCGGGTGCGCCCGCTGCCCCTCTACCGGAAGGGCGGCCCGGCGGCCGCCTCCTGGGGCGGCACGTTCATGGCCATCCCCAAGGGCACCAAGGACCCGGACTTCGTCTACAAGGTCATCGAGTACCTGGAGTACGACCAGAGCGCGCTCAAGACCCGTTGGGAGGGGACCTCCATGCTGCCCCCCTTCGAGGCGGTCTGGAGCGACCCCATGTTCGCCAAGGCCGACCCCCGCTTCGGCGGACAGAAGCTGGGTGAGCTCATGGTCGCCACCGCCAAGGCGCTCCCCAAGATCAACTCCGGCGACGTGTTCTGGGACGCCATCAACGACTTCAGCACGCAGTACACGGAGATGGCGAGCGGCAAGATCTCCGTCGAGGAGGGCTTGGCGGCCACGCAGAAGAGGGTCGAGGCTCGCTACCAGGCCCTGAAGAAGTAGAGTCGGCGCGGAGCCCGGGCCGGGGGCCACTTCGCCCCGCGCCCCGGGCCCGCACCGAACCCGGGCGCCGGCCCGACAGGTCGCGTCCACGGAGGCCGGCCCGATGCCGTCACCCGCCGCCCAGCCGCTCGCCGGGCCACCCCGCCGCCCCTGGCTCACCCAGAAGCGCACCGACGCCCTGAGCGCCTACGCGCTGGTCGCACCCTTCCTGGCCCTGCTCCTGGTCTTCAACCTCTACGTCTTCGCCCGGGGGCTCCACGTCAGCCTGACCGACGCCCAGGGGATCAACGACGGCGACTTCATCGGCCTGCAGAACTACAAGGACGTCCTCTGGGCCGACCCGCTCCGCACCGTCGACTTCTATCGGGCCGTGAGGACCACCTTCCTCTACACCCTGGGCTGCCTGGCCACGCAGGTGCCGGTCGCCTTCGTCCTGGCCTACGTCCTGAACACCATCCCTCTCCCCAGGATCCGCGCCGTGCTGCGGGGAGCCTTCTTCCTGCCGGTGCTCATCAACACCGTGGTCATCGCCCTGCTCTTCCGCATGTTCTTCAACAAGGACCAGGGGATCATCAATCACGTCCTGGGACTGCTCCACCTCCCCAGCAACACCGACTGGCTGCTCCACTCCGAGTGGGCCCTGCCGCTGCTCGTCCTCGTGTCGTTCTGGCAGTGGACCGGGTTCCACATGGTCTACTTCCTGGCCCAGCTGCAGACCATCGACCCGACCCTGTACGAGGCGGCGCGCATGGACGGCGCCACCCCCTGGCACAACCTCTGGAACATCACCCTGCCGCTCATGCGCCCGGCCTTCACCTTCGTGATGGTGACCAGCGCCATCGGCGGGCTGCAGATGTTCGACCTGGTGTTCATGCTCTTCCCCAACGCCACCTACGGGCCCGGCGGCGTGGCCAAGACCCTGGTGGCCTTCATCTACGACCAGGGCTTCTCGCAGCAGTTCCTGACCGGGGTCGCCTCGGCCGCCGGCTGGATCACCTTCCTCATCATCGCCGCGGTGAGCGCGGTCCAGCTCCGCCTGCTCGGCCTGGGCCGGCAGGGCGAGGCGTAGGCCATGACCAAGCCGCTCGCCCCGCGGAGGATCCCGCCCCTCACGCCCTGGCAGTGGGCCGGTGTGGCGCTGCTCTGCCTCGTCGGCCTCCTCTACCTCTACCCGCTCCTCTGGCTGCTCGACTCGTCCTTCCGGCCGGCGGTGGACATCTTCCAGTTCCCGCCCATCCTCTTCAGGGACCTCCCCGCCGCGCTCCGCGGCTACACCCTGGGCTCGTTCCGGAGCGCCTTCGGCCACTGGCACGTGGGGTGGGCCTTCTTCGTGTCGGTGATCGTCACCGGCTCCGGCATCGCCCTGACCCTGCTCGTGACCTCGCTGTGCGCCTACGCCTTCGCCTACCTCGAGTTCCCGGGCCGGCGAGCGCTGTTCGCGCTGATCCTGGGCACGATGATGCTGCCCATGACCACCATGATCACCCCCTTCTACCAGGTGCTCCGGTCGCTGGGGCTCACCAACAACCTCCTGGGCCTGATCGTGCCCTACTCGGTCTCGGCCTTCGGCGTGTTCCTCCTGCGCCAGTACTACATCAAGATCCCCCGCTCCCTCATGGAGTGCGCCAAGACCGAGGGCGCCGGCCACCTGCGCATCTGGTGGAGCATCATCCTGCCGCTCTCGCGCCCCGCCCTGGCGGCCCTGGCCATCGTCCAGTTCCGGGGGATCTGGAACGACTTCCTCTTCCCCATGATCATCCTGCGGAGCGACCAGCTCTACACGCTCCCCATCCGCATCCAGGTGATGGACAGCCAGAACTTCAACAAGCCCTACGAGGCCATCATCAGCGCCGGGTTCATCACCGCGCTCGTGCCCATGGTGTTC
>Ga0335070_10011510_pt1 | contig 10335 bp, 7 predicted proteins | sample Lox_Sample_13_FD_206722 | JGI IMG/M metagenome (GOLD analysis project Ga0335070, IMG submission 206722) | Soil microbial communities from Loxahatchee National Wildlife Refuge, Florida, United States - Lox_Sample_1.3 | ecosystem: Environmental > Terrestrial > Soil > Wetlands | place: USA: Florida...
TCGACGGCACGATGGAGGAGCCGCTGCTGCTGCCGGCGCGGCTGCCGAACCTGCTGCTCAACGGCGCCTCCGGCATCGCGGTCGGCATGGCAACCGACATCCCGCCGCACAACCTGCGCGAGATCGCCGCGGCCTGCGTGCACCTGCTCGATGAGCCGGAGGCGACGACGCGCGCGCTGCTCAAGCACGTCAAGGGCCCCGACCTGCCGACCGGCGCGGAGATCATCTCCGGCCGCGACGAGCTGGTGGAGTTCTACGACAAGGGCAGTGGCAGCTACCGCGCGCGGGCCGTGTGGGAGCAGGAGAAGGAGACCGGCCACATCGTCATCACGCAGCTGCCGTACCAGGTGTCGGGCAGCCGCGTGCAGGAACAGATCGCGCAGCAGATGCGCGAGAAGAAACTGCCGATGGTCGAGGACATCCGCGACGAATCGGACCACGAGAACGCCACGCGGCTGGTGATCGAGCCGCGCTCGAACCGCGTCGATGTCGAGCAGCTGATGGCGCACCTGTTCGCGACCACCGACCTCGAGCGCAGCTACCGCGTCAACCTCAACGTCATCGCGCTCGACGGGCGGCCGCGCGTCATGGGGCTGAAGGCGCTGCTGGCCGAGTGGCTCGAATTCCGCCGCCGCACGGTGCGGCGCCGGCTCGAGTTCCGGCTCGACAAGGTCTCGCGGCGGCTGCACATCCTCGACGGCATGCTGATCGCGTACCTGAACCTCGACGAGGTGATCCGCATCATCCGCCGCGAGGAAGAGCCGAAGCCGGTGCTGGTGAAGCGATTCAAGCTCTCGGACGAGCAGGCCGAGGCGATCCTCGAGACGAAGTTGCGCCACCTCGCCAGGCTCGAGGAGATGAAGATCCGCGACGAGCAGCAGCGCCTGTCGGAGGAGCGCAAGGAGATCGAGGCGCTGCTCGCGAGCAAGGCGAAGCTGACCAAGCTGATCCGCGCGGAGATCGTTGCCGACGCCGCCGAGTACGGCGACGAGCGGCGCACGCGCATCGTCGAGCGCGCCGCCGCGCAGGCGATCGAGGCGACCGACCTGGTCGCCAACGAGCCGGTGACGATCGTGCTGTCGACCGGCGGGTGGGTGCGGGCGGCCAAGGGGCACGACATCGATCCGCGCGCGCTGGCCTACAAGACCGGCGACGCGTTCCAGGCCGCGGCGCGCGGGCGCAGCACGCAGGCTGCGCTGTTCATCGACAGCACCGGACGCGCCTACAGCCTGCCGGCGCACAGCCTGCCGTCGGCGCGCGGCGCCGGCGAGCCGCTCTCGGGGCGGCTCGACCCGCCGGACGGCGCGCGTTTCGCCGGCGTGTTGATCGGCGAGCCGACCGACCTGTGGCTGCTGGCGACCGATGCGGGCTTCGGCTTCACGGTGCGCCTCGCGGAGCTGCAGTCGCGCAACCGCGCCGGCAAGGGCGTCATCAACGTGAGTGCCGGGGCGACGGTATTGCCGCCGGTGCCCGTGCCGGCCGGCGATGCGCTGGTGGCCGCCGTCAACAGCGAAGGACGATTGCTGGTGTTCCCGGCGAGCGAGGTGCCGGAGCTGCCGCGCGGCAAGGGCAACAAGCTGTTCGGCATCCCGGGCAAGAAGGCCGAGTCACGCGAGGAGCTGATGATCGCCGTGGCCGTGCCGGGGCCGGGCCAGTCATTGCGCGTGCATTCGGGCGAGCGGCAGATGACGCTCAGCGCGACCGACCTGCGCCACTACCTCGGCCAGCGCGCGCAGCGTGGCGCGGTGCTGCCGCGTGGCTGGCGCACGGTCGAGCGCATCGAAGCCATCGACCCGGGCTGAACGGAAACGGGGCGGAACCCGAGCCGCCATCGGCCGGATTCCGCCCCGTGGTCTGGCGAATGATGCTGTCGGTGTCTACTTCGCAGCAGGCGCCGGCGCTGCCTTCGGCAGTGTCATCTTGATCGCCGCGGCGGCCGCTTCGGCCTTGGCCTTCACGTCGTTCGCGGTGCTGACGGCTTCCTCGATGTTGCCCGCGGCGAAAGCGGCCTGCGCCTTGCTCCACAGCGAGCCGGCATCGGCGATGCTGGCCTTGGCCGCGGCGACGTCGACGCCCGCCGGCGCATGCTTGAGCTTGGCCAGCGCGTTCACCTTGTTCGTCACCGAGGTCACGAGCCCCGGGAGCGAAGCGGCCAGCGCCGGCCACTGCGCGTTCAGCGCCTTGACCACTTCGTCCTTCTTGAGCATCGCGGCGCCGAGCAGGCCCTGCGCGTCGGTCAGCACGCCCGGAGCAGCGCTCAGCACGGCGGCGTAGTCCTTGTTGTCAAACGAGGTCTTCAGGTCGGCCAGCTTCTTCTGCACGGCGGCGAGCTGATCGGGGATGTACTTGCCCGCATCCGGAGCGGCGGCGTTCACGGCGCTCTCCACGCCCGCGATGGCCTTCTGCGCCGGTTCCATCTGGTTGGCGCAGGCGCCGAGCAGCAGCGCGGCGGCAACGGCCAGAAATCCAAGGGTCTTCCTGTTTCGCATCATCATGGCAATCTCGCTCCTGGTTTTGTTTGTTCGGCAGGTCGAAATCCGGCGTCGCCGCGGCCTGTCTGGCGCGCATGTTATCGCTTCGCCGCGGCGGGCGCAGGGCTATTCGCCGGCCCGATGGCAGGCCACGAGGCTCGCGCCGACCGCGCGCATCGCGGGCGCCTCCGCGGTGCAGCGCGCCACGGCCAGCGGACAGCGGTCGCGGTAGGCACAGCCGCCGGCGATCGGAGGCGGCGCGCCGGGTGCGGCTGCGGGTGCGGCGGCCGGCGGCGGAGCGGACGGGCGCCGCGCCGGATCGGGAACCGGATTGGCGGCGAGCAGCGCGCGCGTATACGGATGTTGCGGCGCGCCGAACAGGGCCTCGCGTGGCGCCTGTTCGACGATGCGGCCGCGAAACAGCACCAGCACCCGGTCGCACAGGAACCGCACCGCGGGCAGGTCGTGCGCGATGAACAGCAGCGCCAGGCCCAGTTCGGCGCGCATGTCGTGCAGCAGGTTGACGATCTGCGAACGGATCGACACATCGAGCGACGCCACCGGTTCGTCGCACAGCAGCAGCCGCGGGCCCAGGATCAGCGCGCGCGCCAGGCCCACGCGTTGCGCCTGGCCGCCCGAGAGCTGGTGCGGATGGCGGGCCAGCAGCTCGGTCCCCAACCCGACGCGCGCGAGCATGGCCTGCGCCTGCTGCGCATGCTGCGTGCGCAGCGCGGCGCGGAATTCCAGCAACGGCTCGGTGACGAGCTGCTGCACGGTCATGTGCGGATCGAGCGCGCCGATCGGATCCTGGAAGACGATCTGCATGCGTTCGCGCACCGCGCGCAGCGCCGCGCCCCGCAGCGCCAGCAGTTCCTGCCCTTCGAAGCGCACGCTGCCGGTCGCCGGCACCAGCCGCAGCAGCGCGCGCGCGATGCTCGACTTGCCGCTGCCCGATTCGCCGACCAGGCCGACGCTCTCGCCCGCACCGATGTCGAAGCCGACGCCCGCGACGGCGTCGGTGGGCGCGCCGGCCACGGCGCGCTGGCCGCGGTAGCGCACGCGCAGCTCGCGCACTTCGAGCAGTGGGGGCCGCGGGCCGGTCATGGCGGGCTCCAGGCCGCGTCCACCTGCGTGGCCGTGCCGGTGAAATGGCAGGCAAGCGCGCGCGCGCCGGCCACCGCGCGCAACGCGGGCACGGTGCCGCATCGCTCGTGCGCCAGCGGGCAACGCGGCGCGAACGCGCAGCCCGCGGGCAGCCCGGCGAGATCCGGCGGCTGGCCCGGGATCGACGGCAGGCGCGCGGGTGGCGGCACGTCCAGGCGCGGCAGCGAGCGCAGCAGTCCCGCCGTGTACGGATGGAGCGGGGCGGCGTACAGCGCCGCGGCGGGCGCCAGCTCGATCAGGCGTCCGGCATACATCACGGCGATGCGGTCGGCCATCGAGGCCAGTGCGCCCAGGTCATGCGTCACGAACACCGAGGCCACGCCGGAACGCTCGCGCAGGCCGCGCAACAGCTCCAGCACCTGCGCCTGCACGGTGACGTCGAGCGCCGTGGTCGGTTCATCCAGCAGCAGGATCTCCGGATCGCACATCAACGCCATCGCGATCAGCACGCGCTGGCGCATGCCGCCCGACAGCTCATGCGGATAGCTGCGCAGGCGTTCGGCCGGTGCGTCGATCTGCACCGTGGCCAGCAGTGCGGCGGCGCGTGCGCGCGCCGCGCGGCGGCCGAGCCCGAGGTGCCGCCGCGCTCCCTCGGTCAGCTGCGTGCCGATCGTCAGGAACGGGTTCAGCGCGCCCAGCGGATCCTGGAACACGATCGCGATGCGCCGTCCGCGGATCGCCTCGAGGCGCGCGCGCGGGGCCGCCACCAGCTCCTCGCCGCGGTAGCGGATGCTGCCGCTGAGCCGCGCGCCCGGGGGCGAGAGCCCGAGCAGCGCCAGCAGCAACTGCGTCTTGCCGGAGCCGGACTCGCCGACGACGCCCAGGCACTCGCGCTCGCGCAGCTCGAGGTCGACGCCATCGACCGGGCGCAGCTCGCGTCCGTCGCGTCCGAAGCGGACGCCGAGCGAGCGCAGCTGCAGGAGCGGCTCGCGCGCTTCAGTCATGGCGGCCCTGCTCATGGCGCGGATCGAGCGCGTCGCGCAGCGCATCGCCCAGCCGGTTGAGGCACAGGATGATCGCCGCCAGGAAGGTCGCCGGGATGACCAGCAGGTAGGGATTGGCCTGCATCTCGTTGGCGCCTTCGGCGACCAGCGAACCGAGCGAGGCGAGCGGCGCATGCACGCCGAGGCCGAGGAAGCTCAGCAACGCCTCGAACAGGATGATGCCCGGGATCGCCAGCGTCGCGTACACCGCCACCAGGCCGCCGAGGTTCGGCAGCACGTGCCGCCAGATCATCGCGCCGGTGCGCACGCCGAGCGCGCGTGCCGCGTCGATGTACTCGTGCTCGCGTATCGACAGCGTCTGGCCGCGCACGATGCGCGCGATGTCGAGCCACGAGACCGCGCCGATCGCGATGAACACCATCAGGAAATGGCGGCCGAACAGCACTTCGAGCACGATGACGAAGGGGATGAACGGCACGGTGTAGAGCACGTCGACGATGCGCATCAGCGTCCCGTCGACGCGGCCGCCGACGAAGCCCGCCACGGCGCCCCACGCGGCGCCGATGACGACGCTGATCAGGCTGGCGGCGATGCCGACCAGCAGCGAGATGCGGCATCCCCACATCACGCGCACCAGCAGGTCGCGCCCGAGGCTGTCGGTGCCGAACAGGTGGCCGCCGCGCAGCGCCGGCGCGCGGAAGATCTCGGTCCAGGACGGCGTCGCGAAGTCGAACGGCGACAGCATCGGCACCAGCACCGCGGCGGCGGCGATCAGCGCCAGCAGCGCGGCCGCGGCCACCGCGCCCGGCCGCGCTCGCAGCCGGCGGGCGCACCGGCGCCACGGACCGTCGGCCGGTCCCGCCGTGGCGCCGCTCATGCGCGGGCCCTCACGCGCGGATCGAGCCAGGCGTAGCACAGGTCGACCAGCAGGTTCAGGCCGATGATCAGCGCGCCGTACAGCACGGTGATGCCGGTGACGACGGTGTAGTCGCGGTTCAGCGCGCCGGTGACGAACAGATGCCCGATGCCGGGCAGGCCGAACACCTGTTCGACGACGATCGAGCCGGTCAGCACGCCGGCGAGCGCGGGCCCGAGGAACGACACCAGCGGCATCAGCGTCGGGCGCAGCGCGTGGCGCAACACGACCAGCCGCGGCGGCAGTCCCTTGGCGCGCGCGCCGCGGATGTAGGGTTGGGCGAGCGCATCGATCGCCGCCGAGCGCACGATGCGCGCGATGTAGGCCGTGTAGGGCAACGCGAGCGCGACCGCGGGCAGCAACACGTGGCGCCACGAGCCCGCCACCCAATCCCCGGCGGGCAGCCAGTGCAGCCGCATCGCGAACACCAGGATCAGGAGCGGAGCGGTCACGAACACCGGCAGCGAGATGCCGAGCATCGCCACGCCCATCGGCAGCCGGTCGCGCCAGCTGCCGGGCCGGGTGGCGGCGATGAAGCCGGCCGTGCAGCCGAGCGCCAGGGCCAGCAGCATCGCGACGGCGCCGATCGTGGCGTCGACCGGCAGGCCCTGCGCGATCAGTTCGTTGACCGAGGTGTTGCGGTACTGGAACGAGGGTCCGAAATCGCCGCGCGCGAGCTCGCCGAGGTAGCGCGCGTACTGCCGCCACACCGGCTCGTCGAGGTGATAGCGCGCCTCGATGGCGTGCTGGATCTGGGGCACCAGCACCTTGTCGGAATCGAACGGGCCGCCGGGCGTCAGGTGCAGCAGCATGAAGGCGAGCGTCGCGATCACCAGCAGCGTCGGAACCGCGATCAGCAGGCGGCGCAACAGGAAGCGCAGCACGCTAGTGATCCTGGTGTTCGAGCAGGTACATGTACTGCGACAGGTTGCGGTCCTGGATGTTGCTGGTCCAGCCGCGCACCCAGGAGCGGATCAGGTGGCGCGTGGCGTAATAATAGAGCGGGATGCAGGCGACATCCTCGTCCAGGATCGCCTCCGCCTGCGACAGTTCCCCGAGCCGCCGCGCCGCATCGGCCTCGTGGCCGGCCGCGAGCAGCAGCGCATCGAACCGCGGGTTCGAGTAGCCGCCGTCGTTGTAGCCGAAGCCGGTCTGGAACAGCTGCAGGAAGGTCAGCGGATCGGGGTAGTCGCCGATCCAGGCGTAGTGGAACAGCGCCAGCTGCTTGAGGTGCCGCTCGTTGAGCTGCACGCGGAATTCCTGGTTGTAGGGTTCGACTTCCGCGCCCAGGTTGGCGCGCCACATCGCGGCGACCGCCTCGTAGGTGCGGCGGTTGTCGGAGTCCGTGGGATAGTGCATCTCGACCCGCAGCGGGTGCGCGGCCGAATAGCCCGCTTGTGCGTAGTACTGCCGCGCGAGCGCGTGGCGCTCGGCCTCCGGCAGGCCCGCCCATGCCGGCACCGGCGCGCGATAGCCGGGGAGCGGCGGCGTCGGCGTGTACGCGGGCTGGTACAGGCCCTGGCGCACGTAGCGCACCAGCGTCTCGCGGTCGACGGCGAGCGTGAGCGCCAGGCGCAACGCGCGGTTGCCGGCGAACGGCGGGCGCGTGAAGTTCAGGCCGATCACGAAATTGCCGAGGTAGGGCGCGCTGACGACCTGGTCGCCGAGGCGCGAGCGCAGCCATGCGGTCTGCTCGGCGGAGAACGAATCGGTGAAGGCGAGCTCGCCGGAGAAGAACCGCTCGGTCTGCGCGGCGCGGTCGAGCTGCACGTACTCGACCCGCTCGAGCCGCACGTGCGCCGCGTCCCAGTACAACGGATTCTTCACCAGCGTGACACGGCCGCCGATGACATGCTCCTGCAGGCGGAACGCGCCGTTGCTGACCAGGTATCCGGGGCGCACCCAGTCCTCGCCGTGCGCGCGGTACGCCGGTTCGTACTGCGGGAAGGCGTAGGACTTCGTCAGCAGGCTCAGCAGGAACGGCGTCGGCGCGTTCAGTTCGATGCGCACCGTGCGTTCATCGGGCGCGCTGATGCCGAGGGCCGTGACGGGGAGCCTGCCCTCGGCGATCGCCAGCGCATTGCGCACCGGCGAGAGTGCCTCGGCATAGTCGGAGGCCGTGCGCGGATCGACCGTGCGCCGCCACGCGTAGACGAAGTCGCCGGCGCGGATGGGCTCGCCGTTCGACCAGCGCGCCGCGCGCAGGTGGAAGGTCCAGGTGCGCCCATCGGCGCTGGTTTCCCAGCGCTCGGCCACGCCGGGCTGGGCCTCGCCATCCTGCCCGAGCCGCGTCAGGCCTTCGAACAGGTCATCGAGTACGTGCGCCGCCGGCACGTCCGTCGACAGCGAAGGATCGATGCTGCGCATGCCGCCCGCGTCGACGGCGCGGCGCAGCACCTGCGAGGCGGCGAGGCGCGACGGATCAGCCGCGCTCGCGCCGGCATGCAGGGCGGCGACCTCTCCGCCGCTGCAGCCGCCGAGCGCGATCAGTGCACCAGAGGCCAGCAGGGCCACCGCCTGGCACCCGCGCAGGCCGCTCACGACTTGAGCACGACCTCTTCCGGAGCGTGCACCAGGTAGCCCTGGATGTACTGCACGCCGAGCTGCCACACGACCGCCATGGTGTTCGCATCCTCGATGCGCTCGGCCACCGTCTGGATCGAGCGCTTGCCCGCGGCCTCGACGATCGCGCGCACGCGCTGCTGCAGGTCGGGGTTCGCCGCCAGGCCCTGCATCAGCGAGCCGTCGATCTTCAGGAAATCGGCCGCCAGCGCATTGAGCATGCCGTGCGAGTCGCGGCCGGCGCCGAAATGTTCGATCGCCAGCCTGATCTGCCGCTTGTGCAGTTCGGCCAGCAGCGACTGCGACTGCTGCAGGTACCGCTCCGCCACGGCCTCGGTGACCTGCACGCACAGCCGTTGCGGTTCGGCGCCGATCGCCTTCGCCTCGCGCTCGAGCCAGTCGGCCAGCGTCGCATCGAGCACGCTGTCGCGCGAGAGGCGCACGAACATCTGGTCGGGCTTGCGCTTGGCGATGACCTCGAGCGCGGCGCGCAGCACCCAGCGGTCGATGTTGCGCATCAGGTCGTTGCGCTCGGCGGCCGGCAGGAACTCGGAGGGCAGCACTTCGCGCGCCTGCGTGTCGAGCATGCGCACCGCCACGTCGAAGATCTTCTGCGCGCCGCCGCCCAGGCTGGCGATCGGCTGCTGCACGAGGTGGAAGCGGTTCTCGGCCAGCGCCGCCTTGATGTGCTTGACCCACACCTGGTCGTAGGCCAGTACGCGCGTGTCCGCATCGACGCGCTCGTTGACGATCACCTGGTTGCCGCCGCGGTCGGTGCACTTCTGCAGCGCCGCCTGCGCCACGGTGATGCCCTCGTCGAGGCCGAGGTCGGCGCTGGTCAGCGCCGCGAGCCCGGCCGAGCAGGTGATCCGCGTGCTGTGCTCGCCCATCGTGAACGTGTGCTTGGCGATGCGCTCGACCAGGCTCTCGCTCCAGGCCTCGGCGTCGCGCGTGTTGCCGCGCTCGAGCAGCAGCAGGAGCCCCGCGGCGCCGAAATGGCCCGCGATGTCGTTGGGCCCGAGCATGGCGCGCGCCTGCGCGGCGAACTGCGCGATCAGCTCCTCGGTGGCATTGGCGCCCAGCTGCTTGGCGACCTCGGTGAACTTGTCCGGGCGAATCAGCGCCAGGCAGCGCACGCCACCGGAGGGAGGCTTGGCCAGCCGTTCGGTGCACAGCCGCAGCAGGTGCTGGCGCAGCCATAGGCCGCTGGTCGGATCGCGCAGCACCGCATCGGCCAGTTCGGTGGCCAGCGCGCGCTCGTCGCGCTTGGTGGCCGGCACGATCAGCTGCACGCAGGGCTCGCCGTCGAATTCGCCGCCGGCCAGCACCAGCTCGAGCGCGACGGCCGAGCCGTCGGCCAGCAGCGCGCCGGCCTTGAGCAGGTGATCGCTCCAGCGGCCCTGCGCGCAGGCCGCGAGCGCGCCCTTCAGCGGCGCCTGCGTCTCGCCGTCGAACAGGTCCATGACCGGCTGGCCCACCAGCGCGCTGGCATCGGCGTAGCCGAACAGTTCGAGCCAGGAGCCGTTGACCTGCACGACGATGCCTTCCTGCACCTGCGCGATCGCGTCGTTCGAGCGGTGCAGCACGGTCTCGAGCTGGCGGCGGTAATCCTGCGCGGTGCGCAGCGTGTTGGTCAGCGTGCGCTCCATGCGGTAGGCGCGCAGCTCGCGATGGAAGACCGCCTGCACGTGCTCGGGGCTCGCGATCGATACCGTGTCGCGCGCGCCGCGCGCCATGTCCTGCCCGGTGACACCGCCGTCGTGGTGTTCGCGGACCACGATCAGCGGCACGCCCGGGGCCATCTGGTCGCGCACCGCCGCGAGCGCGGAGAGCTGCTCGGGCGAGGGCGCAAACACCACGACCAGTTCGGGGTTGAGCTGCTCGAGCGCATCCGGCACGTCCTGGACGTCCGGGATCCAGGTGCAGTGGGCCGCCAGCCCGCTGTTGCGCAGCAGGCTGTTGAGCGTCTCCACCGGATCGCGGGAAACGCTCTGCACCAGCACCGGCACTGCGGTCGAATCACCCAAGGAATGGCTCCGCTGGCGGGCCGCACGGCCCGCTGAATATGGAAAATTCTAGCATCATGGACCGCCCGCACCGTGCGCCAGGCCGCGGTTTGGCGCGCCGGCCGGAAACCGGCTGCGCGCGGGGTCGGTGGCGGCAAAACAGTGATGCCGTTATCATACGCGGCCCTTCAAGAGCCCGATTTCACGGCTTAACGGGCTTGCCTCGAGGCGCAGAGCACATGTCGAGCTACACCACCAGCGAGATCCGCGCG
>Ga0335070_10011511_pt1 | contig 10335 bp, 6 predicted proteins | sample Lox_Sample_13_FD_206722 | JGI IMG/M metagenome (GOLD analysis project Ga0335070, IMG submission 206722) | Soil microbial communities from Loxahatchee National Wildlife Refuge, Florida, United States - Lox_Sample_1.3 | ecosystem: Environmental > Terrestrial > Soil > Wetlands | place: USA: Florida...
CGATCCGGTGGCAACGACCGAAGGCCGCGGACTCAGCCGCAGGGAGATGAGATGAAGCGGACATTGGCGATCGACGGCGGCGCAACGCGGCAGGGCCGCGCGACGCGACCCGTCGGCCGGCGCAGTGTCGCGACCCTGCGCTGGGTCGCCGCGGTAGTCGCGGCACTCGCGCTGCCGCCGTTCTCTGCCGGCGCCGCCTCGGGCGTCGCCGACGGTGAGCCTGCAATCCGGGTCGAGGTCACCGTCGATGCGCCCCTCGAGGACGTGTGGATCGCCTGGTCGACGGCGGAAGGCGCCGAGACATTCCTCGCGCCCAGGGCAAACATCGACATGCGGGTCGGCGGAGCGTACGAGCTGTTCTTCAACCCTTCCGACGAGCGGACGAGCACCAAGGGCATGAAGGTGCTCAGCTACTCGCCTCCGGAGACGGTCTCGTTCGAGTGGAGCTTCCCGATCGCTGAGTTCCCGGAGCTCCGGGACCGCACCCGCGTCGTCGTGCAGCTGACCGCGGCCGGCCCGAACCGGACCCGCGTGCTGCTGGCCCACCTCGGCTGGAAGCGCGGCGCCGACTGGGACCGCGCCTATACCCGGGCGCAGCGCAGCTGGGCCGAGATCGCTGAGCGCCTGCGATCCCGATTTGCGACCGGGCCGATCCGCTGGAACCAGTAGCCGGCACCGTGGTGAGAACGTATCGGCGGGTGCGCGCCCGCCGATGCGGCTGACCGCGGGCCGCGGCGACATGATGCCGCAGTCAACGTTGCGGTTGTCCCGGAATGGGCAGGCACTCCATGATCTCGACCGAATCCCCCGGAAAGATCGTGAAATGCGGGTGGTTCAGGAACAGCCGGGCGGCCGCATCGTGCGTCTCTGCGCGGACGACGACGTAGCCCGACAGGTTGTTCTTGGTATCGGACACGCCCTGCGCCGCGACGTGCTTGGTCTTGCCGAGCGGCCCTCCGGTCTCGACGATCACCGCCTTGTTGGCGACCATCCAGTCGCCCCAGGCCTTGATGCCGCTCGCCTCCAGATGCTTGCGCTTGGCTTCGTCCATCGACATCCACCGCTCGCGTGACGCCGCCGTGCCGAGGTAGACGGCCAGGAAGTTCTTCATGAGCCTCTCCAGTGTGCTGTGGTCCGGGAAGGGAAGGGAAGGGAACGGGGTCAGGGTTCGCGACCGAGGCGGCTCGCCGCGCCATACAGACTACGACGACTGGACGCCGTCCGCTTCGACAGACCACGGCACTATCTCAGGGCCGGCCCGCCTCCGGCCCGGCACTCGCCCCCGCGATGCGATCGCACCGGTCGCGCCGAGCGCGGAGCCGGCCGTCGCTGCGATGGGAATCGCCGATGCCGGCGTGGGCGGGGCCGCGGCTTTCGTTCGCGACGGCGGCGGCACGGATTTCGGCGCGGTACGCGAGCGGATCGGAGGGCTCTACGGCAGGTCGGACGTTCGCGGTGACGTTCCGACCGATACCTCGCCGAGATCTGCCCGCGGCACGCCCTGCGCCGGGGCTGCGGCTTTGCCGCGGCTCAGGCGGCGGCTCGCTCCGCGCTGAGCACCAGCGGCTTCCCCTGACCGTCGACGGTATGCACCTCGACGCGGCGGCGCCAGATCGTGCGGATGTATTCCAGCACCCGCCGCGACCGCTGCTCGTCGAGGCCGCGTCCGTCGGCGACGTGGTCGTGCTTGAGCGCCAGGCTGCCGTCCGCGCCGATGCAGCTGGCGGCGATCTGCGGCGCGCCGAAATTGTACTTCGGGGCCAGGATCGCCTCGTGCAGGGCGCCGAGGTCGCGCTCGGCGACGCTGACCCGGCCGCCCGCGTCGACTTCGTAGCGGAACAGGTTCAGCTCCGCGGCGCGCGCCGCGGTCAGGTGGTTGCGGATGAAGCTGCAGTCGTCGTCCTCGCGGACGATGCGGCGCGCGGCCTCCAGCCCCTGATCCTTGATGATCTCCTCCCAGAGCGTGAAGCCGAGGTGATACGGGTTGATGCGCAGCGCCACCTCGTCGCCGCCCGCGACCGGCCGGACGACGTCGCAGTGGCACTTGATCGCGTCGAGGTAGACGTCGCCCGGGAGGAAGTCCGCCTCGCGCATCAGCCGCGCGTGCCAGTACGACGCCCAGCCCTCGTTCATGATCTGGCAGGCGAACACCGGGTAGAAGTAGAACGACTCCTCGCGGACCGCCAGCAGCACGTCGCGTTCCCAGCCTTCCAGCTCGGGCGCGTAGTGGGCGAGCAGCCACAGCAGGTCGCGCTCCGGGTGCGGCGGCAGCGGTGCCCGCTGGCGGCGGTTGAGGCCGGCGTCCGCCGGCCGCTCGAGGCCCTCGAGGGCGGCGAACCGGCGGCCGAAGTCGCTGCTCGGCACTTCGCGCTGCGGCAGGAACTCCGGATAGCGGTCGCGTCGCAGCGGCTGGTCGACGTCGACGTGCTGCTCGAGCGCGAGCGCCGCATCGAGCAGCGCCTCGACCCGCTGCTGGCCGTATTCGTCGATGGCATCGGCGATCCGGCGCGCGTGGCCGGCGGCCTGCTCCACGATGTGATCGCCGATCTGCGCCTGGCTCGAGCGGAACAGGCCATTGTTGTGGGCGAAGTCGGCGTGACCGAGCACGTGCGCGACCACCAGCAGGTTGGCGGCGAGGCCGTTGCCCTCGGAGAGGTAGGCACGCCCCGGGTTGCCCGGGAACATCACCTCGAACACGCGCGAGTGGCCCATGCGGTGCTGCAGCAGCTGGTGCATGTAGCGCAGCCCGAAGGACCAGTGCGGCATGCGCACCGGCAGCCCGTAGATGGCGATCTCCATCATGAAGCTGTCCGGCACCTGCTCGAAGTCCATCGGGTAGTAGCTCATGCCCTGGCGCTGCGCCAGCTTCTCGATGCGGTCCGCGAAGGCACGCCAGTCGTTCGTCATGGCCGTGGCTCCGCCGGCGCGCCGGCACTGCTCTTGAAGAACGCGCGCACCGCGTTCCAGATGTCGCCCTGCTCGGTGAGCCGGAAGTGCCCGGCGGCGGCGCCGCCGGCGACCAGGCTCTCGAACAGCTGCGTGACCTCGGACGGGGCGCGCATGCCGCCGGTGCGGTGGATCTCGGTGTAGCCGACGTAGTTCGCCTGGGCGGCCAGCTGCGCGAGCGCCGCGCCCGCGGCCTCGCGGTCCTGCGAGGAGTTGTCGCCGTCGGAGGCGTAGAAGACGTAGTTGTTCCAGCGCTCCGGGGCGTACTTCTCGGTGATCAGCTCCAGCACGCGCCGGAACGCAGTCGACGAGACGGTGCCGCCGGTGCCGGTGACCTGGAAGAACTGCTCCTCGCTGAACTGCCAGGCCTCGTCGGTGTGCGCCACGAACACGACGTCGAGGTTGCGGTACTGGCGGCGCAGGCCCTGCAGGACCCAGAAGAAGAACGCCTTGGCGAGCTTGCGGTCCTCGTCGGACATGCTCGCCGACACGTCCATGACGAAGAACACCGCCGCCTGGATCGCCGGCTGCTCGCGCCGCGCCAGCTGGCGGAAGCGCAGGTCGTCGTTCGCGAACGGCACGCCGGACGGCTGCACCGCGCGCCGCTTGATCGCCTCGCGCAACGAGCGGCGCCGGTCGAGGCGCGACTGCGCGCCGCGGCGGTCCCAGCCCTCGCGGATCCAGTCGCTGCGCTCCACCTGGCCGATCCGGGCCTTGAGGTTCGGCAGCTCCAGCTCCTCCCACAGCCAGTCGACGACGTCGTCCACCTTGAACTCGAGGATGAACTCGATGCCGCCGCCGTCGGTGCCGCCCGGACCGCGTCCGGGCGCGCCTCCCGGGGCGTTGGTCTGACCGAGGACGTCGCCGGGGGAGGCCTTGCCCTGGCCGGCGCCCGAGCCGCGGTCGCTGTCGCGCAGCCGGAAGTGGGCGTGCTCGAGCATCCGCACCGGGACGCGGACCGTCTGCGCGCCGCCGCCGTCGAAGGTGCCGTTCGCGACCACCTCGGGCAGCTGCTGGCGGACCGCCTCTCGGATCTTCTCGTTGTGGCGCAGCCAGTCGCGCGAGCCGCGCGAGAACAACCCGTACCACGGCCCGGCCGTGGGCTGCCCGGAGTCCGCAGTCTGCTTGCTCATGGCCAGGCCCTCCGGCTGTCGCTATTCCTGCGCCAGCAGCGTGGTCACGTAGTTGAGTGCCTCCTTGGCACTGTGCGCGTCGTAGCCGTACTCGCCGGTCAGGCGCTCCTGCACGACCGAGATCTTGTTGCGCGCCTCGTCGTCCGGCCGGGCGCTCGAGGTCACGAGCCGCAGCACGTCGCGCCGCTCCTCGAACAGGTACTGCTCGACCGCCTCGTGCAGGCGCGGATGACTCGCGAGCGAGAACTTCTCGCCGGCCTTGAAGGCCACCATCGCCTTGCGCACGACCTCCTGCCGGAATGACTGCTTGCCGGAGTCGGAGACCTTGATCTTCTCCTCGACCGAGCGCAGGAAGCGCTCGTCCGCCGGGCGCTGCTCGCCGGTCATCGGGTCCTTCACCTGACGCTGGTCGAGCGCCGCCTCGATCTCGTCGAGGTACTTGTCCAGCAGCTGCTGCGCCTCGGCCTCGAACGAGGCGAACAGGGCGCGGTGCACGTCTTCCTTGACCCAGCGGTTGTAGAAGTCCTTGCGGACCGTGACCAGGAAGTCGATCCACTGCTTCTTCTGCCGCTGGTCCATGCGCGCGTCCGTGTCGATCGCGTCCTTGAGGGCCAGCAGCACCTCCATGCTCGTCAGGCTCTCGCGGTCGCTGCGCGTGATCGCGTTCGAGATCGCGTTGATGACGAAGCGCGGGCTGACCCCGCTCAGCCCCTCGTCGGGCGCCTCGGTGCGCAGCCGCTCGGCCTCGTTCTCCGGCAGGCCCTCGACCGCCTCGCCGGCGTAGAGGCGCGCCTTCTTCGAGACGTCGAGGCCGTCCCGTTCCGGCTTGACGAGCCGCGTCAGCACGGCGACCACCGCGGCGACGTCGAGCGCGTGCGGGTCGAGGTGGACGTCGCGGAAGGCCGGCGCGCCGGAGACGAGCTTGCGGTAGATGCGCGCCTCGTCGTGGTACGACAGCGAGTAGGGCACCTTGATGATCACCATCCGGTCCAGCAGCGCCTCGTTCTCCTTCTCCTGGACGAAGCGCTGGAACTCGGCGAGGTTCGTGTGCGCGACGATCGTCTCGTCGAGGTGGATCAGCGGGAAGCGCGACACCTTGACGTTCTTCTCCTGGGTCAGCGTCAGCAGCAGGTACAGGAACTCGCGCTTGACCTTCAGGATCTCGATCATCTCCAGCATGCCGCGGCTGGCGGCGTACACCGCGCCGGACCACGACCAGGCGCGCGGGTCGCCCTCGTCGCCGACCTCGGCGACCTTCGAGAGGTCGACCGAGCCCACCAGGTCCGCGATGTCGGCCGTGGTCGGGTCGTGCGGCGCGTAGGTGCCGACGCCGATGCGCGACGACTCGGCCAGGAACAGCCGCTCGACCGGCACGGCGAGGTAGTCGCCGCCGTAGTCGCGCTCGAGCAGCACCCGCGCCCAGGGGCTGAGCTCGCCGGTGACGTCGACGCCGAAGGTGCTGCGGAAGTCGGCGCGCAGGCTGCCGGGGATGAGGTTGAGCGGCGACTCGTGCAGCGGCGAGCCCTTGATCGCGTACAGCGCGCCCGCCTCGGTGCGCGAGTACTCCTCGAGGCCGCGCTTCAGCAGGATCGCGAGCGTCGACTTGCCGCCCGACGGCGGCCCGAGCAGCAGCAGCAGGCGGCGGCCGACGTCGGAACCGGCGGCGGCGGCCTTGAAGTAGTCGGCGACGCGGGCGAGGGCCTCGTCGATGCCGTAGAGCTCGCGGCGGAAGAGCGCCTGCTCCGGCGGGCCTTCGCGGCGGTCCATGTCGCCGTACCAGCGGAGCATGTCCCACAGGTACTGGTGACTGGTGCGGGCGAGGCCCGCGGGGTTGCCGGGCAGCAGCAGCGTCAGGAAGTCGCCGAACGTCCCCTCCCAGCGCTGGGCGCTGTGGCGCCGGCTATAGGCGGAGAGCGTCTCGACGAATTGCGAGTGCCGGGCGGGTTCGGCGGAATTCAGCTGTGCGTTCATGCATCGCCTCCGCAGTCAGTGGGTACGTCGCGTGCCGTGGTCGTTCGGTGTCCCTCGCCCGTAGAAGACGGCTAAGCGGACTAACTCTCAACTGGGGATTATGGAAACTGAGACGCTTGTCCATTACGAGTTTCAGAATGCGAACTGCGTCGCACGTTGCTCGGCTTGCGGCCTAAGCGCGTGCACTCGGTCACGCCTGAGGAATCCTCGCAAGGACAGCGATTCGGACGGTGTGGTAATGGCCCGCGCGGCAGGATCGCGGCGCTGCGCGGCGCTCCGGGCGGGGCTCAGGCGGGCCCGGGCGCTCCCGGGTGGACGGGCCGCGGCAGGGTCACGACCACGCGGCTCCCTTGCGGCTCGACGCGCCCGAACTCGATCGTGCCGCCGACGCCGAGGATGCACTCGCTCAGGTGGGTGAGGCCGAAGCCGGAGCCGCCGGCGCGACGCCCGACGGCCGTTGCGTCGAAGCCGACGCCCGCATCGGACACCGCGATCACGGCGGCGTGCGCCTGCGCCGCGATCCGCACCTCCGCGCGCGCCTGGCCGGAGTGCTTGAACGCGTTGAAGACGAGTTCGCGGACGACGCGGTAGACGAGGCCGTAGTGGGACCGCGCAATCCCCGACTCGTCCTCGACCCGGACGGTCACGTGGAACCCGTAGCGCGCCTCGAAGCTGCGCGCCAGCCGCTCGAGCACGTCGCGCAGCGCCGCGGTCTCGAGATCCGGGGGGCTGAGGTCGCCGATCAGGTTGCGCACCTGATCCTGGGCCTCGCCGGTCGAGCGGTCGAGCTCGCCGAGCAGGTCGGCCGGGGCGGCGTCGCCGAGCCGCTTGCGCAGCGCCCGCAGCAGGAACGCCTGGCCCGTGAGCACCTGTCCGAGGCCGTCGTGCAGGGCGGCTGCGGTGCGCTTGCGCGCCGCCTCGTCGGCGGCATCGAGCGCGCCCGCGTACCAGCTGAGGCGATCGCGATCGTCCTTGAGCCGCTCGGCCAGCGCGCGCTGCCCGACCGTCATGCGGTTGACGAGCAGGGCGGCGCCGAAGACGGTCAGGAAGAAGAGCTGCGAGGTGACGACCGGGTCCTGCCACGCGCCGTAGGTCTGGACCGGCTTGAAGGAGCCGAAGCCGTACAGGCCGACCAGCGAGATGGCGGTCACCAGCGCCGATACCAGCAGCGCCGTCGTCCGCTGCGAGAAGCGCAGCGCCACCCAGGTGATCGGCAGCGCGAGCAGCGTCAGCGAGGGGACCCTCGCGAGGTCCCGCCAGGGCACGAAGCCGCGCCAGAGAAACACCAGCACGATGCAGGCGCCGACGCCGAGCGCCTCGATGCGACCCGCGGGTGCAGGCGCCTGATCCGCCGTGAGGCCGATCGCGACCGCCAGGGTCGGCGCGAAGGTGACGATGCCGAGGGCGGTGGCGAGCGTCCAGACCGTCACCGCGAGGGCCGTCATCGGCGGTCCGGCGACGGTCGAGTGGACCCAGGTGCCGAGCATGGCGCCAGGCACGATGCCGATCAGGAAGATCAGCAGCCAGAGCGGGGACGGCAGCGGCATCGGGTAGCCGTCGGTGTTCACGACGCGCAGCAGCCGCGCGAGCAGGGCCGGGACCACGACGCTGATGATGTTGGCGCACGACAGCCCGAGGGTCGTGAGAAGCCCGAAGCCATGGCCGCCGGTGAGCACGCTGACGAACGGGACCGAGAGCAGCTCCCACACCGTCGTGACCAGCATGACGAGCGGCCAGTAGCGGTAGCGCAGCAGCAGGTAGGCGATCAGCGAGGCCGCGTGCGCCGGCCAGAGCACGGCCGGATCCGTCAGCGTCGGCTTGAACAGGTAGCCGAAGCCGATCAGCACCGGATAGCCGAGCGCCAGCCACTCGATTGCGTCGATGCCGAACCGCTGGGGCAGGGCGGCCGTGACGAGGTAGCGGCTCGACTGCGGCGCGGTCACGGGTTCGGCCAGAAGACCGCACTGCGGCGAGGAACGGGCGGTCTCAGCATCGTGGGGCGAGCTCGTGCGCCATGACCGTGACGCCGTCAAAGTAGCACGGCCGGCCATCCGGGCGCGTCGCGACGGTCCCGACTTGGGCGATTGGCGGCGGGCGGGCGTCGCACGATCGCGGTGCAGCGGACGAGCGAGGCCGGGACGACGGGTCGGCATCGCGGCGCAGCGTTGCCGCCCCGAAGGACGCTTCGCATAATGAGGCGTCCGCGCTCTCGGCCGGGCCCGCGTGGACCTCGGCCGGCGGTGGCGGGCGGGGATCGGCACGGCGGCGGGCGAGGGGCAAGCATGAACTGGCAGCTTCCGAGGACGCCTGAGCTCATCGCCATCGCGTTGCTCGCGTTGCCGGCCGGGACCGGCTCGCCGGCACGAGCCGCCTCGCCGGCGCAGGTCGCGGCGCACGACATCAGCGGCACCGTGGCGAGCGCGAACGGCCCCGAGGCCGGCGTCTGGGTGATCGCCGAGACCAGGGACCTCAGGACGCGCTACGCGAAGATCGTCGTCACCGACGACCGCGGCCGCTACCTCATCCCCGACCTGCCTGTGGCGACGTACGACGTGTGGGTGCGCGGCTACGGGCTCGTGGACTCGTCCAAGGTGGCGGCCTCGCCGGGCCAGCGCGTCGATCTCGCGGCGATTCCTGCGCCCGACGCCGCCGCCGCGGCGCGCGTCTATCCGGCGGCGTACTGGTTCGCGATGATGACCGTGCCGACGGACGCGCAGCTCACCTTCCTCGCCGGCGGCCGCAACGAGTACCTCATGTGGATGAAGAGCATGGGCTGCATCGGCTGCCATCAGCTCGGCAACCTCGCGACGCGCACGATCCCGGCGAGCCTCGGCAAGTTCGGCTCGAGCCAGGCAGCCTGGGCCCGGCGCATCCAGTCAGGGCAGGCCGGCGTGCAGATGGTCCGGCTCGCGCAGGGCCTCCTCGGCGGGGCACCGATCCAGCGCCTCGCCGACTGGAGCGACCGGATCGCCGCGGGCGAGCTGCCTGCGTCGGCACCGCGGCGCCCGACCGGGGTCGAGCGCAACGTGGTCGCCACGGTGCGCGACTGGTCGGACGCCAAGGCGTACATCCACGACCTGTCGGGAACCGACCGGCGCCGGCCCACGGTCAACGGCAACGGCCCGCTGTACGGCGCGCCGGAGCTGAGCACCGACGACTTCCCGATCCTCGATCCCGCGCGCAACGTCGCGACCACGTTCCGGGCGCCGGTCCGCGACGCGGGCACGCCCTCGAGCCACGACGATGCGGTGCTGGCGGCGTCGCCGACCTGGGGTGACGAGCGGATCTGGAGCAGCCAGGCGAACGCGCACAACCCGATGCTCGATGCGCACGGGCGCGTCTGGTACACGGCGCGGATCCGCGGCCCTGACAACCCGGCGTTCTGCAGGCGCGGCTCCACGCATCCGTCGGCGCAGCTGTTTCCGACCGAGCGGGCCGAGCGCCAGCTCGCGGTGTACGACCCGCGCACCGCCAGGTACACGTTCGTCGATACCTGCTTCAGCACCCACCACCTGCAGTTCGCGAGCGACGCGAGCGACACGCTCTGGACCAGCGGCGGCCGCCAGGTCATCGGCTGGCTCGACACGCGCCAGTTCGACGCGACGGGCGATGCCGCCGCGGCGCAGCGCTGGGCGCCGCTCGTGCTGGACACCAACGGCAATGGCAAGCTCGATCCGTGGGTCGACAGCGGCCAGCCGGGAAGCCCCGCGACCGACACCCGCCTGACGGTGGATCTCTACGCGATCATGCCGAATCCCGCCGACGGCTCGGTGTGGGCGTCGGTGGCGTTCCGCTACCCGGGCGCGATCCTGCGCTTCGATCCGCGCACGGGCCTGTCCGAGATCTACAACGTCCCGTTGCCGGGCTTCGGCGTGCGCGGCGCCGACATCGATCGCCAGGGCGTCGTCTGGGTATCGCTCGCGAGCGGGCACCTCGGCGAATTCGACCGGCGCAAGTGCCGGGCAGCGCTCAACGGCCCGAGGGCGACCGGCGACCATTGCCCGGAGGGCTGGAGCTTCCACCGGCTGCCGGGCCCGAGTTTCGCGGACGTGCCCGATTCGAGCGTCGAGTCGAGCTATTACACGTGGGTCGATCAGTTCAACACCCTGGGCCTCGGCGAGAATGTGCCGATCGCGACCGGCAACCTGTTCGACGGCCTGCATGCGCTCGCCGGCGGCGACTTCGTCACGCTGCGCATTCCGTATCCGCTCGGCTTCTACGCCAAGGGACTCGAGGGCCGGATCGACGATCCGCAGGGCGGCTGGAAGGGAAGGGGACTCTGGGT
>Ga0335070_10011512_pt1 | contig 10333 bp, 15 predicted proteins | sample Lox_Sample_13_FD_206722 | JGI IMG/M metagenome (GOLD analysis project Ga0335070, IMG submission 206722) | Soil microbial communities from Loxahatchee National Wildlife Refuge, Florida, United States - Lox_Sample_1.3 | ecosystem: Environmental > Terrestrial > Soil > Wetlands | place: USA...
GATCTGGCGGTATTTCCAGACGCCGAGAACCAGTGCGAGCAGGAAGATCAGGCCGGCCGCCAGCAGCGTCATCTTGGTCTCGAGGCCCAGGGTGGAAGTCATCGTCTGACGAGTTTAGTTTCCCTTAATAAAGCCCGGCTAACGTCGGGTTCATGCGATTTGCATTCAAAACCTCACCCCAAAACACCACCTGGCCCCAGATGCTGGCGGTCTGGCAAGCGGCCGACGACATCGACGTCTACGAGTCGGGGTGGACCTTCGACCACTTCTACCCGATCTTTTCCGACAGCAGCGGGCCCTGCCTGGAGGGCTGGACGACGTTGACAAGACATGCTGGACTGGTGTCACTATACTGCAGTGTGTGCGCACCGCGATTTATGCCCGCATCTCCCAGGACGGCACCGGCCAGCAGGCTGGCGTCACCCGCCAGCTCAAAGACTGCAAAGTCCTCGCCAAACGCCTGGGCTGGCAGGTGGTAGCCACCCACACCGACAACGACGTTTCGGCGTTCAACGGCGCGCACAGGCCCGGGTTCGAGGCATTGCTGACCAGCATCACCAACGGCGAGATCGACGCGATCCTGTGCTGGCACACCGACCGGCTCTACCGTCGCACCAAAGACCTCGAAAGATTGGTCGACATCACCGACCGTGGGGTGCAGATCCGCACCGTCAACGCCGGTGATTTGGACCTGTCCAACAGTTCGGGCCGGATGCTGGCCCGCATCCTCGGGTCGGTGGCCCAGCAGGAGTCCGAGCATAAGGGGGAGCGGCGCCGCGCCGCCAACCTGCAGCGCGCCGAAGCCGGGGCGTGGCGCGCCGACGGGCCACGCGTGTTCGGCTACACCCAGCGCGGCGAGCCACTCGAGCCCGAAGCCACCGCGGTGCGGCACGCTGTCCGCGACGTGCTGGCCGGCAGGTCGCTGCGATCCATCTGTGTCGAGTGGAACACCAGCGGGTTGCGCACCCCGAAGGGGAGAAAGAAGGGCGGGGTGGTGTGGACCAATTCCCAATTACGCCGGGTGCTCACCAAACCCACCATCGCCGGTCTACGGGTCTACACCCATGACGGCGCAACGATGGAGCGGCCCGGTGACTGGACCCCGCTGGTCGACCCGGACACCTGGCGCGGGCTGTGTGACTACCTGGCCGACGAGACCCGCCGCCCCGCTAGCTTTTTCGAGCGCCGCCACATGCTTTCCGGTATCGCGGTCTGCGGCATCTGCGGCAAGCCGATGTACGCCGCCGCCCCGCACGGCCCCGACCGCCCGAAAATCTATGCCTGCAAACCCACCAAACATTGCTCCCGGCTGGCGGGTCCGCTCGACGAACTCGTCGAATCCCTCGTGCTGACCCTGCTGGCCGATCCGCGCATCGCCCAACGCCTCGCCGAACGCGACAACATCGACATACCCGGGCTGCAAGCCAGACGCACAGCGTTACAGACCAGCAAAAACCAGCTCGCCAGGCTGCTCCGCGAGGGGGTGTTGGATGAGCCGGGTGTCCGCACGGAGTCAGCGACCCTCACCGAGCAAATCACCGGCATCAACACCGTCTTGGCGGCCGCGGCGGCCACCACCCCCGCCGCCACCATGATCAAAGACGGCCCCACCCGAGTCGCCCAGCATTGGCAAGCCGCCTCACCCGACCTGCGCGGCAAAGTCGTCGATCAGCTGATGACCATCACCGTCAAACCCACCCCGCGTGGCGTCAAAGGCGTGAACACCGACCGCGAAACAGGCCGCCATGTGATGAACCTCGACTATGTGGACATCACGCCCAAGGTGGCGAACTAGTGGCGCAGCCACCGCACTTTGTGTTCGTCTGCGACCACGGGGTGCGCGGCGGCCCGCTCGAACGCGTGTGCTTGTTGCCGTGGCTTCCTGACGGGGTCGGCTGGTGGCCCGCCGAAGGTGCCGACGAGCACGCGATCGGCCTGTTCGCGATGCAAGGCAACGAGCGCGGCCACGATCCGAAAATGGCTAACGCCGGAATATACCGATCCCGGCGAACCTGACCCGCGGCGCGTAGGCATCGAGATCGGCTGCCCCGAGCCGCATTGCAGCCGACGCGCGTACCGATCGGATGGCACCAAGTTGCAAACCGTGCTGACCGCGATCGTCAGCGACGAGAATTTCCGCGCCGCGGTCGCTATCCAGGCCGATGATGCCGTCGTCGTGATGACATTGGATGCCCTGCATGTGGCACGGAAATATGCCAAGGCTCAAGGTTTACCGGTTTAGCTTACATAGGCGTAATTCGCTGCTAAACTGATTCGTAATCCGGCTTCGATCCCGGCGGTTTTCTCGCACCCAAGGATCGAAGTTGTACGAAATTTCCCCCGCCTGCGCCCACGAACGCGCCCGCATCGGCGCGCTGTCCCGCTCCCGCACCAACGACGACCCCGAACTCGTCGAAGCCCGCCGCAACCTGGCCGCGCTGCGGCTACAGGAACACGTCGAGAAGATCATCGCTGACTGGCCGCCGCTCACCGATCAGCAGATTGATCGAGTCGTCGTTATCTTGCGCGCCGGCCAAAGCACCCAGGTGACCGCCTAATGGCCCCGCCCGGCCTGGCGGCCGAGACCAGGATGGGCGGAGCCACAGCGCCCCGCACCGATGACAAAGGCCGGGTGTTCAGCCCGGCCCCTGCCCACAGCAACGCGGTCACCACTCCGCTACCAGCACCCATCCTCATGGAAGCCGGCACTCGCAGTATAAGCGAGCCGGCCGCTGTGAGGGAGGGCAACCAGCGCCGGGGCGCCTGATGGCCGGCCCCGACACGCGCCAATACCTGCGCGCATGTTTCGGCGACGCCAAGGGCTGGCTGTTCATCGCGGTCGGCCGCGGACCCTACCTCAACGACAAAGGCAAATACCGCCACCACAAATGGTCTGAGGTCGCGTTCCGTTGGCCCTTCGAGGCCGACAAGGCGGTCGAGTACATGATGCGCGCCGCCGCGCTCGGCGACGTCTACGCCTGCCCATACCTCATGCCGTCCAAGGACCGGGAGAAAGGCCGAGCGGTGCAACGCGCCCTGGTCCACAGCGACATCGACCGCGAACTCACCCAAGACGAGGTCACCGAACTCGGCGGGTTCGTCATATGGTCCGGCACGCCCGGCCATGGTCAGGTCTATGTCCGGCTGGCGTGGCCAGTCACCCCCGCCCAGCACGAAATACTGTGCCGCGGGCTGGCCGCCCGTCTGGGCGGGGACGCCAAGGTCTCGGATAACGATGTGCTGCGGCCGCCCGGCACCCTGAATTACAAACCCACCGTCAACGGCGGTGATCCCTACCCGGTGACCGCCCTGTGGTGCAACAACGGGCCGGTCGACCCCCGCGAACTCGCCGGGATGCTCGGTGTCGACATCACCTACGCGGCCAGCGCCTCTGCCGGTTCGGCCGGCCCTGCCGGCGCTGCGCGCACCGCGACATGCGAACCGTTCAACCTCGATGACTATCCCACGGTAAAGGCAGCCCTTGAGGCTGTCAGCTCGGATCGGTCGGTCGACACGATGCGCGTAGTAGCTGCATGCTGTGACGCTTTCCTGACCCTGGCCCACGCCCGCTGGGCCGTCGCACAACGCCACGACCTTGCCGGGCGGCTAGACGAACGCCGAGACGACGATGTGCTCAACTGCTGGCTCAAAGCCGTCGACAAGCGCCAGCAGCAGGTCCGCGACACCGCACGGACCGGCAACATCGGTGGCAGCGGTGACGGTGATGACGCCGCGCCTCCCGCCGGGCTGCTGGACGGTGTTGAACGCCTCGAGGACGGCTTCTGGGAGTCCCGCGAATCACTGGCCCACATCTATCAGGCGTCACTGGCCCGCATGTGCTCCCCATGGGCCGTGCTGGCGCACTGCGCCGCGCGGGCACTCTATTCGGTGCAGCCACGCGTCCGGCTGCCGGCGCTCATCGGCGGCCCCGGAAGCCTCAACTGGTTCGCGGCCGTGGTGTCTGTCTCCGGTGGCGGGAAAAGCGCCGCCGAGGACGTGGCCCGCGAACTCATCAACATCCCCATCCAGCAGCGCAGCCTCGGCAGCGGCGAAGGATTCATCGAAAGCTACATCCGGCCCGAAAACAAGGTGACCGGCGAACCTGAAGGCCGCTACGAGGCCATCCTGTTCGTCGCCGACGAAGGCGACACCGTCTCGGCCCTCGGGTCACGCTCAGGCTCTACCCTGCTCTCCACATTGCGCACAGCCTGGACCGGTCGAACACTGTCGTTCGGCTATCGCGGCCGGACAACTCAACAGCTAGCGGCGCACACCTACCGGGCGACGCTGGTCATGGGCACACAGCCCGCCCGCGCCAAATGGCTGCTCGACGACGCCAGCGGCGGCACACCGCAACGCTTCCAGTGGTTCCCCGCCGAAGACCTGCGGTTAACCCGCGACGCCTGGGACGGCTCCCCAGTCCACTCCCTGACCCTGCCGTCGTCGCGCAAATGGTCGCACGGCACGGAGCTGCACATCCCCGACGCGGCGCGGGAACTAATCCTCTCCGAGCGCGTCAAAGCGGCCAAAGCAGAGCAGGGCGCCCTCGACGGGCACGCCCTGTTCTGCCGCGAAAAATCCGCCTTCGCGCTCGCGGTGCTCGACGGCCGGACGGAAATGACCGACCAGGATTGGGAATTATCCGGTATCGCGGCCGCGGTCTCCACCCATGTCCGCGAATGGGTGGCCGCGCAATGCGCCCAAGCCGCCGAAGACGAGGCCGCGCGCCTGGGCACACTGCGGGGCATCACCAACCAGGCCGCCGACACGGAGAAAAGCTACCGCGACAGCCAACAAGCCAGCCGCATCTCGGCGTGGATCATCCGCAAGCTCACCGAAGCCGGTGAGCAGGGCCTCTCGGAAGGCGAACTGCGGCGCCGGGCAGACAGTAGGCAGCGGCACCAGATCGGCGCCATGCTCGCCGCACTGGCCCAGCGCAATCAGGTCAAATACGTCGCCGCGACCGGGACGTGGGTGGTCGCATGATGCCCGCCAGCAAACTAGACCAGATGTGGGGATGTGGGGATTTCCCCCACACCCCCCCTCGACTCTGCGCCAAAAAGTCTCAACCCCTAATTGAGGGTAAGGATACCCTAATAACTCATCTAGCTCATAATATAGAAAACCTATATAAAAGCCCGAGTTTATATAGAGCCGAGACAGGCATGTGGAGGAAATCCCCACATTTTCCCCACATAGCAAACCGCCATCAGCAAACAGGAACACCCCCAATGACCGCCGGTATCCTCACCCGCTGCGCCGGCTGCGGCGCCCCACTCCACCCCCCACAACATCACCCGCCTGTGCGCCGAGAGCAAACACATCGCCCGCAACCGCCGCCTCACCGGCCAACCCCCCGACATCACCAACCCGATCACCCACGACCAAGCGATCGCCAACATCACCGCCATCCTCGGCGGCCGCATCATCTCCGAAGGAGGCCCAGCCCAATGAACCGCCACCAACGCCGCGCCAAAGCCCGCGACCCACACTCAGCCCGCAAAATGAGGGAACTCCAGGATCGTGTCAACCGGACCGGCCGACCCGGACGCATCTACGGCCTCATCGACGCGTGCGTTGACTGCCACGCCACCGCGGAAATCGTGGTGCTGCCCTCGGGCCAACCCATCGCCCACGTCTTCCATCAAGACGGCTGCCCCGCCGCCAACGGCATCACAACCTGGGCGCCCTGCCCCGACTGAAAGGACCTGCCTCTATGCCCCAATACCGTCTCTGCACCGTCTGCCACGGCGGCTGGTGTGTCCCCGGTGAAGTCAAATGCGCCGGCTGCTCGGGCGCTACCCGCGGCCCGCGGCCCGGCAAAACCAAAAAAACAGACCCCGCCGACCAACTCCGGCAGGCGGGTATCGACCCAGCCGAAGCCGCAGCCCTACTCGGCGCGGCACCCATCCCTAAAATTGATGTTAATGAAAGGACCGTTCCGTGACCGCATCAAAACTCGCCCCCGGTATTTGGTATTGCTTCGACCCGGCCACTAACACGGAGCCGATGCCGAACCGCGGCGCCGACTTACCCGGGTTGTTGAAGTTGACAGCCGTGGTCGCTGCGGCCGGCTGCGCACTGCCCGCCGAGTACGTTGCAATGCGGGACCGCTTTCAGGGGTTCTCGCAGCTCGCCGCCTCCCACGCCCCCACCATGCTCGAGCGGCTGATCGACGCGCTGCGCACCGGCCAGGGCGACCCCGAACTGTGGTTCGCCGCCGCGATGGCCGGTGCCGGCCCCGGGCACATCGAACGCCGCTCAGAAGTGCTGAGCATGCTGCACACCGCCATGGAAGGCCACCTGAGGGTCCTATACGAGAGAGTCGCGGCACCAAACTATCGCGCACTCTCCAAGAGGTTCAATGAGGCGGCAGCCGGATTCATGCGGGCTGCGGATGTCATCGACCCCGGGACCGACGCCGCCGCAGTGGTCAACGCCGGTGACCGTGCGCTGCGCGCCTGGCGCGACGCCGCGGCCTTCGCCAGCCAGCTCGACAATTTGCTCCCCGCTTTGACCGCCGCCGCCGAACTGGCCCGGCCCGTCACTTCACCGACCGGCCTCGGTGTCTCGCGCGACGTGTTCACGTTGCCACTAGCCGCCGACGTCGACGACATCCACAGCCGCGTCGCATGGCACGCCTGGCTGGATTGGCCGCAACCCACACCCGTTAACACTGTGTTGTCCATCGAAAGCATGACGGCGCCGCCCACCGACCAGCCGATCGGAACTCGCTGCGGCCGCTGGACGAGATTGTGGCGGATCGACGCCGGTATCCGCGCCCACCCCTCACCGGCTGAGCTGGTGTTGCACGGCCAGCCGCAACCGGTCGGGGTCAAGGAGACTATGCTGCCAGGCCACCGCAGGCCAGTCCTGGCCAAATACGACCCGGAGGGCGAGCTGCCCACCGCGGCACCCCCCAAGCGGCGGCTCCGCGACCTGTTCCGCCGCACCGCCGAGGCGACGCCGGCCGAACCCGAGGTCGACATCATGTCCACCGTCGCGCTCGACAACGAAGGAGATGAATGAACGTGGCACCCACGACCTGGCAGGACGCGCATCTGAGGCTGTTCGAGCTGCGCTACCCCGACCCGATCATCCCGCCGTGCGGCGCCTGCGGCGCCGATTTGCCCGTCCACGGCCCCGCCTGCCCCGCCTGCCGCGCCCAGATACCCGGCCGCCGCAGCACCCCGACCCCGAACGCGCCGCCACGGCCCGCGCAACGGGCGGCACCAGCCCCAACGTGCCCGCGGTGCAGCTGGTCCTACCATCCGGCTCGCGGCTGCCTCTGCGGCTACAGGAGGCCCTAAAAATGGATGATGCTTATGAGGCCTTGGCCCGCCTGCTCGCCGAACCGGCGAAGACACCCCGCTCATCGCTCGGCGAGGTCGATTACCGGCCCGGCCACGGCCAGCCCGGCGGCGCGGCCGCACCACCACGCCCCGAGGTCGAGGCCGACGCGGACCGGTTCACCTACCCGACGCCGCCGGTTGTCCGCCCCCGCGCCGCACGCCAAGCATTCCAGCATTTCAACGGCAGGATGGTGCTTGACGACGGCGCCCCATGATTTGTGCTCGCCGGGCGGCGTTCACGTTGCAGATCGGGGCCCGCCGCCGAGGCTTTGAGCACAACCCGGCGGGCGTCGGCCAGCTCAGCCGGCGCCCGCCGGGCCCCACTTTCTGGCAGGTGGGGAAAATGCCCCCTATGGCGCTCGCAGGTGCCAACTTTCTGGCAGGTGGGGAAAATGCCCCCCTATGGCGGTTCTCTTCCCGTAAATTGCGGGAAGAGACTTTCAGCCGCCAACGCCCCCACAGCGCCCAGCGCTCAGGCCGCCGTCAAAGTTCACCCCGCCCCGCGTGATTTGCTAGCAGGCCACCGGTGTTTGCTGGCGGACACCCAAACGCCAACCACCCCCGGCATACCCTCCCGCCGTACCATCCGCAGACACCCTATTAACTAAAGATACGGCCCCGAACGCCCATACCCCCCCAGGCATCCGCCCCGACACGCCCGACCGCGTTGCTACACCATTAGCTATAACACCCCCCAACCCGCATCAGTGCAGGTAAGGAGGCATTCAGGGGGGGTCATTTTTTTGCCAGCTGTACGCCCCGACCTTGCAGTCTGGCTTGATCTACCTACCAACGGGGGGAATGGGGGGTATGCGGGTTTTTGGTGGGGGGAGGGGGTTGATTGGTTGGTTGAGCGTGTGGGGGTGCGTGGGTTGGGTGTGCGGGGGTTGTGCGTTGTTTGCTGGGCATGGTGTGCGGGTCGGCGAGCACTGACAATCGCGTAGCGAGGCACGCCGGGCGCCGTGTGGTGTCGGGGTGACGCGGGGGATGCGGGAGCGGATTTTGCGGCCGGTATTTCCGCGCGGCGGCCGGTATGTGCGGGTGACGTTGTCGCGTGCGGGGCAGACCCCGCCGGCACTGGGTGCACAAGCTCGCCGCCGAGGCGTTCGGGGAGAGTTACGCGGGCCGGGAGCTTGTCATTCAGTCGGTAGGTAAAGCAAGCGTGTTGCGGACTTCGCTCCTAACTTGGTCCAGCAAACTGGCAGGCTCCAATTTGCCGACAGTGCCCGCGAGGGTCCCAATATCTGGCTGTCCACACCCGCCGTGTACGGATCACCGACCGTTTCGACAGTCTGCATTCCCGCCAGTGGTCAATGCGTATGTCGCCGGCCCCCAGCGAAGCAAAGCGCTGTTCGTTCCCGGTAATCATGACGAGACCAATCGCCTCGTCTTCGTTCAAGCCAACGTGCGATAGAACGAGTACTGGCCGCTGCTTATACGGTTCGGGCTCGTGTCTGCTGTACGGGAAATAGGCCAAAACGATGTCGCCTGGGTTAAGCCGCTGGGGTAGCGGGCCGGCGCGGCGCGCCTCACCAGTTGTCATAAACAGCGTCTTCGTCGCTGTCCCAGTCCTCGGCCCACAACACAGAAACCTGTGAGCGAATGTCGTCGTCGTAGGTTCTCTCGTGGCCGGGCCAACTAATGGTCAGTCCACTAGTTGCGACTGTGAATATCAGGCTGTTATTGATACTCAGTAAATCGCTGAGCACGAAGGTCTGGTGTGAGCTTCCGTATGCCTGCTTGGGATCAGCCGGTGGCTCCGCAGAGGTATCCAGGGGAGTCCACGGAGGAGACCAAACGTCGGCGGGCGCCTCACCTTGTCGCAGCTCGGGCACTGTGGAGCTGGGCTCCATCACTGCGGGGCTAGTCATGGCTAATCCCTCCTTTCCGATCCACGTGTGGCTGCGTTCGCCTTGTCCCAATGCTCTATTTGTTGGTTGAGGAACTCCGCCAACTGCTGGGCTCTGTGCCTAGTCAACGCGAAATTCGCGATGGTTGTTACCTGAATGGGCCCCTTCGGCGGGGCTGGTGGCACCGTGGAATACCCCAGCTGCGCGATTATCTCGCCTGGTCCGCCGTCCGCGTCTGGTTGGCTATACAAGAAAAACTGATTGACCAGCGGCGGGGGCCCTGAGGGCACATTCCAGACGATTGGTACGGCCACCTGCGAGCCAGGCGTGCCTGGGGGGACGGTGGATTCACCCGTTGGGTTGGCCATTGCCTCATGATGGCACACGGTTATTTCCGAAAGGTCTCAGCCGATTCGGTTGCGCGGGAGCGGGCAAAGAGGGGGTTAAGCCCGCCGAGGCGCGTACGGCGCCGTGTGGGGGTGGCGGCACGCGGCGGGTGCGGGAACGGATTCTGCGGACAGTGACGGCGCGCGGCCGCTATCTGCGAGTCACACTGTCACGCGAGGGGCGCATCAGGCGCCATTTGGGTGCACAAGCTCGCCGCTGAGGCGTTCGGCGACGCCATGATGTGAAAGTTTCCAACGCGTTGGAAACTTTATCCTCGGTCGGGTGTGCCTCGGACTCTGGTCAGTCGAGGAGGTCGGCGGCTGCCAGTAGTTCGGCGGCTAGTTGGCGGGCCGCGGCCGCGGTCAACCCGTGGCGGGGTGCTTCGCTGAAATAGATGGCCCCCACGTCGTGCGTCCATTCGCCGTTTTCGTCGATCCGGTCGGCGCCGGCGATCCACACTTGGCCGATGTCGCGGGTCCAGTCGAGGATGCCGGCGCCGTCAGGCGTGAGGCTGTTCCAGTCCGGTTTGGTGCCGGGTTCACACCACGCGGGTGGGGTGGGGCCGAGGCCGCCAATGTTGTCGATGGTCATGGGTGGGGTGGTTCTCCTTCAGTCAGTGGTGACATCGGTCCAGCAACACTCACGGCGCTGGCGCAGGCCACCACGCGACTGCGGCTGGGCACCCTGGTCACGGGAATCCACTACCGCCACCCCGCCGTGTTGGCCAACATGGCCGCCGCGCTC
>Ga0335070_10011513_pt1 | contig 10333 bp, 12 predicted proteins | sample Lox_Sample_13_FD_206722 | JGI IMG/M metagenome (GOLD analysis project Ga0335070, IMG submission 206722) | Soil microbial communities from Loxahatchee National Wildlife Refuge, Florida, United States - Lox_Sample_1.3 | ecosystem: Environmental > Terrestrial > Soil > Wetlands | place: USA...
GGTGCGAATCGCTTCCTCGACCGCCCTGCCCTTCCGCCTCAGGTCGCGCGGGCTCCAGTCGAGCACGCGCAGGCTGTCGAGAATGGCCCCGCGTATGCGGAATTGGGCGTAGCTGCGGAACTGGACCTTCTTCGCCGGATCAAATTTTGCGAACGCATCCATCAGGCCCACGATGCCCGCAGAGACCAGGTCCTCGAGATCCACATGCTGCGGAAGCCGCTCGTGAATTCGCCGCGCCAGAAACCGCACGATCGGCAGGTGCTCGAGCAGCAGGTGTTCCTCTTCGCTGCCCGGCATCTGTCCGCCCAATGCTGCCTGCGGATAGCCCTCTCCTCGCCGGCGCGCAAGCCCGCCTGATGCAGTGCCCATCTCCATTGTCATGGAACTCCTTCTCTCCCCGCGCGATGCCGACTCGCTCACTTCACTGTTCCCACCGGCCTGACCCGGACACCTGACGGGATCTCTGCCGGAGCAATCACGGCGAGCCGCGGCACCACCGGCTCAAGCCAGCGCCTTACGTGATAGCGCGCCGGACTCGAACACAGGAGCACGGGCTGTGCCGAAGAGGGTTGCGATCCGATTAGGTGCTTCACAGAATCGATAAGGCGCCGCAACACCGGCGTTCCCGGCACGCTGGGCGGGAGCGCGCGCTGGGGGCTCTCCGGCAGAATCAGAGCAGCTATCTCCTCCTCGAGCGAAGGATCGAGCAGCAGCACCGGCAGCTGTCCCTCGAAATCCAGCAGCGGCTGAACGAGCCTTCTGCCCAGGGACTCGCGAGCCGCCTCCACCAGTGCGATCTGGCTCCGGTTCACTGGCGCAACCTCGAGCAGCGCCTCCAGAATCGTCCCGATATCTCGTATGGAAACCCGCTCCCGCAGCAACTGCCCCAGCACCCGTTCCACTTCTCCCAGCGTCAGCAGCTTCGGCACCAGCTCCTCCATCAGCCGCGGATGGCTCTCATTCAGCGACTCCATCAGACGCTTGGCTTCCGCACGCCCGAGCAGTTCGTACGCATGCTGCCGGATCAGCTCGCCAAGATGCGTCGTAATCACCGAGACCCCATCCACCACCGAGTAGCCTGCCGCAATGGCCTCCTGTTCAAGACCCGGCGCAATCCACACAGCCGGCACACCAAATGCCGGCTCGCGCGTCTCTCTGCCCTGCAACGGCCGGCGGTCCGGATCCGCCGAAACAGCAAGCAGCTGCGTTCCTTCGGTCTGCCATCTTCCGATCTCCATGCCGCGCAGCGAAAACACATACTCCCGCGGGCGCAGGCGCAGATTGTCGGAGATGTGCACGGGAGGCACCAGAAATCCGAGCTCCGCGGAAAGATGACGGCGAAGCGCCCTCACCCGGTTCAGGAGCGGCCCGCCCTGCTTCTCGTCGACCAGCGGAATCAACTGGAAGCCGATCTCCAAACTCAGTTGCTCAAGGCGCAGCATTCCCGCCAGGTCGAGACCTTGTGCCGCCTCGGCCTTCTTCTTCTCTGCCGTTGCACTCTCGCCCGGAACCATCTCTCGCCTGCGCGCAGCCGTGCGGCGCGCAGACCAGAACAACCCGGCCGCCATCAGAAAAAACGTGAAACCCGGCAGGCCGGGGATCAGGCACATCGCTCCCGAAACGAGGCTCGCAAGATACAGCGTCCCGGGCCTGGCAAGCAGTTGCTGTTGAATCTCTGTGCCAAGATTCCCCGCGGAGTTAGCGCGCGTCAGCGTGATGCCCCCTGCAATCGAAACCAGCAGCGAGGGAATCAGGGTGACCAGTCCGTCGCCTACCGTCAGAACCGTATAGGTCCTCGCGGCTTCGCCGAGATCGACCCCCTGCTGCAGCGTGCCGATCAGCAGCCCTGCAGCGATGTTGATGGCGGTGATGAGAATCGTAGCCAGCGAATCCCGCTGGTTGAAACGGGCGGCCCCGTCCATCGCTCCGTAAAACTCTGCCTCACGGGCGATCGCCTGCCGCCGCCGGCGCGCCTCGGCCTCATCGATCAGCCCCGCGTTCATGTCCGCATCAATGGCCATCTGCTTGCCGGGCAGCGCATCGAGCGTGAACCGCGCCGTCACCTCCGCTGTGCGCACCGCCCCGTGCGACACCACCAGAAACTGAATGGCGACCAGAGCAAGGAAGAGCACAAAGCCCACCACGTAGTTGCCGCCAACCACGAACTGACCGAAGGCCTCAATCACCCTCCCCGCCGCCCCCGTGCCCTCTGAACCATGCAGAAGAATCCTGCGGCTCGATGCAATGTTCAGCGAGAGACGAAAGAGGGTCAGCAGCAGAAGGAGCGTCGGAAACACCGACAGCTCCACCGCCCGCCGGATCTGCACCGCCGAGAGAAACACGATGACCGAAGCGGCCATGGAGATGGCCAGAAGGATGTCGAGCGCTGCCGCCGGCATCGGGATCAGCATGACAAAGACCACACTGATCGCGCCGAGTGGCAACAGATAGTCCTGCATCCGGGTCAGGATCGATTGCGGCGCAGGTCCACTCTGGGGTAATGCCGCTGTACTCATGGCTTGCCCCCTGTTGATGCGGAGGTTGCTTCAGGCGCAGAGCGCATCAGCCTTCTGTCAGCTGCGGTCGCCGCGCCGTTCCCGCTCGCACGGGCTTGCGTCTCTCTGTCTCGCCGCATGCGTATCTCTTCTTCCACGCGCTGCCGGTACAGGTATGCAAGGATCGCGGCCACAGCGCCGTAGAGATCCACGGGGATTGCCTGACCCACTTCCACCGATCGGTAAAGCGACCGCGCAAGCGGCGGATTCTCGACGATCGACACGCCGGCCCATCGCGCCTCCGCCTTGATCTCCTCCGCCAGGAGGTTTCGGCCTTTGGCCAGCACTCTTGGCGCTTCCATCGTGGCGAAGTCAAAACCGAGTGCGACCGCATAATGCGTTGGATTGGTGAGAACCACGGCCGCTCTCGATACGTCGGCCTTCACTTTCCGACGGCGCATCTGGCGCTGCAATCCACGGATCCGGCTGCGAATCTGGGGATTTCCTTCCATCTCCTTGAATTCCTCTCGCAGTTCTGCGCGGCTCATCCTGAGGCGGGACTCACGGCTCCGCCATTCGAGGGCATAGTCCACAGCCGCCCATCCGAAGAGCAGCCACGCCGCTGTCAGCAGAAGACCGTACACATCCCTTCCGAGCGATTCGAGCCGCTCCAGCGAAAGAGGCGGAATCAGGGATTCATGCGCGATCCGCTGCACTGCAAAGACGGCCAGCAGCGTTGCCGGAACCAGCGACTTTCCCAGGCGGGCGGCAGTGCGCAGGGAGAGAAGATTCTTCGCATTCGCAAACGGATTGATGCGATCGAACCGGACGCCCACCGCCTTGGTGTTCACGTACAGGCCGCCCGTCTGCACTACACCTGCAAACATTACTGCTGCCACCACGCTCGCCATCGCGATTCCCGCGGGCGCGAGAACTGCCATAGACAGGCTGCGTATCACGTTCTCAGTAGACTGAATCTGTGAGGGCTCCCACCGCGACGCTGCCCCCAGTTCCAGGAAGGCGGCATAGCTTCGGCGCCAGTTCTCCGCCGCCCTCGCGCCCAGCCATCCGAGCGTGACCACTCCGGCCAGCATGCCCGCAGCGCCGGTGAACTCGCGGCTCTGCAGCAGGTCGCCGTCTTTTCTGGCCCTTTCGCGCCGGTGCGGCGTTGCCTGTTCGGTGCGGTCACCTGGCATCGGCTACGCTCCCCACTTGCCGCCCGCGCCCGCAGGGGCGGCACTGATCAGCCGCTCCGCCAGGTCAAGCAATACTGAGAAATGCCCTTCGATGAAGCGCGGCCAGACCGCACAGGATGCAATCAGAACGGCGAACCCCGTCAGCGTCTTCAGCGGCACGCTCAGCGCTGTGACGGGCAGTTGGGGGCTGAGCTTGCTCAAGAGTGCAACTGCCACTTCGATCAGCATCGTCGCCGCGAGAACCGGAGCCGCCAGTTCCACAGCAGCAAGAAAAATGCCACCCGCCGCCCTTACCACAGCCATCGCCGTCACGGTCGACATCGAGAAGGTCCCCGGCGGAACCACGCGAAAACTTCGCATCATCGATGCAAGCAGGATGCGGTCCAATCCCGCCGCCAGCACGACAAGCGTGCCAATGATCTGCAACAGATCGCTCATCAGTGACGTCTGGATCGATGAGGTGGGATCAAGCAGGTTCACCATCGAGAAGCTGAACTGGATCCCCAGGACCTGCCCGGCAAAGGTCATCATCTCGTTCAGAAGGACAAGCGTCAGCCCGTAGACCATCCCTACGGCGACCTCTCCCAGAAGCGCGAAACAGCTCAGCCCCGCGTGCCGTTGCGGCAGCGTCGCGATCACCGGCGCAAGCAGAAACGCTACCGCGCCCGCGAACACCGCCTTCGTTCGCGCCGGCAACGCCGAGGAGGAGAAGAAGGGTGCGAAGACCACCATCCCGCTCACCCTTACCAGGGCAAAAAGCAGCGAACCCAGATAGCTGCTCCACTCCAAGGTCACTTCTCCTCCCGGCCCTCAGCCGATGTAACGGTGCAGGTCGCTCATGAGCAGCCGTGCGTACGCGGCCATCCTGCCGAGAAACCAGGGCATTCCAACCATCAGAATCCCTGCCACCGCGGCCAGCCGGGGCACGCTGGTCAGGGATTGCTCCTGCAGACTCATCAGCGTCTGCACCAGGCTCAGGACAAAGCCCAGAACAACCGCCGCCGCGAGCACCGGGGCGGACACGATCATCGCTTCCCTCATCAACTGGCGAAGCAGTTCAGAAACCATGTCGGGAGTCATCTGTTCCTTCCTCAAAAGCTCTTCAATAGCGAATTCGCCAGCAGATTCCAACCATCCACCATCACAAACAGAAGGATCTTCAGCGGCGTGGACACGACCACCGGGGGCAGTTGAAACATGCCGATGGAAGTCGTGACGGCTGCCGTCACCATGTCAATCAGGAGGAAAGGAAGAAACAGAACGGCGCCGATCGCAAATCCGGCCTTCAGCTCCGAGAGAATGTAAGCCGGCACGACGACCCGCATGGGCAGATCGTCCGGCTTGTCCGGCCGCGGAGTCTGTCCCGCGGCCGCAAACAACGCGAGGTCCTTCTCGCGCGCATAGTGCAAGAGAAAGTGCTTGACCGGCTGGGATCCCTTCTCGATAGCGTCCCATCCCGTCACCTGGCCCGCGCGATACGGCTCAATCGCCTGCTGGTCCACCTGGTTCAGCACCGGCGCCATCAGGAACCAGGTCATCATCAGTCCCAGGCCAAGCAAAGTAGGATTCGAGGGCGCCGTCTGCGTCCCCAGTGCCTGGCGCAGAAAATGGAAGACCACCATCAGGCGCACCAGCGGGGTCATGCACATCAGGATCGCCGGCAACAGCGTGATCAACGTGAGAGCAAACAGAATCGTCCACGGCGTCGAATCCGAAGGATGAAACCGGCTGCTCAGATCAGGGAGCAAAGGCGCCGAAGCGGCAACCGCCACGATCGGCGACAGGCAGAGGGCATTCATCGGGCCCTCCGCGCCGGATGGCCGGCTTGACGCAGCGTGCCCGCCTCCATGACTGCATCGAGGGGATAGAACGAGGGCGCGCCCTCCTGGGACGTGGCAATCAGAAATCTTCGGCCCTCGGCCTCGATCAAAACGAGGGACTGCCGGGGAGCGAGCGGAATTCGCTCGAGGAGAGACAGCCTCGGGCGAGGCTTCGGCTCCCGCTGGAATCTGCTCAAGAGCCAGCGTGCAAGTCCAACCCGTCGCATCTGTGCAACGAACTCACCGGATTGCAGCAGCGGCGCCACCCCGTGTATCCCCGCTATCTTTCCCATCCCTCGTCTCTGCCTCCGCTCTCTAAGCGATCCGCGTTACCCGTACCGCGAGCTGCTCGTCGATCACCTCAAACTCGCTCCAGGCCAGTTGTGCACCCCGTGCGGCCAGCGGCAGATCTTCTTCCTCCTGCCACTGGGTCCCGATCACCTGCCCCGGCGCCAGCGCCAGCAGATCGCGAACGCGAAAGTCGCGGACCGGAATCGCTACGTCCAGCTCCACGGCCAGCCGCGACAGACGCGCGCTGCGAAGAAGCCCTTCCTGCCCGGCAAGGGCGTGAACCGACGGAACAAGACTTCTCTCTTTCACGCCCTCCACCCGCGGCGAGGTCGAGCCGTTGGGAGGAGCTTCCAACTCCGGCTGCGGCAACACGGTCGGCGCTTCCATACGGCATGTCCAGTGCAGAATGGTGACCAAAACGGGACAGCGAAGATTGGAAAAGTCTCAAGAATATGCGATCCCAGCCGTCTCCCGTTCCCTCTCACCGGCAAAGCGCATCGCTGCTACACTGATAGAAGCTGCCGATGAAAAATGCTCCGGGGGAGTGCCCCCGGTCTGCGGTTGAATCGAGGTCGAAGAAGATGCCAGAACATAATGGAAACAAGGACCTTGTCAGCACCAGCCTCCGCCTGAAGGTTGGGCTCGCCGAGATGCTGAAAGGCGGCGTGATCATGGACGTCATGAATGTCGAGCAGGCGCGCATTGCCGAAGAAGCCGGAGCCGCCTCCGTCATGGCGCTCGAGCGCGTCCCCGCCATGATTCGTGCCGAGGGCGGCGTGGCCCGCATGGCCAAACCGGGCCTGATCAAGCAGATCATTCAGGCAGTGTCGATTCCCGTCATGGCCAAGGCGCGCATCGGCCACTTCGCAGAGGCCCAGATCCTCCAGGAGCTGGGAGTCGACTTCATCGATGAGAGCGAGGTGCTGACGCCCGCCGACGAGACCCACCACATCGACAAGCACGCCTTTAAGACCCCATTCGTCTGCGGCGCGCGCAATCTCGGCGAAGCATTGCGGCGCATCGCGGAGGGCGCGGCCATGATCCGGACCAAGGGCGAGGCAGGCACCGGCGATGTTGTCCATGCCGTGCAGCACATGCGACAGATCATGAAGGAAATGAAGGCCCTGACCGTCCTCAGCGAGCAGGAGCTCTACGCTGCGGCCAAGGAGCTGCAGGCTCCTTATGAGCTCGTCCGCATGGTCGCCCAGACGGGAAGACTTCCCGTCCCCAACTTCTCCGCGGGCGGGATTGCCACGCCTGCCGACGCTGCGCTGATGATGCAACTGGGAGCCGAAGCCATCTTCGTCGGCTCGGGAATCTTCATGAAGGAGCGCGCGACGCCCCTCGACGTCGAGAACGATCCTCGAGAGCGCGAAGAAGCCGTCTCCCGCGCCAAGGCCATCGTCATTGCCACGACGCATTACAACGATCCCAAGATCCTCGCCGAAGTCAGTGAGCAGGTCACCGGAACCATGAAGGGACTGGCGGCGGCAGCGATCGAGGAGTCGCAGCTGCTCCAGACACGCGGCTGGTAAGGAGAAAGAAGGTTGACCGGGGTACCTGCGCCGTTGCGCATCGGCGTACTTGCCATTCAGGGGGACTACGCAGCTCACGCCCAGGCGCTTGTTGACTCAGGCGCTTCGCCTGTCGAAGTGCGCAAGCCTGATGAGCTTGCGAATCTCGACGGGCTGATCCTCCCCGGCGGTGAGTCCACCACAATGCTCAAGTTCCTCGAACGGCGTCGCTTCTTTGACGACTTGAAGCGGTTCTGTGGAGAGCGTCCGGTCTTTGGCACATGCGCCGGAGCCATCCTGCTTGCGCGTGAGGTCCGCAATCCCGCCCAGCGAAGCCTGGGCATCCTCGACGCGGTTGTTGAGCGCAATGCCTTCGGCCGCCAGATTGACTCCAGCATTCTCACCTGCGAAACCGCGCTCCCGGGCGGTCCGCTGGAGATGGTGTTCATCCGTGCTCCGAGAATTCTCGAAGTCGGCGCCTGCGTGGACGTTCTGGCCCGGCGCGATGGCCTTCCCGCCCTCGTTCGCCAGGGAAATGTCATGGCTGCCACGTTTCATCCCGAGCTGAGCAATGACCGGCGCGTTCATCGCGCATTTGTCGATCTGGTTGCGGGCTTTCGACACCCGTAAGTTTCAATCCCGTCGAAATTCCCTTTCAGGGTTCACACCAAAAGGCCATCCACTTCCGAAATCAGTGCGTCCAACGAAATGTGGTGTAGTCTGATTTGCATAGAGGCTTGGCAATGCCCGCTACCTTTACGCATTCCCCTGCGGAAACGGAACGGAGAGAGCCGGGAATCGGCGGCAAACCTCCTGTCGACCATCGATCGACCGGTGGAGGAGGGGGTGGGGGCGACGACGACCGGCAGCATGAGCATCACGGTCCGCGCGAACTGCTTCACAAGATCCGCTTCTTCCTGTTTTCCGGGCTCGCCGGAGACATGATGTTCTTTGCCATTTTGGTCGCACTCTTCTTTGCGCGGCAGGCCGGCACCCACATGGACCCTCGCACCCACGAACAGATCGGCGACTGGCGCCCCGTGGATTTGCCTCCCATTCTCTATCTCAATACCGCATTGCTTCTGCTGAGCAGTCTTACGATGGAGGTCGCGCGTCGCAGTATCTTCCGCGAGATTGACGTGCTCGAAGAATGGCTTGGCCTCGGTCACCCCGCGCTTCAGCGGACCCTTCCATGGATCATCGGCACTCTCGGATTAGGGGGACTATTCCTCGCGGGGCAATGGGCGGCGTGGAGCCAGCTAACTGCACAGGGCTTCGCCTTTAATCATTGGTCCACGCCCGCAAGCTATTTCTTTTATGTCATCACCGGCTTGCACGCGGCTCACCTTATCCTTGGCATCTTCGCCCTTGTCGTATGTCTCGGCGCGATTCACAGGCTCAAGCGCGTCGAACTCCGCCAGATCGCCGTCGACGTCACCGCATGGTATTGGCACGCCATGGGATTGGCCTGGATCATTCTCTTCGCGGTCCTGATCGTCGGACAATAGCCTCTGGATCAGCGGGCTCCGGCAGTTTTCTGCGCTCCCGCCGCCGTCAACGTGAATTCATCTTTCTCCTCGACGCTCAGGATGTCCGCGTTCGGGTCCTTGACCTTCCACATTACGGCGTGAAGCGTGTGGTCCCGAAATTCGAGAGTCAGATAGTGGTACACCGGAAAGCCGTTGTCCCTGTATAGATCTGACGGTCCTCGAATCATGACCGGGTACGGTTCGGCCCCGCCTCCACCGGAGATCACGTACTCAACTCCGTTTCTCTCAAACCGCTCGTAGGTGTGAAGATGCCCGCTCAAGACCATGACTCTGCACTGCATCTTGTAGAGATGGATCTCCAGCAGGTGTCGCAACGTCAACGCCTCTTTTGTGGGCAGGTTTGTGAATAGTTGCGACTGCTCATCCACCACCCACGGCGTGTGATACAGGATGAAGAGAAACTCCACCTGGCTGGGGATGTGGTCAAGCTGTGCCGCGAACCATGTCGCCTGCTGGCTCGTCCCTCCCGATGGCGTTGTCATGTCTAGCGAAATCACCTCCACACTGCCCATGAGCACGGAGTAGTAGCGATGCCCTTCAATCTCCGGGAAGTACTTGAGGTAATTCGCGATCCCCTGGTCAGGATTCCCTTTCAGTTCGTGATTACCCATCGTCGGCCATACCAGGACGCCGTTGGTCCACCAGCTCGCGGTTTCCTCGTGGAACACCTGCCAGTCCGCGTCTTTCGCACCCACATAGGGCATGTCCCCCGTCAGTAGCACCGCATCCGGATGTTCCATCCCCACTCGCTCCGCCAGGTACTTGCGCACGCGCGGATTGGTGCCGGTCGTTACGGTTGGATCGGTGAACCGCATGTCCCCGTATCCGATCATGCGAATCGGTGCAAGAGGCGCAAACTTTGAAATTGTGATCGTCGGGTTTACGTCAACGACGTTGCCTTGCGGCGGTGTCGATACTTCAGCCGAAACCACCCAGCAGCCGATGAAGAGCAAAACCCATGCAAATCGATAGGAGAATTCTCGAATAGGACGCTGCACGGCCCAAGACTATCATTCGTTATCGGCGCGCCTTTGTCAGGAGCGCGCGCACGCGTTCAGCAAACGTGGGAACCTCGGGACACTCGAAGTAGATCCGCCGGTTCAGTTCCATCAGCAGTTGAATGGCCTCAACCTCCGGATCGCTCGCGCTCACCGGCTTTCCCGCATGAACATATTCGTCCGCGAGGTATTCAATAGCGTGTCCGAGGATTTCAAGCGCACGGCCCGCCTCGCGGCCCACATGCCTGAGCCGGCGGATGCTCTGCCCTGGAAGATGCTCTCGTTCACACTCCGCCTCCGACTCCAGCAATTCCTCGATCGAAACCGGCACGCTCCTGCTCCCCGACAAGAATCTGCAACGATATTTCCTCTATCGGCAGAGATCGCGAAAGAATTTCCCAACTGTCCGGATCTGCACAGTCCCAAAGTTGGACCACGTCTCGGTTCGTCCCGTTGCGGGAACCGGGCT
>Ga0335070_10011514_pt1 | contig 10332 bp, 10 predicted proteins | sample Lox_Sample_13_FD_206722 | JGI IMG/M metagenome (GOLD analysis project Ga0335070, IMG submission 206722) | Soil microbial communities from Loxahatchee National Wildlife Refuge, Florida, United States - Lox_Sample_1.3 | ecosystem: Environmental > Terrestrial > Soil > Wetlands | place: USA...
AGCGGGCGCTCCGCGACCTCGCTCTCCGCCGCAGCCGCACGTCCCTTGCTCATCTCGACCTCCGCGTGGCCCGACTACTAGCCTCGAACGCGCTCCGCCACCACATCGACACGTCCCTGTGGACACGCACCCGGGGTCGGCGCGAGAATCGGGGCCCATCGCGGAGGACGGCGCATGGCCCCCTCGAGCCGACCGCAGCGCGAGCGCGTCTACCAGACGCTCGTCACCGACAGCTCGCGCTGGGACCGCTACGCACCTCGCCCCGGCGACATCATCATCTCGACGCCGCCCAAGGCGGGCACCACCTGGACGCAGATGATCTGCGCGCTGCTCGTGTTCCAGCGCGCGGACCTCGAGCGGCCCCTCGGCCGGATCTCGCCCTGGCTCGACTTCAGGAGCACGGACCTCGATGAGACCCTCTCGAGCCTGGAAGCGCAGTCTCACCGGCGCTTCATCAAGACGCATACACCGCTCGACGGACTGCCGTACTACGACGAGGTCACCTACCTGTACTGCGCCCGCGATCCGCGCGACGTGTTCCTCTCCTTCCTGAATCACTGGGACAACCTGACCGAGGAGTGGCACCGGCGGGTCGAAGCCGCCGCGGGGCTCGAGGGGCCGCCCCCCGCGTTTCCCGAGGACCCGAACGACCTCTTCCCGAGCTGGATGACGGTCGGACACACGCCCTGGATGTCGGATGGCTTCCCCTTCGGCAGCGTCCTCTACCACACGCGGACGTTCTGGGATCACCGGACGCTCCCGAACGTCTACCTCCTCCACTACGACGACCTGAAGACCGATCTCTCCGGCGAGATGCGTCGGCTCGCGCGAGAGCTCGATATCGAGGTCGCGGAGGAGCTCTGGCCCGCGCTGGTGTCGTCGGCATCGTTCGAGAGCATGAAGGAGCGCGCGGGGCGCATCGCACCCCTCGCCGAGCTCGATGGGTGGAAGGACGATCGCCGCTTCTTCCACAAGGGACAGACCGGACAGTGGCGCGGCGTGCTGTCGCCCGAGAGCCTCGCGGTGTACGAGAAGGTCATGGGCGAGCTGTCCCCCCCGCCGATGGCTCAGTGGATCCAGGGGGGAAGCCGAGTCGCAGGGAATCCAAAGACGCTGTAGGGGGGCGGCGCTCGTCGACGGGCGACGGATCCCGACCTCAAGCGACTCCGCGCAGCGCCGGCAGCACCCGCTGCGCGAGGAGCTCGAGATGCTCCCATGCGACGTCCGGAGGAATCCCGCCGCAGAGCGGCTGAAGGAGCAGTGGACCACGCGCGCGGACCCAGGCGATCGCCTCGTCGGGCGTGAAGATCCGATACGGCCGGCCCGCGGCGCGCAGCTCCTCGACGCTCCGCGCATCCGATCGGCTCACGGCGGCGCCCGCAGCCAGCCAGGACGCGTACATGCGCGCGTCGTGGAGGATGTGGGGGCCGAGGCGCTGCCACGCGGCGTCCAGATCGTCGGCGACGAAGGCCGACGTCACGGCGTCGGCCGGTGGATCCAGGAAGAAGCCCGGCTTCGTGCCGTGGCGCTCGCACTCCGCGCGGTACAGGGCGGCGAGCGATGCGTCACCTCCTTGTGTAATCATGCCGAGGCCGAAGCGCGCGGCGCGCCGCACGGCCGCCGGGCTCCCTCCGCCGAGGAAGAGGAGCGGTCCACCCGGCGTGGCCGGGCGCGGGAGCACGCGCACCGGGCGTCCCTCGAACTCGAACGGCTCGCCCGAGAAGGCCCGGCGCAGCGCCGTGAGACACGCGTCCATGCGGCGCCCGCGCGCGCCGAGGTCGCGCCCGAACATCGCGTACTCCTCGGGGCGATAGCCGAGTGCGAGCACGTACGAGACGCGCCCCGCCGAGGTCAGGTCGAGCACGGCCATCTGCTCGGCGAGCTCGATCGGGTCGTGGAGCGGAAGGAGCAGCGCGGCCACCTGGATCGGCAGCCGCCGCGTGCGCCCGGCGATGGCCGCGGCGAGGACGAGCGGCGCCGGCAGGTAGCCGTCCGGCGAGGCGTGGTGCTCCGACACCTGCACGCCGAGACAGCCGTGCTGCTCGCCCCACTCGGCCATCTCGAGAGCCGCGCGATAGAGGTCGGCGGCGGGCGCACCCCCCTCGGGCGCGCGCAGGTCGAAGCGCATCAGGAACATCGGCCTGCACTCTTCCGGATGACGGGAGTGCAATCAAGGCGCCCGCGCGTCGTCGGCCCCGCGGTTTCTCCTTGTCTTCCCGCGCTCGGCTCGCCGACAATGGACTCGGGAGAGACCCTCTCATGTCGCTCTCTGCCGCTGCCCAGGCTCCGCGGCGCAGTGCCCAGGCTCCGACGCTCGCGCAGCGGCGGGCGCAGGGGCGCGCGCTGCGCGATCGCATCTCGCGCCAGGCCCACGGGACCTGGGAAGCCGATGCGAACCGCGAGGATCCCGTCGAGCTGCTGCGACGCGTCGAGCGGAACCGCATCCCGACTCTCCTCCCGATCAAGCACGGGCGCATGGCCGAGTCGCCGTTTGGGTTCTTCCGCGGTGCGGCGCCGGTCATGGCCGCGGACCTCGCGACCCTGCCGAGGACGCCGCTCGCGGTCCAGATCTGCGGCGACGCGCACGTGCGCAACCTGGGCGCGTTCGCCGCGCCCGATGGACACCTGGTCTTCGACATCAACGACTTCGACGAGACCACGCGCGGTCCGTGGGAGTGGGACCTGAAGCGCCTGGCGGCGAGCTTCGTGCTCGCAGGCCGCGAGGCCGGCGCGCGCGATCGCGAGTGCCTGGAAGCGGTCGCGGATCTGTCCCGCACCTACCGCCGCGGCCTCGCGCGCTTCTCCGAGATGCCGTACCTCGAGCTCGCCCGCCACGAGGTCCGCGGCCACGCGCGCGCCATCCACGAGACCCTGAAGAAGGCGCGGCGCGCGACGCCCCTCGAGGTACTCGAGAAGCTGACCGTGCGCGGCCGGAACGGAGTGCCGCGCATCGCGCAGCAACCGCCGCTGCTGACGCGCCTGCCGATGGGCCTCGCGCGCCAGGTGACGCGCGCGCTCGCGAGCTACCGGCAGACCCTGTCGGCCGATCGCCAGCACGTGCTCGACGCCTATCGGCCCGCGGACTTCGGCTTCAAGGTGGTGGGGACGGGCAGCGTGGGCTCGCGGGACTACGTCGTCCTGGGGCTCGGCTTCGGCGCGTCGGACCCGCTCTTCCTCCAGGTCAAGGAGGAGTTTGCCTCGGCGTACGCGCCGTACCTGCGAGCCGATCCGGAGCACGACGGTCAGCGCGTCGCGCTCGGGCAGCGCCGCATGCAGACGTGGTCGGATCCGCTTCTCGGCTGGACGACGCTCGGCGGCCGCCCGTTCCTGGTCCGGCAGCTCGCCGACCACAAGGCGAGCATCGAGCCCGACGAGCTCTCCGGTCCTGCGCTCTTGCAGTACGCGGCGGTCTGCGGCGAGATCTTCGCCAAGGCACACGCCCGTACCGGCGACGCCGCGGCGATCGCGGGCTATTGCGGCCGTGGCGACCGCTTCGACCGTGCGCTGGTTCGCTTCGCGCTCGCCTACGCGGATCAGACCACCGCCGACCACGAGCGCTACCTGCGCGCGATCCGCAGCGGCCGGCTGCGCGCGCGCCGGGGCATCTAGCCGATGACCTTCGCTCGCCGATGGCTCGCTGCGCGTCGGCCGACTCTCGAGTCGGCCTCCTTGCCGCCGGCGCCGGTCAGTACGCTCCCTGCCGCTCGAAGATCCGGCGCGGATTGTCCACGGTCATCTGACGGATCTGCCCCTCGGACACGCCGCTCTCGCGCAGCGCGGGGACGACGTCGTCGGAGATGTGCAGGAAGTTCCAGTTGGGCACGGCCTTGCGCACGGCCTCGCGCGGGAACCAGTCGATGTGGCAGGACGCATCGTGCGAGAGGACCATCTGCGCGGCCCAGCCGCGCTTGCAGAGCTCGACGATCGTGTCGACGCGCTGCTTGGTCGGCAGGATCACGTCGATGCCGAAGCGGTCCATTCCGATCGTGCTTCCGCGCCGCAGGATCTTCTCGAGATAGTCGAGGTCGACGCTGTCCCCGCAGTGACCGATCACCACGCGCGAGAGGTCGACGCCCTCGGCCTCGAAGACGTCCTGCTGGGCCAGGCCGGTGTGGTGGGCGACGGATGTGTGCGTCGAGATCGGCACCCCGGTGCGCCGGTGCGCGCGCGCGGAGATCTGCAGGATCTTGCGGTTCAGGTCGGTCACGCCGAGGCGATCGGTCGCGCACTTGATGATGCCCGCCCGGATCGCCGAGCCCTGGATCCCCTCGCCGATGTCGCGCAGCAGGTAGCGCAGCAGCGTGTCGTGGTCCCAGGCCTCCATCCACGGCTCCTCGGTCCAGTAGAAGCCGGTGGCCGCGATGATCTGCACGCCCGAGCGCTCGGCCACCGCGCGGATCACGTGGATGTCGCGGCCGAGGTTGATCGCCGTCAGGTCGACCATCGTGCGCACGCCGCGCGCGCGCGCGGCGGCGAGCTCCTCCGCGGCCGCCTGGACGAAGCGCGGCACGTCGACGTAGTCGGGGAAGCTCTGCCGCATCGCCCAGTTGGCGATCAGCACGTGCTCGTGCATCAGCGTGAAGCCCAGCTCGGCCGTGTCGATCGCGCCGAGCACGCCGTGGACCGTCGCCATGCGCTTCGCCTCCGGCGCTAGTAACCGGGGCCGTAGGTGCTCGGCGGCGGGGGCGGCGGCGGCTGCTGGCGCCCCTGCTCGTAGCCCTGCTGGTAGCCCTGGTTGCGGCCCTGCTGGTAGGCCTGCTGCTCGGACTCCTTCACCTTGCCGTACAGGAAGCCGCCGGCCGTGCCCACCGCGCCGCCGATCGCTGCGCCGAGGGCGGCGTTGCCCGCGAGCGCGCCGATCACCGCGCCGGCGGCCGCGCCGCCCGCGCCGCCGGTCAGCGTGCGCTGCTCGGTGGGCGAGAGATTCGCGCACCCCGCGACGGGGAGCGCGAGCAGGAGAACGGTCGCCACGGCGATGCGCTTCATTGCTTCTTCCCCGAGTCGGGTGCCTGCTTGGGGCACGGCCACGTCTCGATGAGGAACCGGAACAGCACGTCGACCGCCGGCTCCTGCAGGTGGGTAGCGTGCTCGGGGGCTTTCGCCCACGTCACGAAGAGCGCCACCGCCTGGTTGCGGGTCGGCGGCGGATCCGACGGGCAGACCAGCTTCCCACCGTCGGTGTTGACCGACTTGTAGTACTGCCAGGCGCCCGACACGAAGCCGTGGCAGAAGTGGATCGCCTCCCGGGCGAGATGGTCGTCGGCCGAGACGGCGCACAGGTCGACCAAATCGCCGGCGTTCCGGATGTAGAAATCGTCCTCGGTCAGGGCCGCGCGCGCCGCGGACGACCCTCCCATGGCGACCGCGATCGCGAGCAGGAAACCCAGTGCCTTTCGCATGACGCTCCTCGGGCTCTCGCCCCTCCTCCACCCCGAGCCCTTCCGAGTAGCGCATCGCGCGCGCGACGTCCCGCCCTCGCACGCGGCTCAGCGGTGCCCGTGTCGATGGTGGAGGTCGGGCCAGTGGGGATGCGCGTGCGCCTGCACCTCGTGGCGGTGCCAGTGGGTGTGGCGTGTCGAGGCGGACTCGCCCGCGTGCTCGTGCAGGTGGTGGCCGTCGTCGTGGCGATGGGCGTGGACGTGCTCGAGCGCCTCGTGCTCGTGTCCGTGCTCGTGACGCGCGCGCAGCAGCGCGGCGACCGAGATCGCGAGCAGCGCCGCGCCGAGGCCCTGCGCGCGCCCGAGCGGCTCGCCGAGCAGCGCGAAGGAGAGCCCGGCGGCGAGGAAGGGCGCGCTGGCGAAGATCCCCTGCGCGCGCGTCGCGCCGAGCTGCTGCGCCGCCGCGATGTAGAGCGCCACGCTCGCGCCGTACGAGAGGGCGCCGAGCGCGAGCGCCGCCGCCGCGCTCGCCGCCGATGCCGTGAACGGCGCCGTCGCGAGCCCGATCGCGAGGTTGGTGGATCCCGCGACCGCCCCCTTCCAGAACGCGGCGCGCGCCGGGGTCATGCCATCGATGCGGCCGGTGAGCTGGTTGTCCGCTCCCCAACACAGGCATGCGGCGGCGACGAAGCCCGCGGCGGCGAGCCCTGGCCATCCCGCGCCCCACGACACGACGGCGCCCGCCGCCGCGATGCCCACCACCGCGGCCGCGCCGCGCGCACCGAGCGGCTCGTGGAAGAGCCACGCGCCGAGCGCCGCCGTCGCCGCGATCTCGAGGTTCAGGAGCAGCGACACAGAGCTCGCGGTCGAGAGCGCGAGCCCGTGCAGGAGGAGCACGGGCGCGGCGATGCCGCCGAGCGCGACGGCCCCGGCGAGGCGCGCCCGATTCGCGGGATCGAGGCGCGCCGGCGCGGCGCCGCGCCGCGCGACGAGCGAGCCGCCGGTCCCGAGCGCGGCGCCGAGGTAGAGCAGACCCGCGAGCTGGAACGGAGACAGCGCGCCGAGCAGGAGCTTGCTCGCGGGCGTCGCAACGGCGAACAGGAGTGCCGAGCCCAACGCGAGCCCGATGCCGGCCATCGGGCGGAGCATGGCGCAGGGCCGGGGCGCGCCGCATCCTCAGACGGTGCCCCCCGCCGGCGACAAGACGCTCTCGGTGCGCACCCGCTTCGTGGGGACGCGCATCGACCTGCGCGCCTTCGAGAGCGGCAAGCCGCTCGCGCTCCATCCGCTCACGATCCGCGCCGGCGAGCGCGGCCTCGGCGTGCTCTTCCGATTCGGTGCGGTGGCGCTGGTCGACGTGAGCCCCGTCGAGGAGGCCGCCTTCTTCGAGGCGCTCGCGCCCTTCGTGGTGGGCGCCCTCGAGCGCCCGGAGAGCGAGGAGGCGGAGATCGCGATCGACCCCGAGGCGCCCGAGCGGGTGGACGAGAACGGCGTGCTGCGCCTGCATTCGGCGCAGCTCGAGCGCCTGCAGGTCGTGGCCCACGTGCTCGCCAAGAGCACCGTGCTCGCCTGGTACGAGCAGCGCGCGACGGAGCTCTTCGACCGCGTCGAGTCGCTCGCCGAGGAGCTCCAGCGCGGCGGGCGTGGACCCGCCAGCGGCCGCGAGCTGGCGCGGCAGATCGGCGACGTGCTGCTGGCGCAGACGCGGACCGTGGGCCGTGTCGAGGTGGGCGAGAAGCCGGAGATCACCTGGGACGATGCCGATCTCGACCGCCTCTACGAGCACCTCGCGGCGGAGTACGAGCTGCGCGACCGCGATCGCGCGCTCGCGCGCAAGCTCGAGCTGGCATCGCACATCGTCGAGACCTATCTCGACCTGCTGCAGAACCGGCAGAGCCTCCGCGTCGAGTGGTACATCGTGATCCTGATCGTCGCGGAGCTGGTGATCGTGCTCTATCAGATCCTGCTCCGGAAGTGAGGACCGCACGCAGCGAGGCGAAGTCGAGCGAAGTCCACAGAGGGCCGAGCGGTCAACAGCGCGGAACGAGTTCCAGCAGCGACGCCTCGCCGGGTACTCCGATCCGCAGTGGGAAGCCGTAGAAGCCGGTGCCGCGATGCACGTAGAGCCGGTTCGGGCCGTGTCCGAACAGGCCGTGATCGGGCCAGCGCGAGCGGGCCAGCACCGTCCAGTCGAGGCCCAGGCTCACCAGCCCGATCTGCCCGCCGTGGGTGTGGCCGGAGAGGGTGAGGTCGGCCTCGCCCTTCGGGACGTCGCGGAAGCCGAGCGGGTCGTGCAGAAGGAGCAGGCGCACGTGCTGCGGGCGGCGCGGGAAGCGCGCGAGCAGGTGCTGGATGCGCTGCGCGCGCGACTCGCTCGCCCAATCGGCCCCCAGGATCTGGACGTCTCCGATGCGCGTCGCGACGCACGCCTCCTCGTCGATCAGCAGGTGGACGCCGTTGGCGGCGAGCGCTCCGCGCACCTCGCTGCGCGCCTCGTGGTCGTGGTTGCCGAAGATCGCGAAGCATCGGCCGGGAATCGCAGCCAGTGGCTCGAGCGCGCGGGCGAGAGCGCCGGGCGTCCCCTGCCCCTCCATGGTGAGGAAATCGCCCGTCAGCAGGACGAGATCGGGCTCGTGGTCGAGCAGCCTCTCGATGCGGCGACGCAGGCGATGCACCGGCTGCCACGGTCCGAGGTGCGGATCGGCGATCTGGACGATGCGAAGCGCCGGCTCGCCGAGCGGCGGCGGGCGGCGGCGATGGCGCTCCACCGGAAGCCGCGCCAGAGCCTCCGGCTCGTTGCCTCCGAGCCGCACCCGAACCACCTCGCGCGGGAGCCGGAGCGACGTCGCGAGCGATGCGACGACCACCGCGAGCGGAGCGAGGTCGAGCCAGCGCAGCGCGTCGAGCGCCGCGCCCGCGCCGGCGAGCGCGAGCGCGCCCCGGAGCGGCGCGAGCAGGAGGAGCCACGGGCCGGCGATGGCGCCCATCGCGACGAACGCCATGCCCGGCACGCTCACCGCGTAGCGGAACCAGGGCGCGCGCAGCCGCGCGCGGACGAGCGATGCGAGGTGCACGCCCGCGGCGGCGAGCCCATACGCGAAGCCCGCCGCGAGCGCGGGCGCGGCGGGCGCGGGCAGCGTCCCGAGCAGCCGCGCGTACAGCACGAGCGCGGCGGGGAACGAGAGCGCGAGGATGATCGCGGCGAACGTGGCGTAGCGGCGGCCGCGAGAGCGAAGCGCGTAGAGCGGGACGCCGAGCCCGACCGCGGCAGCGGCGGCGAGCGGCGCGCAGCCGAGCAGCTCGGACGACGCCTCGGTCACCCGGGATTCGAGCAGCGCAGGAAGGAGCGCTCGTCGCCCGCCTTCACCGCCTGGTATCTCTCCCAGAATCCCTCGTCCACGGTCTGCAGCTCGGGCGAGGTGTCGGGCTTGCGATAGCGGCGCAGATGGCCGGGCCCGCCGTTGTACGCCGCGTAGGTGGCGCGCGCGAGGTTGTCCTCGCCGCCCGGCGCCAGGTGCTCGCCGCCGGCCAGCGCGAGGTCGTTCAGGTAGTGCTGCAGGATCTCGCTGCCGGCGCGGCCGTTGTAGCCGATGTCGCCGAGGATGCCGCCGAGCGAGTAGATCCCGCGCCACACCTTGGCGTTGATCTGCATCAGGCCGAACGAGCCGGCGGAGCTCGTGAGCGGCAGGACTTCGCCCTGGCGCATGACGAACTGCCGCCAGCAGCTCTCCTGCCACGCCGTCGCGAGCACGAGGTTGCGATAGACCTGCGCGTGCTCGGAGCCCGCCTTCGCGCGCGCCATCGCCTCGTCCGCCGTCATCGAGAGCATCTCGCGGACGAGCGGCACGTACTCGCGCAGCTCGCTGGTCTTGCTCGGGACCCAGGTGTTGAGGCGCTTCACGAGCGCGCTCTTCTCGGGCGCGGGCGCGGCCGACGCTGCGGGCACGAGCCAGTCGCCCACGCCGGCGGCGAGCCCTCCGAGCCACGCGAGCGGCGCCCGCGGGAGCAGGAGCTGCGCCCCGCTGGGCGCGTCGCCCGGCGCGCCGAGCAGCGGGCTCGGGGCCGGCGCCGGCAGCGGGGGCCCGAAGCCGAAGATCTCGCGCAGATCGGGGTCGACCTCGGTGTCGTACGAGAGCGGATCGGGGCCGCCGTCACCCACCAGGATGCGGGCGAGCTTCCGAAGGCTCTCGGGCGAGGACGCGAGATCCCGCGCGACGCCGAGCCGCTCCGCCGCCCGCAGCATGTCACCCCCCTCGACGAAGGATCGATACCTGCTCGCGGCGTCGGGCGGCAGGTCGGCCGCCACGCGGTCGAGCAGGGGAACGAGCTGCTGCCAGGAGGACTCGAAGAGCGAGGCGAGGAGGGCCGGGGCGTCGATCGTGAAGTCCGTGAGGAGCGAGATCAGCTCGTAGCGCTCCTCGATCAGGACCCCGAGCAGCTCGCTCCGCAGCTCGCCCTCCCGGCTGTCGCTCCCGGCGCGCTTCACGACCGCCGTGAGGAACGCGTCCCAGGTCTGGGCGATCTGCTCGCGGCTCGGGGGCTCGGCGGAGGACTTGTCGCCGTGCGCCTTCTTGTGGATCGCGTGGAGCGCCTCGGACAGGTCGCTGGCCCGGGACGGGGCGACGAGCGGCCCGGACAGGGCGACGAGCAGCACGGCGGTTCCGACCGCGCAGCGGCGGAGACTCGGGGGCATCGCGCACCTCCCAAACGCGACGGGGTCGGGCGACAGGGTCGGGCCGGGTCGGGCGACGGGTCGTCCGGCTGGCGCCCGGGGCACGGCCGCGGAGCAGAGTAGCGGATCGGCCGGTCGACAGGGCCCTCTTTAGAGCTGGGGACCGCCCCCGGGGGCCCTGGCCGGGGCCTTCGCGAGAGCCTCCACGAGCAACGGAGAGGCGGGCCCCGCATGGGTCAGCCAGAGCTGATGGATTGCACGCGTTGCACCGACGTGGAGGAG
>Ga0335070_10011515_pt1 | contig 10332 bp, 4 predicted proteins | sample Lox_Sample_13_FD_206722 | JGI IMG/M metagenome (GOLD analysis project Ga0335070, IMG submission 206722) | Soil microbial communities from Loxahatchee National Wildlife Refuge, Florida, United States - Lox_Sample_1.3 | ecosystem: Environmental > Terrestrial > Soil > Wetlands | place: USA: Florida...
TCCCACCACCGGCGCTCCATACAGGTCGTACGAGAAGGGCTTCTGAAAATCGTACGCACCGCTGAAGTAGTCTTCGGAACCCGTGCCGGTGATCGTGGGTGAAGTCGCGCCGTCGACGAAAAACATGTCGTCGCCTTCGCCCCACCAGTAATCCTGATTCTGCACCACGGACATGGTGACGCCCACGAACTGACCGCGCCCGGTGGCTTCCATCCAGATGTAATTCCCTTCTCCGTTCAGGTTCTTGCGCTGGTCGGCGCGCGGATCGCCGTTGTCGGTCCAATCATTCGTCACGCCTTTGTTGGGAGCGGCCTGACGGTACTGTGCGTGGAAATAAAGGGTATCTGGCGGCAGAGGTTTCGAGCGCGCCTGCAGATCGATGTTGAAGTAGAAGGCGTCGACCTTCTGCTGGCCCATGTTTGATACTGTGATCCGCGCATGCTTCTGGAACGGCAACGGAAAGAACGAGTTGAGCGCGCGTGTCGGAGCAACGGAAAGCGGCGCGGATTCAAACGTGTGATAGTCGCCCAGCCCCAAGCCAAAGAAATCGCCCAGCGGAGCTTCAACACTGGGTGTCGCCTCGCCATCCCAATACATCCTCAGCACAATCTTCTTCAAGTGATACATCTCGTCGTCGGCCAGCGTGAACCAGACGTGGGTGATGATCCCCGGGCCGGACTCGTCGAGGACCGTCAGCGTCGCACCAGGATCAATGGGGCGATAGTCGGCGTTGCCGCCACTACGGTCGTAGCTCGAGATGCGCTTGAGCACGTAGTCGCGCGGCTCCGGCAACGAACTGAGCGCGCCGCCCCACTGTGCCCAGACGGACGATCCGGCGCACAGGCTAACCAGCATGGTCAGGACAATTCGAACCACTCGCATGGTCGCTCCTCGAGCTTCTGCTCTGACACTATTAGTCCATCTTTCTTAACGAGGTGACTTTGCAGTTTCCGCATCCAGTTTCTTCAGCATCCCGCTGATCTCCGGATTCTTCATGAACATTTTCCAGACGAGGCCGGTGCGGTAGTTTTCAACCATCACCACGATCGGAGCCTGATTCAATCCCATGTAGATGGGCGAAATCCAGTTTTGCCCGGGATTGTAGGCGTCGCGTGGCCCATAAATGTCCCACAACTGCGCACCCAAGTCTCGGTAGTAGTGTTTCAGCGCCAGCATCGACGCTTCCGGCGTATACGGAAAGGAAGCCAGCGCGCCTGTCGGTGTCAGTGTGCCCATATCGTTCTGATGGTCTGGTGCATGCGCCACGTATCCGTAGGGACCATCGCTCGCCGTGAGTCCCCAGGCGTCCGGCCCATAGCCGGCGAAGTGTTTCGGATTGGCCATCACGTAGGCGCGATTGATCAGCGCGATGTTGCGATTATTTTCAAAATAGGAAGATGTGTAACGGTCGTACAGCGCGTGGGGGTCAAAGCCCAAGTAAGAATAATGCGTGAAGAACAGTGGCCCGCCGGTGCCGACACCTACGTCGAGCTTGATGCCGTAGTACGAATTTCCATTGCCGTAGTGGTTGCCGTCCTTCGTGCCTCCCCAGCCTTCACGATATTCCAGCGCGCGTCTTTCCTGACTAGCCCATCCCGAGTAGTACATCGACGCGGGAACGCCGTGCGTTGGCGAAGCGATCGCCTCCAGATACGTGATCATCACTTCGTTGAAGCCGATCAGCGGGTGGTGGATGGCATAGGCCCAATCCGGCGACCAGTGCCAATACAAAAACGGGCTATCAGCCTTTTCACGGTGCCAGTCCCATTCCACGCTTTCCCAGAGCGCGGTAATTCGTTTGTACAGAGAATCCTCTTCCGGCGAGCTTCCGCGGAAATATTGGCGCGCGGCCAGCAGCCCTTGCATGAGAAAGGACGTCTCCACCAGGTCGCCGCCATCATCGAGCATCCCGAACACAGCCATGGTCTTTCCGGTGCTGCCGTCCATGTAGTGCGACCACACCCCGTGATAGCGATCCGCATGCTCCAGGAAGTGGACGATCTTCGTCAACCGCTCCACACCTTCCTTGCGCGTAATGAAGCCGCGATCCACGCCGACGATCAGCGCCGCGATACCCATCCCGCTCGCGCCGGTCGCCACCACGCGGCCGTCGCCGGGAATGTTTTCCCGTGCCATGCCCGAAGACGGGTCCGCCCCCTCCCAGTAATAGCGGAAGCAGTCCTCCTGCAGCATGGTCAGCAAATCATCGTCGCTGAACTCGCGGGTGGTGGCGCTCGCCACATTTGAGGCGTCTGATTCCTGGAACGCTGCATTCGATGCCGTCACTCGATACTCTGCTTTCACGCCAGATTGACCGAGAAAGTCGCTGTAGCGGTAAACACGGGGTAACTGGATCCCCAGCGGCTCGAATTTCTTTCCATCCAGCGAGCGATAAATGACGTAGCGGCCCGCGTCTTGAGTTTCCGGCGCGTCCCACCGCAATTCGATGTGGCGGTCGTAGCCTCTGGCCTGTAGATTGACCGGCGGCGTGAGTTTTGTCGCATTTTGTTCATCGGCCGCACCGTTCACCACTCGAATTTCATCCACGATCAACGTGTGGCGTTTCCCGTCGGCACGCCCCTGGCGGAAAATCACGTTTTGCAAAAGCTCCGGATGAAATTCGTAGATCGAAGCGGTGTGAAACGCGGAGAACGGCACGCGCACTTGCACCCATTTGCCCGCCGTGATGTCGCCCGAAAATTGTCCCAGGGAAACCGCGTTTGTGAAACTTCCCGGAAATTGCGCGACTTGCAGGCCCTGCGTGGAGTTGGAGAGGACGAGCAGTGGCAAATCGTCCTTGGCTAGAGCTTCCGGGGCGTAGCACCACAGTTCGAGGGTGTCACCCAACATTCCAGGAAAACGGTTCCTGAAATTGACGATATTCACTTCCGCCTGCCACGACGCGCCTTCGTGCGACTCCCAAGTCACACGCAACGCATTCGGCGGGGTGAGAAACGTCTTCGTCTCCACTGGCAACCTGGAGTCTTTCTGGTCGACAAAACTCGGCGCCTGCGCGCTCGCTGAGCTGTAATAGTAGTAGTCGGAGTTGATGCTGTTATCGAAGAACGTATGCCGGTAGTAGTCGTCCGCTTGCGAAGCCGCGGAAGGCATAGCGGCCAGCAAGAAAATCGAGAGAATCAAGCAAATCGATTTAGCGCTCGCTTGATAAGCCACACCAGTTCTGACGATTATCACAATGAGTCCTTATTTTGTTTCTCGCGCCAGTGGCTGCGCGAACGGTGAGATGAATCCTCTCGAACCTACTCCAATCCTCCGCCGCTGGCAATTCCCTTTCGCAATCGTGCTATTCTCCAGGCGAGGTCACTTCCAGGATCACTTGCCATGAACTCGTTTCGAAATTTTCTATCTCTCCTGATCGTCTCGTTGTTTTCTGCCGTTGCCGGCGCGCAAACTCCCGAAGTCATCCGTGTCGATCTGAACGCCAAAGCGACTCCCTTCCCCCATTTTTGGGAGCAGTCCTTTGGCTCTGGCCGCGCGATTCTTTCTCTCCGCGAGTCCTACCGCAGCGACCTGCGGGAAGTGAAAAGAATCACCGATGTGAAATACGTGCGGTTCCACGCCATCTTTCACGATGAGCTGGGCGTCTACAACGAAGATGAGAACGGCAATCCCGAATTCAACTTCACCTACGTCGGCCAGGTCTACGACGGCTTGCTGCAAAATGGCGTGCGCCCGATCGTCGAGATCAGCTTCATGCCAAAGCAACTGGCCTCTCGCCAGGATTTGCATCCCTTCTGGTACAAACAGAACGTCGCCCCGCCCAAGGATTACCGCAAATGGGACCTGCTTATCCACAATTTCGCGCAGTTCCTGATTGACCGCTATGGCATCGACGAAGTCGCACAGTGGTACTTCGAAGTCTGGAACGAACCGAATATCGACTTTTGGTCGGGCGACCCCAAACAATCCACGTACTTCACCCTTTACGATCACACCGCTCGTGCATTGAAAGCCGTCAACCCGCGCCTGCGTGTCGGTGGCCCAGCTACTTCCTCAGCGCACTGGGTCGACGACTTCCTGGCTCACGTAGCCAAAGAGAATGTGCCCGTCGACTTCGTCTCCACCCACGGCTACTCCGACGATACGGTCGAGGACCTCTTCGGCACCCACGATGACATTCCCATCGAACAGCGAGCTTGTAAGGCCGTCGAGAAGGTCCACAAACAAATCCTCGCCTCACCCTATCCGAAGCTTCCGCTCTATTGGACGGAGTGGAACGTGGCCGGCTGGGGACCGCTCGACGCGCGAGACACCAGCTACTCCGCCACAGCCACGGCGCAAACCATCCACGACTGCGACGGCATGCTCGACATACTCTCTTTCTGGACTTTCAGCGATGTCTTCGAGGAAGGAGGCCCTTCCCGCGAACCGTTCCCGGCGATATTTGGATTGCTGGCGCCCGGCGGGATCAAGAAGCCGAGCTTCTATGCGTTCGAACTCTTTCACAAACTCGGCACCACTCGCCTTGCGAATCCAGCGGACAACATTCTGGTCACGCGCCGCGACGATGGATCACTCGTAATTGCTCTCTGGAACCTGAACCCGCCCGACCAGCCCGGCAGCACGCGCACCTACGATCTGAAATTCGGTCACCTCAGCGGCGCAGCGCATGCCCTCGTTTCACGGGTCGATGCCGATCATTCCAACACTCTGGCGGCCTACCAGCGCATGGGCCACCCTCGCTACGTAACGCCGGAGGAAGTTCGGCGCTTGAACCAGGAGACCGAATTGGCACCGCCGGAGTCGGTCCCTGTAGACAAAGAACAGTTGCGGCTGACGGTGCCGCCCAACGGTTTTGCGCTGGTTGAACTACCCCGCTAGACGATCATTCAAACGTTTCAATACTGACCCGAGCCGTATCGGTACTGTTTTGCCCCGATACCCTCCCCACAACCCCGTAAAACTGATAGTTGACATTCAAAAACCGGATTCATATACTCCCGACAACAGCAGCTTAACCGATTTACTAGCGGGTTTGGTGCAACTTCGCTGAATTTCATGGTCGAGCGGAGGATTTCGTATGAGCGTGTCCAAGTTGTCCCTGCGTTTGCTATCCGTACTAGCAATATTTTTGATCACGGCGTTTGGCGCAGCCGCACAGTATCGTGGTGGCCTCCAGGGGACGGTCACCGATCCTCAAGGTGCGGTCGTCTCTGGCGCCAAGGTTACCGTGACGGCGCTGGAGACCGGTATCTCCCAGGAGGCCACGACCGATGACAATGGCGTCTACTCGGTCAATCGGCTCGCTCCGGGCGCCTATTCGGTCAGCATAGAAAAGACCGGCTTCAAGAAGAAGGTCGTCGATTCTGTCACCATCACGCCGGAACAGACCAACTCCTTGAATCTCAGCCTGGAAGTCGGCCAAGTCACGGAATCCGTGACGGTCAGTGGAAGTGAACTGCCGGCAATTGACACCGAGTCCGGCACAATTGCCGGAACCATCAGCACCAAGCAGATCCAGGCCCTTCCCTCTTTTGGCCGCGACGTTTTCCAACTCGCTCAGCTCACTCCAGGGGCTTTTGGAGATGGCGCTCAGCAAGGCGGCGGTGGCTCGGCGCAACTGCCTGGCACAAACTCGTCAGGATCGGGCGCCTCCGACGGCATTTTCAAGACGGAGAACGCACCGCAGATCATCGCCAACGGATCTCAGTTGCAACAAAACAACATCACCCTCGACGGTGTCGGCATCACTAGCGTGTCTTGGGGCGGCGCCGCGGTCATCACCCCGAACGAAGAATCCGTTAAGGAAGTCAAAGTTGTGACCAACAACTATGACGCGGAGTACGGACGCTTTGGCGGGGCGCAAATCCAGGTAATCAGCCAGAACGGCACAAATGACTACCATGGTTCGATCTTCATCAAGAACAGCCAGCCCGGGTTTAACGCCTATCAACGCTGGAATGGCGCGACCAACAACGTCCAAAAGAACACCGCCAAGTTCAACCAGATCGGCGGCAGCGTCGGCGGCCCTATCCTGAAGAACAAGCTGTTTGCCTTCTTCTCATACGAGACCATTCGCAACAGTTCGACTTCCACCGGCAACGGTTGGTACGAGACCCCGCAACTTCTCACCATGGCACCCTCAAACAGCATCGCCAACCAATTTCTCACGTACCCCGGTGAGGGCGCTTCCTATTCTCAGATCATTAGCAACGCGGCTACATCTTGCACGGGCATTGGCCTGACTGAAGGCGTAAACTGCGCCACAATTCCCGGCCAGGGCTTGGACATCGGCAGACCACTCGCTTCGGCGCTCGGCACGGCGGATCCTAGCTGGTCCAGCAACACCAACCCGGGGCTCGGTGGTGACGGCTTGGGCGGCGCTAATAACCTTGATGGAGTCCCCGACATTATGTACGTCAGCACCGTCAACCCAAGTTCGCTGACCGAAGCTCAGTGGAACGGCCGCATCGACTTCAATCCGACCTCCAAGGACCTCATCGCGTTCAGCATTTACTGGGTTCCGGTGGATTCCACGAATTATAACGGCCCGGTCCGCGCGGCCAACCTTTGGCACCACTCGGCCACGAACCAAGCCATGACCGCTTTGTGGGATCACACTTTCAGCCCCACGCTAATCAACGAAGTTCGCGTCAACGCCGCCGGCTGGCGCTGGAATGAGATCACGTCGAACTCCCAGGAACCTTGGGGCCTCCCGAACAGCAACATCTCCAAGATCGGATCGGCAGACTTCGGTAACGCCTACTACGGCCCACCGGGACCCAGCGTTTTCGACCAGTGGACTTACAATGCCAAGGATATTTTGACTAAGGTACACGGCAGCCACACGATGAAGTTCGGCGGCGAAGTCACTAAGCTCCTTTTCGTCCAGGAAGCCCCTTGGTCCGCTCGCCCCAACTATTACTTCCGCAATTTCTGGGACTTCCTCAATGATGCCCCCTACCAGGAAAACGGAACTTTCGACCCGTTGACCGGCATTCCGGCGTCATTCCGCAAGGACACGCGCTCGACTCTACTCGGACTCTTTTTCCAGGATAGCTACAAGGTCAAGCCGAACCTCACGGTCACCATGGGCTTGCGCTACGAGTATTTCGGCCCGCTCAGCGAGAAGAACGGCAACCTGAGCACCATGGAACTCGGCGCCGGCTCCAATGTCCTAACTGACCTCTCCTTCCGCAAGGGCGGCAACCTGTACCAGGCCGACCTGAACGATTTTGGCCCACAGCTTGGATTTGCGTGGTCTCCCAACAGTGTCTTTGGCCACGACCTGAGAAATCGCCTCGTGGTCCGCGGCGGATTCGGCATCGGCTTCACAGGTGAAGAAGAAGCAATCACTCTGAACGGCAGCAGCAATCCGCCGTTCCTATCCTTCGCCGGAGCTCTGACCGGGTCACAAATTCTCTATCAGCCCGCCAGCGACATCAATTGCTTTACCTGTTACCCGTCGAACCCCAACACGCTGACGTCATTTAACGCCAACAACATTCCCATCAGCGGATCGGCGATTGGCGGAACGGGATTCCCGGCAGCATTTCCGACTCCTTATACCTATCGATACAGCCTTGAGGGACAATACGAGCTTGGGGCAAACTGGATCGCGACTCTGGGCTACCAGGGCAGCCAGTCTCGGCACCTGACCCGCCAGTACAACCTCAACGACATTTACGGTGCGCAGGGCATTGCCTTGAATTCCATGATCAACGACGTGGATTGGTACGCAAACGACGCCAATGCTAACTTCAACGCCTTCCTGGCGCAGATTGAGCATCGCTTCTCGCGCACCTTCCAAGTCGATGGACAGTATCGCTGGGCTCACAGCCGTGATCAGGGCTCTCAACCGTATAGCGTCAGCTACTACACTTGGGACCCGAAGCTAGCATGGGGCGATTCCGACTGGGACATCCGCAACGCCTTCAAGGTCTGGGGCGTGTGGCAGCCGAAGTTCTTCCACAGCGACAAGGCGTGGGTCGAGAAGATTGTCGGCGGCTGGTCGCTTAGCGGCATCTTCAATTGGCACTCCGGCTTCCCATGGACGCCGGTTTACAGCCAAACTCTCGCTGCTCAAAACATCTGCAACTTGATCTACAACACCGGCTGCGGTGGGGCACCAAACGGCTCAAATTGGCAACTGCTCCCCGCCCAGTATCTCGGCGGAGCGACTTCCAGTCAGGGCGTCGACACCTTCAAGAAGCAGAACGGCAATTTCACCGGGATCACCACGACGGCTGGCACTGGCGTGGGGGATCCCTTCTTCGTTGCCCCGACCTATGTTCAGTGCAATCTGCCCTTCCCCCAAACCTGCGCAGCTCCGCAGGTTCCCGGTATCGGGCGGAATACCTTCCGGGGCGCACGTTACCTGAACCTTGACGCGACCATCAGCAAGTCCTTCGGCTTGCCTAAGATGCCAGTCCTCGGCGAGAACGCTGCGTTCGAGTTCCGTGCCAACGTCTACAACCTGTTCAACAACCTGAACGTCACCAATATTCAAAACGTGATCAACTCGACTTATTTTGGAGCCGCACAGAACGGCATGGGTTCCCGCACCATGGAACTCCAGGCGCGGTTTAGCTTCTAACGCTTTCCCGGGGCGCTGAGCCACATCGGCGTCCCGGCTTGCTGGTCCGTCAAGCTGCCAACGAGTCCCCCGCACCCCCGGGAACCCCGCTTGTTGGCAGCTTTTCTTTTACACTAGGAATTGATGCGACCTCTGCCAGCGCCTCCACGAACTTGCCATCACTCCCGCTTCGCTTTGGTGCTCACGCTCCTACTTCCCCTCTTATCCTCGGCGATGCACGCGCAAAGCAAGACCGCTACCTCCAGCTTCGCGGCCCTCTCCAAGCAAGCGGAAGCAGCGCGTGATGCGAACCGTCTCGACGAGGCTGTCGCTCTCTACAAGAAGGCATTGGCTCTGAATCCCAAATGGGCTGAAGGTTGGTTTTCCCTGGGCACGATTGAGTATGACGGTAATGACTATTCCGCTGCCGCTCGCGCCTTCCGTCAGGTGCTTCCTCTCGCCCCCAAAGAAGGCACCGCCCACGCGTTTCTGGGCCTTTGTGAGTACGAACTTGGAGATTATGACAACGCTTTGAAGCATATCGACGAGGCCAGCGCCCTGGGCATCGCAAAACACCCGCAATTCCGGCAGGTGGTCCTGTATCACGAAGGACTGCTGAATCTGAGAAAGAGCCGCTTCGAAGCCGCTCGCGAAGCTCTCGGGCAAATTTGCCGCGAGAACACCGGCAATCCGGACGCGCTCGTCGCCATGGGCATGGTCGCGCTTCGTATCCCCGGCTCACCCACCACCGCCGAAGCTACCGCGAACGCCGATCTCATTCCGCGCGTTGGCCATGCCGCCTGCCTTACAGCCGCCCAGAAATATGACGACGCGCGCCCTGAATTCTCTGCGCTAGTCAGCGAACACCCGGACTATCCCAATATTCACTATGCCTATGGCAGGTTCCTGGCCGAGGTCAACGACGTGCCGGCGGCGGTCGAGCAATTCCAACTCGAAATCAAGAACAATCCAAACGACATAACCTCGCGCCTCGAAATCGCCGCGAACGAATACAAAGTGGATTCCGCTGCTGGCATTCCCTACGCAGAGGAGGCCGTTCGACTGGCCCCACAGGTTGCCTTCGGTCACTACCTGCTTGGTCTGCTGTATCTCGATACGAACAGCGCGGATAAGGCTCTGCCGGAACTGCAGATCGCAGTCAAGGCCTTCCCGAAAGACGCCCAGATCTTCTTTGCCCTGGGCACGGCCTATTCTCGTACCGGCAACAAGGAAAAAGCGGCTGAGGCACGCGCGACGTTCGAAAAGTTGAAGAAACAACCTGATGCGAACTCCAAGCCTACGTATTAACCGGGGCTGCGACTACTTCGCCGGCTCTTCCACGGTTAGGATCTGATTGGCGGCCACATCGCGCAGCACTTGCTGGATTCCGCTGGGCCAGCGCACCTCGATCTCCTTCACCTTGGTGTTCGCTCCCAGCCCAAAGTGGACGCGCGAATCACTCGAAGACGCATAGCCGACTGCAGTGGTCACTTCGTTCCACTGCTTCGAGCCGTCTTCGGCCGTCAGTTTGATCTGTGCGCCGATTCCCATGCGATTGCTCTTCTTGCCCACCAGCCTCAGAAGAATCCAGTGACGGGAATTATCTGAAACATTGTGAAAAATCTTCGCGGGACCATTTAAGACCGAAACGACGGCGTCGATGCGGCCGTCATTGTCCAGATCCCCGAAAGCCACACCGCGGTAGGGAGCCTCTGCCGCCGTAGCGCCCGACGTTTCCGTCACGTCGGCGAACTTGCCATTTCCCAGGTTGCGAAAGATCGTGACCGGCTCCTCGT
>Ga0335070_10011516_pt1 | contig 10332 bp, 8 predicted proteins | sample Lox_Sample_13_FD_206722 | JGI IMG/M metagenome (GOLD analysis project Ga0335070, IMG submission 206722) | Soil microbial communities from Loxahatchee National Wildlife Refuge, Florida, United States - Lox_Sample_1.3 | ecosystem: Environmental > Terrestrial > Soil > Wetlands | place: USA: Florida...
ATAAAAAGGCTTGCGCATCCTTTCAGCTTCAAACCACCAGCTTAAATACAGTAAGGAAAATAAAAATCCTACTGTAATTAAAAACAGCATAAACTTTTTCTTTTTTAAGCTTAGATCTATAGCCATAAAATTCAAGAAGTTTTATAAAGAATTTTAGGAGATCGATTTGAGCGGGAGCCGTATTTTGACATTCCTTTATTATTTCTCAATCTCCAAATTGATCGAACTAATGCAAACGGGCCTAAAATATTTCCAAAGATTTCAATTGCAGTAAGAATAATAGGATAATTTGCCTGTCTTAAAAGCCTTCTTTTTATTTTTAAGATGTTTGATAAAGGCAGCTCATAAAATATTCTTACCAGACCTCTTTTATCTTTATCATTAAAAAATGTAAGCAGATTATAGGCTACATGACCTTTGCTGTAATTAAATATCTGCTTATAAAATTCTCCTATTTCCTTTCTATGTTTGTGAAAAACATATGCGGACGGCTGATAATAAATGCTGTATCCCGCTTTTAATATTTTATAAAAAAGATAAGTATCCTCGCTGCAGCCGGAAGGAGTTCCTGCACCTAAAGCTTCATTAAGCAAACCGATTTTTTCATCCTTAAATATACTTGTCCTGAAAGCAGCATTAGCGGTTGCGCCGAGCTCCCAGGTGCGCAAGGCATAAATTCTATTTTTGTTAAACCATTCCCGGCCGTATTCTTTCGCGGTATCTCCTCTCCCCAATCCTCCATAGAGTTCAAACAACCTTTCAGCCTTAGTTTCCAGGTCAAGCGAAAATACATTTCCGGTTACTCCTGCTACTTTGTCATCATTAAACGGCTCAAGAAGGTTTTCCAGCCAGGAAGGGGAAACTATAACATCATCGTCAATACATACTGCAATTTCGCCGGTGCATTCAATTAATCCCCGGTTTCTTGCAGAGGATAATCCTTTCTTTTCTTCTCTAACAAGCTTTACGTTTTTGAATTCATTAACTACCGGCGGTGTTAGTTGAGAAGAAGGATTATTATCGACTACAACTATTTCTATATCTCTATCCGTATTCATATTTTTAAGAGAAACCAGGCAACTCGTGAGATCCTTAGGTCTATCTAAGGTCGGTATGATTATAGAAATTTTTGAAGTCTTATTTAATCTCTTAGGATTTGACGAATTTGGAAGAGGGGCAGCGGAAGTTAAAATAATTTCTTTAAAATTGTGTTCGTTTAATTTTCCGGTAAGCCCAAATTCCGAAGGAGAGATCGAACTGAAAATTTCTTCCTTCAACCTAGCATCGCTGATTGGAGCGTAATTATTTTTAATCTCTTTTTTGCATGCATACTTTTCATTAAGATAAAAAATAATTCTTGAGTTAAAATATTCTTCAAAAGAATTCTTATAATATCCGCTGTCATAAAGATCAATTGTTTTAAGGAGAGATCTTTTCTTAGCAGAATAATTCTTATAAAAGCTTCTAACCGGTTTGAATGGATATTTTTCTAAAGGCGAATTATACAGCCTGCTTAATTTACCGGCAATCTTTCTTGATTTAAAATATCTCCACGGACCTATAATTGAACCGAACAATTCTGCAGATATTAAATCAGCGGGAAAGGATCCCGGCTTCATAAAACTTAAAATTAATCTTCTTACGCTCCAATAAAAAAACCACCATAGGCCTAAATAAAACAGACGGAAACGTTCATCTTTATAAGCAATAAAGCTCCTGGTCAGGTATGCATAAAAACCGATTCCGTTGTTGCGTATCTGTGTTTTCAGCTCATCATAAGTAGTTCTATGCCGGTGGCGGACTACTGCATTGGGTTCATAAACCAGGGTGAATCCGGATCTAATTATCCTGAAGAACATTTCCAAATCGCCGCCGCCGTTTGCAGGGGTGCCTACATCAAGCGAAGGATCGAACAGGCCGGTTACCGCGAAAATTTTTTTACGGAATGCCATATTTGCGCCGGTGCCGAATTTTCCCGTCCCCCCGAAAAATTTTGCGGCTTTTTCCATTTTGCCGTTTTCATCAATTCCGGACCACCTGTACCAGGCTCTTTCAAATCCTCTCCCGAATCCTCCGTACCGTTCGAATAAAAATTCGGAATAATTTTCAATTTGATACGGGACTACCAATCCTGTAACTGCCATTACAGACGGCGATCCGTTAAAGAGCTTAACTATTTCAGCTATCCAATATTCATCGACCACCACATCATCATCCGTAAATGCAATAATTTCACCTTCGGCTTCCCTGACGGCCCGGTTTCTCGCCCAATTCAGCCCGGGTATAGATTCACAAAAGTATTTTAAAGTTTTGGACTTTCCTGAAGCATTACAAATTTTTTCACTGAATTGCTTTACGACATTTTTAGTGGAATAATCGGAGGGGGCATTATCGATAACAATTATTTCCAAATTCGGATATCTCAACTTTAAAAGAGAGTCTATACAAAGTTCAAGGTTTTCTGCTCTGTCACGGGTGCAAACTGCCACCGTTACCAAAGGATTATCCTTTACCGGATCGGCCGATTCTTTTTCCTTTATTATATTCTCGTATCTTTTCTGCAGAATTATGGATTCAATTTTTTTTGAATGCTTTTCGGCTAGACTTTTGATAATTTCATTTTTAGAAACAGATTGGTTTACAACAGGAACTTCGATAAAACCGATCGAGATATTATCCCATCTTACCAAGGCTTTCAGCAGCTTGTAATTTCCAATGATTCCCAAATCTCTCAGAGCATCAGCCGACGGAGAAATATTTATATCAATTATTTTAATGGGATCGAACATTAATTATCCGTTATGGTTTTTCTATATCGTTTTAGGGCCTCCTGTGCATTTCCGTCGAAACGGATTTTTCCTTCATCAAGCCAGATTACCCTTTTACAAACCTTAGCCACATCGGATTCATTATGTGAAACAAAGATCAAAGTAATATTATTCCTGCAGAGCCTTTCTATTTCCTTATAGCATTTCTGCTGAAACTCTGCGTCTCCGACCGCAAGTATTTCATCAATTATAAGAAGATCCGGATCCGCATTGATTGCAATAGCAAACCCAAGCCTGGCCTTCATTCCCGATGAATAATATTTAAGGGGGGTATCCAGAAATTTTTCCACCCCGGCAAATTTCACAATCTTTTTAAATTTTGCGGAAAGCTCTTCCTTAGGGAGGCCGTTAAAAACCCAATTCAGGGTTACATTTTCTCTGCCGGTAAGATCTTCATAAAAACCGACGCCCAACTCAATCAATGCAAGGCGCCTGGAGCAGTTTATATTTACGCTGCCTGCCGAGGGAGAATAAATGTCGGAGAATATTTTAAGCAAAGTAGTTTTCCCGGATCCGTTTCTTCCTATTATTCCTACCATCTCTCCTTTTTTGATCTCCAGGTTCAGATCTTTAAGTACATACCATTCGTATTTTTCTTTTGATTTCTGAAAAATTCTTGTGAAACTTTCCTTTAAAGATTGGCTCCTCTCATACCAGCGGAATTTCTTCGATAATCCCAAGCATTCAATAGCCAGACAGTTATTCATATCAGCTTATCTCTGCAAATACTTTTTTATACTTTCCGAAAACCAGCATACTGAATGCGGCAAAGAGAAATCCAGCCGTAAGGATTAAAGAAACGGATCTAAGGCTAGGCAGATCGTTGTAGTATAAGATATCGTGATAAAAAGTTAAAATGACTGCCATCGGATTCAGCTGGAAGATATAATGCCATTTCCCCGGAATAAAACTAATCGGGTAAAATACAGGTGTAAGGAAAAAAAGAAGAGTGGTACCGACATGCACAAGCTGCGGAATATCCCTGAAATAAACAGATGCGCAGGCAATTATCAAAGCAAAACCGAGAGTAACCAGAACCTGCAGAAATACTACTAGCGGGAGCATTATGATTATAGGAGAAAAATTGTATGCACCGGGAATCAGATTGATCACGATGAAATAAATAACCAGGGAAATTATAAAATCGAATAAAGGAACTGCAATATTGGTTAATACTAATATTTCTTTGGGGAAGGCAATTTTGGATATCAGATCTTTGCTGTTAATGATTGCCTCGCTGGAGTTGTTTAAAGAAGCCGAAAAAAAATTCCACGCTAAAAATCCAGGGATTAAGAAGAGCGGGTAATTAGGGATACCCATTCTTATAAAAATCGAAAAAACAAGCCAATAGGTTATTATATACAGGAAAGGATTCAGCAAAGTCCAGAAAAAGCCAAGAACCGATCCTACATGCCTAAGCTTAACAAAAGTCCAAAAAAGCTGTACTAAAAGCTCTCTGTACCGCCAAATTTGGTGTATCTGTTTTTTTAAACTGCTAAACATAACAAGTTTTTTGTATGGGAATAAAATGCCACCAAAATCCCTCCGGTTGTCCCAATTCCTATACCATCAAAAAAGCTTAATTAATATTCTTTATTCAGAAATATTAAATAAGAAAATAGTATAAAAATGAGATTTGGTCTCGTTATTTAAACCCGAAAGAAAATTAGAAATGTACCTCTCCCACTCCTTCGATATGGGCACGTCTTGTCATAAAAAACTAATCGAAATCCGACTATGTACTTATTAAAGCCCGTTTTTTATCTTAAAAGAAAAAATAGGTAAGAATATCGTGATTTCGTAAAATCAATATCACAATATAATTTCAGGAGGCTATTAAATCAATAATGCTTATAGACATATTGTATAATTCCCACTTTCTTCCCCTCATCAAATTTTATTTCCTCAACAATTCCGCCGGAATCATCATATTTAAACTCATATTTGTATGATAATCCTGATTCCTCATCATGAGTCTTTGCCGCAGCTTTTCTTCCTAGATCATCATAATCATAAGTTATTTCATATTCCGTATCTCCGTTGGGTTTAAGCCATCTTTCAACCAACAAATTACCTTGATCATCATACTCATACTCATAATATTCTTCAGCATTCCCCAGCATATTATACCTTGTAGATTTTATTTTATTACCGAAGGAATCATATTCATAAGTATATTTTTTATCCGGAATATCTGATTCATTATAACGGATGGATTCGATTCTCCTGCCGTTTATATCATATTTATAAGTGTACCTGTTCTCTATTTTGCCGCTGTCCCCGTAAATGACAGTTTCCACGGGAAAACCCTGTCGATTATATTTAACAGTTGAAATTTTCCCTTTGTTAACCAGCTTCCCTTCCCCGTTCAAATCAAAATCAAGCTTATCAATCAGCCTGATATTGGAAGAGGCAATATATTCCCTTTCTCTTCTCTCAACAGTTTTAAACATAGCAGGTTTTTTTACATCGGTCCGTTTATTATATTCCCTATCGGCAGTATTAATACTCGAGCTGCATCCGACAATCAAAAGAACGAAAACAATAATTGAACAGGAAAATATTTTTTTCAAATCAATACTCGATTTTTAGAAAATTTTCAGAATTAAAATAATGAAAGAGAATAAATTCAGATGTGAAGGCGATCTTCAATTTTTTAGGTTTGAATTCACAACTGGAGATTGTGGTAAGCTTCAAGAAGCCTTTTTTTGGTTATAAGCAGATCCTGGGAGATTACTTTAACTTCACCAAGGACAGGCATAAAGTTGGTATCCCCGTTCCATCTCGGGACAATGTGAAAGTGAAGATGTTCGTCAATCCCGGCACCGCTGATTTTTCCTATGTTAGCCCCGATATTGAATCCTTCAGGTTTAAGGACTTCGGTTAATGCTTTATAGGCTGCCTGAGTTTTTTTCATAATCTCAAGATTCTCTTCTTCCGTAAGAGATAAAAAGCCGTCGAGGTGCCGCACAGGTACAATCATTAAGTGGCCGTTATTATATGGAAAAAGATTCAGAACGGTGTAAGTAAGCTTTCCTTTATTTACAAGAAGATTTTCAAGGTCGTCAACACTTTTCCCGGCAAGTTCACATAGAACGCATGCATCGCTCTTTTTCTTCTCTTTAAATCCCTCAATATATTCAGATCGCCATGGCGACCAAAGATGATTCATGTTATTAAGCTTAATAATTAACAATTAACAATGAACAATTCTTTAATTGTACATTGTTAATTATTCATTGTTAATTTTGATAATTACTTATTTTCTTCTTCTCTCGACTTCTTATATTCCTCAATAATCTTCTGTTCAACCTCTCTAGGAACTTCCTCATAATAAGCGAACTGCCTTTTATGAATCCCTCTGCCCTGGGTAAGACTTCTAAGCTGGGATGAATACTTATACAATTCTGCCAGAGGTATATAAGCCTTGATTTTCTGAAAATGCCCCGCCGAATCCATTCCCAAAATTTTCCCGCGCCTGCTCGAGATATCTCCCATTACATCTCCCATAAATTCTTCCGGAACTGTAACCTCAAGCTCATAAATCGGTTCAAGAAGAACAGGTTTGGCTTCGAGGACTCCTTTCCTAAAGCACATGGCTGCCGCTATTTTAAATGACATTTCATCCGAATCCACCGTATGATAAGTCCCGTCGAACAGAGTTACCCTTATATCTACTACCGTATTCCCGGAGATTACTCCTTTCTGCATCGCTTCAACAATTCCTTTTTCCACTGCAGGAATAAAACGGCCGGGCACTACACCTCCGACAATTGCATCAACGAATTCAAATCCTTTTCCTCTTTCGAGAGGTTCAAGCTTGAAATGGACGTGTGCATACTGCCCGCGTCCGCCCGATTGTTTCTTGTGCTTATATTCGGCATCATGCACGACGGCCTTAATTGTTTCTTTAAAAGGGACTTTCGGCTCAACCAAATCGACTTCAACCCCATAGCGCTCTTTCAACCTTTTAACGGCTAAAGACAATTGAAGCTCACCCTGTCCCGATATTATTGTCTGGGATAATTCCGGATCGAATTTAACGCTGAAGGAAGGATCCTCCTCGTGAAGGGTATGGAGCCCATTTGCAATCTTATCTTCATCCCCTTTGGCTTTAGGCTGAATCGCCCCCCTGATTACCGGTTCGGGAAATTCGATAGGTTTTACAAATACCGCGAAATTCTTGGAAGACAGAGTATTATTTGTATGTGAATCTTTAAGCTTAACTACCGCACCCAAATCACCGGCTAGAATCCTTGTTACTTCATTACGGTTATGGCCGTTGAGGATCGAAAGCTGGCTTAGTCTCTCTGTTTTATTGTTAGTCTGGTTAACAAGATCAAGCCCTTGGTATACCGTTCCCGAAAATACCTTAAAGAGAGAGAGCTCGCCGACGTGCTGTTCAGATATGGTTTTAAAGATGAAAAGCACCGGTTCACCTTTCGGATCCGGATTTACCACTACGTTCTGTTTCCCGTTGAGCTGCAGAATGCTTTCTTCTCCTCCCCTGTCAACAGGCGAAGGAAAATATTTTGCAGCAAAATCCAAAAAGGTGTTCATGCCAACGGCTTTCACGGCTGACATTGCGAAAACAGGGGTAAGATTTCTTTTGAGCATTGCATCTTTAATGCCTCGCAGGAGCTCTTCCTCCGATAAAGTTCCTTCTTCAAAATATTTGTTCATCAGCTCTTCTGAAGTTTCGGCTACCTTCTCAATTAATTCAATCCTGTAGGCTTCAGCCTGGGGTTTTAGATCATCGGTGATATCCGATTCGGCAACTTTTCTTGTCCCGGCAGCATCGTATTTATATAACTTCATCTTTAAAATATCGACAACCGAATTAAAATTTACTCCTTCATGGGCCGGAAAAGTTATTGCAATTGCATTTGATGTAAGTCTTTCACGAGCCAGCGCCAGCGTATCTGCAAACCTTGAGTGCTCATTATCCACTTTATTTATGATTATAGCCGAAGGGAGCTTGTATTCATTCAGGAACGAATGGGTAATTTCCGAGCCCACTTCAATTCCTTCGGCAGACTTAAGCACCAATACCCCAGTATCGCTCACTCTCAGCGAGCCTTTCACTTCACCGATAAAATCAGAATATCCGGGTGTATCCAGAAAATTCAGTTTAACTTCATTCCATTCCAGGTGAAGCAGGGAAGACGATATTGAGATCTGCTTTTCTATTTCGTTGGGGGCATAATCCGAGACAGTATTTCCTTCCTGGATGTTGCCGATCCTGTTTATTTCGCCGGCAGTAAAAAGTAAAATTTCGACAAATGAAGTTTTCCCGCTTCCTCCGTGTCCGATAAGCGTGATGTTTCGTATATTCTCAGGATTATATTCTTTCAAGAAAATTCCTCCTAATTTTATTGGGTGCGCCTGCTGTCATGCAGGAATTAATTGCAGATTAATTCTCTTTCTGTTTAACCTAATTCGGAAAAAAGCAGAAAGACCAGATTTGTTTATTAATTTTTCCTGTAGGTATTCCAAAAAGCTTTGACCCCGTTGATCACTGCCGAGAAGTTTTTTACAACATCCAATACAGGCTCTTCAAAACCTCTCCTAAGCTTTTGTTCCAAATCCAAAATGGTCTCTACCCTGCTCTTCACATCGTTCACAATTTCTCTGGTCACTTCAAGCTGGCTACCGACTTCTTGTGACAGATGGTTAAGCTTTTCACTTAAATTTGTGGCGGAGGCAATTAAAGGCTTTATTTGTATAGATACCTCTTTAAGGTCGACCTCCGCATTATGAATAGAATTTGCCATCTTTTTTGCATAAAAAATTAAAGCAATGCATAATGCGGAAGCCGAGGCAATTAGAATAAGCAAAAAAACATCGAGAATAGACATTTGATTTTAATTTATGATGATTGTTTTGTTTCTTTATAAGCTTCGACACCGGCTTTAAATGCATTCTTCAAATTATTTTTTTCATTTTCCAAAGTCTGTTTTCCGGTATTTACTGCCTGTCCTACTTTTGATTTAGCATCCGTAAAAATCTTTTCCGCATCTTTCATAAGCTCATCGGATTTAATCCTTGCATCGCTAATCAGTTTTTCAGATTTCTTTTTCCCTTCGTTTATCATCATTTTTGCCCTGTCGCGTGCTTCTTCCAAATACTTTTCCGCCTCGTCCAGGTATTCGTCGGCTTTCGACCGGATATCGTTTCTAAGTTCCTTGCCGCTTTTCGGTGCATAAAGAAGTGCGAAAATAGCCCCGACGGCACCGCCCGCTAAAAACCCCATCAACAAACCTTTTCCGAATCCGTTTTCTTTAGACATAATTAATCTCCTTTCTAAAGAATAAAAAGTTTTAAAAAATAACAACCGCCTTCCTGAAAATCAAGAAAACAGCCTAAATTACCCATTCATTTCAATGAGCTATCTTAGATAAAATAATGAAAATAGAAATGATTTAATTGATTCAAATAACAATTCAGTTTCCTTATCAATCACATATTTTTAACTATTTCCGCAGCAAATTCGGAAGATTTAACCTCTCTCGATCCTTTCATCAAACGGGCAAAATCGTATGTAACTACTTTTGATTTAATTGTCCTGCCCAATGCTTTTTCAATCAGGGAAGCAGCTTTCTTCCATCCGAGGAACTCGAACATCATGACCCCCGAAAGTATTACTGATCCAGGATTTACTTTATCCAAACCGGCATATTTTGGGGCGGTTCCATGCGTAGCTTCAAAAATAGCATGATTATAGCTCATGTTTGCGCCGGGTGCAATACCTAATCCGCCGACCTGTGCAGCAGCCGCATCGGAGAGATAATCTCCGTTCAGATTGGGAGTTGCGAGCACATCGTATTCATCGGGACGGAGCAAAATCTGCTGAAATATACTATCGGCAATTCTATCTTTAATTAAAATCTTCCCCTCCGGAATTTTCCCGCCGTATTTTGAATGCAGCTCTGCTTCCGTCAATGTAATATCGGGGAATTCGGATGCGGCGATCTTATATCCCCATTCTTTGAAGGAGCCTTCGGTAAATTTCATTATATTTCCTTTATGAACAAGGGTAACGCTTTTCCGCTTATTGTCCCTCGCATATTCAATAGCTTTTTTGACCAGTCGTGCTGATCCGAACTCACTCATAGGTTTAATTCCTATTCCGGAAGGTTTTCTAATATTCTTTCCGAATTTCTTATTGAGGTAGTTGATAAGATCATCAGCTTCTTTTGTGCCCGATTTAAATTCAATTCCCGAGTAAACATCCTCGGTATTTTCCCTGAATATTACAATATTAAGCTTCTGAGGGGCTTTAACGGGGCTGGGAACCCCGGAATAATATTTTACCGGCCTGACGCATGCAAATAAATCCAGTATTTGCCTTAGTGCAACATTCAAGCTTCTGATTCCTCCGCCAATCGGAGTGGTTAAAGGCCCTTTAATTGCAACTCTAAACTCTTTTATTGCATCTACCGTTTCGTCGGGTAGCCATTTATTTTTTCCATATACCGACAAAGCTTTTTCGCCGGCATAAATT
>Ga0335070_10011517_pt1 | contig 10331 bp, 7 predicted proteins | sample Lox_Sample_13_FD_206722 | JGI IMG/M metagenome (GOLD analysis project Ga0335070, IMG submission 206722) | Soil microbial communities from Loxahatchee National Wildlife Refuge, Florida, United States - Lox_Sample_1.3 | ecosystem: Environmental > Terrestrial > Soil > Wetlands | place: USA: Florida...
TCAACCGTAATTTCAGTCATAAGGCTGTGCCTGTCCGGCCTTTCCCACATTTCGATATTCTTTCCCTGAACCCATGTTACTGTTTGACCTGTCGTATAGTTTGTAGCCGTGATGGCAAGGGCTTTCAGTTTTTGCTGTCTTATATTTTCGCGGATTCCTGCTATTCCGCCGCCTGATGATTTGAATCCCCTCTCCAGCAGTCTTCTCAGAGGCGATGTATCCACCAACCCTTTTGGAAATCCGGTCCTTGCAACACCTCCGGATAAAAGAGAAAACCCCCAGCGCAAGACGCTTTTTGATAGGCTCAATGCATCCACATTAAATACACGATCGATCTTAACTTTAAGCCAGAGGTCGCTCAGGGCATTTACGGCTTCTGCAAATGTACCCTGATGATTGGCAATAAAAGTCGCGTTGATGGCACCGGCGGAAACACCTGTTAATATCGGGATTTTGATGTGAGGGAAATGTTCTGCAAGGGAAACCAAAAAGCCGACCTGATAGGCAGCATGCGCTCCTCCCCCGCTTAACACAAGTGCTAGATCATTATCATTGCTGCTCAACGGCCACACCTGTCTTGAGGTTTAGCAAATAACTTAATCTACGTTTATAATATGTATCACATTTTAAGCCGGAGTTCCGCGATTATTTTATCGGACCAAAGCACCTGGCAGAATGGTCCCGGCTGCAAGAATCTTATGCTCATTTAAAATATGGAGTGTCGCAAAAGAACAATTTTTGATAATATCAGCCCATTCAATAAAATTTTTCATGCCGGCATACGGGAGGAACCTATGGTTATCATCTTTGGCAAGTATATCAAACCACTGGAAGTCATCGATGCCCTTCTGGCGGATCACCGAAGATTTCTGGACACCTTCTTAAAAGAGTCAAAATTCATCTGCTATGGACCTCAAAATCCGAGGGTCGGCGGAGTGATCCTTGCGAACGCGGGTCTTGATGAAGTGCGGGAAATCCTGAAGAGAGATCCTTTTTACATTAATGAGGCCGTCGAATATCAGTTTGTTGAATTCTCACCAATCAAGTGTGATGGTAATTTCTTAAACCTCAGCAAAAGCTAAATATACGAAATAGGGGACGGTTGTATATTCGGTAACTGGTGATCATTCGTCAGATTTATGAAATGACAAGCAGGCGGGATTTTGGAATTGTGGAATCGTTTGCTCCGTTAATGTGGAGGTGTGATGGCCGTTAAACCAAAAGACGCTGCCACGGTGATTATCCTGAGGCAGTTGCCGAATTCAGATAACGGAAACTTTGAGGTCCTGATGGTCCTGAGGCATCCGCGCAGCAGATTTGTCCCCGGTTCCTATGTATTCCCCGGCGGCTGTCTTGATCATGAAGATTATTCACCGGAAGTGGAGAAGGTTTGTACCGGTATCGACCCGAAAAAAGCGCACACCATACTCCGCAACATGTCTTCGCCATACAAGGCCCTGGGCGCATGGGTAGCAGCTATCCGTGAAACATTCGAAGAGGTTGGCCTGCTTCTGGCCTATCGCAGTGACGGAACCATGGTTTCTTTCGATTCGGAAGATGTCATCAATAAATTCCGGTTGTATCGGCAGAAACTGCAAGCAGAAGAAGTCACTCTGACAACCATCCTCCGGAATGAGAAGCTGACACTGGCTGCCGACCGTCTTCACTACTTTTCCCACTGGATCACGCCTGAACTTTTACCCCTTCGTTACGATGTCAGATTCTTTATCGCTGAGATGCCCCCGCATCAGGAAGCAATCCATGACGGGATTGAAATAATGAGACATGTCTGGCTTACTCCCCGTAAAATCCTCGCTGACTATAGTCAGCAGAGGTTTAACATGGTTGTCCCCACCCTTGTGACGATTGAAGAACTTTCCCGCTACAAAACTATTCAAGAAGTCATTGCTTCTACGATAAACAAGAAAATCAACGGCATTCTTACCGTCATGATCGATGAAGAAGGTGGGATTGTCGAGTATACGCCTGATGGGCGGATTTTCAAAAATATGCCGCCCTCGGTTTAGCAGCAATTCTTGCCAAACCCCTCACTGACAACAGTTCATAAAGGCGAGTCTTTAAGCTTTCCCCCCGAGGACTTCCCTGACTTTCTGCGACAGTACGGCAACACTTGCCGGCTTTTGAATAAAACCCCGACAACCCCGCGCCATGATACCGGATGCTTCACCGTTTATACTATATCCGCTGGAAAGAATCACTTTGACTATCGGATTAATTTCCTTAAGGCGGTCGAAAGTCTCTCCACCACCCATGTCAGGCATTATCATATCCAGGATGACGAGATCGATTATGTCCTTGTTCTCCTGATAAATTTTGAGAGCCTCGCGGCCATTGACAGCAAACAGAACTTGATATCCCAACTCTTCCAGTATCTCTTTTGTAACTTCGACGATTGCCCTCTCATCATCAACCAGAAGAATAGTTTCCCGGCCTTTAAGGATGACTTCTTTCGGTCTTTCCTCTTTCATAATCTCTTTCCCCGAAGCAGGCAGATAGACGTTGAAGACTGTGCCTTTGCCTTCTTCGCTGTATACATTGATATAGCCATTATGGCCTTTGACAATACCGTATACCATGGCGAGCCCAAGTCCAGTCCCTCTTCCCATCTCTTTTGTTGTAAAGAATGGTTCGAAGATCCTTTCTTTCGTCTTCTCATCCATACCTACCCCCGTGTCGGCCACCGAGATTTTTACATATCTGCCGGCTTTCATATAAAAAGCCCTCCTGTCGGTTTCTCCGATGGCCTGGTTGGTCGTCTCCAGATAAATATGTCCTCCTCCCGGCATGGCCTGCCATGCATTGACATAGAGGTTCATGAGAATCTGCTCCATTTGAGGTGTATCCGCTTCCACAGCCCACAGTGCTTTCTCATATTTCTTGTGGATCAAAATCTCCTTCCTGGTCCTACCGAACATTATTGAGCTCCTGTCAACGATCTCGTTCAGGTTTATGGGCTTCAACTCATATTTACCCACACGAGCAAACCCCAGCAGCTGCTTTGTCAGCCCTGATCCTGCAATTACCTGATCTTCGATGGCCTTCAGTTTCTCATACCGGGGATCGCTGTGAGCTGTGTTCATCAGCATCAGCGAGGTGTTCCCCTGAATAGCCATAAGGAGATTATTAAAGTCGTGAGCAATGCCCCCGGCAAGCGTTCCGATCGCCTCCATCTTCTGGGCCTGCTGAAGCCGGGCTTCAAGATTTTTTCGATCGGTGTTGTTGCGGAAACACTCGATTGCTGCGATAATTTTACCGCTGGAATCACGCAATACCGAGGCCGTTGCCGACAGATGTATATTACCGCGAGGTAAATTTGGTGTATAGGCCTCTCCAAAAATAATATCTCCTGTCCTGCGAATGGCGGTGTATTCTTTTTCCCTTTCCGGATCCGGATTAAGGGCGAGATCGATGAGAATGGGCCTTCTCTCACCATAGAAAGGAAGGGCGTATTCATAATTGCCTTTCCCGAGCATATCTTCAGCCTTGACCTCTGTCATGGCCTCTATGGCCCGGTTCCAGGCAATCACCTTGCCGTCCCTGTCGATAACAAGAGTAGCATCAGGCAGGAACTCGATAATATCCGACAACCGTCTCCGGGATTCAATCTGGGCTTCCTCCGCCCTCTTTTGCTCGGTAATATCGCGGATCGACTCGATAGCGCCCGCGATATTACCCTTGCTGTCATACAAGGGACGTGCATTCCCCCAGAGTATGCGGGTTCCTTTACCCTTTATCGGTCCATTAGCCTCTCCCCATATAATGTCTCCATCCCTTCTGACAAATTGATATTTCCTCTTGATCTCTTCATCGGGACTAAATACGAGATTAATCAAAATCGGTCTGCGAACCCCATAAAAGGGCAAGGCATACTCATACTGCCCTTTGCCGAGTATGGATTCGGCTTTGACTCCCGTCATCTCTTCAATAGCCCGGTTCCAGGCAATAACCTTTCCGTCCAGGTCGATGGCAAAGGTCGCATCTGGCAGGAACTCGATAATGTCGGCGAGCCTTCTCTCCGATTCCCTCAGGGCTTCTTCCATCCGCTTGCGCTCCGTAATATCTGTCAGCATTGCGAAAGAACCCTCAAATCTTCCATCTTCAGCGATTATGGGTGAGGCGGATATGATAGTCCAGCATTCACTGCCGTCTTTGCGCTGCAAGCGGCGCTCGAAAATTTCTTTCATTCCCTGACGTCGGTGCTCCATCCTTTGTTGAGAATCATCGAGGTCTTCCGTAAACAGAAAATATACGAGCGGTTTGCCTACCATCTCCTCAACGGTGTAGCCGAGCATGTCTGCTATTTTTTGATTTGCATGAGTAAGATTAAAATCGGCATCCATGATCCATATCCCCTCGGTGGCGGTTGCGACAATCCGGCGATACTCGTATTCGCTCTTTCGCAGGGCCTCCTCCATCCGCTTGCGGTTGGTGATATCCCGGCCTATACCCTGCCGGCCTGAGGGATTACCTTCCCGGTCATAGAGTGTTGAAATATTAAACTCCACGGAAAGCACCGTACCATCCTTTCGCATGAGGTCGATTTCATAAGCGGGAATAAACTCCCCTCCCATGGCCCTTCGGAAAGTATTTTTTATCCACTCATTATACTCCGGGGCAACGATGCCGTTTAGAGGCTTCCCAAGCAATTCACCGTGGCCGTATCCCAGGGTTTGCTCAAGTGTCGGGTTTGCATAAATGAGAATCCCTTTTTTGTCGACTGTATAGATCATGTCACTTGTATTTTCGACCAGAGCCCGGTAACTTCCCAATGTATTTTTCAACAATGACAATGAAAAAACAAAAATAAGGAAGAGACCAAGTGTAATCAACTCATCCCATAAACCGATCAAGGGATGTGAAAATATTTTTCCCGTCTCTGCATTTGCCATGTAAATGACTATAGTACTGACAATGGAGATTAATACTCCGCTTCTTCTATCCGTAAACCAGGTAACTAGTGAAATCGGAATTAAGTAAAAAATAATAAGCTGAATCTCATACCCCGTCAGGTAATCCAATATCCCTATAAAGGCAGCTAAAATCAATCCATACAAGTTTAGAAGAAACTTCGACTGTCTTCCCGCATAGTTTGATAACTGTTCAATATATGCCTCTAAAGTTTTCATAGGCCTTTCCGGGAAATTAACTATTTAAATTCAACCGTGACGGGATTATTTGTTTCAAACTTCAACCCTTCCACGCCTTTGAACAAGGCCTTCGTCTCCTCTATAGACTGCGGCCTTGAGGCGCCCAATTGCTTGAACAAAGCGGAATTATTCATGACTTTGCCGAAATCCATCTCCAAGAGGGTGATTGTTGAACCATCCCTGAAGGTGGCATTTGTGTTTATGATTGTCCCCTCGATCTGCAGTAAGATCTTCAGCTTCATGTCCTGGAACAGCTTCTTCGCCATTTCTGCGGAATGGGTGTCTGATTCCTTTTTTGATTTATCTTCGCCGGTTTTGGCATCATCCGGGGCGCTTGTCTTATCGCCCGCCGCATCTTTTTTCGCCGGGAATGAAATGACAAGTCTGGAAGGAGAACCTTTGGCAAACTTGAACATAAGAGGTTCCTCCTTCGCTGAACCTCCTTTATCAGCCCTTTCCAAATCCACCTTGTCGCTGGGGTTCTGGTTGACCTTCACCAGGTTGATATCCTGAAAAGTATAAACAGCGGTGTACCCGCTGCCGGTTTCCGTCTTTACCGCTTTGGCGGATTTGAACTTCACCCCGGCACCAAATGTTTCAGCACGATCTTCGGCATCCTTCACCAATTTTGCCATGATTTCGTCATGTATCTTCTTTTCATCTTTTTGGGGATTGGCTTTGGCCGCGTCTTTATTGTCCTGATCACTCTTTTGCTTCCCGGAATCTGTCATCCCGCCTGCAAGTGATTCCATGACGGCTATCATGTTGTTGGACAAGAGGGATGTCTCTTCAATGGCACCGCTGCCATCCGGCTTTATGTGAATAACAATGTCATCCTGAATACAGCCGGAGAGAAAAATAACGAGAAGCATTGAGGAGGTGGCATAAAAAAATCGTTTCATCGATGTCCTCTTGCGCTGATTTTCATGATGCATACCCGAAAACCAAGATTTTCGTCGAAATCGAAACATTACATATCATAGAAGTCCGTTTCAATCCACGGATGGATTTTTATTTTTCAAGCTTCTTCTTGAATGACTGGCAGCCCATTCCGGAATAAACATACATCAATTTTGCCGGAATCAAGCGGGATTTGAAATTAACCGCCTGGCACCCGTACGGGAAGTCCGGCTCATAAGTAATGAAAAAATGCGCGCAGGAAAAACAATTGACTTCTGTTTCCTTTTTATCTCGATCTTTCTTTGAAGGAGGTTCGCCGGTCATGTATATTAAAGGATATTTTTAATTCTGGTGCTTACCGCTGTTTTCGTATATATCAAATTGCCGGGATGGCAGGCAATCTTTTATAGTTGGAAGAAAAGGGACGGTTAGGACACTGTCAAGATATTCACATGGATGTTTTTTCCCGGCAGTATTTTGATCGCCTGTTAAAAAATATTCACCAATATCTGATAAGGGAAGGTGATCGACATGCAGCAGTTTAAATATTTATTCACCCCTGTCAGGATAGGCACGATGGAGATCAGAAACAGGATCGTTATGCTGCCGTTGACTACGGGGTATTGCGAGAATGATGAGACCGTCGGCGATCGCATCATTAACTTCTATGCGGAGCGGGCAAAGGGAGGAGTCGGGATGATTATTGTTCCCTTTTCCCCGGTTCCGGCCGGATCACCCATGGAACCAGGCTTACACGATGACCGTTTTATTCCGGGTGTGCGCAGGTTGACCAACAAGATTCACGCATATGGTGCGAAGATTGCCGCACAGCTCATCACCTCTTATCACGTGATGCTCAAAGACGGCGTCCCCGAGGTAGTTGGGCCGTCACCGGTATTGAACCAGATGATGCGCGTCATACCGAGATCTCTGTCTGTTGAAGAAATCCTCTATATCGTGGAGGAATACGGGCGGGCTGCACGAAGAGCCAAGGATTGCGGACTTGACGCTGTTGAGGTGCTCGTGGGCGGCGGCTACCTGCTGAACCGCTTCCTGTCACCTATCAGCAACAAACGTGAGGACAAGTACGGCGGCAGCCTGGAAAACAGGATGAGGATCATCCTTGAAGTCATTGACAGCATAAGAAGCGAGGTCGGTAAAGATTTTCCCATTGGCTGCCGCCTCAATGTCGCGGAGCAGATGGAGGGAGGGCATACTATAGATGATTCCCGGGAAGTGGTACGCATCCTGGAAAAGGCCGGCATCCGGATGATCAACGTATACACCGGCTGGCATGAATCACCTGTGCCCACAGTCCAGGCTTCACTCCCGAAGGGGGCTTTCGTGCATCTTGCGGAAAAGGTAAAAGGCTGGGTCGATATACCTGTCATTGCGGCCAATCGAATAAATGACCCCATTGTCGCAGAGAAAGTACTGGCTGAGGGAAAGGCGGACATGGTTGGTATGGCTCGCGCGCTGCTCGCCGATCCCGAACTCCCCAAAAAGACAAGAGAAGGAAGAGTTGATGAGATCGTTCCCTGCCTGGCGTGCTCCAATTGTCTCACGGAGATCCTGACGTCATATAAGGATTGGGGAAAACCGGTATACACATACTGCTCGGTAAACCCGCTGGCAGGAAAAGAGGCGGAAGGCATCGTCAAACCTGCGGAAAGACCAAAGACGGTATTTGTAATCGGCGGCGGTCCCGGCGGAATGCAAGCGGCAATTACAGCGGCCAAAAGAGGCCACAAAGTCACCCTTTTCGACAGGGGGGACAAATTGGGAGGCCGGCTTTTCATCGCCTCCATACCGCCTTACAAGGACGAAATCATGGCCCTTGTAAAGAGTCTGGCTGTCCGCACCAGGAAAGCCGGCGTCATGATTAAACTTAAAAGTGATGTGTACCGTGATACGATAGAACAAGGGAAACCGGATGTACTGATAGTCGCAACCGGTGCCGACTCACTCATTCCGGATATACCCGGTGTGAATGGACAGAATGTCGCCTTAGTGGACGATGTATTAACCCGCGCCAGAACCGTCAGCGGCAATATCCTGATTGTCGGAGGCGGAATGGTGGGCTGCGAGACCGCGGAATTTCTGGTCGAGCGCGTGAAGGGTGTAAACCAGGTTACTGTTATAGAGATGTTAAAGCGGATGGCGGACAATGTATCTCCCACTTACAGGCCGTTCTTTCTCGCGAGATTGAAAAAGGCGGGCATAAGGATGGAGTCAGGCACGATTGTGGAAGAGATTACAAAAGAAGGTGTGAAAGTAAACAGGGAGGGAGTCAGCGGCTTCATCAAAGGAGATGCGGTAGTGCTCGCGGTGGGCTTTACGGCAAATCACTGGTTAGATGAAAAGATCAGAGACCTCGTCCCGGAGGTATATTCCATCGGGGATTGCGTCAAGCCGCGCACGATTAAAGAGTCAATCGAAGAAGGTTTCCTCATCGGCGGGAAAATTTAAAAATTCTCATTTTCTTATTTTCTATTTACGTCCGCTTTTCACGTCCGGCTCCGGCGGACCAGCAGTTTGCAGCAGGTGATTATGTTCTCCCTCGAGTAGAGGGTCAGCTCGTCCCGATAATAATCCCTGAAAATCTCTTCAATGATTTCTTCCTCCGGCCTTTGATCGTTCCGGATTTTTTCCCGCAGACTGCTTGCGTTCCTGCGGGCTGTCAGGAAGGCCTCCCGGATATCTTTTCCGAAAAGAGGGCCCTGATGGGGGAGCCCAAGTATGTCACATTCAAGGGCCTCCAGGCGGTCCAGTGTCGCCATGTAATGGTCATAGCCCGTAAAAAAAATGGGGAAAAAACCGAGAGAGGGAATACGAAATCCCAGGCTGTCGGACGGCATCAGGGCCCTGAGCTCGGGGATATAAACGGCAAGACTCCCCAGGGCATGCCCTTCGACATCAAGGAATCGGAGTGTAAGGCCACCCAGATCCAGTTCTTTGTTATCCGATACAATAATGGCTCCTTCCACTGAAGGCGGCTCACGGAGCGGCGGGCGGGAACTGCCGAGGCCATGCCGAGCAAGAAATCCTGAATAGTATCGATCATCCGAAATAAGACCGGCCGCAGTTTTCGGATGGGCGAGAAACTCCGGAGCACCTGTGCCGGCGATCATCCGTGCCGAGGGGAAATATTCTTTTAATATTGGGAGACCATCGATGTGATCCCCATGCGGGTGCATCACCACGAGATAGTCAGGGGTCGCCCTGATTTTTCCAAGCTGAACTGCTGCTTCGTCAGCGGTGGCGGAAACCCCCAATTCCATGAGGGCCGAAGCTTGCTTTCCCTTTGCCAGATAAAGATTAAAATATGAGTTGCCCAGAAGCCACAGACCGTCAGCCAATTTTTCCGGCAGGGCCGTATATCCACGTCCTGTACTCATATGCTGTCCGCTGTTAATGTATTTTAATGTTAGCCGGGTTTTTTAAGTTACAAAGAAAAGTCTATATTACACACCAAACAGGCTTGATGGAAGAACTTACTTATCGGCATTTTTCTTACGCGCCTTCTTCTGTTTATACATCGTTTGATCCGCCCTGGCCATCAGAACCTCTAAAGAACAAGGCGCTGCCGGGTCATAGAAGGCAAAACCCATGCTCATGGATATTTTGTACTGCTTGTTGTGCTTACGGTTCTGCATGTCAATGTAATATTGCAGGCGGTCGATGATATTTTGAGGATATGATTCATCGAAGTTTGAAGCCAAAACGGCAAATTCATCTCCTCCTATACGGCAGATTACGTCCGACTTTCTGAAAGTAGACCGTAAAATATCAGCGGTATCGATCAGAACCGCATCTCCATGATCATGTCCGAAGGTATCATTAATAAATTTTATATTATCAACATCGATATAAGCCAGCAGCAACTTCGAGTGCAACCTCTCGGCCGACTTGAACAAATGCTCAGCGAGATTTAGAAATCCTCGGCGGTTATACAAATGGGTCAAAGGATCTGTAAAAACCATATTTCGCAGTTGTTCTTCTTTTTTCACCCGCGCGGTCATATCCCTGGAAATAGCCTGCAAACCTGCAATTTTTTCACTATGCATGAGTATTTGAACATTCTGTCCGATCCATATCTCCTTTCCATTTTTTGTGAGCATCGGAAATTCATAATACGTATTAGGAATCTTTTTAGCTAATTGCTGCCTGTAAAACCTTTCTGTATCATCCCTATAATCCTCCCGTATGAGTTCTCGATAATGTTTCCCGATTAGTTCATCTTTTGTATATCCGGTCAGCCTT
>Ga0335070_10011518_pt1 | contig 10330 bp, 11 predicted proteins | sample Lox_Sample_13_FD_206722 | JGI IMG/M metagenome (GOLD analysis project Ga0335070, IMG submission 206722) | Soil microbial communities from Loxahatchee National Wildlife Refuge, Florida, United States - Lox_Sample_1.3 | ecosystem: Environmental > Terrestrial > Soil > Wetlands | place: USA...
GAAGAGCAAACAGGTGCGCCATTGGAATACTGACCGCGACTTGATCCCAGCGTTCCGAAGGGGGCGATGAGCAGTTCAGATTCAGTGCGTCCTGGTTGCGCCGCGCATCCGCGGCGGTGGCTGGTCGCGTGGTGTCTCTTCGAATGCGGAAATTCCGCCTATCCCGCAATCGTCCTGAGCTTCGTCTTTTCACCCTACTTCGCCCAGCATGTCGCATCGGGCTCGCAGGGCGCGATCCTGTGGGGTCACACGATCGCCGTCTCCGCCGTGGCAATCGCCGTATTGAGTCCGGTGCTGGGCACGATCTGCGACAAGGGCGGTCGGCGGAAGCTGTGGCTGCTGGGCTGCAGTGCAATCAATGTCGTTTCCGTAGCCTCGCTCTGGTTCATTGTGCCGGATCCCCAGGCGATTTGGCCGGCACTCCTCCTCGTCGCGGCGAGCAACACCGTCTTCGAACTCGGCTATGTCTTTTACAATGGCATGCTGCCGGCCATCGTTCCGCCGGAAGCGGTCGGGCGCGCCTCCGGGTGGGGCTGGAGCACCGGCTATTTCGGCGCCCTGGTCTGCATGGGTATCACCTGGTTCCTTCTGATCCGCCCCGATAGCCCGAACGTGGGTCTCGACCGCGGGAAGTTCGAGCACCTGCGAGCGGCCGCGCCGCTGGCCGCCGCTTGGTTCGTCATCTTCGCGCTGCCCTTGTTCCTGGTCATTCCGGACGATCCCTCGACGGGGCTCGGCGCCGCAGAGGTCGTGCGCCGCGGCCTTTCCGAGCTTGCGGGCACGCTGCGGACGCTGCGCCGATACCGTTCCGTCGCCTGGTACCTGGTGGCCCATATGGCCTACACGGACGCGCTCAATACGCTTTTCATCTTCGCGCCGATCCTGGGCGCAACCATGTTCGGGCTGACCGAGACCGAGATGCTGTACTTCGGCCTCGGTGTTTATGTCTGCGCGGGTATCGGCTCGGTCCTCCTGGGCTGGGCCGACGACCGCGTCGGCGCTCGGCCCGTGCTCATGGTCGCGCTCATCGGCTTCATGGCGTTCAGCGTGGGCGCGATGTGGGCAAGCTCGAAGCAGTCGTTCGTTGTCTTCGGATTGCTGCTCGGTTTCTTCTTCGGACCGGTGCAGGCCGTGAGCCGCTCATTGATGACGCGCTTGTCGCCGCCGGACATGCAGAACCAGATGTTCGGACTCTACGCGCTGTCTGGCCGCGCGACTGCATCGCTCGGCCCGTTCCTCGTCAGTTCGTTGATTGCGGCCACCGCGAGCCAGCGGGCGGGGCTGACGGTGGTCATCGTCATGACGGCGCTCGGAGCGCTCCTGCTCCTGCCTGTACGCGAGCCGCGGAACCAGCCGCGCTAGGGGTCGACGCCGATGCTGCGCGCCAATATGGCGACCTCTTCGCGCAAGGCGCTGGCGATACGCTCTTCGCGCGTTTCGCCGGTCCCGGCCGCTTCCAGCGCATCGACACCGACAGGATCGCCGAAGACGACACGGAGCGGATGGCGGCGCGGCCAGCGGCGGCCACGCGGCATGGCGTCGAAGGTGCCGGCGATGTAAGCCGGTACCACAGGCACCGCCTGTTCCGTAAGCAGCTTGCCGATCCCCGGCCTGAACCGCTGCAGCCGGCCGTCGGGGGTCAGCCAGCCTTCAGGGAACCAGACCACAAGATCGCCGCGGGCCAGCACCGTCGTCGCCGTCTCGACAGCGGTCATCGGTGTGCGTTCATCGACCGGGAAGACATGCATGATCCGCGAGAACAGCCGCATGGGCGCCGTGGAGAACATGCGATGATCGTCGCCGGCCCAGTAGCAGCGGCGGAACTGGACGAACGGCAAGGCCGCGGCGATGACGAAGGCGTCCATTTCGCTGGCGTGATTGGGTGCGATCACGATGGGTCCGCGGGTTGGCAGCCGCTCGGTCCCCTCCACCCGCAAATGGAAACGCCAGGCAAGCGCCAGTTTGTCGACGGCGCGGAGCGACGCGGCGAGCAGGTTGACCAGCGGCCCGGTCGGCCGCAGGTAGGACCGCTCTCGCGGCGACAACACCCGGCGCCGCGCGGGCGCCTCTTCACCTCTCCTGCCCTTGACCAGGCCCCGCGCGACGGCGATCAGGTCGCGGACCGTGCGCAGGCCGGCGACGGTCTCTCCCGTCAGCTGAATGCCCAGAGTCTCCTCCAGCTCCAGCGAGATTTCCATCCAATCGAACGAGTCGAGTGCAAGGTCGAAGGCAAGATTCGCCTCGAGGCTGAGAGCCTTGTCTGCGCACCGCTTCGTCAGCAGCGCCCACACCTTTGCCGCGGTCGGCTCGGCGAGAAACGTCCGGTCCGCGTCCGAGAGGGGGACCGGGCCCGACTTCGTCTCTTTCGCCAGCGCCCTTTCGTACAATTGAGGCAGCAGAAAGCGGCGATATTTGCCGAGCCGCGTGCGCGGCAGCGCTTCCTCGATGAGGGCGAAGCCCGAGAGCCGCTGATAGGGCGGCAACTGCTGCGCCGTCTGGGCGAACCAGATTCGAATGGGATCGTCGAGCAGAGTCACGCCGATCGCCCCGATCGCCTCGGCGTTCGGCCGCACGAGAGCGACGAGATCGCCGGAGCGTTCAAGCACGGCGATCTCGCGGACGTAGGGGCTGGCGCCGTAGAGCTTTTCGAGCGGCTCCGGAAAGACCTTCTTCCCGCCGCCGAGCACGATCATCTCCTTGGCCCTGCCGGTCACATAGAGATATCCGTCGCGATCGATGTATCCGAGATCGCCGGTGCGAAACCATCCGTCCGCCGTGAAGGCGGCCTTGGTCGCTTCGGGATTGTTCCGATAGCCGGCGGTGATGTTGTTCCCGCGCAGGAGGATTTCGCCGATCCCGTTCTCGTCCGGCTCCGCGATTCGAATTTCGCCGTCGCCGATGGCCTTTCCGGCGCTGCCGAATCGCGTGCGCCCGCGGGCGTTCATCGTGAAGACCGAGGCCGTTTCGGCGAGACCGTAACCGGCGAAAACGAACCACCCGAGGCCGGCGAGCTTTCGATGGACGTCGGGATCCAGCCTGGCGCCGCCGGAGGTCACCGCGCGAAGGTGTGGTCCTACCTGTGCCCTGACCGGGCGAAACAGAAGCCGCCCCAGATCGATGCCGAACCGGGAGCGAGCCCAGATTGCCAGTCCGAGGCCGCGATCAAAGATGATCTTTGACGCGCCCCCGGCGCCCGCCACGCGACTCTCGATCGCGGACAGGAGCGCTTCGTACAATCGAGGGACGCCGATGAGCACCGTCGCGCCGCCCACTCGTGCGGCGCGCGCGATCTGCGGGCCGCTCACGCCTTCCGGCAGCACGACCGCGGCGCCGACGGTCAGCGGCAGCAGAAGGCCGATCACGAACGGATAGGAATGATGCAGGGGCAGCGGCAACAGGACCCGATCCTCCGGCCCGGCCTCGCGCTCGGCCGCGATCGCTCCAACGTTGGCGCCGATGTTGTTGCAGCTGAGGATGATGCCCTTTGGCTTGCCCGTGGTCCCGGAGGTGTAGGAGAGGCACAGCGCGGTATCGCCCGTCGGCGGAGGGAGCGGAACCGGTACGGTCTGCGCGAGGTTGCGCCAGAAGACGCCGTCGGAAGCCGTATCGGGACCGCCATCGAGCAGGACATAGCGACGAGCGCCCGCGGCCGACGAATGAAGCGCGCGGCAATGTGCGGCGGTGGTAAAGACCAGGTCCGCATCGCTGTCTGCGATAATGGCGGCCGCCTCGTGCTCGGAAAGAACGTCGTCCACCGGCGCAAGCGTCGCGGCGCAGGCGCCGATTGCCAACGCTGCGATGATCCATTCCGCCGAATTCGGCCCGTAGATGACGACAGTGTCATTGGGACGCACGCCCGCCCCGATCAGGCCAAAGGCGAGCTGGCTCGCCCGGTCGGCAACCTCGGCATAGGAGAGCGTCTCGATGCTTTCGCCCCGCACGACCAGCACGGCCGGATGCGCGGCGCGAATGCGCATGTCACTCAATAGCGATTGGATATTCCAGCGGTCGGTTCGCATTGACATGGCTCAAAGAGCCCGGCGCCGAGCAGGCGTATCAACCCGTCGTGACGGAGTAGCATCGCGTTGGTTTCCGAGAGTGAAAAGACCGGCCTCGCTCGAATCTGCGGCTGTACGGATCTTGCAGGGAATGCGGCGGAACAATGGTCGTGTCCCGCGGCGGACCAGTCCGGGGAGGACGTGTCGATCTGGCTGCGTGATCACGGCTTGCCCGGCAAGGCGGTCGCCCTCCTCTACAGGCAACAGGCTTTGTGCCAATATCGCCTCGATGAGGTGAAAACGCGCCGCGGTCGCTACCTCTATCTCGTCGAACATGGGGCTTTCGACGAATACGGGTTCGTTGTAGCCACGCCTAGGAACATATATCTTCGAATCTTGAAGCCTTCCGCCTCTGTGATTGCAGCGGCGATGAAAGGCGTGACATTGCAATACTGCAAGCTGGCCAATGAGCGCGCATTGAGTGCGCGGGAGACAGAACTTGCAGCTCGGTTACTCGGCGAGGTCGCGACAACGAAAGAATGATTCCACGCCGCGGACTGTCGTTCTGCGCAAGCTGGATTGCGTAGCCCCGTTCCTACCAACTACGTGGCGGGCCTACGTCGACGTGGACGAAATTGGATTGCGGATAGTAGCCGACGCCGCCCCGACGCAGGCTGAGCGCCGCCACTTGCAGATCCGTGAGCCGGCGGTCCCCCAAGCGTATGTCGATCGCCTTTCCTTCCATATGGAGGCTGTGCTTGGCCACGCCATTGCTCTCGGCCGCGAGCATGGCATTGGTGGCGGGAGAGCGATAACCCGAGATGACGTCGAACGGTCTGGCGCTGCCCATTCGCTGGTGCAGAGCCACAAGCAGATCGAGCAGCCGGACGTCGATCGCATGGATGTCGCCGGTGCGGAAGTCGCGCAACAGTGTAGCGATGTCTCTAAGGCGGTCGGGGACATAACAGCCGCCCTCCTAATAGGTCGCCGTCAGGCTCTCCCCGGTATGAAGATTGAAGAATGACAGGGATCGTGGCGTCGACTTGACGATGCTCGCCGCGGCAGCCGGAGCCCTTAGCGCCAGAGGGATGCCGAGACATAGTCTAAGTACCGTGCGGCGTGTCAGTGTGACGCCGGGAGTGGTCGGCGCAATATCCATTCACGTCCCCTATCCGAACGAGCTCGGCTATGGAGGATGCCCGATCCCAAAATGTGTCCGGCATTCCAGAACCGAGCCCGTACGCCAGGGGCGGCAGGCAGCCATTCCTGGTAGCGGACGTCGCGTAATGACCCAAGTGCCGCCTGGGCATCAGCACGGGTATATATTGGCGTCACTTCCGGGTCGCCCCGCTGGCAGTTGCGCCGGTTGATCCGCGCGACTTCGCTCTCCTGTATGTTCCCGGCGTCCGGCAGCACGAAGGCGCACAGATCGATGGTGCCTGAGGTCGCGAAGATCGGTCCGCAAAATCTGCCTTTACCAGGCGAGGGATCATGTCGCTGTGGTCGATATGGGCATGAGTGAGCAGCAGGAAATCCAGCTCCCGCGGCGGAAACGGCAAGGGCCCGTAGTTGAGCGCTGTTAGGGTCTTCGAGCCTTGGAACATTACGCAGTCGACGAGAAAGCTGCCCTTGGGGTGGATGATTCGGTAGCACGAACCCGTCACCGTGCCGGCGGCCCCGTGGAAATCCAATGTCAGGGACATGGCACCCGCAATGACTCCGCCCGCGGTGTGACTCAGCGGCAATCCAGGCGCCACAAAGTGATCGACGCCAAATCTGGTCCTTGCGCGCCTCACGCCTCGTTCCTGCCCCAATTCACGCGCACGAAATAACCGCCCTTATCGAAATGTGTCGTGTGCTTCCCGTGGAACGCCCGCTCGATGGCTTCGCCGATCCGGCGCGGGAGGTGGATATCGGTCGTCGTGATCACGATCGCCGCCGGACTCTCATCGATCGCGATGATGCGGTTCATCGGGTGCTCGGCCTTCTCGGCGGTCTCCTGATGGCGCACGAAATTGAGCATGTCCGCCTTTTCCGTCGCCGTCAGCGTGTCCGCGACCGTGACGATGCCCGCCGGATAACGGTCGTTGATCCGGTGGCACGCTTGACAGACGACGTCGTGCGCGTCCGCGGGACGCGTTCCCCAGTGCCATCGTCCGGCTTGGTAGACCGCCCCGCACTGCGGACAAGCGGCCGGCTCCGGCATCTTCCCCGGCCGCTTGTAAGGATCGAGGATTCCCGGGTCCTGCGCATGTCCGAATCGCCGCCGGTGCCTGCCGCCGCGCTGCTTGTCACCACTGCTCGCCATGTCGACCTCCGCTTTCAATGAGGAAACCGACGACAAAAGGGGGCGCTCGCACACTGACCTGCATCAATCGCAAATTAGCGAGCCAAGTATAGCGATGGTTGTGCGAAAAAAGCGCCAACAGCACCCGATCTAGCCAACGCGCGACGCTATGGAACCTCAAAAGATAAAGCTCCTTGTCGCTGTCGACGGTTCTCCGGCATCGCTCCGTGCTGTCAAACTGGCCATCGATCACGCGAAAATGGTGCCGAGAGCGAGCCTGCTCATCGTGAACGTTCAAAACTTGTCGACGCTTCGCTTAGGCGATGGCGCCGGAATCATGTCACCTGATTGGATTGAGGAGGAAGAAGAGCGGGCAGCGACGGAAGCATTGGGGGAGGCCGTCACCCTGTGCCGCCAAGCGGGAGTGTCCTATATGATCCGTTCGGAGCGGGGCAGTATTGCGACGACGATCGATCGTATTGCCCGGGATCAACACGTATCGCACGTCGTCATGGGCACGAGAGGGTTGGGCGGCGTCCAGGGGCTGCTCCTCGGATCGGTAGCAACCCAGCTTCTGCATTTGGTAGACGTGCCAGTGACGCTTGTGAAGTAGGACTAGGGACCCATACGCTCCACAAGCACCCGATCTTTATCCGCTTCCCTGCGAGGCGCGTGTGCGATTTCACAGCGCTTTTGGATCGCTTTCCCTTTGCTTTTCTCCCGGACCTGTCGAATGCGACGCCAGATAGGTTGTCGAAGCAATTTGCATCAGTTTGCTCGCTTCAGCGAGATAGTCCTGGACTGTGTGTTTCGCCCAATCCTGCTGCAGCGCGACAGCCGCGTTCCAATTCTCGCAGCAAACCATCGACTGGCCTAGATCCACGTCACGACGCCAGCGGTCGGCAACAAAGCCGACAAGCTCACCGTTAACGGCAGCGACGCTGTTAAGGCAGGATGCGGCCACCCCCATCAGCGCCATCCCGTTCGCGAAGGCATCGAATCCTCTGTATTCCATGGCTTCGGGCGCATCGTCGGCGGTTGAGGTCGTCACTCGTTGCTTCTTCATTTATTCCTCCATTAGAGGCTGGTCGGAGCTTCCTCGGAGGCAGTCGCCCGGCTTCGGACTACTCCGAGAAGAAGCGGGATCGCCATACGCAAGGTAACAAAGATGAACTGCAGAGCACATTGATCTGGATCATCGGGTTGCAAGGGCGTCGGAACCGGCTCGACGAGGACGACCCCGCAGGACGCCCTCTGCAGGGCGTCGACACGTGGCACGCAAAGCGGGATCGGCACCGCGCTTGATTGAGCAGGATCAAGGCGGTGCCCTGATGCTGCATGCGACTCTGCTGTTGTTGACAGCGCACCGTCGCTGGCAGAGCCATGCTCCTTTCATGGGCGATTAGGGGATGGACGCCTCGTCCGAGCACACAAGCAGGCCCAGAGGCCAGGTGGTCGCAGTCCGCGGCTCGGTGGTCGACGTGCGCTTCGCCGCGGGAAGCCTGCCGGCGATCGCCGAGGCGGTGATGATCGACTGGGATCGCGCCGGCCCGCTGGTGGCGGAAGTGGAGCAGCATCTCGATCCCACGACCGTCAGGACCGTTGCACTCGACCATACCAGCGGGCTCCGGCGCGGCACTCCGGCCCGCGCTGCGGGTCATCCTCTCCGGGTGCCGGTTGGCGAGTCCGTGCTGGGGCGACTGCTCAACGCCCTGGGAGACCCCGTCGATCGGAAGGGGCCGCTGCCCGCGAACGGCCCGCGGCGACCGATCCACGCGCTTGCTCCCGCGCTCGGCAGCCAAAGTGGGCGGCGGGAGGTCTTCGGCACCGGAATCAAGGTCGTGGATCTCCTGGCGCCGCTCGTTAAGGGCGGCAAGGCCGCCATGTTCGGCGGCGCCGGGGTGGGCAAGACGGTCCTGATCATGGAGCTGATCCGCACGACAGTCGAGCGCCATGCCGGCATCTCCGTCTTCGCCGGCATCGGCGAGCGTACGCGCGAAGGCCACGAGCTGCTCCTCGAACTGCGCGAGTCCGGCGTCCTCGAGCGCACCGCCCTCGTCTTCGGCCAGATGAACGAGCCGCCCGGTGCCCGCTGGCGGACTGGGCTCGCGGCCCTTGCGATCGCCGAGCATTTTCGCGACGCGGCGCAGGAGAACGTCCTGCTGCTGGTCGACAACGTTTACCGCCTGGTGCAGGCCGGCGGCGAGGTGTCGGGCCTGCTCGGCCGGCTGCCGTCGCGCGTGGGCTATCAGCCGACCCTCGCCAGCGAGATCGCCGAATTCGAGGAGCGCATCGCCTCGGGCCCGGCCGCCGCCATTACCTCGATCCAGGCGGTGTATGTGCCGGCCGACGATTTCACCGATCCGGCGGTCGCCGAGATCTTCAGCCACCTCGATTCCTCAATCGTGCTGTCGCGCGACATGGCGAGCGAAGGCATGTATCCCGCCGTCGATCCGCTGGCCTCGACCTCGAGCCTGCTTGACCCACGCCTCGTGGGCGAGATCCACTATCGGGTGGCACAGGACGTCCGCAAGACGATCGCGCACTACCGCGAGCTGCAGGAGATCATCGCGCTTCTCGGCATCGAAGAACTCAGCGCCACGGACCGTACCGTCGTCAAGCGCGCCCGGCGCTTGCTGCGCTTTCTCACCCAGCCCTTCATGGTGACCACGGCCTTCACCGGCAAGGCGGGGCGATCGGTCGAGCTGACGGAGACGCTTGCCGGGTGCCGGGCAATTCTCGACGGCGAGACCGACGACTGGAGCGAAAGCTCGCTCTACATGATCGGCGATCTCGATGAGGCCCGGCAGAAGGAGCACAGCGCAAAGGCGGGTGCGGCATGAAGCTCGCGGTCACCACGCCGCTCGCGATCGTGGTCGACACCGGCGACGTCGCGCATCTGCAGGCCGACGACGAGAGCGGCTCGTTCGGCATTCTGGGCGGGCATGCCGACTTCCTGACCGCGCTGGTTCCGTCGGTCGTGAGCTGGCGCGACGCGCGCGGTAGTGAACATCACGTCGCCGTGCGCGGCGGCCTGCTGGAGGTCCGCGGCGGCGAGACGATCGCCATCGCGACGCGGGAGGCCGTTGCGGACGACGATCTGCATCGCCTCGAAACGGAGGTGCTGGTCCGCTTCCGCCGGCAGCTCGCCGACGAGCAGTCAGCACGCGCGGACGCCAACCGCCTCTATCTCGCGGCGATCCGCCAGATCTCGCGGTTCCTCAGGCCGCCCCGCTCGCCGGCGGGGCCGGGCGGCCGCGGCCTTGACGACAGCGAGTGGCTGGAGCAATGACGTCGCGGCCGGAGCATCCCGAGCAGCTGGACGAAGCGGTGAAAAAGCGCCGCGAGCGGCGGGAGCGCTGGCAGCGCGAGGGCGAGCGCTCGATCGGCCAGAATCTGGCGCTGATCGGTGCGCTGGGTTGGACGATCGTGATTCCGACGCTGGCCGGCATCTTCCTCGGCCGCTGGCTCGACCGTCTGTTCAATTCGGGAATCTTCTGGACGCTCGGCCTGCTGTTCGCCGGCCTTGTCATCGGCTGCTCGCTGGCCTGGAGGAGAATACATCGCGAATGAACGACGGAATGCTCGCCATGAACTGGCCGCTGGTTGCAGCGATGGCCGTCGCCGGTCTTGCGCTGGGTCTCGCCTATTTTGCTGTCCTGCGGCGGACAGCCGAGCTGCTCGGGACCGGCGGCAGCCGGCTTCGGCCGCTGCTCCTGACGCTCGCGCGCATCGCCGCCGCAGCGCTCGCGTTCTTCCTCGCGGCGCGCCTGGGAGCGGCACCGCTGCTGGCCGCGTTCATCGGCTTTCTGGCGGCGCGCGCGCTCGCGCTGCGCCGGGTACGGAGAAGCGGCTGATGGAGTCTTCGCCTCTTGCGACAGCCGTCCTGTTCCACCTGGGACCGATCGACATCACCAGACCGGTGGCGACGACCTGGGCCATCATGGCGGCGCTGACGCTGACGGCGTGGCTGGTGACGCGGCGCCTGAACGAAAGCCCGGACCGGCGGCAGGCCGCGATCGAGGGCGTCGTCAGCGGCGTCGCC
>Ga0335070_10011519_pt1 | contig 10329 bp, 10 predicted proteins | sample Lox_Sample_13_FD_206722 | JGI IMG/M metagenome (GOLD analysis project Ga0335070, IMG submission 206722) | Soil microbial communities from Loxahatchee National Wildlife Refuge, Florida, United States - Lox_Sample_1.3 | ecosystem: Environmental > Terrestrial > Soil > Wetlands | place: USA...
AGCTGGAAACGACATAAGAAAAGTAAATCCGAGAAATCCGACCAGGATCATGCAATAAGCCATTTCAAGCCCTGTCAAGAAAAGGACCAGCAGCAATATCACTCCGTATATTCCTATTGCCACATCACTCATGGTCTGCTCCTTTTACTGTTTTTATCAGATCGCAAAATACTGTGAAACTCTGCAAGAGAAAGCTGAATGAAAGGGCAAAGGCAAACGGGTAGTAAGGGATCTTAAAGCTGGCTGTACGCTCACCCGTTTTTTGCACGTCTATCCCGTAAACAAAAAAATTATAAGCCACAAATAAGAAGATGAGGATGCCGACACATCGGGTCATCATTTGAATAATGCGTTTTTTCCTCGGACCGAGCTTTTCTGTCATGATATCCACAATGACCTGGGCCCCGAGCAGGGTGCCGTATGGAATTGAGAATCCGAAGACAATGGCCCCCCCGTATTGTATGAACTCCATCGATCCGGTAATCGGATGGCCGAAGTTTCTCAAAATCACATCAAAGAGGGTTAAAAGAATCATACACGCTAAAACGATACCGGCAATGACGTAGAGTGACTTATCAAAATTGACAATGCCTGCAATAAAACGCTTCATCGTTTTGCCTCCCCGTCTATGGGCGTACAAATACAAAGAGGGCTGTGTTCGCACAGCCCTCTTTTGCTGATACGTATCTCACGGATTATTCTTTAAGAAGTCCTGGCAGAATTTCAATGCTTCATCGCCAGGGAGCCCCTTGGACTTCGTCATCTTGACGTAGTCCTCCAGGATGGGTTTCATCTTTTCAGCGGTGAATGCCTCATCTTCCTTGGAGACCTTGACGAAGGTGACGCCCTTTCCTTTGGAGAACTCTACGGCTTTAGCATCCAGTTCAACCCACCCCTTGCCGAATTTCTCGGCATATTCCTCGTTGATCTTTTCTATTGCCTTTTGATCGGCGGGGGAGATGGCATCCCACTTCGCCTTGTTCATAATCGCATACATCGAGGTCATATACGACATGGGGTAGTCCTCAAGTACGGTCTTGACAACCTCGCCGATCTTGAATCCCTGCAATGCTTCCAACGGAAAAAGACATCCGTCCACAACACCTCTCGAAAGGGCATCGTAGGTTTCCGTCACCGGCATGGTGACAGGGGACGCGCCGAGATTCTTGACGATATCTGCATTTTCTGCGTTGGCTTTTATCCTGAGTCCTTTCAAATCGGCGACGGATTTCGTCGGGTTCTTCGTAAAAATGAAACCGGGGGCTGCACCGTGGAGAAACAGAACGTGGACGTCATCAAACTCTTTCGGTTTGAATTTCTTATAATAGGCATTGGCCATTCGGGTTGCCTGATCGCCGCTTTTATATCCCAAGGGCTGCTGCAAAACTTCGGAAAGGGGCAGTCTGCCGGGTGAATAGGCGAGCAAATTCGTGCCGACATCCACCACGCCTTTTACCGTGTTGTCATAGACCTGCATCGGCGGCGAAAGCGTGTTGGCCGCGAAGACGGTTACCGTCACCCTTCCTGCTGTGGCCTTCTCAACATCCTTTCCCCACTGATCGAACGTCTTCGTCCAAGGGTGCTGGGGCGGCCACATCACGGAAAGCCTGAGCTTCATGGCCTTCTCCTGAGCCTGGACAGGAATCGAGGTTAACAAAAACAGAGAAACCGTTAAAAGAACCAACCATCCAACAACAGATCTTTTCTTCATAGGACCCTCCTTTTTTTGTGTTGCTATTTATTAACCCGCATACTCTTATTTAGAAGAAGCTACCTGTTCCCGTCTATAAATCTCTTCCTCAACTCCCGTTTCAGGATCTTCCCCGCCGGGCTCTTAGGAAGATCGTTCAAAATGATAAATTCCTTGGGAACCTTAAAGGGCGATAGGCGGGTCTTCAGAAAAGCCTTCAAGTCTTCGGGAACGACTTTTTGCCCGGGCTTGGGAGTGATGAAAGCCGTCACACGCTCACCCCACTCTTTATCCGGAAATCCCACCACCGCGCATCCCTCCACCTCCTGTCTCGTGTAAAGAACTTCTTCAACCTCACGGGGATACACATTCTCGCCGCCCGTGATGATCAGATCCTTGAGCCGATCCACGATATAGAGGTAACCATCCGGGTCGAAGATACCGATGTCACCGGTGCGGAGCCACCCTCCCTCCCAGAATGCGGAAAGATTCCCTTCTGGGTTATTCAGATACCCTTTCATGACGTTGCGGCCCCTCACGCAGATTTCACCCTCTTTTCCCTGCTCGACCGGATTTCCCGCCTTGTCCCTGATCTGGATCTCTACGCCATGAGCCGGTTGCCCGACCGATCCGACTACGTGCCGGTAGTAATGGTTATAGGTCAGCGGCATCGCCTCCGTCATTCCGTACGACTCTGCGATCGTGAGCCCGGTGCGCTCCTTCCACTGTTTGACGATCTCCACGGCCATGCTCGCTGCCGCCGAAAAAGAGTAACGTAAATTTCCGATTTTTTTCTTCAAATCGCCCACGCTCAGGAAGCGAACGTAGACGGTAGGTACGGCAAAGAATTTTGTGACGCGGCCGGATTCCATCAGCTTCAAGACCTTGTCCATGTCAAAAACAGGCAGAAGTTCCAGGCAGCCGGCGCTCAGAATCGTCGAATTCATGATATGCATTTGACCGAAGACATGGTTAAAGGGCAGGAAGCAGATGCCGACGTCATTCTCGGTTGACCGCTCATAATAGGCAATGCTGTGACTCGAAAAACTGACCGCCTCATGCGGGAGCATGGCCCCTTTCGGGATGCCTGTCGTCCCGCCGGTGTACATAATCACCGCAGTATCGGCGCGGTCCCTGTCGATCGCCTTGAAAGATCCCGAACCCATCCCCATCAGGTGCTCCAGGTCGAGATCGCCTCCCGGGCAGATCACCTTCTCAATGCCTCCGGAGCCCCTCAAACGCTCTAAGTCCTTGAGCTTCTCTCCCATCGTGAAGATAAACCGCGGCCTTGAATGGTTGACAAGATTCCTCAACTCGTCACCCGTGAGAACACTGGAGAGCGTCACAGCCACGCCTCCTGCCTTCAGCACGCCGAAATAGAAGGCGATCCAGTCTCCCGAGTTTTGAGCACAAAGCTCTACGAGGTCACCCGGCTTTAGACCCAATTTGATAAGGCCGGTGGCGATTCGGTTCGCCTGACCGTTGAGCTGAGCATAGGTTCTCTCAGACCCCGCTTCCCGGATCGCGGGTTGTCCCGGAAAAAAGAACGCCGATAACTCAAGATTCTGTGCGCAGTTCATTATTCCCTCTGTCCCGTCATTTTTCGCTCACCATCCTGATGATGCGCCGGCTTCTCTCATGCCTCTCTCCAGACAAGGCGAACGCGACCTCTCTGCCCGATGATGGAACCGCATCCCTCCCCGGCCAGACTACTTCGACCGCTCCAAATAGTTCTTTTTCAACTCGCGTTTGAGGATCTTCCCGGCCGGGCTTTTGGGAAGTTCGCTCACGACGATATACTCCTTCGGAACCTTAAAGGGTGACAGACGAGATTTCAGAAAGGCTTTTAACTCCTCCGGAACGATTTTCTGTCCGGGCTTTGGAGCAATAAAAGCGGTCACTCGCTCCCCCCACTCCTTATCCGGAAGTCCAACCACGGCGCACCCCTCCACTTCCTGTCTCGTGTAGAGCACTTCTTCAACTTCACGGGGATAAACATTTTCACCGCCGGTGATAATCATGTCCTTAATCCGGTCCACGATAAAGAGGTAGCCGTCTTTGTCCAGGAACCCGACGTCTCCGGATCTGAACCAGCCGTCTTCCCAAAATGCGGAACGCGTCTCTTCCGGATTATTGAGATAGCCCTTCATGATGTTGTGCCCACGAATACAGATCTCCCCCTCCTGGCCTTGTTTCGCTTGATTTCCATTCTTATCCCGGATCTCAACCTCAACCCCTGGCACCGTTGTTCCAATAGACCCAATGACGTGGCGATAATAATGATTGTATGTCACCGCGGAGGCGGATTCCGTCAGGCCGTAGCCTTCGTAAATGGTGAGCCCGGTCCGCTCCTTCCATTGGCGAACAATTTCTGCGGCCATGCTTGCGGCCGCGGAGAAACAGTATCGGACCCGGCCCAGCTTCTCTTTCAATCCATCAAGAGTCAGCAGACGTGCATAAACCGTCGGGACGCAGAACAGTTTGGTCACCCTCCCGGACTGCGTTGCTGCTAAGACCCGATCCAGATCAAAAGCGGGTAAAACCTCCAGGCATCCGCAACTTAAAATGGTAGCGTTCATTATATGCATCTGACCGAATACGTGGTTGAATGGGAGAAAGCACAGAGCCCGGTCGGTCTCGGTTGAGTGTTCACTGAAGGCCACGTTGTGAGCGGAAGTGTTGATATTTTCGTGCGTGAGCATGACTCCTTTCGGCGTGCCTGTGGTGCCTCCGGTATAGAGAATGGCGGCTGTATCCGTGCGGTCCCGCTCCAGTGCTTTGAACGAGCCGGTGCCCATATTCATCAAACCTTGAAGTTCCAAATCTGCTCCCCGACAAATCACTTTTTTCAGAATCTCAGGCTTCCTTAAGTTCTTTAGATGACCGAGTTTATCCTCGGAGGTAAAGAGGTATCTCGGCTTTGAGTGATTGATCAATAAAGTCATTTCATCGGGAGTTAGGAGACTTGAAAAAGTCACGGCGACGGCTCCTGCTTTTAGCACGCCGAAGTAGAAGATAAGCCAGTTTGCTGAATTTGGAGCCAAAAGACCGACATGTTCACCGGGCTTCACGCCCAAGGCCAACAACCCGGTCGCTACCCGATTAGCTCGACCATTGAATTCTGAATAAGTAATTTCAAGTCCGGAATCACTCAGGGCTGGACGATCTGGAAAATAGAAGGATGCATTCTCTAAGTTATTGGAAATGTTCATAAAAATTACATGTTGAAACTTGATCAGGCTTCTATGAGTTAGCCAAACAATATAATATTAGTCCAATTAATATTTGTCAAGGGAAATATTTCTTGCTTTTTTATCATTCAAAATATATTATGTTTGCAAGGCAGTCATAGTTAGCGGCTTCAAATCAGCCGGGAAAGTTGGAAATCTGCTTTAAACCCACCCAAGGAGGAGAGATGGCTATATTCACGCCTGTCAGGCAACTCCGAGTTTTCGAAGAAATCGTGGCGCAACTCAAGCAATCCATTTTGACGGGCCGTTTCAAGCCTGGAGATAAGCTGCCGACCGAGCGAGAACTGGTGGAACAGTTTCAGGTGAGTCGTGTGGCCATTCGTGAGGCCCTTCGGACGCTGGAGAATTCAGGATTCATCGTGACGCGGCAGGGAGCCAACGGAGGGGCGTACGTCACCGACCTGAGTTTCGAGTTTCTGGCCAATGCTTTCCTGGATTTGTTTTTGACCGATAAGATTTCCATTCCTGAACTCCATCGCGTCAGGCTTATTATTGAACCCGAGATTGCCAGATTGGCAGCTTTGACCATTACGCCAGAGTATACCCAACGGTTGATGAAAGCCCTCGAGGCTGAAGAGATTCCTACGGCATCTTTATCGGAAGATATAAAGATGAAGACCGCGGTGCATTACATCCTGGCCGAAATGTGCGGCAACCGCTTTTTTGAAGCGATCGTCAGATCTTCGATGAAGCTCACTCACACGGTGATCCGGATGGTCAATCCCGATCCTTATACGATGCATCCTGCAGGCATGCACCGTCCCGTCGTCGAAGCCGTGTTGACCGGGGATCCAGAAGCATCCTCTGCTGCCATGCGTCAACATACCATCGAATTCGGCGAGATCTTGATCAAGATGGAAAAGACCTACCGCGAGAAAAAATCATCGCTATCCTTCTGAAGGAACCCTTCCTTCATCTTTTTCCCGGAGCCAAGACAAAGCGGAAAAAATAACAAAAATGCCTTCGTGAGTCCATATCCCAGCAGGGCTCCTGCGATGACGTCCGTCGGATAATGAACGCCCAGATAGATCCGGGTCCATGCGATGAATGCAGCGAAGACGTAGAAAATAATCCGGTATCGGGGGAACCAATTCGAAAGGAGGACCGCCATCATAAATGAAAAAACAGAATGAGCGCTGGGAAAGCTCGGGTCGAAGATTTTTTCCGGCCCCCGGGAGAGCTTTGAGGCCACCTCCAGAAACAAAAGCGGTCTCGGACGTTGAATCAAGAATTTGAGGCCATAGAGGACTATGAATTGGACGGCATAAAGAAGAACCAGATGGCGAAGAATTTTTCTCTGTTGGGTCAGAATCCAGCTCAGAAGGATGAAGAAGATGACTGCATAATGGCTTCCCAGATAGGTCAACCAGGGCAGGAGCTGATCCAAGAAGGATGAGCTCCACCATCCATTCGCCCATCTCATGAAATCTAATTCCCAGGCCATTTTCTATAAGTCCATCAGACTGTAACAGGACGCGGCGAACCGGGGACGCGGTGATACGGAGACTTCTCTTCTCTTCCTCCCATTTTCCCCGTCAATTCTTTTCCCCGCGTCTCCGCTTCTCCCCATCTGCCCATCTCTCTTTTCATATAGGAAGCTTCGGAATAACGTCCGCCAGATTCTCGCTTTGAACGCAGACGCTTGCCATTTGATCAAGGTCTTTGCAGGACGAATTAAAAGCGACAGAGAACCCCGCCATCCGAAATAGTTCGAGATCACCCCTGCTGTCCCCAAGGGCGATCATTTCTTCAGATTTCACTCCAAATTGTTTCAGAATCCTCCCCGCCCACACCGCTTTCTGGTCGTAATAGACTTGAATTTTCACGTTCCCCGTCAAGACTCCGTTTTCATGGAGAAGATCGTTGGAGACCGAGTAATCAAACCCATATTTCTGATGGACCCAATTCGAAAGGAGTGAGAGCCCGGAAGAGACCATCGCAAGTTTCAGCCCCTTCTGTTTCAGGTGGCCGACCAATTCATCGACGCCGGGGTGAAAGGAGACGCCTTGAACGATCTTCGACAGCGCCTCCACCTTCATCCCTTTCCAAACCTCGGCATCCAGTTCGCAAAAACGGCTGTACGAAATTTCGCCGGCCAAGAACTTCTTTTGATATTCTTCTGCAAACCCATACCACTTCCCTAGTTGTTTGTGAATGTACTCCCAGACCGATCGTTCCTGAGTGAGCGTCCCGTCAAGGTCGAAGATGGCCAATTTGAACGTTCGATGATTTCCATTCGGCATTTCCCATTTTATAAAGGAAAAGCCTTAGGACTTCAATCCAATTTTTGAATTTCTGGGGCGGAAAATTTTCTTGACATTAGACTTTGACTACACAAATCTTCCACTGCTCCTTTCAATGGTCCCAACTGAGGTTCTCGGTTCAAACGCTGTACGCCTTTTCACCCGATGGGAACAAAACATTCGATGGTGTTAGGAAAGAGGCCGCCGGGAATATTTCCGTTTATCGGCATACAACTGTTTCGCTGGTTCTGGGGCGCCGTATCTATCTCTATAATGAACTCAACCGGCCGATCCAGGTGACTTATGGAAGCACCGGGGGCTAACCGATACCAACGACCCCACGGATAACCGTTTAACTCTGTCAAACAAGTAAACTGAATCTTGTTATGATTTCTGTGATTTCGTCCCATTTTTCTCACAGCGCTGCCCGCATCAACCGGGGCGACACACTTCTTTCGTTTTCCCAAGGCAGAGAATCCGGATAACATTTTTAGTCTTTTCTCCTTTCAATCAGATTTAATCGTCCCACTCCAAAAACAAAAAGGGCTATGGATTTTTAATCTCCATAGCCCTTTTTGAACTCCGCCTGATTACGAAAAACAGCAACAAAAAAGGCCATGGGAGCTTGGAAGCCGCCCATGGCCTTCGCTTTCATGTCAAATGATTATCGCAGCACGGGGCAAGCCTCCATTATGTTCGCCCAGCACCACCAATTGCTTCGTGTACTTCTCAATACGTTCTTCACTGCGGTCCTTTTCTTAATCGACATTGATCCCTATTTAACAAATCCCTCAACCCCTTGTCAAGTCTTTTTGAGACCCGAATTCCGATTCTGGAAATAATCCTGCGAGTGAAACGAAATAATCTCGGCCTTTTCCCGGAGAGCCTATTTGCCCGACCTCGTGCCCGTCCCTGTGCTGCAGGTCAGGATAGCCCGGTGTCTCCGATTTATCTCTTGACGTCCGGACGTACTTGATCGTCGAAGTCCTCATCGATAACATCATAAATCCATCTGAGGACTCTTGGGGTCTCTTCATTCCGGTAGAAAAAACCGCTCAGTATTTTTTTTGTCCATCCCTCCAGAGGAAGCATCTGACCCTCCCGGCGCGGCCTGAATGTTTTCTTTCTTCATCCAAGAATATCATTGGAGTCCCCAGGAGGTAAATAAAGTGAACCGTGTATTTTCTCGTAAGAAATACTGTATTTGTGAGAGCCCTAGCCTTCTTCCAGAACAGCATCTCGCTCTGCGTACCAAGGTCTAGATAAGAGACGAGCCCCTTTTAAAGAGCGAAGGCAAGTTCGCAGATAACCCTGTCTTTTCATTGCGAATACATGGGCACCTCTGTCACACTGCCGCTTGATATTTATTCTCGCCAGATAGGCAGCCATGCTCTTCCCATAGGTTCCTTGACGGCCTCGCGCTAAAGAGTAAGTTCACTCTGTAAACTTTGCCGATGGGTTGTTTCATCACGCTTGCGCTTTAGAATCCAGTTTCTAATTCGTAAAGAAATTTCCCTGGGTTCAGGAAAAGCAGCCATCCCGAGCGAAGTCGAGGGACAGGTTGGCGGGTCGATGGGTTGACCTATTCGGCGGCGCCAAGCTCCGTCCCTTGAGACCGAGGAGTCGAAAGCTTGACTTTTTCTTGGCCGGGACTTTATGAATAAAGTATTCAGTAAAGGGAGAGAGCCATGGCCGGTTTAAATAATCCATATGAGATTCCAGGGATGGAGGAACGAAAGACCGCTTCGAAGAAACCTGCGGCCGTTGACAAGACCAGCATGCAGAGGCTGGAAAAAGCCCTTTTGCCGTACGAGAAAAAGTTGCAGCAGCAAGAGAGATTCAGAAGAATTCTTGGCGTCAAAGAAGTCGAGCGGCCTACATACGAGAGGTACATCACGGGCCCGGTCGAGCGCTTTGACAAAAACAGAATGGCCTTTCTCTGCATGCGTCCGGAAAACCCCTTCGGAGAAAATCTGCGCCGAAAATTCAAGGAGCGGACAGGATACGATCACTACCTCAACCCCCTCGCCTATGAAGAACTGGACTATGAAGACCGGATCGGCCGCGCCGTCGCCGACGCGAGCTACCGCGGGTGCGCGGAATACGAGCCCAAACCCTTTCCTGTGACGCCTCCGGAGGGCCGCCTGGAGATAGAAGACAGGGCCTGGATGTCCCGGCTGATCAAGAAGGTGGGTCTAATGTTCGGCGCCGACCTGGTGCGCATCACGGAACTGGATCAGCGCTGGGTCTACAAGGATCTCCAGATTCCCCACAAATATGCCATCGTCGTCGCCGTCCAGCACAAACCCAGTCTGGTCGGCCTGGCCCCCTCCTATTTCTCATGGGCCTCCACAGCAGAAACCTACAGCAGGCTTAAGCTCATGACCACACAGCTGACCGACTCCATCAGGGGACTGGGCTATGACGCCATGTACCGGGAGACCCGGGGAGGCGCCAGCCCGGAGCTGAACATGGTCCCGATCGCTTTAGATGCAGGGATCGGGGAATTCTGTAGAACCGGCAGGGTCCTCTCACCGGAATTTGGCAACAACATGCGACTCAAGGCGGTGACGACCGATCTGCCCTTGCTACCGGACAAACCCATCTCCTTCGGACTCCATGACTTCTGCATGGCCTGTGAGAGCTGCGCCAAGCACTGCCCTGCAGGCGCGATCCCCAAAGGAGAACCCAGCGATCAACGTCCCAGTTCTATTCACAACAACGCCGGTTTTCGCAAATGGTGGATCGACGCGGAGAAGTGCCTCATCTTCTGGGGAATGAATAAAAGGAAGTGGCCCAGTTGCGGAGGGCGCTGTATCGCCGTCTGCCCCTGGATCAAGCCGATGAACTGGTTTCATAATCCCATGCGGTGGCTGGCCATCCACGCGCCGGATTCTGTGAAACGATTCCTCGTGCGCCTGGAAGAAGCGACCCAACAACGAAAGAAAAGCATCTATTCATAACGCCGGTCCGCCGATGAAACATAAGAGCTAACTGCTTTCATTCCTTTGAATCCGGGGTCCTGTCAAGATTTTTGTGTCAGCAAAAGAAATGGGGTAGCTGTCTTTTGTTTGATATTTTCGTAAGTAAAGACCGAATAGAGAATTCTTTCCATACTGGTTCGATCACTAAAGGTTCCCATCGG
>Ga0335070_10011521_pt1 | contig 10328 bp, 9 predicted proteins | sample Lox_Sample_13_FD_206722 | JGI IMG/M metagenome (GOLD analysis project Ga0335070, IMG submission 206722) | Soil microbial communities from Loxahatchee National Wildlife Refuge, Florida, United States - Lox_Sample_1.3 | ecosystem: Environmental > Terrestrial > Soil > Wetlands | place: USA: Florida...
CGTTCGTTTTTGTCGTAGGACACCACTAGCGGGACGTCGGGCCGATCGCCGCGGATGCGGGCGACGATGGTCGACAGCACGTCGGCGAGTTCGGGTGAGATGACCATTCTCTGAACTAGCCGGGGCTGCTTGTTGATTCGCTTTGGTGGGTCAGGAATTGGCGGGAAGTGTGGGGTTGCCGAGTGCGACAGGGGCCGTTCTCGATCGTTTGTCGATTTGGGCGAGTTTGTCTTCGGCGGCGGCGAGGCTGACCTGCAGGCCTTCGACCTCGCCGAGCCATCCTTCGCGTTCGGCTTCGGCGATGCGTGCGGCGAGGTTGTCGCGGATCTCGACCAAACGGGGCCGTTGGGTGGGGTCGGGCCACAGCAATGCGCAACGCACACAAGCATGTTCATGAATACAGGCGGATCCGAACGCGCGACCGCAGGTGCCGATGGAGACCTTGCGGCGCTCGAAGTGGCCGAGGAATTCCTGCCATTCGGCGTCGGTGGGTGTGCGGTATTCGTCGGTGGGGCGCAACGCACGCCGCCTGGCGAGGAACGCCAGGTGGGACTGGATCGCCTCGTGGGGGTAGACGGCCTTGTAGCCGAGGGTGACGTTGATGTCGCGGTGGCCGGCGATGATCTGCGCGATGTGCGGTGGCAGGCCGTTCATGACGGCATCGGTGATAAAGATTCTTCGAAAGTCGTGCGGCGCGTAATGCAGGGGGCGTCCATCGGCGGGATCCTTCAGGCCGGTGTGGACAAAAGCGGCGTTGAGCATGGTCCGCAGCGAGCTGTCGCTGATCGCCCGGATCTCGGAGGGAAATCGACGCTGGAACAAGACCGGAGCCGGTGGCCGCCAGACGCATTCGTAGCGGTCGTAGACCGCAACGAGCGGGACTGTCCCGTCGGGGTCACGGATTCGGCGGATCACGGTCGACAACACGTCCGCCAACTCCGGGGAGACGACCAGGAGTCTCTCCTCGTCGGTCTTCGAGGGGACGATCTGCAGCAACGGCACGATCTCGCCGGAGGTCGGCAGGCGATACTGGATCAGGCTGTGATGGCTGATCTCGAGCAGTTCTTCGACCCGGCAACCGGTGAGACGGAGGATTTCGACGGCGGCCCACGCCCAGAACGCGTGGTCTTCTTCATGGCCGAGGTCGCGGCGGCTGCCGGTCGCGGGGTCGTGGGCCCACACCTTCTCGGTGGTCCTGGTGATCGAGCGAGTCAGCGTTTCGCCTGCGACGGTGAACGATTGGCCGGGAAGGGTATCGCGGGCGGCGTGCAGGACCGTGATGGCGTTCCTGCGCCGCGCGTCGACGGTCCGTACCAGCACCGGCAGGACCGGTAGTCGTTCCCGGGTCCGTGCGTCCATCCGCGCCTTGCGGTGGCGCTGGAATTTGCGCTGACTGATCTCTTCCTGACCGACCGGGCAGGGAGCCGCCCATTGTGCCCACCGGCTGGGATCCTCGATCGCCCACTGGCACAGATCGAGATAGAGAGCCCGCACCGGGGTCAGGCAGTCTCGGTAGCCGATGCGCTCCACCATGACGACGGACTTCTCGCCGTGGGCTGAGGTGATCACCTGGGGTTTGGTCCGCTGACGCTGCTTCCACGCGTCGGCGACGTCGCTGGGCAGGTGCAGGCTGTCGATCCCGGGGTGATGCTGTTCGAGGTCGGCCCAGAACCGTTGCGCCAGATAGTAAGCCAGGCCCTTCAGACTGGTGTAGTCCAACGCGGGTTGGCGTTCCCGCAGGTAGTCCACGAGCAGGTTGCGGACCGGGCGACACTGCAGCACGTAGCGGTCGACGAGTTCCTCCGGGGTGAGCTGACCGGCGGTGCGGAATGCTCGCAGTCGTTCCGGCGCGTCGTCGCTGAAGACACCGAGTTCGCGCAGCATCCGGTAGAAGACCTTGTGATCGCGTGTCGCGCAGGTGAAGGATTCGGCTTCGCGGTCCATCAATTCCAACGCGTCGCCGACGGTGACGTCGGTAAGGGTGCCGCCCTTGGCGGCGAGGATTTCGGCGCTGCGCCGCAGCGTTAGGGCGGCGGCGAAGCCGGACACGTGGGGATCGGCGGCGCACAACGCTCGAAGACGCGCGAACCCGTGCGGGTCGCGGATGCGGGCCAGGTTGCGGGTCAGGGAGCCTTTGCCGGCTGCGCCCGCCACCAGGCAGCTCAGCGAGGGGCGGACCAGATCGCCGCAGATCGCTACGACCAGCGCTCCCGACAGCTCGGCGCGCAGCCATCGCGACTCCCGGCCACGCGCTTGCTGCCAGGCGATCGGCAGGTTTCGCCACGCCCCGCCGGCGGCATCGGCGCCGCTGGCCATCCAGCGTTGCTGCCAGGTCTCGCCCGGCTGGTCGGTCAGCCAGTCCAGCAGCCACGCCAGCCCGCGGATGCGTCTGTCCTGGCTGTTGGCGTTGTCGAGAACAAACATCCCGCTGGTGAGCCGCTCCCACACCGCACCGCGGTCGTGCCGGGTGGCAGGCCAATCCGTGACCACCGGCCGTGGGGGAAATCGGGTGCGCGCGGCTTCCCGCTGGGCCTTGGAGGGACGAGAGGACACACCCGGAAACGTGATGACCTCATTCAGGACGTCCGACCCGGTCATGGCGTCGGGCTCCCGAACAGTACCTTCAGTGTCTCGGGCCGATAACCGGGAGCCGGAGCCGGCCGCGCCCGCTCGGCGGCCTGCCGAGTCTGCTCCGCATGGTGGGCCAGTACCCGGCGGATCACTTCCTCCTTGCGGGGCGTCAAGTAGATCTGCGTCGTGGTCAACAGGGCATGCCCGAGGACGCATTGGACATCGGTGAGCGGCAATGCCGGATCCTCGGCCATCCGGTACGCCGCGGTGTGTCGAAGCGCGTGCAGCGTCGCCGCACTACCCGCACGCTGCGCCGCGCGCTCGAACATCCGATGCGCCGCGTGATAGGTCAACGGCCGCATCGGCGTTCGCGACGTCCACCACAACGGTTGGCGTTTTCCCTTGGGGACCAGACCCTCCGTCTCGACCTGATACAAGCGCAACCACACGAACGCGTCCGTCGAGGCCGGCAGCTCCTGCACCGCACGACTTCCCTTGCGCACCAACGCGATCACCTGCCGACCGGGATCCACATCGCCCCGCGTGGCCGACAGCAGCTCCGACGCGCGGGCGCCGGTCGACACGTAGAACGCCACCAACGCACGGTCCCTGTTCGAGGGCAGCCGGGCGAAAATCTCGTTGAACTCCTCGTCGGGGATGCTGCGCGGAATCCGGGACGGCACCCTCGGTCGATACAACCCGGTCCGCTCCTTGCGGTGCGATTCCATCGGATTGTGATGCGCGTGCGCCCGACCACCCCGCCGCGACCGATGCAGCGGGAACGGGTTGACGATCGGCCCGCTGCCCGCCGCGAGATGGAACTCGTAGAAACCGCGCAGCACCGTCTCCGCGTGCGCCCGCACCGACGCCGAATAGGCCACCGCGGTCGACGAGCGGTCGGGCACCTCGTGTGGTCTGCGCCAGTGCGGGCGAGAAGGCTTGCCCGACACCAGCATCCAGCGGCAGAAATCGCGGGCCTCGATACGTGTCGCCCGATTCCACGCAACCTCGACCGCCCACAGAAACCGGAACCACCGCAACAGATCCATCCCATAGGACCGCAACGTCGCATCCGATCGCCCCGCGGCCTGCAAGTCTCGGAAATACGCCGACACCGACTCCACCACCGCTCCACAGGGATCGGTCACTCGAAACGGCAACCAAGAATCACCCGTGGCCTCAACCGCACCCGCCAACGGGACCGCCAGCATCGCCAGATCCCGGGTCCGTTCGTCGTCTTCCATCACGGGTCGGGACCATAAACGACCGAACGGCTGCAGCCCGTCAACCAGGGCAAACGCGTGTCGTTGTTCAGTCAATAGGTAGGAGTCGTTCGCTGTCATTCTTGGACGGCGCGATCTGCAGCAGCGGCACGAGTTCCCGGTACCGGGCAAGGTGCATTGGATGAGGCTGTGGTGGGACAGCTCGGTGAGTTCCTCGATCCGAATACCGGTGTGCCGCAGCGTTTCCACCGCAGCCCAGGTCCAGAACGTCCGGTCTTCCTCGCCAGTCAAGTCGCGGCGCTTGCCGCCCGAGGCGGGCTCGGCCCAGATGTGTGCCGAGCCGGCGCCGGTGACGGTTCGGCGTAGTTGGCCGCCGGCGGCGGTGAATGTGGCCCCGGGGTCGGTGTCGCGGGCGGCCTGCAGCCGCGCGGCGGCCTCGAGACGGGTGGTGTGGACGTGCCGGGCCAGACGCGGCAGCACCGCAAGCCGTTCCCGGGTGCGCTGATCCATGCGGGACTTGCGGGACCGCAATTCCTTCTGGCGCGCCAGGTCCTCGGCGCGGACCGGGCACGGCGCCGCCCATGGCCCCCAGCGGCCCGGTTCCTCCATCGCCCACTGGGCGATATCCAGGTAGAAGGCGCGAACCGCGGCGAGGTTCTGCAGACCGCCCCCACGCCGCTCCCGAACCTGGTCGACTCGTCCGTCCGGGCCGACGACCCGCCGGGTTTTCATCATCACGCGTTGCTTCCACCCGGCCGCGACGTCTGGAGGCAGATGCAGCGAATTGATGCCCGGCTGGTGTTGTTCCAAGTGACGCCAGAACAGCCCGCCCAGGGCCGCGGCCAGCCCGGTCAGGCTGGTGTGGTCGAGCGTCGGCTGCCGTTCCTGCAGATAGGCCACGAGCAGATCACGCACCGGCCGACAGGCAATACCGTGCCGATCGATCAGCTGGCCCGGGCTGAGTGACCCTGCGTGGCGAACGCGCGCATCCGTGGTGGAGCGTCCGGGCCGAACACCCCCATCGTGTGCAGCAACTGGTAGAACCCCATCGCCGCGTTGCGGCGCACCGACCGGCCGTCGACCGCGGCCGACAGTTCCAGGCAGTCGCCCACGGTGATGTCGCGCAAGGTGCCACCCTTGACAGCCAGGATCGTCGCCGCTCGGCGCAGCGCGGCCTTCTTCATCGTTCGCCCGGCACCGGATGTCTCACACAACGCTTCGAGTTCGGCGAACCCGGCCGGGTTACGCAGCCCGGCCATCAACGGCACCAGGTTCTGCGGTGCACGTGGTGTAAGCACCCACCGTATGCTCGGGCGGATCACGTCGGCGCTGATCATGACCTGCACGCAGACGCGAGGCCGCTGGTCACGGTAACGCCGTGGCCGCCTCGACCTGGCCGGGAAACCGACGCGGACCGCACCCAGTCGGCGTTGCCCATCGAGTCGGCACCGCTAGCCAGCCAACGTGCCTGCCAGCCGTCACCGGGCTGGTCGGCCAGCCAGCCCAACACCCTGTGCAGGCTGCGCCGGCGCCGCAGCAAGCCGTCACGGCTGCTTGCGATGTCGGCGGTGAACGGCGCCGAGAGTAAGCGTGTCAGCACCGCCTCGGTGGGCAGCTCCGTCGTCGGCCAGGTCACGGCAGGGGGCCGGGGCGGGTAGGAGTTCCGCAGCCGCTGCATGTCCGGGCCGACCACCACCGCACTCGCAGACGGTGCCGCGGCCGTCTCCGACGTGACCTGGCCAGACGTCGTGTCGCCACCCGCGACGACCGTCGTGGTCATCGGGACCGGCCGAACAGCACATCGAGCGTGGCACGGCGGTACCCGCCGGTGTCGTCCGGTTCAGTGGAAGCCGAACACTCGACGTCTCGCTCACTCCGGCGATGATGGGCAACCATTCCGGCGATCACGTCGTCCGGCACAGGGGTGAGGTAGATCTGGGTGGTGGACAGGTGGGCGTGGCCCAGTACCCACTGCACGTCGGTCAACGGCACCAGCGGATCCCGCGCCATCCGATACGCGGCGGTGTGACGCAGATCGTGCAAGGTCCAGTTGGCGCCCAACGCGCCAGCCGCACGGCCAAACATGGCCCGGGCGGCTGGATAGGTCAGCGGTCGCCGCGGGCGGCGCAGCGCGTCAGCCACAGAGGATCGTCGCGGCCCACCGGCGCCACGTCCTCCAGCGTCGACTGATACAGCCGGAGCCACACGAAGGCATCCGGGGAGGCCGGCAACTGCTGCAGCGCACGACTTCCTTTGCGGACCACCGTGACCAGCTGCTGACCCGGATCGACGTCACCGCACCGGACGCCGAGCAGCTCCGACGCCCGCGCCCCGGTCGAGACCCATAACGCGACCAGGGCGCGATCCCGATGCGAACCCAGTTCGGCGAACAGCTGGTTGAACAACTCGTCTGGGATGCACCGCGGGACCCGCCGCGGCGATCGAGGCCGATACAACCCCACCCGTTCGTTTCGGAACGGCTCCAGCGGATTGTGGTGTGCGTGCGCCCTCCCGCCGCTGCGCTCACCCGCACCAACGGGAACGGATTCACGATCGGCCCGGTCCCCGTATCCTTATGGAACTCGTAGAAGCCACGCAGCACTGTCTCCGAATGCGCCCGGGTCGTCACCGCATACCGATCACCCGGGCCGGCCCGCCCGGTCACCGCGTTCGGTTGACCACGGACCTCGGCGCCGGAACTCGTTGTTCGGGAACGCTTTTCCCGTAACAACAGCCACCGACAGAAGTCACGGGCCTCGACCCGGGTGGCCTGATCCCAGGGCATGTCGATGGCCCAACAGAACCGGAACCAACGCAACAGATCCATCGCATACGACCGCTGCGTCGCAGTCGACCGCCCCGCCGCCCGCAAGTCCTGCAGGAACGCCCGGACCGCAGCAACCGCACAACCGCTGGCATCCAGCAGTCGAACCGGCTCCCACACGTCATCGACCGCAACGACACTGCCCGCCATCGGCACGACCAGCGACGCGAGGTCACGCTCTTCACCCGGCGCATCGACCATGCCCGGAACCTAGGACGACATCACCGAGCAGCTGGTCAACGCCACGCCGGAGTCGGGCGTTAGTTCGGTCAACAGGTAAAGTTCGGTGCTGCCTTCTCCTTCTCCGAGTGCGCGGTGACCAGGGTCGCGTCCAGATCGATGATCAACGGGTGATCGGCGTCGATGCCGTGATCGGGAGCGTGCTCGCCGGCCGCGGCCCACACCGTCGACCGCGCTGCCAGCCGGGCCGCAGCGATGGCCGCCAACGCTTTCGGTGCGTCGGTGGCCAACGCGGAGATCAACCGCGACACGGTGGGATCAGATGCCACTACACCGAAAACCCCCGGCTCTGCACGCAACAAGCCGACATCAGCAAGGCAATCCCCGCCCATCGCCAGCGCGACCGCTAGATCGAGCACGACCTTGCCCGGATCATGGCTGGCCAGCGGTTTGTGCCAGGGCGCCAGCGCGCCAGACAACCTCCCGGTCAGCCCGGCCCTCTCCGCGGCACGCAACAGCACGACCGCGCCGGCATGCGACACAACCCCACGACCAGTGGCATCGACGGACAACGACGGGTAGCACGACGTAGACTTGCCCACCAGATTGGTGCTCCGGTCATCAGGATGAGTTGGCCCTTCGCAAGCCGAATTATCCCAGGTCAGAGCACCATTCTTTATGAACGACCCGCCGCTGCAAGGGCTTTCCGTGAAAGCCCCGGGTTAGCTGCGTCGAGCAATCATCGCTCAGGTTGTGGCGTCTGCGGCCGGTTTTGGTTGAGTCGGCTGGGGCGCGGTGTCGATGTTGCCATCGGTCCGTTTCCCCAGGCCGCTTTCGAACCCGCCGTGCGTGTTTCCCGCAACGGGCTCTCCACGGTGTCCTTCAGGCGTGGTCGGCCAGGATCCAGGGGTTGGGAATCTTTGTGCCGCGGTACCGGTATCGCGTGATTGGGACCTTGGCGAGATTGAGGCACTCGCGAGAGGACATCGCGCGCCGGGCCGAGCACGTCGCTGAGCACCCCGAGGAGAGCTGCCATCGTCGCTCGATCGTTTCGTACAACGTCGCCCATCATCACCGTTCCCAGCGGCATCGCAGAGTCGAGCCGCACGGCTTCGACAGCCCGTAGAGGTCGGCTTGACCGAGGAGAAACCGCTCCCGCGTGGCGCTTGCGTTTGCGACAAAGTACGCCAGATAGGGTTGGCGACCGCCCGGCGCCACGGGCTGCAGTTAGACGGCGGACGGGAGCCGTTGCCGCTGAACGAGATCGGGTTCCCGCCACGGCCGATACCTGAAATGTGGTCGTCGTCGGGTCAACGATGTCGCGGTCCGACGGCGCTGATGACAATGACGGCATACCACAAATCGATACAACGGCGGGCGAGTGGTTGTGAAGCGGTGAGTTCGGCGATGGCTGCCGCGCTTTACACCGTATTGGCGATGGCGAGCTTGGAGCGGACAAGAACCTGAGGCGCGTTGGGGTCGTGCAACTGGGGAACGGCCGCGAGGGTGAAGCCTGCGATCGCCCCGGGGCGAAAGACGAGGCAATAAGTCGAACCGCCGAACTGGAAGTAACCGAGTTCCTCGCCTTTTGTGATGTGGTAGCCGGGCGTGATGTTTGTGTCGATCACGCAGGAGGAGACCTCCCCAATGCCGATCGCCACGAAAGCCACTAGGCCGATAACGGGATCGTCGGCTTCGATGAGGATGATCGCCCGTACCGCGACGTGCGCCAGATAGGGCAGCGAAATCGGGGGTGCGACTGCGTCCCACTCCTCCGAAACGGCCTCTGAGTAGTAGGTGCCCTGCTGGAGGAACGCCCTGACAATCGTCCCGGTCACCGGACTGTGCCAACGGTGATAATCGATCCCCGTCAGATACGCCTGATAGACGGTTCCGCCGACGAACTGATCAACCGACTCGTCATTGGCCAGCATGTCCTGCAGCGAATACGGTTGGCTTTTGATCCAGAAGCGATCCTGGCGCTGGACACCGGTGGCGATGCGGTACGGCGTTGACTCGCAGGCGCTGATGATCACCTTGTCGTCGTCTGGTGCGGCGACCGGACGCTGGCCGTCCTTGAACCGTCGGGTGAAGAAGTCGTTCCAGGAGGCAAAGCCCCAGTGCTCATCCTGGGCGTCGTGTTCGAACTGCTCGATGCCGACCGCGCGCCGGGCCGCGGCACACTTCCAACCGGACGGGGAATCGTTGAGCACATACAGCGAGTCGGCACTGTCGAGAAACCCGCACCAGGCGGTCAGGATCTTTTTGAGCATCGCGTTGATCCGGGGGTCGCGGAAGGCGGCGAACCCGGCTGGCGTGCCCATCGCCGAGTCGAAAATCGCGCCCAGTGGAATGAGCACCGCGTTCTCGCCGAACTCCGGCGCCATCGTCAAGACCTCGTTGATCAGGCGCAGCATCTGCTCAACGCTGTGCAGGTGGCGCTTGCGGTACGGCTTGGTGCGCGGCACCTGCGCGATCATCTGATGAACGTACATGCGCACCACAGGATCGGTTTCGATCAGCTCCTGGAACTCGGTGAGCACGGGATGCAGCACCACCTGCTCGGCCCCTGCCTCCACCCGCTCCCGGTGACCGGCAAGCCACGACTCCAACTCGTCGCGATCCTGCGGCAACCAGCCGGCCCGGCGCCGCACATCCACATCATCGGAAAGAGTCGTCACAACAACCAAACCTAACGGCACCGGCCCTGGCATCGACAATCGTTAAGCCGGGAACGGCGGAGCAATCCCGTCATGCATGGGCGTTTAAATTCTGCCGACCAGCCTTGACCGGCACGAGGTTAAGGAGACCAGCGACAAGGGGACACATGTCCGCCGATCCGGCCAACGTTCATCCACTGGTGCTGTTCGCGGTGCGTCGGATCATCAACCCGGTAGAACGCGCGATGCTGCGCTCGCGCCTTCACCGGGTCGCTGGTAGCTCGACGCTCATGCGGTTGACCTACGAGGGTCGCAAGTCCGGGCGGCGCTTCACCGTGCCCGTGGGTTACCACCAGGACGGCAACACACTGGCCTCGTTCACCCCGTTTGCTTGGTCGAAGAACCTCCGCGGCGGCGCCGACGTCGAGGTGATCCTGCGAGGCGAACAGCGACACGCAACGGCAATGGTAGTCACCGATCCCGAACTCGTCGCACCGGCTTTGGCGAGCTACCTGCAGGGAAACAGCGGAGACGCCCGGTTCTTCAAGGTAAGACTCCATGCCACACAACATCCGAATCTCGACGTGTTCAGCGACATCCATGGCTGCCACGTGGTGCGGTTGGACAACAGCGTTGCGAGGCGCGGGGGATACGGGTTTTCTTCCGGGTGAGCCAATCTCGTCTGAATCGGGGCTATTCGTTGCTAGGCATTGCTGACGTTGCCACCGCGCGTCTGCCGCAGTTGTTGACCGTCTCTTTGGATGACGACCACGGGGTAGCCATCCTTCATTGAGGTTGGCGATGTGGTGCCTGGCGTGGTGGCCGGGTTGATCTTGTTCGTGTGCACCATCAGTGTGGCGAGGAACTGAT
>Ga0335070_10011523_pt1 | contig 10325 bp, 3 predicted proteins | sample Lox_Sample_13_FD_206722 | JGI IMG/M metagenome (GOLD analysis project Ga0335070, IMG submission 206722) | Soil microbial communities from Loxahatchee National Wildlife Refuge, Florida, United States - Lox_Sample_1.3 | ecosystem: Environmental > Terrestrial > Soil > Wetlands | place: USA: Florida...
GCTACCGGTCCCACCATGGCCGGACAGATGGCAGCCACTGCTTCCGCACGCGAGCTTGTCGCCCGTGGACAACGTGCCCGCCGTGCCCAGGACCGTGTAGATCGACGGTTGCGACGGCGTGGCGTTCGAGGTTTGCGAGAAGCTCGTCAACGCCTGGACATTGACCGTGACGGTACCCGCCGCCGGCGTCGGACTCACCTTCGTCGAGCTGAGCTGGTCCTTGAACGTCAGGGCCGTAACGCTGTTGCCGCAGCCCGATACAGCCGCCGAACCATTGATGTCGTTGGTGACGCATCCCGTTGGTGGCTGGTATGTCAGGCTGGCCACTTGGGTCAGCAGGTTCGCCGGCGAAGTACCGGTCAATTGCAGTGATGAGAGCGAACCGGCGGTCAGACTGCTCAGATCCAGGGTCACATCGTCCGTGCTCGCAACGTTCAGCACCAGCGACGCCTTGAACGGTGGGCTGCCCGACGATGGCGGTACCGCAGTGGAGGTGATTGGAATACCTCCCGGAACCGTCGTCACCGATCCCGAGGAGTAGTCCGGGTTCAGCTGCGGATCCCAGTACGCAGTCAGTGTTGCCGAACTCGGTACGAGCGACTCCGCCAGCGCGATCTGGTCGCTGCCCGTGGCGCATTCGTTGTCCGTGTCGCACAGCTGGTAGTAGATCGTGTTGCTCGAAGTGGTCGCACTCGGATTGAAGTTGAACTGGATGTGCGGCACGGTGGTGTTGCGACCCGTGAGCGGGTCGGGCACCGCGGTACCGGCGACGACGGAGGCATTCCACGGCTGGGATGCCCCGGAGATCGGGCCGGCGGTGTACGTACCGGCCACCTGACCGACCTTCAGCGTGAAGGGCGGATCACCGTGCACGGTGAAGCAGCCCGAGACATCGAGCTGCTGGAAGCCACCCGCCCCACTGGAGCTGAACGGCGCTGACTGGTTGGCCGGGCAGTTCGTGACCGAGGAGGGTGTCGGCAGAAGATCCGGCACGTCGATCTCGAAGGTCTTCGAAACCGTCTGGCCCAGTCCATTGTCGGCGATCACGCTGAGCTGGTAGTTGCCGAATGCGGACGTGTCGATGCCCGGCGATGCGGTTGTGCCGGCAATCACGGGTTTCGGGGTACAGGCCCCGCCTTGTGAGGCGATGACACACAGCGTCCAGGTCCACTTCGCGACGAAGAAGCTGGCTGAAGCGTCCACGCGGGCGCCGGTGAAGCGGGTGGCCGTAAACTTGCCGGTGGTTGCATCGGGGGGATTGCCATTGACCAGCACGGTCAGCAAGGCCGTTCCGGTCGGAGTTGCATCCTTCGTGCTCGTGAGCAGTCCCGTGGCTCCCTCCGAGTTGGTGAGCTGGGTGGCCAGCACCTTGGCGCCGCTATCGCCACCGTCGTAATTGACCCAGAATCGGTCCATCGTGAGGCGCGCGGCCGGCATGATGCCTTGCTGGAACACATACGACTTGCCGAGCCCGGTGGCGCCATTCGTCCCGTTGGCGAACTCGGCGACGAATGCCGGGTAGCCATCGTCGTGGTAGCCGTTGAGACCGGTGAACTGGATCAGGATGTCCGGGTTGACGGTATGGCAGGCACGGCAGTGGCGCGAGAAGGATTTGTGATACAGCGTGTCGGCTCCGGTAGGCGCGGACCAGCCCGCAGGCACGCTGGAATCGTCGTACGTGGCATTGGGCAGACCCGGCCCGCCGTACCATTTCTCGACGAGCAGGCGCGCAGCGGCGTAGCGATCGATCATGTGATCCGAGTTGGTGCCGTCACCGTTGGGAACCGAGACCTTCTCCACTTCAGGCTCGAAGGTCTGGTAGACCAGCCCGTTGAGTGCCTTGAGGAAGGGTTCCTGCTTGGCGCGCGTGTAGTCCGTTGCGGGCAGGGCGATACCCGTGAACGCCGGATCGGTGTCGGAATACAGGAACGAATCCAGGTCCCAGGGCAGGAAGGCCGAATCGGTGTTGCCGGGGGACAGGCAGGCCGACGCCGTCTGTGCGCAATTGGTCGCCGCCTGCGTCGCATCCTTGGTTGGATCCTGGATCACCGGATAGGTCATCGCGCTGGTGAAATTCGCCGGCAATACGGGAACCGTGCCGCCGTGACACAACGTGCAGGCGCCCGGAACGTACTTCTGGCCGCGGTGATCGAAGTTCGCCGAACCCACGCGTTTCAACTCGCCCGTGCGATCGTCCGGTGCGAATACATAGAATTTGGTGAAGCGCTGGGTCGGGTTGGAACCGTCCGCCGCCGGACCGTACTCCATCGCCACCGCGATGATCGGGTTCTGGCGCAGCGCGGCCTGCTCGAGCGAGATGTAGTTGATGACGACCGAGGCCATGTCACCGGTATTCGCGGTGATGCGACCGGTGGAGTCCTTGTGAGGCGCCGCGCACTTGATGAAGTACATGTCGCGGCCGAAGCCCAGGTCGAAGTTGTTGGTATAGACGGCATGCGCGGCGTTGCTGCCCGCTGCAGCGACACCGTAGTCGGCGGCCGTATGGTCGAAGCAGTTGGCGTCCAGCCAGTCATCCAGGGTGGTCTTGCTGTCGGTCGGATCGAGCGCCTTGTAATAAGCCTGGGCTGACTGCGCCGTTTCGAGCTGCCCGATGGCGAGGCTGGCCTGGAGGGTGTCCGAGCTCAGCGTCGCGCCCGACTTGTCGGTCGCCATCGTGACAGCCGTTCCCTTGGCGGTGGCCGCCGCAACATTGGCCACATTCCCGGAGCTGCTCAGCAACGCCACGACCAGAGTACTGCCAGCAAGTTCGCCGGCGCCGGGTGTCGCGCAGGTACCCGGCGCCGCCGTGATCTGCAGTAGCTGCTTTGCCTTATCCAGATCCGCGGGGACCAGCTGCTGGGCAATACGCGCGTTCTGGGCGCTGCTGGACTCTCCCGCCACCGGCTGGTTGAACATCGCAAACAGGGCATCGTCGTTGAAAGTGGGGACGGTGAACGTGACCCGTGGATTGGTATACGAGCTGACGGCTGCCGCCACGCTTGGGGCGGAGAGAACGCCGGCCTGTCCGGCCGCAGCGCCTCCGGAGGCTGCGCTCCACGCCGTGTCCGCCTGAAGAGATTTGTCCTGGGGCAGCGTAACCAGCCGCTGCGTGCCATCGCGACTGGTATAGCTGATCTGGCGGACGATGCTGATGCAAACCGGTGCATCCGCGGCCAGGTTGGTCAGGCCTTCGACGGTTGCCACCGCGACTTTGAACTGATGAGGTACGGTTGGGAGGCTGAGGAACTGATCCGAATCACCTGCCGGTTCCACCGTGACGTTCACATCAGCCGTCGCGGTCGCGTTCAAAGCATCCGTGACCGTAAGTTTGAAACTCAGCGTCGTGCTGGTAGCGACATACGGAGCCCGGAAGCTGATCGTATTCGCCGTTCGATACAGTATCGCACCCGGATCAGGCAGGGCGGGCAAGGGGGTGCCGCCGCTCTGCGCCCACCCGAAGGACTTGATGGCGACGGCGCCACCATCGCTGTCCTTGCCCGACAGGATGACATCGCCGCCCGAGCGCACGGTGATGGCGACCGGATTGGCTCCGGCTGCGGACGTGGCCTTGTGGCCGATCGGCGTGATGACGGCAATCAGGTTCGGATTGCTGCTGCCGCTGCCTTCTTTCCCGACGCGCGTGCCGCAACCCGTGGCTGCCAGTGCCGCGAGTGCGAGCGCTATCGCACACAGACGTGTCGACATCATTAGAACTCCAAACGCAGGCCGCCGGATACCGTATGGTCTGTGTAATTGGTGTAATCGAGAACTCGCAGGTACTGGATGTAGGCCTGCAGTCCGTGCTTCAGCACGACCGAGCCACCGCCACCGGCCGCGTAGTAGTTCCTGACCGGCGGGTCGGTCGGCAGTACGAAGTCCGTGCCCCCGCCGTCGGCGGAGTAACCCGAATCGATATCGCGAGAGCTGTCCCGGAACTGGTGGCGGGCTTCGGCGAACGCGTATGGCACGATCACGCCGAGCCGCGTGTTGATGACATAGTGGAAACGGGCGCCGATCGAGCCCTCGAGCGACTGGATCGTCTGCTCGGGAGTGTCGATATCGAATCCGTCGTTCGAGAACTCCGTGAAGCCGTTGATGCGGGTCCGTACAGCCTGTACGTTTATATAGGGCTCGGCGGAGAAGGCCTTGTAATGAAACGTATAGCCACCGCCGAGCGTGCCGATCAGAGCGGTCGACCCCGTGTTGCTGTAGGAGGTAACGTCGACGGACGGAACCTCTGGATTGTTGGACGGATAGGTGATGCGCCGTCGCGTCGCCAGGCTCAGATGCTGGGTGCCCAGTGCGAGATTGACGTAGGCCGAGTCAGTCTCGTACTGCATGTAGGCCATCGCGCTCTGGCCGTTTCCGCGGATGCCGCCATCGACGATGCTTCGCGCGGAGTCGAAGTCGACGCGTTTCTCGGTATGACCCAGCAATACGCCGACCACGATGTGATCGTTGAGGCGCAGGTCCGCTCCCGCCGACACGTCGGTGCTGTCGAAGAAGAAAGCGTCCTCGAACGTGGTCGGCGCCTTCTCACCCGTGCCGAACGCGCCGTTGACGAACACGCTCAGCCGACTCCAGATGGAGTCGGCCCCGGCCGCGCCACCCCGCGCGCCGACTCCGTTGTAGGTATAGGAGAACTGGCCATTGCCATCGGAACTGATCGAGCCCCCCTGTGCCACGGGGATGCCCTGTGAGGCAAAACGCAGCGCCGAGAACCGGTTGGCCAGCACAGAGGTCTGACCGTTCACGAACTTGGTGGACAACGAGCCCTGCGCCGAGTATTCCTCGGGCGCGGTCCAGCGCAGGGCATCGCTCATGCCCTCCGGGTTCAGACGCAGGCTGTAGAACCACACGCCTCTGCCGAGCAGCTCATTCGCATTGCCTTCGAGTTCCCGCAGCCGATCCCACAACGTGAGCGTGGAGCCCGTACAGGTTGGCGGAGGCGCTCCCGTGGGCAGGGGCGTACAGATCTTCTGGAGCTTGAGGTAAGCATTGTCATTGGCCGCCGCCGCGGCCCGCTCGAGGGCATCGAACTGGAACACACCGTCGGCGGTCAGCGTATTGACCATTTCCAGCAGCGCGGCGGGTGCATTCTGCGCGTTCTGCGCCTGAACCGGCCCGTGCCAGAGCGCGGCAAGCAGCAGGGCCCAGGTGAATATCCGTACAATCCGGGCGGGTCCGCCGCAGCTGGCCCAGCGTGGTGCGTGCGTGCCCGACCACGAAGGGAAAGGAGCAGGTGGCAGCCGTCCGAGCGAGTCGGACCTCACCATGGTCATCATGAGGCTTTCCTTGAGTCCCAGCGACGCAGCAGCGCGGGACCCGCTTCGAGTTATTGTCGAATGAGACCTTCGCAGCATAGTAATGCCAATTTGTAACTGTCAAGCGCGCCGGGGATATCGCACCAGAGGCTCCGTATTGCGCGCCGCACTGGCCGCCCTGGCGAGCGCGCTGACGGCCTGTGCGAGCCCGCAGCAGCACAGTGCCCGCATCGCCAGGCACGCACGGTTTCAATCGCAACTGATCGCGGGCCGGGGCTTCCAACATCAGGCCTACGTGGCGCTGCGCGACTCTGACATGTTGGTGGTCTTCATCGAGGGCGACGGCTCGCCGTGGGTGGAAGGTGGCCGTGCCATCGCCACCGATCCCACTGCCCGGGTCCCGCTCGCGCTCGAGCTGGCGGCGCTCACGCCACTCTCGATCCTCTATCTGGGCCGTCCTTGTTATCTGATGCCCGTGCGCCCGCCGGAATGCTCCGAGCAGCTCTGGACCGCCGAGCGCTATTCAGAGCAGGTCGTGGACAGCATGTCGGTGGCCGCCGCTTCGTATGCGCGCGAGCATGGCTTCGCGCGCGTGTTGCTTGTGGGGTACAGCGGCGGTGCGACACTTGCGACACTGATGGCGGACAAAGTGCCGCGGACTGTCGGTGTGGTCTCGATCGCCGGCAATCTGGATCCGGACACCTGGGCCCGCCTGCACGGTTATTCCCCCCTGAGCGGCAGTCTCAATCCGGCGCTGCGCCCGCCCCTGCGGGCGGACCTCAGGCAGTGGTATCTGGTGGGGCTGCGTGACACGAATGTGCCGGCGGCGGCGACCGAACGCTACCTGCAGCGCGTGCCAGCCGGCCGGGTCTGGTCCTATCCCGATTTCGATCATGTGTGCTGCTGGCAGCGCGCGTGGCCGGACATCCTCAAGCGGGTTCTCGATGAGCTGAACGGGCCGGCCGCGCCGGATGCCGCGAAAACCATGGAGTCGAATTGATGCGATCACGTTCGTCCGGCCGTTCGCGACAGTCCGTTGCGGCACTGCTCATGCTGTGTTTGATGTTGGGTATTTCATCTTGCGATCCGATCGGTCGGGCCACGCTCTGGCAATCTCGTGACACCGCGGTGTCGGCGACCGGTAGCGGGTCCCGCGCTGCGAGCGTGTCGTCGCCGGAGACTCCGCAGTCTGGCCCAGGGATGGCCGAGTCAGGGCGCCGTAACGTGATTCTCTTCATCGCCGACGGGCTGCGCCACGACTCCGTGAACGCAACCGATACGCCCACGCTGCTGGCCGTGCGCCAGCAGGGAGTGCACTTCGTCAACAGCCATTCGATCTATCCCACCCTGACTACACCCAACGCTGCCGCGATCGCCACCGGACACTATCCGGGCGACTCGGCTGACTTCAGCAACAATCCCTACATCGGCTACCCGATCTTCGAAGGAGGCACATTCGGCAAGCCGCCTGGATCGCCGACGCCGTTCGTGGAGAATGACGCCGTTCTCGCTGACCTCGATGCGCACGGCGAGAGCGGCAGCTTCCTGAGCGAGTTCACGCTGCTGGCACTCGCTCGTGAGCAGGGCTTCAGCACGGCGGCGATCGGCAAGCTCGGCCCGGCGGCCATCCAGGACGTCACGCAACTCAGGCCGGTGTCAGGACAGTTCGCAACTCCCACGACTGTCATACTCGATGACTCCACTGGCGCTCGCGAAGGGTTGCCGCTGTCACCCGAGTTGATCGATGCGCTGCGCGAAGCGGGACTGACCGCGGCTCCGCCCGCGCGGACCCAACCTGCCGGCAATGTCGGGACACCGGGCACCCTGGCGCCCAACAAGGTGCAGCAGCAGTGGTTTGCCGACGCGACCACCAAGGCGGTACTGCCACTGTTCACTCGGGCGGGCCGCCCCTTCGTGCTGGTCTACTGGTCGCGTGACCCCGACGGCAGCCAGCACAATCACGGCGACAGCCTCAATGCGTTACAGCCCGGTATAAACGGTCCCACTTCGCGTGCAGGCGTGGCCAACGCGGATCGCAATCTGCGCCAGCTGCTCGACTACCTCGACAGCAACCCGGCTCTGCGCGCCAACACCGATGTGTTCGTTACCTCCGACCATGGTTTCGCCACCATCAGCAAGCACGAGATCGACACGCACGGCGGCGTGGCGGGCGGTTACTCGACGACACTGCGTTACGGCCCCGATGACAAACCCAGCGTCGTCCCCGGATGGCTGCCGCCGGGCTTTCTCGCCATCGACCTGGCGCACTCGTTGGGGCTGCCGCTCTTCGATCCGGACACCAGTGAGGTCGTGGACGGGCAGCGGCACTACGTGCCGGTCGATCCGCAGGCCCATCAGTACCCAGCCAGCGGCAATGCCATTCTGGGTGGGGCCGGAGCCCTGGCAGACCCACAGGCCCGGATCGTCGTGGCCGCCGGGGGTGGGAGTGATCTCATATATATAGTGGGCTCCGCCTCGGCACCTGGCGCGCCGTCACCGCGCATCACCGAAGCTCGCACCGCCGAACCTCCCACCGCGGAACCTCCCACCGCGGAACACCGCACCGCAGCCACCTGCGCGACGGCGCGCGCGGCGGTTACGCGCTCCCCGCAGGATCGCGAGCTCGCCCGGCGTATCGTGAGATTCCTCAGTGAGCAGAACTACGTGGGTGGCCTGTTCGTGGATTCGGCCCTCGGGGAGATTCCCGGCGCCTTGCCCCTGAGCGCCGTGGGACTGGAAGGCTGCGCCCAATGGCCCCGGCCCTCCATCGCCGTCAGCTTCCGCACGTTCCGGACCGATCCCGACGATCCGCTCACCACCTTCCAGATCGCCGATACGCCACTGCAGGAAGGGCAGGGCATGCACGGCAGCCTGGATCGCAGCAACACGTTCAACAACATGGCGGCCATGGGCCCCGACTTCAAGCAAGCCTTCGTCAGCCATGCTCCCGTCAGCAATGCCGACATCGCGCCCACACTCGCACGCATTCTCGGGCTGAAAGCCACACCCACCGGCAGGCTCCGGGGCCGCGTGCTCGAGGAAGCGCTGAAGGGTGGGCCGGCTGAAGTCGCCTGGCGCCGCGACTGGGTCAGATCGAAACCGGCTTCCGGCAAGGTGACGCTGCTGCAGGTCCAGACGGCGGACGGCCGGGAGTATTTTGACGTGGCCTGTTTCGTCGCGGATGGTACCGACCCGGCGCGCATGCCGTCCGACTCCTCCTGCGTGACACAAGCCGATTCACCGCAAGTGCGCATCGATGCAGGCCAGTTGATCGGCACCGCGCGAGAGGGCGTTGCCTCCTTCAAGGGCATTCCCTACGCAGCGCCACCAGTGGCCGAGTTGCGATGGCGGCCGCCTCAGCCCGCACGGACCTGGCGGCAGGCGAGGTACGCCGATGACTTCGGAGCTTCCTGCCCGCAGCCGCACCCACCACAGCGCGTCTCACCGCTGAGCGCAGCTGCACGCACGAGCGAGGACTGCCTGACACTGAATGTCTGGACGCCATCATTGCGTCCAGACAAGCCGCTGCCCGTCATGGTCTGGATTCACGGCGGTGGCAACTCTGAAGGCACCAGCGCGCAGACCTATTACGACGGAACTGCCTTCGCTCGCGATGGCGTGGTACTCGTGTCGCTCAACTATCGGCTCGGATTGCTCGGGTTCTTCGCTCACCCGGCGCTGACCCGTGAGGCGGGCCGGGAGCCCCTGGTCAACTACGGCCTCATGGATCAGCTGGCGGCCCTGCGCTGGGTGCAGAAGAACATCGGCCGATTCGGCGGCAATCCGCGCGCGGTGACCGTGTTTGGCGAATCCTCGGGCGCTCGTGACATCCTCATGCTCATGGCGACGCAAGCCGCGAAAGGCCTGTTTCACCGGGCTATCGTGCAATCCGCAGGTGTCTGGGACGACCCGACGACACTGTCAGCCGCTGAAGCCGGCGGCACCGCCATTGCCACCGCTCTCGGCCTGCCCGGCGCGCAGGCCACGTCGGCGCAGTTAAGAGCACTCACACCCGCTGCGTTGACCGCAGTCGAGGAGCAACACGACTGGGGAACCGCCATCGATGGGCGTCTCCTGAGGGAGTCGCCGGTCAGCGCCCTGGCTGCGAATCATTCGCTGCCCGTCCCGCTGATCATCGGTACGAACGGCAACGAGAGCTCCCTGCTGTCGCTGGAACCGGATTCCGCGCCGGCATTCCCGGGGTTGTCCGCTTCGGACATCGACGAGCTGCGCGCTCTCTACGGCGCACCAGCTGCGGATCCGGCGGCCTATCAGCGGCTGTTGTTCCGTGACGGCCACTTCGCAGCCCCGGCGCGCTGGATCGCCGCGAACTCACGCTCGCCTGTCTTTCTATACCGTTTCGATTACGTGGCCAGCTTCCTCCAAGGCCGTCGCGCCGGCGCGAACCATGGTTCGGAGATTCCCTTCGTATTCGCGACCTGGCCGGACAGTCTGCTGCGTGATTCCGATCGCCGAGTGACTCGCACCCTGCACGGCTGCTGGGTGAGTTTCGCGACCAGCGGCCGTCCGCAGTGCCCGGATGCGCCCGACTGGACCGCCTACACCGCAGACCAGGACCAGATCATGCACTTCGGTGCCGAGGCGAGGGTGGCACCGCACCCCGATCGCGCCGCGCTCGACTTCCTGCAAAGCCGGTTATTCCCCGCTGTGCACTGACGTGTGCCAGTCGCACTCCAACTCCCACACCTGATGACAGATGCGATGGAAGCGCATCTCCATCTCGGGTATCAGGGGAAACTCCAGCTCATACTCGATCTGTCGGGGATCGATCGGGCGGTCGCACAGTGAACACGGCCGCCCATCGCCCGGCCCGGCCCACAGGTAGTGCTGCGCCACACAAGGCAGGTGCCCCAGGGAAATGCGGCGGCGCGCTTCCACCCGGAGCTCGTTTTCATCGAACCGCATGATTTCTGGCATGCGATCGACAAGGCAATCACCGTGCCCGGCGCAAATCGCACTCGAGCATTCGCGATCGCCAGCGCGGCGGAAAAACTTACGCGTCGCCAGCTGGCGACGTCCGCGTTCCCTGTCGGACTGCGC
>Ga0335070_10011524_pt1 | contig 10325 bp, 8 predicted proteins | sample Lox_Sample_13_FD_206722 | JGI IMG/M metagenome (GOLD analysis project Ga0335070, IMG submission 206722) | Soil microbial communities from Loxahatchee National Wildlife Refuge, Florida, United States - Lox_Sample_1.3 | ecosystem: Environmental > Terrestrial > Soil > Wetlands | place: USA: Florida...
GGCCTTGCGCATTTCCTCCGGGGTGTGTCCGGGCAGGGGGACGGCGTCGAAGGCAAACAGGTGAGCGTACTTGTTGCCGGGAAATCCGCTGAACCCCTCCGCCTCCGCCGCGATCTTTTTGTCGCGGACCAACGCGCGGAAGAGCCGCGAGGTGCGTCCGTTCGACATCAGGTCGGAGATGGCGTCATAGACGGCGTCGTCCGGGTCGCGGTAACTGGGGCGGTGGTAGCCCTCGAGGTAGAACGGCTGCGCTGTCTCGCGCAGTTCGACCTCGCGCTCGGAGTTCTGCGGCGGCTCGGCGGTGTGTACCGGCGCCGGCTGGGGACGCGTGGGCAGGCGGCCGAAATACTTTTCCGCCAGTGGGACCACTTCCGCGGGCCTTACGTCGCCCACAATGGCGACCACCATGTTCGCAGGCACGTAATACTGGTCGAAGAACGCCCTGGCGTCGGTTGCGGAAAAGTAATTCAGGTCGGAGATATACCCGATCGTCGGCCGGTGATAGGGATAGGCGGCGAAGGACGTTCCCAGAAACTGCTCGACCAGCCGCCCGATGGGCTGGCTGTCGGTGCGCATCCGTCGTTCTTCGATCACCACGTCGCGTTCCTTGTAGAACTCGCGCATCACCGGATGCAGGAAGCGCTCCGACTCCAGGTACGCCCAGAGCCGTACGCGGTTGGCGGGCAGTGAGTAGTGGTAGGCGGTCTCGTCCCAGTTGGTGAAGGCGTTGACGCCTCGCCCGCCGTTGCTCTCCAGCAGTTCGTCGAACTCGTTGGGAACAACGTATTGCTGGGCGTGGGCGGTGGCGTCCTTCCATGCCTGCTCGAGCTGCTTCACCTTGTTGTCGTCGCGACCGACGGTCTTGTATTTTTCCGCGCGGTAGGCGGCGTAAGTCTCTTCGACCTTTTCGAGCGCGGCTTTTTCGGCGGACCAGTCGGTAGTGCCGATGCTGGTGGTGCCCTTGAACGCCATGTGCTCGAACATGTGCGCCAGGCCGGTCTCTCCCTGCGGATCCTGCGCCGAGCCCGCGTCCACGATGGTGTAGAAGGAAAACACAGGGGCTTCCGGCCGCTGCATCACCACCAGGGTCAGGCCGTTCTCCAGCTTCTTGACCGTGATCCGCTTTTCGAAGGAAGCGAGGTCGAGTTCCTGGCCAAGCGCCGGGATCGCGATCAGGGCAAGCAGCAGGGCAGGAAGGACTCTGCGCAGGGGGAACTTCATGGGACCTCCACGATGGGCGGGAACTCGCACACTCGAATCTTGAAAGCTACTGGTTCGACGGCGCGGGTGTCAAATCGTGAGCCGGGGGGCGAAGGTGCGGAACCGTGGCGGTGCCGAAATCCGAGCGAAATCGAGACCAGGGCCAGCTATTGCACTCTGGAATCGAGAGGATCAAGCACAAAAGTGAAGGGGCACGCCTTCAGGCGTGCCGTACAGAGCCTAAGAATCGAGGGCTTTAGCCCCTGAGGTTTTGGGTGTATCCTCTGGCCCGCATGGCAATACCGAAGCGGAACTCCCGCCCAGAGCAGATCCAATCTGACCGGCGTGCCTTCCATGTCCAGTCCTCTACCTGGGAAAAGAGATCGCTGCTGCAATCAGAAGCGATGGCCACACTCCTCATCGATACCCTCTTCCACTATCGCGAGCAGGGAGAGTACAAACTTCACGCGTTTGTGGTCATGCGCGACCACTTTCACGCTCTGCTGACCATAGAGGGCAAGGGCACCATCGAAAGGGTGATGCAGAAGATCAAAGGTGGCTTCTCCTACCGGGCGAGAGCAGAGCTTGGTTTCCGAGGAGAAATTTGGCAGCGCGGTTTCACGGACGAGCGGGTTTGGGACGCAGAACAGTTCATTTCCGTTCGCAGGTACATTTACGACAATCCGGTTCGAAGGGGAATGGTAGCGGTTGCAGAAGACTACCCCTTCAGCTCGGCCCACGCCAAATTCAGAAAACCTCAGGGGCTAAAGCCCTCGATTTCTTAGGCTCTTCACGGCACGACCAAGGTCGTGCCCCTTCACCTGTATCGCCGTTTCAACCAGGCAAGCACCAGCCAGCATTTATAATCACGCAAATAGCAGATTCCGCGCGCCAAAACCGACGCGCTCGGAATGACAATCCGTTGGGGGGAAACGAGGACTCCAGGTTTTGAACATCCGCAACATCGCCATCATTGCTCACGTGGACCACGGCAAGACCACGCTGGTGGACGCCATGCTCCGCCAGAGCGGCGTCTTCCGCAGCAATCAGGAGCTGATCGACCGCGTCATGGATTCCAACGAACTGGAGCGCGAGCGCGGCATCACCATCCTGGCCAAGAACACCGCCGTCTTCTATCACGAGGTGAAGATCAACATCGTGGACACGCCCGGCCACAGCGATTTCGGCGGCGAGGTGGAGCGGGCGCTCAAGATGGTGGACGGCGTCATGTTGCTGGTGGATGCCAGCGAGGGTCCGCTGCCGCAGACGCGTTACGTGCTCAGCAAGGCGCTGGAAGCGAAGCTGCCCCCTATTGTGGTCATCAACAAGATTGATCGGCCGGATGCCCGTCCCCAGGAAGTGCTGAACGAGATCTACGACCTGTTCATCGACCTCGATGCCAGCGAAGATCAGCTTGATTTTCCCGTGCTCTACGCCAACGCCAAGCTGGGTACGGCCTCGGCCGATCCCGGAGTGCCCGGCGTGGACCTGCAGCCTCTGTTCGAGGCCCTGGTGAAAACTATCCCCGAGCCCGCGGGCGATCCCGAGGGCGTCTTGCAGGTGCTGGTGGCCAATCTCGATTACAGCGACTACCTGGGCCGGCTGGCCATCGCTCGCGTGTTCAACGGCACGCTGCGCAACGGAGAGGAAGTCGGGATCGCCAAGCTTGACGGCTCGCTCGAAAAAGTAAAGATCACCAAATTGTTTTCCTTCGATGGGCTGAAGCGGGTGGACGTCACGGAAGCCGCACTCGGCGACATCGTCGCCGTGGCGGGCGTCACCGGGATCACCATCGGCGAGACCATCACCAGCGCCGAGAACCCCGCGCCGTTGCCCAACATCGCCATCGACGAGCCCACCATCGCGATGCAGTTCACCGTGAACACGTCGCCGATGGCCGGTCGGGAAGGAGAGTACGTCACCTCGCGCAACCTCCGCGAGCGGCTGGAGAAGGAACTGCTCACCAACGTGTCCATCAAAGTGGAGGAGACTGCCAGCCCGGATACGTTCAAGGTGATGGGGCGGGGAGAACTGCAACTCTCCATCCTGATCGAGATGATGCGCCGCGAGGGCTTCGAACTGATGGTCGGCAACCCTGAGATCGTCACCCGGAAAATCGGTGGCAAGCTGATGGAACCGGTGGAGCGGCTCACCATCGACATTCCGGAAGAGTTTGTCGGGGTGGCGATGGAACAGCTCGGCATGCGCAAAGCGCAGATGGAGAAGATGCATAACCACGGCTACGGCCGCGTGCGCATGGAATTCCGGGTGCCCAGCCGCAGCCTGATCGGCCTGCGCAGCGAGCTGCTCACCGACACCCGCGGCACCATCGTGATGAACTCGCTCTTCGATGGCTACACCGAGTGGCAGGGCGAGATCCCGCACCGCCTGACCGGCGTGCTGGTGGCGGACCGCGCCGGCTCGACCACCGCCTACGCTCTTTACAACCTGCAGGAACGCGGCGAGCTGTTCGTGGCGCCGGGCACCGAGGTCTACGAGGGCATGATCATCGGCGAAAACTCGCGTGATGCGGATTTGGACGTCAATGCCGTCCGCGAGAAGAAGCTGACCAACATGCGGTCATCCACCGCCGATGAAGCCATCCGCCTGATCCCGTTTCGCACCCTCAACCTGGAGCAGGCGATCGAATTCATCGCCGACGATGAATACGTTGAGGTGACGCCCAAATCACTTCGCCTGCGCAAGAAGATTTTGCAGGCCAACTCCCGGCCGCGGAAGAACGCCATCCCGGTGGCGACGTCGGCGACCGAGTAGCTTCTCCGGCTGCGATTGCATTGGTGCATGGCTGAACGAACCACCACCGAGGTCGAAGTCCAGGGCCGGCGCTTGACGCTCTCCAACCTGGAGAAGGTGCTCTACCCGCAAGCGGGCTTCACCAAGGCCCAGCTCATCGATTACTACGTGCGCGTCGCGCCGGTGCTGCTGCCCCATCTTCGCGGGCGTCCGCTTACCATGAAGCGTTACCCGGACGGAGTGGATGGAGAGCTTTTCTACCAGAAGAACTGTCCTGATCACCGGCCACCGTGGGTGGCGACGGCGCGCGTCTGGAGCGAAGGCAACAAGCGCTGGATGGAGTACTGCATGGTGCAGGAGGTAGCCACGCTGGTATGGGCTGCGAATCTTGCCGATATCGAGCTGCATACCTCGCTGTCGCTCGCAGGGGACATCCTGCGGCCCACGATGATCGTCTTCGACCTCGACCCAGGCGAGCCGGCGAACATCGTGCAGTGCTGCCAGACGGCGGTCTGGGTACGCGACATCTTCCAACGTTGTGGATTGCAGGCGTTCCCCAAGACTTCCGGATCGAAGGGACTCCAGGTCTACGTGCCGCTGAACACGCCCGTCACCTATGACGACACCAAGTCCTTCGCGCACGAAATCGCCAGGATGCTGGAAGCGCAGCACCGCAGCCAGATTGTCTCCGACATGAAGAAGGCCCTGCGCGTGGGCAAGGTTTTCGTGGACTGGAGCCAGAACGATGAGCACAAGACCACGGTCTGCGTGTACTCGCTGCGCGCAAAGCCGCGGCCAACCGTTTCCACTCCGGTAACATGGAAAGAGGTCGAGCAGTGCTGGGCGAAGCAGGACGCCAGCCTGCTGGTCTTCGAGTCCGACCAGGTGCTGAAACGAGTGGAGCGTATGGGCGACTTGTTTGAGCCGGTCCTTACCCTGAAGCAGAAACTGCCGCCGCCTGAGGCTCTCGGCAGGCTACGGGATGGAGGCGAGATCCGCGCACAGTCGGCGCCGGTGGCGAAGACCAGGAAGACGCAGCGGGCGGTGTCGCGCCGGGTTGCACGCAGTCGCAAGGCGTGACTCTCCGCTCTGAGATTATCCTTATTAAACTTGTCATCCTGAGCGCAGTCCGAGCCGAGCGTAAGCGAGGCGAGGACAAACGAAGGACCTCGGTTCTCTAAACGAGCCCATGCCGGTGGCAGGCTCCGCCGAGCGTTCGTCGGCAGTAAGGGCAGTGTCAAGATCCTTCGCTTGCGACCGCGCGGCCCTGAAAGCCGGGCCGCAACCAAAAGACGCGCGGCCGCAAGCTCAGGATGACAAACCAGGAGATTTTTCATGGCCATCTACGCAGGCACGTCGGGCTGGGCCTACGCGGGCTGGAAACCGGATTTCTATCCGGCGACGCTGCCCTCCAAATCGTTCCTCTCGCACTACGGCACGCGCCTGAACACGGTGGAGGTCAACTACAGCTTCCGGCGGCTGGTCTCGCCCAGCACCTTTGGGAATTGGATCGCAGCGACGCCGGCGGAGTTCAAATTTGCCGTCAAGGCCCACCAGAAGATCACTCACATCCTGCGTTTGAAAAATGCCGAGGAGATGGTGCGCGCGTTCCTGGCATCGGTTGGATCGTTGCACCAGGCGGGAAAGCTAGGGCCCATCCTCTTCCAGCTTCCACCCAATCTGAAATGCAGTCTCGAACTGCTCGAAAGCTTTCTGCGGGAATTGCCGCGCGCACCGCGCTACACCTTCGAATTCCGCCACGAGTCGTGGTTTGCCGATCCCGTCTACGAAGTGCTGCGCAAGTACAATGTTGCGCTCTGCGTTGCGGAGAGCGAAGACCGTACAGTTCCCGACGAAACCACCGCGAACTTCAGCTACTACCGCTTCCGCCAGCCGGAGTATTCCGCCGAGCAGCGGCGCGAGCTGGCGCAGAAGCTGGGAGCGAAGATCACCGATGGCAAAGACGTCTTCGCCTACTTCAAGCACGAAGAAACGCCGCAGGGCGCGCTGCACGCGGAGGAGTTGCTGAAGGCCGTGAAGGCGAAGGCGGCTTGACGATGGAAGTCAAATAGTAAGAAGTGTCATTCCGAGCGCAGCGAGAAATCTATGCTTTTTCGGTAGCGGGCCAGTTTCCGGTTTGGGTGTGATAGGCCCGGTTGGTGTGAAGAGGGCCTCGGGTGGGTGGATTTGCAGCAAACCCTTATCTGCAGCGTGGCACAGTTCTTGGCGGCAGCGCAGAGAACTCAAACCCGACTCAGCGAAGTGACAAGACAAACTCTGCCGCGCACCGGCTGAAGTCCGGCGCCACCCACCTCGGCGGGCTCCGCTGGATGCTCGTGTTGCCGGCAAAGTCCCCGAACACCCGTTGCATCTCCAGTGCGAGTCTCTGCAGGGGGCGGCCATTCCTGTCCATCCCGACCGAGCTGATCCGGACCGCCTTGGTCAGCAGCCGGCTGTTCCCGTTGCCCTTCACCAGAACAAGCCGTCCCTTCTGTTCCTCGAAGACTTCGCCATGCATGACATGGAAGTTGTTCCGGAACATCCCGGCCAATTCCGCCCGGCTATAAGAGGTCGCGAGGCCAGCCCGCGCAACTTCGAAGTAGCCGATTATGTACAGGGCTGGCTCGCAATGGAAATCCCAACCCTCGAGGCCCGCGTAAAACACCAGGAGGCTGCCCTCGCTGAGCCGCCTCAGTGACGCCTTAGGAGGAGTCGGGTCGCCGTACGTAAATGTCTCAAACTCGGGATCGAAGTGGATGCATTGCCCGGACAGCTTCTCGCGACGGGCTTGAGGGAAGTAATCGACGAGTGTTTGCGCATTTCTGCCACGAGTGTTCCCGTATGTCCTGCTGTCAACTCCCTTATCTCGGAAGCGGTCCGGAATCGGGATGTACTCGAACGAACCGTCCCTGAAGAGTGGTCCGTGGATTCCCCCCGAGCCCGTGTCTATGCCAACCCTCAGCAGGACAACTTGCATCCCCTGGCTCCTTCCGGTTTCATGCACGGCTCCCCTTGTCTTCCCGGTTGCTGGTTCTTTTCCAGCCAATGGACAAACCTACTGATATATTCCGGGTCGAACTCGCTCGTTTTAAACCCGGGTCCTTTCTTTTCAATTCTAGGGAAGTCTTCCGGAATACAGATAGCCTTAGCGCCGAAATAGTAGAAGTGCCGTGAGATCAGAACAAACTGGTCGTGCCTCTCAAAAGGGTTCTTGGGTCGTTCATTGTCTCCCTTTTTCTGCGCATAGGTGCCGTTCTTCAACGGCCTCTTTCTCGCAAATCGCGGGTCGTCATAATACTCCCCACGAGTAAGCTTCTTATCAACTTGCATCGCAAAGACGACCTTCCGGTGCCCAGCGCTCTTTCGTGCATCCGCACCCCCTGTACCTACAATCCAGTCTCCCTTCTTGGCCAGCTCGACGACATTCTTCGGCTTCCCGGGACCATCGCGGAATTTGCACCGGCAAAGCGTGCACACACCAAAATACGGGTTGGGAGCGCGACCTTCGTCATGCTGAACGACATAGGAGTAAAGTTTCCGCTGGCGCATCATGGACCAGAGTCTACAACACGGTCGGGCCGGTCGTAGAAAACCATAGATTCCTCGCTGCGCTCGGAATGACACCGTTACCTTTTTCTTGATTTCAACTGCGAACCAGCAGGGTCAACAGGCGCACGTCCGATAACGGGCATACTTGCGGCGTGAACGCCAGCCAGCCCATCCCGCACGAACTCGCCTCTTTCATCGACTATTTGAAGATAGAGAAGGGACTGGCGCCGCTTACGGTGGCCGCGTACACGCGCGACATCACTCAGTTCGCCGGCTTCCTGAAAAAGCGGCCGCTCAGCAACGCGCGGCGGCAGGACGTGAGCGATTTCCTCGACCATCTTTTTTCCAACCACGTTGACGGCCGCTCGGTGGCACGCAAGCTCTCCGCCCTGCGTCATTTTTATAAGTACCTGCTCCTCGACCGCCACATCGCGCATGACCCCACGCTCAACCTGGAAACGCCTCGCCAATGGAAGGTTCTGCCCAAGGCGCTGGCGCGGGACGAAATCGCGAACCTGCTGGCGCCACGCATCGTCGCCAGCAGCAAACTTGCCGCCGCCATCGCGCTGCGCGACCGCGCCATGCTGGAGACATTCTACGGCGGTGCGCTACGCGTCTCGGAGATTGTCGGCGTGAAGCTCGAGGATCTGAAGCTCGATCTTGGATACGTGCTGGTGCGCGGCAAAGGCGACAAGGAACGCATCGTGCCGCTGGGCATGCCGGCGATCCAGGCGATCCGGGAATACTTGGCCGAGGGCAGGGAAGCACTCGCGAAGGGCAAGGGCTCGCCACTCGTCTTTATCGGGCGCGGCGCGCGGAAAATCAGCCGGCAATGGGTCTGGAAGATGGTGCAGGCCGCGTCTTCACGCAATGGCCGCCGTGCCAGTCCACACATGCTGCGCCACAGTTGCGCCACGCACATGGTGGAATCCGGCGCCGACCTGCGGACGGTCCAGACCATCCTCGGGCACGCCGACATCTCCACCACGCAGGTTTACACACACCTGGCTCTCGACCGGTTGAAGAATGTGTACCGCAAGCACCATCCGCGTGCGAAGAAAATTCACGGAGAGACGGAGGTACGGAGTGGCTGAAAGCCCCGCTCAGAAAGCTGTAGCGCGCTTTCTGCGGTCCTTGCGCGAGCGCAACGCGTCCCCGCACACCCTCAAGGCCTACACCGGCGACCTGGGCAAGTTTGCCGCCCATGTGGGCGATGCCGGATGGAACCAGATCGATCATGTGCGCATCCGCGGGTTCCTCTCACGACTCTATGATCAGGGTCTCTCGAAGACTTCCGTGGCGCGCGCTTTGGCGGCGGTGCGCTCGCTCTATCGCTGGCTGGCGCGGGAAGGCGTAGTCGAACAGAATCCCGCCGCGCTGGTTGCTACCCCACGCCTGGCCAAGAAGCTGCCGCGCGTGCCGACCATCGAAGAGATGAACACGGTGCTCGATGGCGACATGCCCGAGCTTGCCGCCTGGGCGGAACGCGATCGGCTCATCCTGGAGCTGCTCTACGGCTGCGGCATCCGCAACTCGGAGCTGATCGGCATCGACCTTGACGACGTGGGCTGGTCGGGCGAGGCCATCCTGGTCCGCGGCAAAGGACGCAAAGAGCGCTATGTTCCCTTCGGTGATGCGGTGAAGTCCGCCCTCGATGCTTATTTGCCTGTCCGTCAGCAGAAGCTCGCCGAGCGCAGGCAGTCCACGCGCGCTCTGCTGGTCAATTTGCGTGGCACGCGGCTGACCACGCGCAGCGTGGGGCGGATCGTCAAGCGGATCGCAGTCGCCAAGGGGCTTTCCCCAGACGTTCACCCCCACACTTTGCGCCACGCCTTCGGCACCCACCTGCTGGAAGAAGGCGCTGACCTGCGCGCCATCCAGGAGATGCTAGGGCATGAGCGCCTCTCGACCACACAGCGCTATACCCAGCTCTCCATGAAGCATGTGCTGGCGGTGTACGACCAGACGCATCCGCGAGCGAAGTAACGCCGCGTTGCCGGCGCCGAGCCGGCAGGCGTCATCCCTTCGACTCGCGGGCCTCACTGCGCACTGGCTCCAAGCGCAGCGAGGGGCCTGCTTCCTACTTGTTCAGCGACCTTGGTAACTTGGGAGGCGTCCTGCAGCCCGCTACGATTCTTCGGACAGTCTTTTTTTCATATTGGTCCGCGGCGTCTATGCCGTCCCCCGGGCCGGAGCGGCCACATGGTAAGTACCGCCACCAACAGTGCCCATTCCCCACAACCGGCGTCGTTAGACGGGTCGCCGCCAGGCGCGGAGATGACGCGCCGGGAGCGCAGCCTCAACAAAGAGCTCTGGTTGCTGCTCTCGCTGTTCGTGATTGCGTTGCTCGCGAACTTTGTGGTGGACGCACAGCGGATGGTGCTGGCCCTCTACACGTTGCCCACATTGTTTTCCGCGTACAAGTATGGGCGCCGGCACGCGGTCATGACCGCCCTGGCCAGCACCTTGCTGGTGGTGCTGGTCATCTACTTTCATCCTCCGGTGCTGTCCCCGTTGCTGCATCGGCACGCATTCGTGGTTCCGCATGAGAAATGGTTCGACGTCGCCCTGTGGAGCGGAATCCTGCTGGTGATCGCTTATGCCATGGGCGCTCTCTACGAGCGCACGCAATCGAACCTGCGCGAGCTGCGTGAGAGCTACCGCGGCATCTTGCTCATCCTGCAACACATTGCCGCCAACGACAAGTACAGCCAGAACCACGCTTACCGGGTTTCGATCTGCGCTACGAAAATCGCCGAGCGCATGGAGCTGGGCTCCGAGCAGATGGAGGACATCCGCGCCGCTGCCCTGCTGCACGACGT
>Ga0335070_10011525_pt1 | contig 10325 bp, 15 predicted proteins | sample Lox_Sample_13_FD_206722 | JGI IMG/M metagenome (GOLD analysis project Ga0335070, IMG submission 206722) | Soil microbial communities from Loxahatchee National Wildlife Refuge, Florida, United States - Lox_Sample_1.3 | ecosystem: Environmental > Terrestrial > Soil > Wetlands | place: USA...
GCTTCTGCCAAGCCCGCATCCAGATCAATCGCCTTTGTGGCCGCATCGCGAGCGCGAGGAAACGCGTCTAGAGGATCTAAGTAGCTCAGATATCCGAGTGTGGTATAGCAATCGGCAATTCCTGAGTAAGCGGGCGCGTATCCAGGGTCGATCTCGATGGCTTTGTTGAACTGGTCGATAGCTTTGTAAAGGCTGGCTTCGCTACGTTGGTTCCAATAGGACCGACCGCGGAGATAGTTCTCATATGCGCCAGGATCCACAACTTCCGCGCTATTGAGACGGCTTTGTTCGTTAGGAGTGAGCGTGACACGAATTTGCTGAGCGATGTCGCGGGCAACCTCGTGCTGCAGGTACAGAACGTCGCGCAGATAGCGTTGATATTCCTCGGCCCATAGGTGCTGATCGCGAGGCGCATAAATCAACTGCGCGGTTATCCGAACTTGTTCGCCGGCTCGCACTACCGAGCCTTCGACTATTGCGTCCACGTGCAACTCGTTAGCAACTTGGGGCAGCGCTTTGGTCGTGCCTTTGTATTTCGATACTGAAGTATAGGACGTGACCCGCAATGCGGCGATCTTTGCCAGATTGGTAATCAACTCGTCGGTCATTTCATCGGCGAAGTAATCTTCGGCAGCGTTGCCCGACAGATTCTTCAACGGCAGCACGGCAATCGAGTGAACCGCCGGGCGGGGAAGCCAATGTCCTTGGCACGAGAGCGCCGATCGCGCTTCTCATGGATTAACAGTCTCTGCGCCATGAAACGCGTAGGGTGGGCTATGTGTACTTTCTTGGGCGTTTCAAACGGAAAACCATTCGCTCGCGACAACTCAACTGTCCACGGAGAGTTCAGCAGCACGTCGACGTAGCGAAGGTTTTGAGATGTCACCCCCGCAACGCGCGAGGTTGCACGGCGATTCCCCTCGCGGTCGTATTCACTCCCGATAAGTGGGCTCAGAAATTCGGCATAAAACCCTCCGGGCTCATCCGCGAGTTGGTAGTGAGTGGCAGGAGGCTGATCTTCTCCAAGGAATTTTTCTTCAAAACCGGAAGCCTTTAAGCGGCCGCGGAGATCTTGTTCATTGGCTTCGAGGTTGTCCGGGATGGCGATGTCGGTGTCGAGCGTTACGGGAATAGCGATGTCGGTGTCGAGCGTGAGCAGCGGATCGTGGGGTACAGCTTGCGCGAGTGGATGGTATCGGAGAAGACGGTGTGCCCATCCGCCGACGATGACTACTTGGGAGAGCCAGGGATCGAGCGCCTCGATCAGCTTGGATAGGCGATCCAGATCGGGATTATGTGTTTCGTTCGCGATGGGTTGACATTATAGTGCCGTCAACGATTGAGCAAAGGGCGCAGGACTTGCTCACGAATGCGATCGGCCTGTTCCTTCCCCCGTGAGGGATGGTTCGACACGTCGAGCCAAACCTGCAGGGCGTCCGAGACGAGCACACCCTTGTGCTCAACCGCGGCGCGAAAGATGGATTCCTTATGTGATGGGATTCGCAGGTAAACGTCCGCCTGGATGGCCCTCTCTTGCGAAATTCCAAGCTGCTGAATTAAATCCGCCTGCATGCGCTCGATGTAAAGCACTGGCGGAACTCCTTGAACGAAACCTACGCCAAGAGCGTCGGCGGCAGCGAAGAGCCCTAAACAGACACGGGGCGAACTTCTCTCTCCATAGTTTTCGGCTGGCTGCTTACGAAGATGCCGGGCTGAATAGTCATGCAGAGCTGATTCAAGCTGCTTTCTTCCGTGGCCGGGAATTACCCAGCGGCAGGGAATCTCCTTGAATGCTCTGCGTTCGGCGGCCTGCCACTCTTCGAGCAAGTCTTCGACTCGCACCAGTTCGAGTTGGTCTGCGTACCGGTCAAGGAAACCCTCGGCTCCTAGTTGACGCACCAGGCGCGACGCACTGACTTGGGAAACGCCTGCTGCAATTGCCAACTCGGACGCGTTGCGAATCTTTCGTCTGGGCGCGCTGAGGAACCGGGGTTCGATGTGTTGGGCCAGGATCACCTTGAGCATCCACTGTCCGAGATCCGAGAAAAGAGAGTAAGACTGTGATTCCGGAATAGCGCGTCTTCCTTGATCGATGTCCGGAGGAGGTGAATTCAGTGATTCGAGACCGGGCGCCCGGAATACTCGGAATCCGCGATCGTCGAAGAGTCCGACGCCAACGTCGGGGGCATAGTTGTGATGAAATTCGAGGGCCTGATCGACAACGGCGGGGGACAAACGAGGCGACGCGATGATGGCTAGTCCGCGTGCTTGAATATTCTGAGCGTGAGCTTGGGCCCGCAGGATAGCTTCGGCGAGAAGTGGGACGACACGATCGCGTCGGGATTCGGCAGCTCGTTTCAGATCGATTGCGTACTTCAGATTCCCCTTCTTAGCGAGAATATCCGCCTCGCCGAAAATGGAGGACTTCCGGAGCACCTCCCAACCGGAATCGTGCAGCATCCGGATGAGCTGCTCCTGATATGCTTGCTCGATTTTGGGGAGGCTCGGCATTGTCATGGCCATGATAATTGTCATGGCCATGATAGTCAAGGCCAAGACATATATCACGGCCAAGAATACATTCCTATAATAATCAATAACTTAACAACTTCCCCAAGGCTTCGTCTTCAAAGGCAAGTTGGTACAAAACCTAGTCCCTCTTGCGAACAATTCAGGAAGGCCTCGGAGACCCCGTGCTTGTGACCCATCGCGGCACGGGTGGCTGAGGGGGTCCTGGGGCCTTTCTCCGAGTGATACGAATCGCTGTTGCCACGCGAACAATCAGAGGAAGGCCTCGACGACTCCTCCTAGTTAATTCCCGAACGGCGGGGACTGCCGGAGGCAGCCGCTCGGGGCTTCCACGGGAAAGGGGCCGACCCATCTGCATGGCGCTTCGGGTAGCCGGACTGTCCCATCTGGTGCAGGTTTTAGTTCGTCGCGCTTGATAAATATGGCCTCCGCGATGCGAATGATTCCCAGAAGGCCTCAGGGGCTTCCTTGCTTAATTCCAGACGGCACAGACGGCTCAAGGTAGTCCGAGAGGCCTTTCAGTTGTCCCCTCTCCCAACGTCGTGACGCTGTTTCACTGTTTCCAAACACGGCGCAAGCCCGACAGTTGGCGTGAGGGGTGCACCGATAGGTTGTTGCGAAACATGAAGTGGGTACGATGCCCGCGGTATGACAAAGAGGGATGAAGCCTGAAAGAATTCGCCTTACTCGCGCTGAACTCTACGAAAAAGTCTGGGCGACTCCCATGCGGACCCTTGCCAAAGAATTTGGCATGTCCGACGTTGGCCTGGCAAAGGTCTGCCGAAAGCACAACATTCCCGTTCCACCGGTTGGATATTGGCGAAGAAAGGAAACGGGGTACAAAGTCAAACGCCCTCCGTTGCCCCTAGCAAAGGATGGCCGCGAGCATCTGGATATCTATATCAGGGAGAGACTCCGCCCAGAACTTGAGGAACTCGCCCGTCAGCTTGCGCCAAAGATCGCCATTGCTCCTGACGTCTCCCATCCTCTCGTTTTGAGGTCCGAGAAACTCCTAGGCCGGGGAAAGCTCAACCAGCGCGGGCTAGTCATTGCCAAAAACGGCGCCTTGGCGCACCTTCTTGTCTCCCGAGAACAACTGCCGCGCGCGCTCAAAGTTCTGAACGCCCTGCTTATCGCGCTTGAAGAACGCAATCAGCCGGCTTCCTGGCCAAAGCAAGCAAACGCATTGCTCGCCGTGAGTATCGATGGTGAGGCGGTCCGGTTCTCACTGTCCGAACTTACCGATAGCGCTCCGCACATCCTGACTCCATCAGAAAGGAACCATACATGGTCGGCTCCAAAGTACGACTACAAACTCACCGGTAGGCTTCAGTTGCAGATCGCCAACCTGCCACCCTACATGGGACCGATTCGACGAACTTGGGCGGACGGAAAACAACAGCGAATCGAAGATTGCATTGGTGACTTCATGGTTGGGCTCACCGTAGCCGCCGCAGCCATCAGGAAGAACAGGCAAGAGACCGAGGAAAGGCATCGCCAAAGGGAGGAAGAGCGGAAGAGAGAAGAAGAGGAACGACGCATCGCGGAGGAGCAGAAACGAAAGGCTGAGTTTGTCACCGAATTGATCGGCAACTGGGAAGAGGCGGTGCGCCTTCGGCGATTTGCCACAGCCATCGAGGAAGAGACCCGTTCGGATTTGTCGGAATCCGAGAGAAACGACATTCAGCAGGTTGCCGACTGGATCAGGGAGTACGCCGACTCGCTCGATCCGTTGTGCGATCTTCCAGAGGCCATCGAGGAGTTCGTTCGCCCTGAGAGCAAATATTGGTGGATGGAGTGAGCGTCTCTACTTTAGGTCTTAAACTATGCCAAACACTTGGTTCACCGCCGATTTCCATCTCGGACACGCGAATATCATCCGCTACTGCAGTCGCCCGTTCGCGACGGCGGAAGAGATGGACCAAGCAATTCTCGAACGGTTGAATGCGTCAGTAAAACCCAATGATGTTCTTTATTTCTTGGGTGATTTTTGTATGGGGAGCCAGTCACGGGTCCGTGCTTATCGGCGACGAATTCGTTGCAGGAAGATCTTCGCGTTGCCGGGAAATCACGACAAGCAGGCGCGCAGGTTGGAAGAGGAATTCTCCTGGCTCGATAATCTGGCGGAAGTTTCGATTCACGGTCAGCCGATCGTGCTCTGTCACTACGCGCTGCGCGTCTGGAACCGGTCCAATCGAGGATCATGGCACCTCTACGGTCATTCTCATGGACGTCTCACAGAAGCACCGAACTCACTGTCCATGGATGTGGGAGTCGACACCCATGATTTTCGTCCATGGCATTTTGACGAGATCAAGGAACTGATGCGTGACAGAGCCGAGAGCGCCTAATGAACCTCAGCACTCGGGCCGAAGCGATACAAACGGCTTTGTCGTTGCGAACAATTCAGGAAGGCCTCGGAGACCCCGTGCTTGTGACCCATCGCGGCACGGGTGGCTGAGGGGGTCCTGGGGGCCTTTGCTTACATGGATACGGGCTGCCAGATATAGCGGCAAAAGGAGCAAGGTTCCAGGGTTTTTCTCCATCTTCAGATGCACGATACTGCCAATGAAAAACACTACTCGATCATAGAGATCTCCAAGCTCTGGGCGCTAAGCGAGAGGACGGTGCGAAGGATATTTGAGAATGAACCCGGAGTAATCGTTTGGGGGTGCCCCGAAACCAGGCAAAAGCGTGGATACCGGACAATCCGAGTGCCCGAATCCGTGCTGCTGCGTGTTCACCGCAGACTGCGACAGATTCTTTAGCAACTCTTTGATTGGAAGCTGCTCACGAAGATGCGGAGAAGCACACTTGATCATTTGAAGCTACGCCTCCGCCCCGGACGTGTCTACCGCCGAGAAGATCTCCTATCTTGGTCTCAGAGTGTTGATCGGCACCTGAAAGAGCTTACCGCAGACGGAACCCTCCAGAAACTAACGTAACGGCTTGTACTATCGCCCTCGAAAATTTGAGTTTGGAGAGGCTCCAGCAGATGAGCATGAACTGGTGAAAGCGTTCCTGAAGACCGACCGTTTTGTCGTGACCTCCCCGAATGCTTATAACCAATTGGGACTTGGGACAACGCAGCTCTCCAACAAACGGGTTGTCTACAATCAGAAACGGCACGGGACATTTCTTCTTGGCAATCGCACGCTCACTTTCGAGCGCCGTATGAATGTCCCCAGGCAACTGTCTCCCGAGTTTCTGTTGGTTGATCTTGTTAATGAGCTCGGCAACCTTGCAGAGGACCGGGAGGCGCTTCTTTCTCGTATTCGCGAAAAAGCCAAAGAGATGGACCCGAAAAAGCTCTCACGGGCAGTCTCTCTCTACGGCAAGCGCTCCACGCAGAAAAAGTTTCAGGAGATTCTGCAACATGCTCCGAGTGTGGCAGTTTGACGAAATCTAAGAGCACTGATGAGTGACAGAGCCATTCGACATTTGCTCAGTACGCATACCAATTGGAATGCGGCGACCAGCGACTGCAAGAGAGGCACTGCGTTTCGGTCCATTGCTGCAGGCACCGTGGGCAGACTCCTCCAGTGTCGAATGTGTTCCACTCAAAGCCGCAAGTGCAAAACCATTTGTCCTGCTTGCGAGGCGGCCAACCGCAGAGCGGATAACGGATACGAGGCGGCTCCGTTTCTCCGGGTCTCTCTTCTTCTTCAAGCTCGCGGTCGGGAATTGCGTTCGGTTTGTCAGTGACCGGACTCATGCCTGCTCCAATCGCACCGTACAGCCAGCACGAAGAGTGTTTTGAATTTCCGTTACGATGTCGGTTGTGCGAATAAGATCATCAATCGCCGATTGAGGAGCGTTCGCATGGACGCCCACGCGATAAGTGATATTTCTTGCCGGCTCACCTGGATTCCCGAATGTGCCCGTGACCTCGACGTTCACGTCCTGAACATCGATGCCTCGTTTCGCCGCTTCGCGGTAGAGGTCGTTGCAAAAACATGTTGCAAGCGCGGCGAACAGCAGTTCGCCTCAATTGACACTTGAGCCTCGCCCCACGGTCTTCGGAGCGATTGCTATCGATTGCTTGCGACCATCGGTCTCGACCTCAAGAGTGTGACCGTAAACTTTATTCGACACGCGAGCAGCAATTTTCATCGTAGGCTCCCAGCATAATTCCGGTAATAGTAAATTGCGGCGCCCGCGGAGTTCTCTGGACTACTCTAAATCTATCTGGGAGGCTGGCATCTCATGGATTTCGCCTAGCCCCCCACGGGCAGCTTCCCGTTCAGCTAAACCGGAATCGGTCGCGCAGTCCTCCAAAGAGCCATTCTCTAAGTCAACAAGCCTGCCGACATTCCGTACGTCCAGCAATGGGAGGACCTTCCAAGCGAAGATCCACGATTTCCGGCCGGAACCGACCATCGCCAGCCCGGACTGGGAACGAGAACAGTTTTGACCGAAGAGGAAAAGCGGGATAAAACCTCGCAAACAGAAGCCGCGGATCCGGATCTGCGGCAGTCATGGAGTATGCCATGTCAACCAGCCAACAATCACACCCGTCTATCGATTTCGCACGAGTGGAATCAGCAGACGGCTGCCTTCTGACGGCCGATGAGGTTGCGGAAATTCTGCGTGTGCCAAAAAGTTGGGTGTATTCCCATTTGAGCCAGCTTCCCACCATCCGCCTGGGCCGCTACGTACGTTTCAAGCGTTCTGACGTGGAGCGATTTCTCGAAAATCGTGGGCCTTGCCAATGACTTCTGTTGGTGTTAGTCCTAGATCACTGTCGAAGCATCACGGAAAGGAAATCGTGGTGCGAGAGCGACACCAACGGCCTCGAGTACAGGACTGCGGGGCCAAATGGAGAATCTGCTATTGGGATTACCGTTCCAGGAAGCGCAGTGGTCGAACGAAGAGCTGGGCAAAAAGTTTGGTTCCCACCAGAACCGAAGCACAGCGTTTGGCCGACGGATTCATGGAGACGGTAAACCAACGAAACAATGAACCTCAACTTTTTCCTGGTGGGGAAGAAACGCTCGCAGGTCTCGTGGCAATTTGCCGGGAAAAGATGTGGCCGCTGCTGAAGAATTCGACGCGCATCAGCTACGACTACAATCTCGATACCTACATTTTGCCAAAGTGGGGTTCGACGAAGCTCACAAGGATGAGAACCATCGAACTTCAGGATTTCTTCAACTCTTTTTCTCCGCGGCTGGCTTCGAAAACGATTCGCAATATGCACGGCTGTTTGCGGGCGGTGCTCAATCAGGGGAAAGCGTGGGAATTGGTGCGAACCAATCCTGCACAGGGCGTGCGGTTGCCCCGGAAGAAAGCACGGAAGCCCCCAGTGGTGCTCGCAAAACAGGACATTCGCCGTGTGATCGACAATTTGCCGGAGCCGACGAGATCCATTGTCACGTTGATGGTCGTCGGTTCGTTGCGGGTCGGGGAGATCGCGGCTTTGCGGTGGGAGAGAATTCACCCGGATCGAATCGATATCGTGGAGCGCTTTTACGAGGGCGAATTCGACGATACCAAGACCGACGCTGGACGCAGGAGCATTCCGCTCGACTCTCATGGAATCTTGCAGGGTGTTCTGGATGCGGCCTGGCAACGGTCAAAACATCGCAATCCGGGCGATCTCGTTCTCACGAACGCAAAAGGAGGCCCGGTGAACCGGCGAAATCTGCTGCGTCGGCAACTCAAGCCCACGATCAAGAAGCTTGGATTGCCGGCCTCAGTCGATTTCCGGAGCTTCCGTACCATGCACTCCAGCCTGATGAGCAGCATTGGCGTCCGGCCGGAAGTGACGCGGGACAATATGGGACACGCGAACGTCGACGTGACTCAGAATGTTTACAACCGCACGTGGTGGGAAGAAAGAGTTGAAGCTGTGAGTATGGCTGCCGCTACAGTGTGGCGCGAGTTTTTGGCGCAACCTGTGCCGGCGACGCGAATGTAAGTCCTTTTGGAAGTCCTCAGATTCCCGGCGAAATCGTAAGTAGTTGATTTGAAATGGTCGGGGAGAGAGGATTTGAACCTCCGACCCCCTGGTCCCGAACCAGGTGCTCTACCAGGCTGAGCCACTCCCCGACTGCTTGCGTTTGGGTCCGCGCCTGCGGCGAGGGTCGCGAAAGGCAGGCATGGACTGTGCATTGCATTATAGCATCGCGTTTGCTGGTCTTAATTGAGCTACTTCTGCGTAGGTCGTTCGCAGCCTCAGCACTCCACGGCACAGACATGGGGGTTCACGCCGGCTGACGCATTTGATCTGTGTAATCGTTTGCGAACGAAGCCAAGATATGATTCGAGAATAGTATCGGCCAGATGCTCAGGGATGTGAGCTATTACGCAGCAGCGACTGACCACGGGTGAGAAGGATGGGTCTGTTCACAGTGTGTGCGCGCAGAAGCACCAAGCAGCTCACATAGGAGGGCCGCTTCGGCTATCCCTACGTGAGCCTGCTCAGCGCTGTTGCCTATGCCGCCCTCGGTCGCGGTTCTTCTCTCGGACCTTCGGTCCGGCGACTTCCTCTCATGAAGCCGAGAATGGTCCCGAGAGCCGCCAAGCTGGCTGCGACCGCCAGCCAGCCTGTATGGGTTTCGAGCCAGAGTTCGCTGCTGTGATCGCTGGCACGGCTGTCGAAAGCACCGTGTGCGCCATGATCTCCGGGAACTGGCTCACACAGGTTATTGGGACGGTTCGGGTCTTCCGCGCCGTTGTATTGCTGCGATTCGTAGCCCGTTTTCGCGAGGTAATGGTCGGCAAACGAGGGGACGAGCTTGTTTCCAAAGATGGCCTTCACAGACGACCATGCGGGATAGTATTCACGGCGCTTCGGATGATGCGCGGCGTAGTAGATGGCCCGCGCAGCCACTTCGGGTTGATAGATGGGTGGAACGGGTTGGGCTTTGTGGGGCAAGCGGCTTTTGACCCAGCCGAATTGTGGCGTGTTGAGCGCGGGCATCTGCACCATCGTCGTATGCACGTTGCTGTGATCGTGTAGAAGTTCGGTGCGCAGTGCTGCAAAGAAGCCGAGCACGGCGTGCTTGGAGGCGCAATAGGCGGCTTGCAGCGGAATGCTGCGATAAGCGAGTGCGGAACCGACGTGCACGATGGTTCCTCGATCCCGCGGCAACATTCGTTTCAGGGCAGCCAGCGTGCCGTAGACGTATCCCAAATAAGTAACCTCAGTTACGCGCTTGAACTCTTCGGCGGTCATTTTCTTGATGGGAGAGAATACCGAGGCCATGGCATTGTTCACCCAGATGTCGATGGGACCGAGTCTCTCCTCGACTTGCTCGGCGGCGGCCTCAACCTGGTTTGCATTAGCAACATCAACAGGCAGGACTAGGGCTTCTCCGCCCATAGCTTCGACTTCGCGGCGTGCGCCTTCCAGGCCATCGCGTCCGCGAGCGATCAAGCCAACCAATGCGCCGTGGCGCGCAAATTCTTGCGCCGTTGCTCTGCCCACTCCCGCCGAGGCACCAGTAATGACAACGACTTCGCGGTTACGACCCACATGTCACCTCTGATTTCGTCCTAATCATTTGGATGCAGGTGGGGCGATGACGTTGGCTTTCCGAAGAACCGTTCTGAGGTAACAAGCATTCGGTCAGGTTCTTTCGGGTAACGAGAGTACGTGTTTCTATACTGCTCGTTCGGCGCGCAGGTTGCGAATTTCTTCCTGTGTGCTACCCAGTTCGGCGAGAATTGCGTCCGTGTGCTCGCCGAGGAGTGGAGGAGCGCAGCGATAGCGCACGGGGGTCGCGCTCATGTGAATCGGATTGGCGATGCTGCGGGCCAAGCCTAAAGTGGGATGCTCGAGTTCGACGACA
>Ga0335070_10011526_pt1 | contig 10325 bp, 9 predicted proteins | sample Lox_Sample_13_FD_206722 | JGI IMG/M metagenome (GOLD analysis project Ga0335070, IMG submission 206722) | Soil microbial communities from Loxahatchee National Wildlife Refuge, Florida, United States - Lox_Sample_1.3 | ecosystem: Environmental > Terrestrial > Soil > Wetlands | place: USA: Florida...
GGACCTCCGCGTCGCGCACGCGCTCGAGCAGAAGAGCTTCGGGCTGGTCTTCGCGACGCAGGATCGGGCGGAGGGGATGGACGCGTTCCTGGAGAAGCGGCCGGCGCGCTTCAGCGGGCGCTGAAGCCGGACACGTACGGCAGGCGCGCGGCGGCGGCCTCGATCGCGTCGCCGGCCTCGAGCAGCACGGCGGTGGCGTCGTAGGTTCCCTCGAGGAGCTGGCGGCGCGCGCCGTCCGGCATCGCAACCGTCTGGACGCCCGCGCGGGAGGTCAGCGTCCCGCGCGCGAGGTCGAGCGCGAGCTCCTGGCGCGGGTCGAGCTCGACCGATTCCCAGAGCCGTTCGAGCTCGGCGCGCGGGAGCGTCACCGCCGGCAGCCCGAGCGCGGTGCAGTTGCCGAAGAAGATCTCGGCGAACGACTCGCCCACGAAGGCGCGGAAGCCGTGCCGCGCCAGCGCCTGCGGCGCGTGCTCGCGCGACGAGCCGCAGCCGAAGTTCCGGCCGACGATCAGGATCGAGGCGCCGCGGAAGCGCTCGTCGTCGAGCGGGTGATCGCCCTTGGCCTGCTTGCGGTCGTCGATGAAGGCGAACTCGCCGAGCCCGTCGAACGTGATGGCGCGCAGGTAGCGCGCGGGGATGATGCGATCGGTGTCGATGTCGTCGCCGCGCAGCGCGCAGCCGCAGCCCACCACCCGCCGCACCGGCTCGGCGCCCATCAGAGCAGCTCCCGCACGTCGACCACGTGCCCGCGGATCGCGGCCGCGGCCACCATCGCCGGCGACATCAGGAGCGTGCGTCCCGTCGGCGAGCCCTGGCGGCCCTTGAAGTTCCGATTGCTCGACGAGGCGCACAGCTCGCTGCCGACGAGCCGGTCGGGGTTCATCGCGAGGCACATCGAGCAGCCGGGCTCGCGCCAGTCGAAGCCGGCCGCGCGGAAGACCTCGGGCAGCCCCTCGGCCTCCGCCTGGCGCTGCACGGCCTGGGAGCCCGGCACCACGAAGGTGCGCACACCCGGCGCCACCTTTCCGTGTCGCGCCACGCGCGCCGCCTCGCGCAGGTCCGAGATGCGCCCGTTGGTGCAGGAGCCGATGAAGGCCACGTCGATCTTCGCGCCGGCGATCGGGTCGCCCGCCCGGAGCTGCATGAAGGTCAGCGCCTCGGCCAGCGCGGGGCGCTCGTCGTCGGCGATCTCGGCGAGGCGCGGGATGCGCTCGTCCACGGCGACCGACTGGCCCGGGTTGATGCCGAAGGTGACCGTCGGCGCGATGGCAGCGCCGTCGTACGCGACGCGATCGGCATATGGAGCGGACGTATCGCTTGACATCGAGCGCCACCACGCCACCGCGCGGTCGAAGGCGTCGCCCTTCGGTGCGAGCTCCCGGCCGCGCAGGTAGGCGAAGGTGGCGTCGTCGGGGTTCACGTACCCGACGCGCGCGCCGCCCTCGATCGACATGTTGCAGACGGTCATGCGCTCCTCGAGGGTCATCGCCTCGATCGCGGCGCCCGCGTACTCGTACGCGAACCCGATGCCCCCTTTGACGCCGAGCCGGCGGATCACGGTCAGGATCACGTCCTTCGCGTAGACGCCGCTCGACAGCTTGCCCGTCACCTCGATGCGTCGGACCTTCGGGCGCGCGACCGCCAGGCACTGCGTCGCCAGCACGTCGCGCACCTGGCTGGTGCCGATGCCGAAGGCCACGGCGCCGAAGGCGCCGTGCGTCGAGGTGTGGCTGTCGCCGCAGGCGATCGTCATGCCGGGCTGCGTGAGCCCGAGCTCGGGTCCGATCACGTGGACGATACCCTGGTGACCGCTCTGCGGTCCGAAGAAGTGGATGTCGTGCTGCGCGGTGTTCCGCTCCAGCTCCGCGAGCATCGCCTCCGCCATCGGATCCGAGAGCGGTCGCTGCTGCGAGTCGGTCGGGATGATGTGGTCGACCGTGGCGAACGTGCGCGCGGGATGGCGCACCGGCAGCCGGGCCTCGCGCAGCGCCGCGAAGGCCTGCGGGCTGGTGACCTCGTGGACCAGGTGCAGCCCGATGAAGAGCTGGGTCTGCCCGCTCGGCAGCTCGCGCACGGTGTGGGCGTCCCACACCTTGTCGAGGAGGCTTCGGGGGGGCATGGCGCTTGGGATAGCACTCGGCGCGACCGAGCGGCTACGGTCCCGCGCCATGCAGCTCCTCCACACGGTGCACGTCCCGGCGGGCGACGGTCCGTTCCCGACGGTGATCGCGATCCACGGCTGGGGCGCGAGCGCCCACGATCTGATCGGGCTCGCACCCATCCTGCACCGCGGCGAGGCGCTCGTGATCTGTCCCCAGGGGCCGGTCGTGCTGCAGGTCGCACCCGGCATGGCCGGCTTCGGCTGGTTCCCGCTCGCCGCCGGCCGGCCGCCCGACCCGAACGAGTTCGCGCGCGCCTCGCGCACGCTCTCCGAGTTCATCGACGAGGCCTGCGCCCGCTATCCCGTCGACCGCCGCCACGTGGTGTTGCTCGGCTTCAGCCAGGGCGGCGTCATGGCGTACGACCTCTTCCTGCGCGATCCCGCGCGCTACGCGGGCCTCGCCGCGCTCTCGAGCTGGCTGCCGGCCGGCTTCGCGCGCCCGCTGTCTCCGAGCGAGGCGCACAAGGGGCGGCCCGTGCTGGTGATGCACGGCACGCAGGACCCGATGATCCCGGTCGAGCGCGCGCGCGAGTCGCGCGAGGCGCTGCTGCCCTTCGGCGTCGCCCTCAGCTACCGCGAGTTCGAGATGGGCCACGAGATCTCGCCCGACGCGCTGCGGACGCTCGTCGAGTGGCTCGAGGACAAGGTGCTGAACCTGATTCAGCTGGCCTGACTCGGCAGGCCCGTCGCCTCCGAGGCATCCCGAGCGTTTGGATCATCCCGCAAGCGATCGCGAAGCGATCGCGCGCAGCGAGCGCAGCGAGCGAAGTCAACAAGGACGTGCTGCAGCTCAGCAACCCAATCGGCCGGAGGCCGATGCGCGCAGCGAGCCCGCCACCTCCCAGGCAACCGGGTCGCCTGGATCATCGGCCAGCGATCGCGAAGCGATCGCGCGCAGCGAGCGAAGTCAACAGCTGGTCGGGGTGGTGGGATTCGAACCCACGACGCGGAACCCCCAAAGTTCCGGCTCTAGCCGCTGAGCTACACCCCGATCCGCGCGAGGTTAGCGCGCGGCGGCGGGTTGTGTGCTCCACTCCGCCGTGCTGCCCCTGCGGTCGAAGTCGATGCCGCCCAGGCTGTGCGCCACGAAGATGCGGCCGCGCAGCTCGTAGTCGAAGCGCGCGCGCTCGCGATCGCTGTCCTCGCCGACGGTCACCAGCTCGTTCGCGACGTCGAGCTGCGAGGTCGTCGTCGTCACGCCGATCACGACCTCGCCGGAGCGCGGAAGCGATGCCTTCTGCTCGGACACGCCCGACGCGAGGCGGCGGCCGGCCACGTCGAGCACGAAGCGGACGCCGTCGATCTGGAAGTCGCGGTCGTTCGGGTTGCGCAGGCGAAGATCCAGGCGCAGGCGGTGCTCGTAGGAGGTGCTGGGGAGCGGCGTCAGGCCCGCGACGCTCACCTCGATCGGCTGTGCGCCGAGGCCGGCGCCGACGCAGCCGCCGAGCGGCACCAGCGCGCACGCGATCCAGAGGACGGCGCGGGTCAACCCGGGTTTCATGCGCGCTCCTGCGCGCCAGTCTAGCGACCACGGGGCTCGAAACGGTATCGTCGAGGCTCCGGCCGAAACCCTTGCTCACCGTCGGAGGCGCGATGAGAACCCGGCTTTCGCCCGCGCTGCGCGAGCGCATCGAGAACACCATCCGCTTCCTCGCGGTCGACGCCGTCGAGCGCGCCAAGAGCGGGCACCCCGGCGCTCCGATGGGACTCGCGACGGCGGCCTTCGAGCTGTGGAACGACCACCTCCGCTTCGATCCGGCGGATCCCACCTGGCCGCTGCGCGATCGCTTCGTGCTCTCCAACGGCCACGCGTCGATGCTGCTGTACGCGCTGCTGCATCTGTTCGGCTTCGAGCTCTCGCTCGACGAGATCCGCCGCTTCCGCCAGCTCGGCTCGACGACGCCGGGGCACCCCGAGTGGCACCACACGCCGGGCGTCGAGACCACCACCGGTCCGCTCGGCCAGGGCCTCTCGAACGCGGTCGGCATGGCGCTGGCGGGCCAGCTCACGCGCGCGCGCTTCGCGCGCGACGGCGCGGGGCCTGGACACCATTTCGTGTACTGCATCATGGGCGACGGCTGCATGATGGAGGGCATCTCGGCGGAGGCCGCCTCGCTTGCCGGACACCTCGGCCTCGGCAACTTGATCGTCCTGTACGACGACAACCACATCACGATCGATGGTCCGACGCGGCTCGCCTTCAGCGAGGACGTCGCGAAGCGCTTCGCGGCGCAGGGGTGGCACGTGCAGCGCGTGGACGGACAGGACGCGCGGCGCGTCGGTCGCGCGCTGGCCGCCGCGCGCGCCGCCGGCGATCGCCCCTCGCTGGTCATCACGCGCACCACGATCGCCTACGGGAGCCCCCACCTGGCGGGCAGCTCGAAGGCGCACGGCGCGCCGCTCGGTGCCGACGAGGTGCGCGCCACCAAGGAGGCCCTCGGCTGGCCGCTCGAGCCCGACTTCCTGGTGCCCGACGAGGTGCGCGGGTGGTTCGCGCGCCGCATCGCGGCGAAGAAGGCCGAGCGCGCCCAGGCCGATACCGGCTTCGCCGCGTGGCGCAAGGCGCACCCGGAGCTCGCCGCGGCGTGGGAGGCGCAGCGCGAGCGGCGCGTGCCGGCCGGGCTCGCCGCCGAGCTGGCCGCGGGCCTCGAGGACAAGAAGGCCGCGACCCGCAAGCACTCGGCCGAGGTGCTGAACCGCGCCGCCACGCGGCTCCCGTTCCTGATCGGCGGCTCGGCCGATCTGGCCGAGTCGAACCTCACCGACGTGAAGGGCGGCGGCGACGTCGGGCCCGCCGCCGCGGCCGACACCGACCGCTTCGCAGGCCGCAACCTCCACTTCGGGATCCGCGAGCACGCGATGGGCGGCCTCAGCAACGGCATCAGCCTCGACGGCACCTTCCTGCCCTACGCGGCCACGTTCCTGTGCTTCAGCGACTACATGCGGCCTCCGATCCGGCTGGCGGCGCTGATGGGCGTGCGCGTGCTCTACGTCTTCACGCACGACTCGATCTTCCTCGGGCAGGACGGTCCGACGCACCAGCCGATCGAGCACCTCGACGCGCTGCGCGCGATCCCGAGCCTGACGCTGTTCCGCCCGGCCGACGGCATCGAGACGGCGCTCGCGTGGGCCTGGGCGCTCGAGCGGGGGCGCGGTCCGGTGGCCTTCGTGCTGACGCGGCAGGAGCTGCCGCCGCTCGCGCGGCCGGCCGGCTTCCGCAACGAGGACGTGTGGCGCGGCGGCTACGCGGTGGTCGAGCCCGAGCGCGCGGCCGACGTGGTGCTGCTGGCGACCGGCTCGGAGGTGTCGCTCGCGGTGGAGGCCTCGGCCAAGCTCGCCGGCGAGGGCATCGCGGCGCGCGTCGTCTCGATGCCGAGCCTCGAGCTCTGGGCGCAGCAGCCAGAGTCGTACCGCCGGGCGCTGCTCCCCGACGCCGTGCCGGCCGTCGCGGTCGAGGCCGCGCGGGGTGAGAGCTTTCGGCGCTGGATCGGCGCGCGCGGCCTGGTCTACGGCATCGATCGCTTCGGCGCGTCGGCTCCGATCGGTCCGCTCGCCGAGGAGTTCGGCTTCACGCCCGACAAGCTCGCCGAACGCGTCCGGAAGCACGTGCGCGGGTGACCGCAGTGCTGCTGCAGGGAGGGGCGCGGGGGGGATCCTCCGGCGCCCGGCAGCCGTCCATTCCATTCGCGGCGAATCGGCGTGCGACGCGCGAGAGCGACGCGCTCGGCCACCCGGCCGCCGGAAAGCCGCGCCTCCGGATTCCCTCCCAGCGCGCCCTCTCACAACGTACGAGTCGGGCGGAGGGAGGCTTCCGGAGGCGCGGATCTGCCGAGCGACGGGTAGACGGGCCCGACCTCTGTGAGCAGGAACGCGCAGATCCGACGTCCACGAGTGGAATGCACGTCGCTCGGGCGCCGGAGGAACCTCCCTCCGCCCGACCTGGCAAGCCTTCTACGTTCCCTCGAACGGCGAGCGCAGCGGCTGGTCGAGCTGGTAGTCCGAGGGAACGCGCACGCGGGCGACGCCGGCGCGCTGTGCGGCGGCCGCCACCGCTCTCGCCACAGCGCGGTGTACGTCGCGGCGCAGGGGGTTGGGGACGAGCTCGTTGGCGCCCGCCTTCTCGGCGATCGCGCGCGCCGCGGCCACGTACATCGACGGGTCGATGCGACGCGCGCGCGTGTCGATCGCCGCGCGCAGGATGCCGGGGAAGCCGAGCAGGTTGTTCACCGAGCGGCCGTCGGCCGCGAAGGCTGCACCTGCCGCCAGCGCGTCCTCGGGGCGGATCTCGGGCTCCGGATTGGTGAGGGCGAGGATGCCCTGCCCGCGCCGTACCATCGACGCGGGGATCAGGCCCGCGCGGCCGGTCACCGCGACCACCAGGTCCGCCTCGAGCATCAGCGCCGCGAGGCTCGCAGCGGGCTCGCCGCCGAGCTTGCGCAGCCGCTCGCACGCCTGCGGCGAGGGGTCGTAGCCGAGCACGCTGCGCTCGCTCACGTCGCCGAGCATGCGGGCGATTGCGGTCCCCGCGGCGCCGAGGCCGACGACGCCGACGCGCGCGCGCGCCAGGTCGAGCCCGACGCGCGACATCGCGTTGGTGGTCGCCGCCACCACCGCCACCGCCGTGCCGTGCTGGTCGTCGTGCAGCACCGGCATCTCCAGCGCCTCGACCAGCCGCCGCTCGACCTCGAAGCACGCCGGCGACTCGATGTCCTCGAGCTGGATCGCCCCGAAGCCGGAGGCGACGTTCAGCACGGTCGCGACGATCGCCTCGGGATCGCGCGTGCCCAGCACCAGCGGAAAGGCAGAGAGCCCGACGAACTGGTGCAGCAGGGCCGCCTTGCCCTCCATCACCGGGAGGGCGGCCAGCGGCCCGACGTTGCCGAGCCCCAGGACCCGCGTGCCGTTGGTGACGATGGCGACAGTCTTGCCGCGCATCGTGTAGAGGTACGAGTCGTCGGGATCGCGCGCGATGCGGAGGGCGACCTCGGCGACGCCGGGGGTGTAGATGCGGCGCAGGTCGTGGAGCGTCCGGACCGGATGGGTGGGGCGGATCTCGAGCTTGCCCTCCAGGTGCAGCTCGTGGACCTCGTCGATCACGTCGATCAGGTCGACGCCCTCGACCGCGCGAGCGGCCGCCACCGTGCGCTCGAGCGCCGCAGTGCTCTCGAGCAGGACGTCGATGTCGCGCACGATGTGCTCGGGGCCCATCCACACCATGCGGATGTCGCCGAGGTTGGCGCCCACCGCGCCGAGCGCGGTGGCGAGCCGCCCGAACACGCCCGGGCGGTTCGCGTTGCGGCAGCGCAGCGTGCGGAGCAGGAGCTCGGCCATGCCACCCCCTCGGCGCGCCGGGCTCCGGAGGCTGCCGGGCCCGGAAGGGCGCGAAGGATAGGGAATCGACCCCGGGCCGCCGGCCGGCTTGAGCGCGGCGCCGCGCGGTGGTATGCAACCGCGTTTCTCCGGCGAGGAGCCACCGGTGAGCCTGCCTGCGATCGCCCTTCCCGCGAGCCCGCTCGGTTGGATCGGAGCCGCCGCAGCGGCGCTCGTCGCGATCGCCTGGCTGGTCGTCTCGTTCCTCGGCGAGGGCCGCCCGCGCCAGGTCGCCGCCCGCATCGGGACCAACGCGCTCTACCTCGCGCTGCTCTGCTTCTTCCTGAACCTGCTGCTCCGCGCTCACGCCGAGGGCAGGATGGCGGGCGTGGTGGGCTTCGGCGTGCTGGTCGCCCTCTTCGGCATCGGGCTTCCGGTGAGCCTGGCGAAGACGATCGGTGCCCTGCGCGGGCGCGCTGCGAGCGGGGACAGCGCCACGAATTGAAGGTACCCTCGGCGTGGCGCGCCCTCGCCGCACGGGAGAGGCTCCGAGTGATCGAGCTGCAGGACGTCTCGCGCGTGTATCAGCGCGGGGCGGACGAGATCCACGCGCTCGAGCACGTCTCGCTGCACATCGGGCGCGGGCGCTTCGCCGCGCTGATGGGTCCCTCGGGATCGGGGAAGAGCACGCTCCTCAACATCCTGGCGGGCCTCGACCGGCCGAGCGGCGGGAGCGTCCGGGTCGCCGGCCAGCTCCTGAACGACCTCTCCGAGGACGAGCTGGCCGCCTTCCGGGCGCGCCACGTCGGATTCGTCTTCCAGTTCTTCAACCTGATCCCCGTGCTGAACGCGCGCCAGAACGTCGAGCTGCCGCTCCTGCTCACGCACCTCGGCCGGGCGGAGCGCCGCGAGCAGGCGCAGACCGCGCTGCGCGTCGTGGGGCTGGCCGATCGCGGGGACCACCGGCCCGGGGAGCTCTCGGGCGGCGAGCAGCAGCGGGTGGCGATCGCGCGCGCGATCGTGACGGATCCCGAGATCGTGGTCGCCGACGAGCCCACCGGCGACCTCGACGCCAAGAATGCCATCGAGATCCTCGGCCTGCTGCGCGAGCTGTGCCGCAGCTTCGAGAAGACGGTGGTGATGGTGACCCACGACCCCCGCGGCGAGTCGTTCGTCGACGAGATCCACCAGCTCGACAAGGGCGTGCTGCGCGACCCGGCGGCCGTGCGCGAGAGCGCCGCGCGATGAAGTTCCTGCCGCTCATCTGGCGCAACCTCGCACGCAACAAGGTGCGCACCGTGCTGACGGCCGGCGCGATCGGCCTGGCCGTCGCGCTCGTGTGTCTGCTCCTCACCATGCCGAGCGGCCTCGACACCCTGCTCAACCGGATCGCGTCGAACACGCGCCTGGTGGTCCACAACGAGGCCGGCCTGGTCTACCCGCTGCCCTACTCGTACCTGCAGAAGATCCGGTCGGTGCCGGGCGTGATCGCGGCGGCGAGCTGGACCTGGTACGGCGGGGTGTTCGAGGTCGAGAAGGGCGTCACCTTCCCGAACTTCGCCGTCGAGCCCGAGCCGATCGGGACGGTGTGGGCCGACTGGGGCCTCGACGCGAAGCAGCTCGACGACTTCCGGCGCTATCGCGACGCCGCCATCGTCGGGCGCGCGACGCTGAAGCGGCAGGGCTGGAAGATCGGCGATCTGATCACGCTCAAGGGTACGCTGTATCCCGTCGACCTCCAGTTCCGCATCGTGGCGGAGGTGCCGAACGACCGCGCACCCTATCTGCTCTTCCAGCGCGAGTACCTCGACCAGGCGCTGAAGGCCGCGGGGCGCGGCGGGCTCGACACGCTCGGCATCGTGTACGTGCGCGTCGATGATCCCGCGCGCGTGGGACCGGTGATGGCGCAGATCGACTCGATGTTCCGCAACAGCGAGGCGCAGACCGCGAGCGAGACCGAGAAGAGCTACTTCGCGAGCTTCTTCAGCATGCTCTCCGGCTTCGTCACCATCATCCTGATCGTGACGGGCCTCGTGGCGCTCTGCATCGTATTCATCGCCGCCAACACCGCCAGCATGTCGGTGCGCGAGCGGATGGGCGAGATCGCCGTGCTGAAGGCGCTCGGCTTCAAGCGCCGCCTGATCTTTACCACGCTCGTCGCCGAGGCCGTGATCCTCTCGGGCCTCGGCGGAGCCTTCGGAGCGCTGGCCTCGCTCGGCTTCACGAAGCTCCTGCACGCTCGCGCGACGAACTGGAACTCCACGCTGGGACCGCTCGGCAGCTTCATCGTGACGGAGGCCATCCTGGTGCAGGGCCTCTTCCTGGCCCTCTTCGTGGGGATGATCTCGGGGATCGTGCCGGCCCTCGGCGCGGCGCGCCGCAGCGTGGCGGAGACGCTGCGCGAGGTGTTCTAGCCCGTGCTCCCGCTGCGCTACGCGTTCGGCAACCTGGCGGCGCGCCGCACGCGCACCGCGCTCACCGTGTCGGTGATCGCGCTGGTGGTGGTGGCGACCACGCTGTTCAGCGGCCTCGTCTCGAGCCTGAAGCGCAGCTTCGTCGCGAGCGGCAACCCGCGAAACCTGATCGTGCTGCGCAAGGGCGCGACCAACGACGGCTCCAGCGCCGTGCCGCTCGAGGCGTACCAGGCGTTGCGCTTCTTCGACGGCGTCGCGCGCGACGCGCAGGGCAGCCCGCTGGCCTCTCCCGAGCTGGTGGTGCAGCCGTTCTTCCACACACCCGCCGGCGGCCGCGAGAACGTGCTCGTGCGCGGCGTCGACCCCGTTGCGCTCGCCGTGCACGACGAGGTGAAGATCACCGAGGGCCGCATGTTCAACCCGTCGAGCGGTGAGGTGAT
>Ga0335070_10011527_pt1 | contig 10325 bp, 7 predicted proteins | sample Lox_Sample_13_FD_206722 | JGI IMG/M metagenome (GOLD analysis project Ga0335070, IMG submission 206722) | Soil microbial communities from Loxahatchee National Wildlife Refuge, Florida, United States - Lox_Sample_1.3 | ecosystem: Environmental > Terrestrial > Soil > Wetlands | place: USA: Florida...
GATCCGCACGCTCAAAGACCACATCGATGCCGTTTATGCTCTTGTGTTTACGCCGGACGGCAAACGGATTCTCTCGGCGGCCGCGGACCGGACGGTGAAAGTGTGGGACGTGGAGACCGGCGAGCGACTCTATACCTTGAGTGAACCGCAGGACGGGCTGAACACGATCGCGCTGGATCCGTCCGGAAAACTGGTCGCCGCGGGCGGCTTGGACAAGACGATTCGAATCTGGTCCCTGGGCCCCACGAGCGGCACGCTGGTCAATTCTCTGATCGCGCACGAGGACGCCATTCTGCATCTCGCCTGGTCCCCGGACGGCAAGTTTCTGGCTTCAAGCGCAGCGGATAAGACCATCAAGATTTTGAACGCCGCGGATCTGAGCGAGGTGAAAACTCTCGACCGCCAGCCCGATTGGGTGCTGACACTGGCATTCGCGCCTGACGGCAAGAAGCTGGCTGCGGGACGATACGATGGCTCTCTCCAGATTTACGATCTGGGCCAGGTATTAAAAGCGCCGGTGCAACAGGCGCAGAACGCGGCGCATTGAGGTTTTGTATGCAGCGCATTTTGATCTTCGTCACGATGGCCGCGGCAGCCTTCGCTCAAACTGCCACCGAATGGCCTACGGGCAATCGCATCACGCCGCCGACCATTAACTCCATTTCACCGCTGGGAGTGCCGCGCGGCGCAACGGTCGAGGTGGAAGTAGAGGGCTTGAACCTCGCGAAAACCAGCGCCGTGTACTTCGGCGAGCCGGGAATCAAGGCTCGCGTTCTGCGCATCAAGGAATTGCCCGATCTTCCTGATATCCGGCTGGGCTCGAATGGCACGCCATCGACGGTGGATCTGGGTCCGCTGCCACCGCGCAACCAGGTTACGCTCGAAGTGGAAGTGAGCCCGGATGCTCCCATAGGCACGGTTGCGCTGCGGCTGTTAACGCCTCTCGGCACCAGCCCAGCGGCCAGATTGGCGATCGAGCCCTATTATGGCGAGAGCCCCGACCGCGAGCCGAACAACACACCTGAACAAGCCTTGGAAACGTATCTGCCAACGATTCTCGTCGGAACTATCTCTAAGCCGGGTGATATGGACTACTACAAGATCAAGGTGAAGGACGGCGAGCAGCTTGTCTTTCAGAATCCTGCCCGCGAGCTGGGATCCAGTTTGCGGCCGGTGGTCGGAATCTACGATGAGAAGCAGAACCTGGTAAGGGAGTTTGGCGATGATGGCGGGCGCGAAATTAACGCCTTCGCCTACCAATTCGCGAAAGGCGGCACCTATTATCTTCGCGTCTCCGATTTTCAGGAGAGCGGCGACGATGAGCACTTCTATCGCATAAAGGTCGGGCGATTTCCGCTAGCCGAGTGGGCGTTTCCTTTGGGATTGCAGCAAGCGAAGAGCGCGGCGATCCAACTGACCGGGTTCAATCTGAGCGCGAGTCCGGCTGCGGTAAAGGGCGACCCCTCGCCGGAAGACAGGCGCGCGGTCATTTTCCGGCCGCAGGCGCCAAAGGGACCTGCATTCAACCGCGTGAAACTGGCGCTGGGGAACGAGCCCGAGATTACCGCCCGTGGAACGAACACGACGCTTCCTCAAGCGCAAGAGATTCCGATCCCGATCACCGTGAACGCCCGGCTGGAATCGCAGGAGAACTACTACCGGTTCCATGCGCGCAAAGGCGACAAGCTGGTCTTCGAGGTAAACGCCAACCGCCTGGGATCGCCGCTCGATTCGTTTCTCGAGATTCTCGATACCAAAGGCGCGCCGGTGGAGCGCGCGACGATTCGCTGCGTGCTGGAAACTTCAACGACGCTCGCCGACTTTTCTTCCTCGGACCGCGGCATTCGCATTCTGTCGCCGACGGGATTTGCGGTGGGCGATTACGTGATGATCGGCGCCGAGATTATTCAAGTAGAGGCTCTGCCGCGTGGACCTGACGATGATTTCGTCTTCACGGGATTCGGTGAGCAGCGCATCGCGTATCTCGACACCACGCCTGAGGCGCACGCCATGGATCAGGCCGCGTACAAAGTGCAGATTCATCCGGCCGGTACTCAGTTTGCGCCGAACGGATTGCCGGTTGTGCATCTGCCCTACAGGAACGACGATGGCGGCCCTGGCTACGGTAAAGACTCGCTGCTGCACTTCACCGCTCCCGCTGACGGAGATTACGTGGTGCGGTTGCGCGACGTGCGCAAGCTGGCGGGGCCAGATTACGCCTATCGCCTGACGGTGCGCCAGCCGTCGCCGGACTTTATTCTCAGCGTTTCACCGCGAAATCCCAATGTGCCATTGGGCGGCCGCATTCCCATCACCGTTACGGCGTTGCGCCTGGACGGTTTTGACGGGCCGATCGACGTCTCGTTGAAGGATGTTCCGGCCGGACTGCATGCGACTCGGGGAACGATCGGTCCGGGCGAGATCAGCACAATTCTGCTCCTCAGCGCGGACGCCGGCGCTCATCTCGATGGCGCGGCGCCACTCGAAATCGTGGGCCGGGCGCGCTTCGGCGGCGAATGGGCGGAGCGCCGGGCGAATCCAGAGGACAGGCTGAAGCTCATTGCGCTGATGCCCAAGCCAGACATCGTGATGAAGGCCGAAACAAAACAGGTGGTGCTCGAACCTGGAGGAACGGCCGAAGTGGAGGTCGCGATTCAGCGCAACAACGGTTATGGAGGCCGCGTTCCAGTGGACGTGCGCAACCTGCCCCCCGGCGTGCGGGTTCTGGACGTCGGGTTGAATGGCGTGCTGATCAATGAGACGGAGACGCGCCGCAAATTCACGCTTGCTGCGCTGCCCAGCGCGCCGGCCATCGAGCAGCCGATCGTGGTGGCAGGCGAGGTGGAAACGCGCGCCGACGATCAGCAGAATCTGTACGCAGCCGAGCCCGTCATTCTCAAGGTACAATCCAAGATCGACCGAGACGGTTCGCTCGTGAATCCAAGCGTTTCGGCAAACAAATAGATGGATCACAATGCCTTAATAAAAGACGCGCTGGTCGCGGGAGACGGCGTGGTGCGGCTGGCGCCGTGCTGGGTGCCGCGATCGTTTTTGATGCCCGGCGGGCGATTGAAGCTGGATCCGCGTGATCTCTATGCGCTCGGCGCGCACCGCGGCGGCATCGACGAACGCTGGTTCTCATCCACCACCAAAGCGGACAATGGCCCAGGCACACCGCAGGATGAGGGCCTGAGCTACATCGCCGTCGATGGGCAGCGGGTGCTTCTCAAGGAAGCCATCGAGACGCGGGGCGACGAATTTCTGGGCGCGGATGTCATGCGCGAACAGGGCGGCTGGAACGTGCTGTGTAAGTTCTTCGACAACCTCGGTCCCATTCCGCACCACATGCACCAATCCGAGGAGCATGCACGCAAGGTGGGCCGGCGCGGCAAGCCAGAAGCGTATTACTTCCCGCCGCAATACAACTTCAAGGACAACAACTTTCCATACACTTTCATGGGCCTGGATCCCAGCACGACGAAAGACGACGTGCGACGCTGCCTTGAGCGCTGGAACGAGGGAGACAACGGAATCCTGTTCCACTCGAAGGCCTATAAATTGAAGCCGGGCACCGGGTGGCAGATAGATGCCGGCATTTTACACGCGCCGGGGTCACTGGTCACCTACGAACCGCAGGTGAACTCGGATGTGTTCGCCATGTTCCAGTCAATGGTGGAAGGCCGTGCCGTGCCCTGGGACCTGATGGTGAAGGATGTGCCGGTCGAAAATCATCGCGATCTCGACTACCTCATCGACATGCTCGACTGGGATGCGAACGTCGATCCGACGTTTGTTGAGCGCCGGCTGTTTCATCCGAAGCCAGTCAAGCCCGAGAAGGAAATGGCGGATGCGGGCTATTCCGAAAAATGGGTTGTGTACTCTACGAGCCACTACTCGGCCAAGGAGCTGACCATTTTGCCCGGCTGCTCGGCGACGATTCGGGACGCGGGTGCGTACGGCGCGATTGTGGTGCAGGGCTGGGGTACGGTGGGAAAACTGGACGTGGAGACGCCGTCACTCATTCGCCACGGCCAGATGACCAAGGACGAGCTCTTCGTCTCCGCTGCCGCGGCCCAGCGCGGAGTTGCTGTTACGAACCGCAGCGATAAGGAAGATCTGGTCATGCTGAAGCATTTCGGTCCAGGCAATCCGGACGCGAAAGGGTTAAGGAAATGAAGTACGGAGCGAATGCCCTCATCTGGACGGCGAACTTCACGTGCGAGCATCTTCCGCTGCTGACCGAGATCAAGCGCCACGGTTTCGATGGCGTTGAGTTTCCGATGTTTGATCCCGGGAATTTCGCGGTGCGTGACATTCGCAAAGGGCTTGAGGAGAACGGGCTCGAGTGCACCGCCTGCTCGGCAATTCCGGGCGACCTGAACGTGTTGTCGGAAGATGCATCGGTGCGGCAAAAGACGCGGACGTTCCTCGAGGATTGCATCAAGATGGCGGCCGAGACGGGGGCACGGATTTTCGCAGGCCCGTTTTATTCGCCGGTGGGTTACCTGCCGGGCCGGCGGCGCACGGCGGAGGAATGGAAGCGGGCGGTGGAGTGCTATCAGTCGCTCGGGACCGTGCTTCAGCAGCACGATGTTGTTCTGGCCCTTGAACCGCTCAACCGCTTCGAGACTTACTTCCTCAACACGGCAGCTGACGGGGCGGCGCTTTGCGATCAGGTCGGCGATCCGCGGGTCGGCGTTCTTTTTGATACATTTCACGCCAACATCGAGGAAAAAAATATCGGCGAGGCCTGCCGCGCGGCAGCGCGCCACCTGAAGCATGTGCACACGTGCGAGAACGATCGCGGCATACCGGGTTCCGGCCACGTGGAATGGAACGCCCTTTTTCAGGCATTGCGCGACATCCGTTACGACGGCTGGCTCACCATCGAGAGCTTTGGCTTTTCGATTCGCGAGATTGCCGCCGCAGCATCGATCTGGCGCGACTTGGCTCCTACGCCTGAGTCGATCGCCTTCGACGGGATCGAGTTTCTCAAGCAGACATGACAGCAGCCGTTGGGGGATAGTTATGCATGGCACCACGCGCAGACAACTTCTCGGTACACTGACCGCGGCCGCCGTTCACGCCGCCCAAGGAAAAGACAAAGTGACCCAATACGTCCGTTACCGCCACGGTTCCACTGTGGCGTACGGCATTCTCGATGGGGAAACCGTACGCGAGCTACACGGCGATCTTTTCGGAGAGCAGAGAGAGACCGGAGCCAAGCATGCGCTCAAAGACGTCAAACTGCTTCATCCTTGTGAGCCGCCGAAAATCCTGGCTGTGGGGCTCAATTACAAGAGCCACGTTGGCGACCGCAAGCTGCCGGAGCATCCCGAAATCTTTTACAAACCTGTCACGGCGCTGCAGCACCCCGAAGAATCGATTCTAATTCCGCCGGCGGCGAAAAACGTTCATTACGAGGGGGAGATGGTCGTGGTGATCGGCAAGCACGTGAGGCGGGCCTCCCGTGACGAAGCTCACGCGGCCATTTTCGGGGTGACTTGCGGAAACGACGTGAGCGAGCGCGATTGGCAGAACGGTCCGGAGAAAGATCTGCAATGGTGGCGCGCCAAGGGCGCCGATACTTTTGCGCCCCTGGGACCGGTGATCGTGCGCGGCCTGGACTACGGCAATTTACTTCTCCAAACGCGATTGAACGGCAACGTGGTGCAGAAGCAGTACACCTCGGACCTGATCTTCGATTGCCCGGCGATTGTGAGCTGGATCAGCCAGTGCGTCACGCTGACGCCCGGCGACGTGATCTACACCGGCACTCCGGGCCACACCAGCCGCATGAACGAAGGCGACGTAGTCGAGGTGGACATCGAAAGAATCGGCGTGCTACGCAACCGCATCGCCGTGGCGTGAGCAGTTGGCCTCCTATTGAATCGACGGAGATGCAGTAGCGCCGGCTGCCGCGCGCTGTGCCGGCGGGTCGAGCACGTTCTGCACGCGCTCCAGCAGGCCATCCGAAGTAAATGGCTTGGGCAGGAAACCTAGCGCGCGGTCAAGGATTTTCACGCGCACCACTTCGGACTCGGTGCAACCCGACATGAAAAGCACTTTCTGATGAGGTCGAATCGCCTGAATGCGTTCGGCCAAGTCAGGCCCGGTAACATCGGGCATCAACACATCGATCAGCATCAGATCAATGGCCAGGTCTTCCCGCTCGGCCATGCGCAAGGCACTCTCTGCGCTATGGGCGATGAGGACGTTATATTCGCCGCACTCCAGCATGCACTTGATCACGCTGAGAACGGAGAGATCATCGTCAACTACAAGGATGGTCTTATTTACAGACTCTTGGTTTGAAGTCGTATACATATCGTCAACCCTAAAATAACTTTCGCCATAATTGTGGCGCTAGACGAAGGAATATTCAAGCAAACTTCGCGGTTCTTTTGAGTGGAAGCTGAAGTTAACTGCCGACTAATAACCTTGGTTAGCGAAGAAGCCAGCCGGTTAGCGAGATATCGTTCGCTCCGTGGTGACGTGTGAGTGCGTAAAGATACGTCTACACTGCTACGGACGCCGACTGCTTCCAGCCGATCCATGGCAGGTCAGGCGCAACACTCCATAGGCCGCGAGCGAGGTCACCGACGCGATCGAGCAGGCCGGTGCGTAGCCGAAACGGTCGATCAGCGCACCGAGCGCCGGCGAGACTACCGCCTGCATCGCGCCGTACGCGGAAACCAAAAGCGAGATCGCGAATGCGGCGCGGGCGCTCGCGTAGACGTCGAGCGGCATCGTATAGAGATTGACGCTGAAGGCTGAAACCGCGAGAATGCTGAGCGAGATTCCGGCCGAGGCCCATGCGGCATTGGGAGCGAAGGGGATTGCCAGAGCGACCACGCCGGCAACGGCGCATGCCAGGCATACGCGCGCTCGCGCCGCTACCGGTTCTTCCCCCTGCTTTGACCACCGGAAGGAAAGCCAACCGCCCGCGAATCCGCCTAACATCGCGGCCAGTGGCGGCAGCCAGGCAAAGTATGCCGCTTGAACGAAGGTCAGCCGGTTGACTTCCACCAGATAGAGCGTCGTCCAGTTGCTCCAGAGCGAGTAAGTCACCATACTCAGCGCGTTGGCGACGATGAATCCCCACATTTGCGGTTCGCGCAAAATGTCGAGGCTGTGCGAGAGCGGCTCCACCAAGGATGGCCGCGAAGGCGGAGCGCGATCTGCGACCAGGTTCCAGAATGGAATCCAGAGGAGGCCCGAGACACCGGTCACCACGAACGCGGAGCGCCAGCCGAAGCGAACGGCCAGCCACGTCGCCAACGGCGGCGCTAGCATCGCGCCCATAAAGACGGCAGCCTGATTCAACCCGTTGCCCAGGGCACGTTCCTCGGGCGCCAGGTATTCGTGCATGGCTTTGCCGGCGGCGGGAATCCCGCCCGCTTCAGCGAACCCCAGCCAGGCGCGGCACGCCATCAACCCGCCCAATCCGCGCGAGAAGCCGGTTGCGATTCCGGCCAGGGACCACAGCCCGATAGCCAAACTGATGCCGCGGTTCAGGCCGATGCGATCGATCAGCAGGCCGGCAAGCGGCGCCGCCGCCGCGTACGTGACGGAGACGGCTGCGAGAATCCAGCCGTAATCGAGATTGCTCAGGTGAAATTCTGCCCGCAGCAGCGGTGCGAGCGTAGCGAGCTCCTGCCGGTCCAGGTAATTAATGCTGGAGGAAAGGAAGAAGATGCCGATAACGAACCAGCGGACTCGTGCCGCGTGCGGCCTCTCGGGCAAAGTCAATCTGCCACCTGCCGAGAACTGGTCGCTGTGTGAGGCCTTGCTTGGGTTGAATACATCGGCAATCAGTTATTCGCCTCGCTCCAGACGAAAACTGATCTCAAGTGTCGTTCTGACAGCGACGGGCTCTTGATCTCTGAACGCGGGTCGGAAACGCCACCCGCGAACGCACTCCATTGCTTTGGCGTCGAGATCCGGAGCAAGTGATCGCAGTATGCGGGTCACATCAGGTGTGCCATCTGGCCGGATCACCGCTTCCAGGACAACCGTGCCCTCAATGTTGTCGGCCCGGGCCCGCTCCATGTACTCCGGGTTGGCCTTGCGAATCAGGACGGGCGCCGAAACTCCGTTGCCGACGCGGTAGACGCCCTGTGAATCAGGTTGTGGCGAATGCGTATTTCCCGAGGGCAGAGAGGGCGGCGGAGTTCGCGCCACCGCTCCGCGTCGAAATGCCTGGATGATGGCCGTCCCCTCCTGTTGAGTCAGGCCGTGAATCGACGGAGTTCGTGTCGGGCCCATTATCGACGCCACAGACACCAACCGGCCATTTAGCAGCGCGCCGATCTGTAGGCCGATCTTCGTTGCGGTAATTTCCCGAAGTCGCTCGCCGGCAGCATCTGGCAGGGGCAGTGTGATTACGGGTCTATCGTCCTTCACATTCTTAGCGAAGGCTGCGGAGGCGACATCGGTCTGGTCGATGATCGCCGATCGCTCCAAGCAGTACTGCTTGGGTCCCCCGCCAAGATGCATTGGCGCGCTGGCGAGACTTGAATCGCAGGAGACGACCATGTGGAATCCAAGTGTCAACTGGCGTGTGTCCACCGGCCCTTGGGCGAGAATGGGCCACAGTACGAGACAGGCAATTCCTGGCGCACGCTTCTGCCGCTTTAGTTCGAACATGGCGGGATTATACTGCGGGCGCATCGACGCCGCTGACGATTGGAAATCCAGCCGGAGCCAACCGACACGTCGCAACATAGACAATAGAGCAGAGTGAAGGCTGAAGGCGCGACCAGCAGAACAAGATTGGGCAACTGAGAGTGCAGCGAGCGGCTGGTCTGCCATCAGGGAAACTGGACCGTGGCCACTTCTCCCACGGTTGCGGTCCTGGCATTGCGTTTGGCGAAGTATTCGACCACGATGCGCCGCGGCTTCTGCGCGCCGCAGGCCAGCTTTTCTTCGGTCGCACCCAGGACGACGAGGGATGATGGATCGGGGATCAGCAGATTGGTGAGTTTGTGATCATCGCTCTCCACCACGAGGCGGAACTGCCGGCCCAGGCAATCCACGCGCTTCAGAGTCCCCGATGTGTGCCCATCGGGCTTGGGACCTTCCCACCACGGCTCCACTTTCTCCGGTGCCGCGCCTCTGCCTGCATTGGCCTTGGCCTCGGCGGCGCGTAGATCGGCCAGCGCCTTTTGCTTCAGTTTCTGGATCTCCAGTTCATGTTCCGCAGCGGCGCGCTGGCGTTCCGCTTCTTCCCAGTCCAGCCGCTGCTGTTCGATGGCCCTGCGTCCGGCTTCCATGCGCGCGCGTTCTTCCGGTGTGGTGGCCGCCTGCTCGGCGTTGCGCCACGCCTCCGCAGCTTTGTCGAACGCCCTCTCGTTTAGACAGGCCTTGGCCATCTCTTCCCAGCGGCTGGCGTTGCGCGGATCTAACTGCGCGGCCTTTTCGAGATACTGGATGCGTTTGATGTTGTCGATCTGGCGGCGTCCGATGAGTGCGTACGTTTCGGCCAGCTTCGGATTCAGCTTCACCGCCTTCTCCAACGCGGTGATGGCCTTGGCGTTGTCCGGCTCGAGTTTGGCGTACTCCTGATACGCCCGGGGCGAGGGTGTGCCCGCTTTAATCGCTTCCGCAAAATCACGCCGCGCCTCTTCCTGCTGCTTGTCGCGGAGCGAGAGAATTGCGAGCCCTTCGTAAGCGGCCGCCACATTTTCGTTGTGCTCGATCATGGCCTGATATGCCGTGCGCGACCGGTTATCCAGCAGCAGGTCGGCCATCGCCAGTTGCACTTCAGCCGTAGTGAGCGGTTTTTCGTCTTTGTAGTCTCGCTGGACATCGAGGGCTTTGCCGTCTACGGGCGCGGTTGCAAAATTTCCGGCTGCTACGTGTTGATCCACTTCCTTCTCGATCTCGCCGGACGGCTTGCCGAAAGCATTGCCGTATGCGGCGTCTTCATCCACGCCCTTTTGCAGGTTGTAAAGCAGGATGCGCAGCTTGGCATAGTAATCCGGATTGGTGACGAACAATTGCATGCGCGCCCAGTCTCGGTTGCGCTCATTCGCGGGCGGCGGGGCGCCAAGCGTCACGTGCGTCCCGTTCACCTGGATGGTGGAGAGCACGTCGGCAATGCCGTGCTCGATGGGCGGCGGCATCCGTCCGCTGTTATTTTCGAGCAAGAGGCGCGCGCATTCCCGGAAGACGTCATGCGGAATAGCCTCATCGGAACTCAACAGGACGTACCATCGGTCGCGCCCATCGATCACCGCCGGCACCATCGGGTACGCATCACGCTCTTTGGCACTCTTGAAATAGAGGATGCGGATGAGCCGCTCGGTCTCGAGGTCCTGTTT
>Ga0335070_10011528_pt1 | contig 10325 bp, 10 predicted proteins | sample Lox_Sample_13_FD_206722 | JGI IMG/M metagenome (GOLD analysis project Ga0335070, IMG submission 206722) | Soil microbial communities from Loxahatchee National Wildlife Refuge, Florida, United States - Lox_Sample_1.3 | ecosystem: Environmental > Terrestrial > Soil > Wetlands | place: USA...
CGCCCAGCTTGGTCCCCAGGTCGCGCGCCGTCTCGGGCGCTGCCGTGGCCTGCGCCGCCGCGCGCGGACGCTTCGCTTTGGAGTCTTTCTTGGCCATAAATGAAAAGCCGGCGCGCTCGGCGCCGGCGTTTTTTCTTACTCTCTACTTTTAGAATAGCAGGTTGGCGGAGGTTGTTTGCCCCTTTTCCACAGAATTATTTCTCCCTTGTTTGCAAGTACTTGAACCATTTTGGCCGAAGTCGAGGGCTTGACAGGATTTCTCTGCGGACTTCAATCGCCCGCCAAGAAGGCGGGCTGGGGACAGGTCACGCTGCGGCCCACCGCTTCGCGGTGGGCTATTCTCAATCGCCCGCTGAGCCGGGCTTTCGTCGCAAAGGACTGCTACTACGGGCAAGTGGCCGGGAAAAGGGGCCAGGATGCCACGCTGCAGGAAAGTACGGGATAGCTGGTCCATGGCCTTCCGCAAGGAGCGCCTTGCGGTCCGATGGGTACAGTGGAGGATCCGCGCGGCCTCAGCCGGAGTGTAGCCCTGAAAGACGACGTGAGTCACCGCCTGCCGTTGAACGTCAGGAAGTTCCATCAGACATCGCTCGACATCGTGAGCGAAAATGACGAGATCCTCGAACGTGTGCAGGCGATAGGAGGTCACACGGGCGCGGAATACTTCGCCGCCCAACAATGACGGCAAGCGGCCGATCTCGTGCGAAATGCGGAAATAACGCCGCAGGATCGCCTGTGCATGGCCCCGATAAAGGAAAATGTCCGAGTCTGGAGGCAAGGTGACAGGGCAGGACCTCATGGCTGCCTCCCTGGCGATTCCGGGTGCTGGTCGGAGCGCAGGCGTATGGGGGCAAGTGCCGCAATCTGGGGGCTGCAACGGGAACAATAGACTGGGGAGGAGCCGGCGATGCGCAGCCACAGGCCGCCGCACAGCTCGCAGTATTTCGGCTCCAGGGTGATGAAGACGGGTTCGCGGTCCATGATTCTCCTCGACTTCGCCGGGCGGGGACGCCCGGCCTACGTGAGAAAGCAAAAAGCCCTGCCCCCGGGCACTGGCAGCCCGGAAGCAGGGCTCGTTTCTGTTACGACGACCTGCGGTGCTATTTAGTTGGGGTAGAGACGCCCGTCAGGGCGTCTCTACCGGAAATACTTTCAAGGGCCCAATGGATCGGGGCGATGGCAGAAGTAGCCTTCTTCGTAGCCCGACTTCAGCACCTTTCCGTTTTGTACCACGACGCTCAGGCGGCCGGTGAAGCGCAGGGCATCCAGCAAGCGCTCCATGGACGCCGATAAAATCTCGGCTTCGCGAACCTTGCGGCGGAACTCGAGGAAGGACGATTCGGCTGGCTGGGCGGACATATTGAAAACCTCAACAGCTAGGATGCGATTACAATACTCTCCCACGGTAGAGCCGGGGCGGCCGCCGGGTCAAGGACTCTATCTCCTTGCCGTTATGTAACTTGCGGACAGTATTTCTGAATGATATAGTTTAACCACCTGTAGATGAACAAGGGAGCGCACTCATGAGATTCAAAGCGTTGCAGGACAACCTGCGCAAGGCGATGTGGAAGCGGATCGGCGAGCGCCAGCTGACCGGGCTGAAGCTGGCCAAACAGACCGGGTTCAAGCAGGCGCATATCTCCAACTTCCTCAACCGCAAGCGGTCCCTCAGCCTGGAGGGCATGGACAAGGTGCTGCACGTGCAGAAGCTGTCGGTGCTCGACCTGCTGGACCCCGACGAGGTGAACGAGCGGGCCACGGTCATCGCCCCGGCGGAGGGCAGCTTCGAGAACGTGCCCCTGGTGGAGAGCGAGGTGGCGGCCGGCGACGTCCTGATCACCGCGAAGAAGATCAAGGACATCCTGCAATTCAAGAAAGGGTTCCTGAAACGGCTGCGGCCGGACGCGGTGCCGGCGGCGCGGGAAAAATGGCGGCGCTTCGTGCTCATCAAGGTGGACGGGCGCGACGGCATGAGCATGTATCCGCGCCTGCTGCCCGGGGCCACCGTGCTCATCGACCGCCACTACAACAGCCTGAAGCCCTACCGCAAGCACGAGCAGAACATGTACGCGGTGAGGCGCGAGGGCGTCTGCACCATCAAGTACGTGGAGCGGGCGGGCAAGAACCTGGTGCTGCGGCCGCACAACCAGAACTATCCAGTGGACGTGATCACCGTGGCCGAGGGCAAGAACTACACCGACTACATCGTGGGCCGGGTGTGCCACGTGGCCATCGAGACGTAGCGGATTTGCGATTGGTAGTTTGCGATTTGTGATTTGCGATTTGTGATTTGCGGGGATCGCTAAGCGTCCGGCATATCGCGCCGCCCCGCGGTATACTCGCGGATTCTCAGTTCATGTTCGGAGGGCTCGGATGGACGAGGTACCCGCCATGACGTTCGGCTCGCGGCGCAACGAAGACATCGCGCTCGACATGATGAAGTTCATCGCCATGACCACCGGCTATGGCCGCGCCGGCACCTCCGCCACCGGCTTCCAGAGCGGGCAGATGAACAAGGCCGAGGACTACGCGGGACACCTGCTGGAGCTGTATGGAAGGTGCCTGAAGGCGGTGCAGGGGAAGTAGTCGCCGGTCGCCAGTCGCCATTAGTCAGTCAAGAAGAGGCGCTATGAATGAATGCCCGGTATGCGGCGAGGAGTACGATTCGGGCGAGAGCCTGCAGGAACACCTGCGCGACCAGCATCCCGGGCACGATCATCCTGACGATCTTTCGCCGGAGGAAGTGATCATCGCGGGGATCATCGGGGGCGACCTGGACCTGTGAGTTTTTCAATCGCCCGCTGACGCGGGCTTCTTCCCTCTTACTTCCTCTGCCCACCGCTTTGCGGTGGGCTATTCTCATTCGCCCGCAGGGCGGGCTTCGCGGCCGGGGGCGGCCGCGCTACGCAGGCACGGACGATTCAGAACGTGTAGCCGAAGGCGTCTTCGCCGGCGGAGAAGCGGGCGGCGCGCAACAGGTTCTCGTTGAGGGCGGCGACGGTGACCGGGCCGATGCCCCGGGGCACCGGGGTGATGAACGACGCCACCTGGCGCGCGCTCTCGAAGTCCACGTCCCCATTCAGCTTTCCCTGCTCGTCCACCCGGGTGGCGATGTCGAACACCACCGCGCGGGGCTGCAGCATGTCGCCGGTGATGACGAACTGGGTGGAGCCGACGGAGGTGACCACGATGTCGGCGCTGCGGATGAGCAGGGCCTGCTCGGCGGGCGAGACGTAGCGGTGGATCCAGAGGGCGGCGGCGTTGCACATGCGCCCGCCCAGCATGAGCACCACCGGCTTGGCGGTGATGTCGTTGCGGCCGATGACCACCGCCAGTTTCCCTTCGGTCTCGACCTTGTAGTAGGCCATCATGCGGCGCACCGCCAGCGCGGTGGCGGGGAGGAAGCGCATGCGCGATTGCTGTGCGCGATAAAGGTCGGTGGCCGCCTCGCGCCCGATGCCGTCTACGTCCTTGGCCGGCGAGATGGCGTCGAAGACGTCGAACTTGTTGGCGCCGCTGGTCGCCTCCTCGATGTGGCGCGGCAGCGGAAGCTGTACCAGGATGCCGTGGAACCGGGGAGAGCGGTCGAGGCGCGCGACCTCCTTGCGCAACGCGTCGCCGGAGATCTGCTCGTCGAAGAGGTGAAGCTCCGCCTTCATCTCCAGCCGGGCGCAGGATTCGATCTTCTTCCGGATGTAACGCTCTGAGGCGGCGTTCATGCCCACCTGCACGATGGCCAGCGAAGGCGCGGCCTGGTGGCGGGCCTTGAACTCCGCGACCCCGGCGCGGACGCGAGCGTCGATCTCCTCGGCGACCGGCTTGCCGTACATCACGACCGCTGATTGGGTGGGAGTGGACAAGGAGTTGAGTTTACAACAGCGGAATTTGCGATGTGTGATTTGCGATTTGTGATTTTCAGATCGCAGATCTCAGATTTGAGATTTTCTTCAGGAGGTAGGGGTCCTTCGACTGGGCTCGGCTGCCGCCTCGCTTCGCTCAGGATGACATTCCTGGAGATTCTCTCTGTGCGCTCGGTGTCTCTGTGGTGAAGAGACAGAAAGGCCGCGGTGTGGGACCGCGGCCTGGGTTGGAAACAGAAGCTGTCAGCGGCGACGGCGCGCTTTCCTGCCGCCGCGTTTCTTGCCGCCTCTCTTCTTCGCGGCCTTGCGCTTGGGGGCTTTGCGGCCCTTGCGCGCCGCTTTCTTCTTACGGGCCTTCTTCTTGGGCTTGGCTTTCTTCTTGGCCGCTTTCTTCTTGGCTTTGCGCGCCGGTTTCTTGCGCGCGCCGCCTCCGGCGGGACGGGCGGGAGCAGGAGCCGGTTCGGCCACGGGCATGACACCGCCGCCCAGGCCGCCGGGCTCGCCGGCGCTCATGGGCTCTTCGGCTTCCTCTTCTTCCTCCTCCTCGTAGTCCTCTTCCAGGTCCCCGTAGGCGCTGGCGTCGCCAAACTCGTCGGCATCATCGTTGTCACGACCATAGAGGGTGATGTCGTCGAAGGTCATGTCTCCTCCTGTCTTGGGCCGAACTCCGCATCCATGATGACTGAGTTAAGACCGGCGCGGATTATAGCAGTGAGTCGGGGGCTGTCAACAGTGCGCGGGAGCGGGGTCAGCGGACCTGGGCGATGATGACGGTGTCGCCGGGATGCAGCGTGGCGGAGAGCCGGGGGTTGTGGCGCTTGAGCGCCGCCACCGTCGTTTTGTAGAGGTTGGCGATGCTATAGAGGGTTTCGCCGGGCTTGACGGTGTGCACCACACGGCCCTTGGAGGAGGCCGTTAACTGCTTTGGATTTGCGGACTTGGAAGCTGTCCGGCGGCTCCGGGACGGGGCCGTGGTGAGCGCGGCTTGCTCGGCGATCGGTTTGTAGATGAGCAGCGTCCGCCCGGCACGCAGCGAGTTGCCCTTCAGGTGGTTCCATTTCCGGATCTTCTCCGGCGACACGCCGAAATCGTCGGCGACCGAGAGCACGGTGTCGCCCTTGCGCACGCGATAACGTGTGGCGCGGCGGGAGTAGCTGACAGCGGCGGGATCGAGCCGGCGCCCGGTGACCGGGATGATGAGCTTGGTGTCGGCCGCCAGCTCGCCCTCGTCGAGGTTATTGACCTGGGCGATGGCGTTGGGCGTGGTGCGGTACTTCTTGGCGACCGAGGCAAGGGTATCGCCGGCGGCCACCTTGTGATAGCGCCACCACACCCGCTTGTCGGCGGGAATGGCGGCGATGGCCTGCTGGAACTTCTCCTTGGTGCCGGCTGGGAGGCGCAGTTCGAAGCTGCCGTCCTTGGGCGTGGTCATGCGCAGCAGGCTGGGGTTGAGATCCCGAATGGTGTCCAGGCTGGTGTCCACGCATTCCGCCACCAGCCGCAGGTCCACCGGGTAGTCCACCGTCGCCACGTCGGGCTCCAGCGGAGCGTCCAGCACGAGCGACTCCAGGCCGTATTGCGCCGGGTTCTTGGCCATGATGGTGACGGCCACGATGATGGGGACGTAGTTCTTGGTCTCGCGGGGCAGGACGTTGCGGCGATAGAGCTCCCAAAAATCAGCGTAGCCGGTGCGCTGCACTGCGGCCTGCACCGTGCCGGGGCCGGAGTTGTAGGCGGCCATCGCCAGGTACCAGTCGCCGAACTGGTTGTAGAGGTCCCTAAGATGGCGGGCGGCGGCGCGGGTGGCTTTCTCCGGGTCCTGGCGGTCGTCCACCCACCAGTTGCGCATGAGGCCGTATCCGGTGGCGCGGCTGGCCATGAACTGCCACATGCCGCGGGCGCCGGCGCGCGACAGCGCCAGCGGATGGAAGCCCGACTCGGCCTGCGCCAGGTAGATCAGGTCCTGAGGCACCCCTTCTTCCTTGAGGATGCGCGCAATCATGTCGCGGTAGCGGCCGGAGCGGACCAGGGCGCGCTCCAGCGTCCCGCGTCCCCGGCTGGAATAGAAATTGATGTAGCTGGCGACGGAATCGTTCAAGACCAGGGGCAGGTCGGAGCGCGTCTGCTTCAGTTCCTCTTCCGCCCGCGCCCTGACGTTGGGATCGACGGGGAAAGTGACTTCGTTGGCTTCGTCGATGGGAGCGGGCTCGGACTTCTGCTCGGTGAAGCCGTCGCCCTCCTTGAGGGCCTGCATCTCCAGCGTGTTCACGCCTTCGATGATCTTGTCGAACTCGCGCTGCAAGCGCTCGTCGGACTTGACGTCCACCGGGCCTTGCAGCAGCACGGTGACGGCGCGGTCGAAGTTCTCCTTGGCGGCTTCCAGGTGTCCGGCGGCGTAGTTCGCCTGCCCGGTCTGGTATTCGCGTTCGGCGCGGTCAAGAGTTTCCTGTACGGGATCGCCCTTGGGGGCCGCGGGTTGCTGGACCTGCGGCGGCGCTGGAGGTGGGTCCGGGGCCACGGCCGGAGCCATGGCGGCCGGAGGCGGCGTGACCGCTACCTTCTTCTTGCCCGCTTCATCGCAGGAGATGGTGGAGAGTGACAGAGCCAGCAGGACCGGCAGCCATAGATAGGTGGTGCGAAATCTCATATGGTCGCAACGACTTAGGGCCGGAACCTGCTCCTCGAAAGCTGCCGCATCCTACTACTCTGGTATTAGACGGGTCAATCTGACGGAAGGTCGGTTCACCAAGTAGTAACTTGTACAATTTCCGGTTAAGCCCTTGCCAGGGCTTGGGTTAGGTCGGAAATCAAGTCCTCCGCATTCTCGATCCCGACACTCAGCCGGATGGTTGCCGCGGAAACGTCGAGCAGCTTCAGGCGCTCCTTGCTCAGGCCGTAATGAGAAGACAGCACGGGGTAGGAAACGGTGGACTCGACGCCGCCCAGGCTGGGAGCCAAGTACCAGAGCTGAAGGGCGTCGATGAAGCGCTCGGCCCGGCGCTCACCGCCCTTGATGTCGAACGACACCATCATGCCGTAGGCCGACATCTGGCGGCGGGCGATGGGGTGTCCGTCGTTGCCGGGCAGGCCGGGGTACAGGACGCGCAGCACTTTGGGATGCTGGCCGAGGGCGGCGGCGATCCGGGCGGCGCTGGCACAGGCGCGCTCCACCCGCAGGTGCAGCGTCTTGAGCCCGCGGATGAGCAGATAGGAAGCGCCGGGGTCGAGATTGCCGCCCGATTGCAGCATCACGGTGCGCGCCGGCTCGACCAGGTCGCGCGGGCCGACGATGGCGCCCGCGGTGAGGTCGCTGTGCCCGCCCAGATACTTGGTGGCGGAGTGCACCACGACATCGGCGCCGAGCTCCAGCGGCTTCTGCAGGATGGGGGTGGCGAAGGTATTGTCCGTCACCACGGTAATGCCGCGCTTGTGCGCCTTGCGCGAGAGCCCGGCGATGTCGGCGCAGCGCAGCGTGGGGTTGGTGGGCGTCTCCAGGAAGAGCACCCGGGTCTTGCGGGTGAAGTAGCGCTCGATGCGACCCAGATCGTGGTAGGGCACGAAGGTGGTCTTCACCGCGAACTTGGCGAGGATCTGCTCGAACAGCCTGAGGGTGCCGCCATAGAGGTCGAGCATGGAGACTACTTCGTCGCCGGCGCGCAGCAGGCTGAGCAGAAGGATGGTCTCGGCCGCCATGCCGCTGGCGGTGACTACGCAGCTCTCAGCGCCTTCCAGCGCCGCGATCTTCTTCTCCGCCACGGTGATGGTGGGATTGGCGTAGCGGGTGTACATGTAGCCGGGCTTCTTGCCCAGCGAGTACTGCCGCAAGTCGTCCAGCTTGGGAAAGATGAAGACCGAGGTCTGCGCGATGTCAGTGGTGAGCGAAACCCGCTTGCCATGGCGGTCTTCGCCGGCATGCACACAAGAAGTGGCATCAGCAGCTGTCTTTTTCACGCGGGCATTATAGAAGCTGCGCAGAAAAAGCTTTAACCACAGAGGACGCAGAGGAACTTCAAAACCCTCTGTGGTCTTCAGTGTCCTCTGTGGTTAAACAAAGAAAGGCCTCGGATCGCTCCGAGGCCTTCGATCGTGCAGAGAGTTAGAACGTCAGCTTCAATCCGAACTGGAACTGGCGCGGATCGAAGGCGGCGCTGGGTGAGCCGGCGGGCGCATTGTAGAGCGGGTTCACGTCGGCGACGTTGTATTTGTTGATGAGGTTGAACATGTCCACCATGGCATCAAGTCCCACGCGCTCGGTGATCCTGATGCGCTTGGCGATGCGCAGGTCGGTGAACAAGGTGTAGGGCCGGATGCCGAAGTTGCGCGGCAGATTGCCGACGAGCGGCGGCAGCGGCGCGGTCAGGTCTTCGGCCGCCGGCGGCAGGATGCCGCCCAGGATCGCCGCCTCGGTGAGGTTGGCGAAGCAGGGCGCCTGGAGTTGGAAGCCGGACGGCAGATACGGAGAATCCACGGGCGTGTTCTGGCAGACCGGATTGGCCGCCGTCCCCGTGGTCACGATCATCGGCCGGTCGGTCTTCGACTGCAGGTCGAAGTTGCTGTCCACCGCGGTGATGATGTTGAAGGGGCGGCCGGAGCCGACCTCGATGATGGGGGCCACCGTCCAGTCGCTGAAGAACTTGTGGACGAAGCCTTCACCCGACAGGCGGCCGCTCTGGTAGACGCCGCTGAAGACGAAGCGGTGACGCTGGTCGAACAGCGAGATGGAGCGGTCGGCGGCCGGATCGCGCGCGTCCTGCGGCTGCAATGGGGACTGCAGGTCCACCGAGTCGTCGATGGCATGCGACCAGGTGTACGAGGCCAGGAATTCATAGTGGCCGCTGAAGCGCTTCTTCAGGTTGACCGTGAGGCCGTGGTACACCGAACTGCCGTTGGACTTCTGCGCGTAAATGTCGGCGTAGGGCACGGTGGTGGTGGTGTTGAGATTAAATTCTGCAGCCGCGGCCGCGATCGGTCCGAGCATGCATGGTGCCGGCACATAGGGCGCCAGCGACGGGTTCAGGCCCGACGGACGGAAGAAGCTGACCACTGCGGCGGGGACGTAAGGATTGGTGAGGCCAGGGCCGGCAAAGCCGCATCCGGTGCCCGGGAGTGCACCGACCGCGTTGGGATTGCCCAGCATGGCGCTGGGATCACCCGCCTGCAACGCGCGCCGCCAGTTGATGATCAGCGCTTCCGAGTTCACCGGGTTGGCGTCCACCGGGTGGTATAGGTGGCGTCCGCCGTTGAAATTGTAGGTGACGGCCAGGGCGAAGTCGTGTCCGAGGTCGCGCTCGACGCCTAAGCTCGCCTGGTGAGCGACCGCGTACTGGAAGTTGCGATCTTCGGCATAGCCGAAGGGCAACACACTGAGCGGCGTCGGGGTGGCCGGCGACGGCAGCGCGAGATAGTTCTGGTTGATGAAGATGGGGGCCCCGTCAGGGGTCGTGGAATCGAAGCGCTGCTGGTTGGGCAGATAGCCGAAGCCAGGGCACCCGCCCACCCCGATCCCGAGGATGCCCATGAAGATGCTGGGGGCATTGAGGGCTGCGCAATCGGTCCCGGGTCTTTGCAGCGCGAAACCCAACTGCGGAGCCTGCGTGCCGTCGGCGACGTCGGAGATGAAGGCGATGCCGAGCAGCGGGTGATCGTAGAACATGCCGTAGGAGGCGCGGATGACGGTCTTGCCATTCTTCCACGGATCCCAGGCCAGCCCGATGCGGGGCGCGATATTGTTCGTGTCGTGCGGGATGCCTTCGATGGTGTTCAGGAAGGTCTGGGCGGGCAGGGTCACGGCGGCGTTCCGCGGCGCGAACGTGGGCGTGAATTCCACGTCATAGCGAACGCCATAGTTCAGGGTCAGGCCGGGCGAGATGCGCCACGAGTCCTGCAGGAAGAGCCCGAGGGTGTTGTTCTGGAACTGGTCTTTGGGATCGCCCACGCCCTGAATGCTGTCCTGGGGCAGGCCCAGGCCATATGCCTGCACCGGCGAGAACGCCGGGAAGCCGGCGAAACCCGCGGACAGGAATTGCGAAGAAACGGAGCCGAAGTCATACACGCCGCCGAAGTTGACGGTGAAGTCGGCGGTGAGCGGCAGGTGGTTCACATCAGCGCCGAACTTGATGACATGCGAACCCTTGGTCCAAGTGAAATTGTCGGTCCACTGGTAACGCAGTTCTTCACGGCGGGTATAGGAGTACGGTTCGCGACCGAAGAATGCGTAGCCCGGGATGTTGACCGCGACCTTGGCGCCGTCCGGCGTGTCGGTGTTGTAGTTGAACAGCAGGCCGCGGCGGGCAAACTGGAAGCGGGCTTCATTGATCTTGTTGTTCCCCAGGGTCGCGGTGTCCTGCGCGGTGAGGGCGAAGTCACGGTACTGCTGGATGGCGGTACGCGAGTAGGCGTTCTGGCCGAAGTTCTGGTTCTGGCCCTGGACGCCAATACCCTTGATGGTGCTGGGGCTCACGTTCA